>Ga0116129_1000612_pt1 | contig 22272 bp, 17 predicted proteins | sample June2015DPH_17_2_FD_89732 | JGI IMG/M metagenome (GOLD analysis project Ga0116129, IMG submission 89732) | Peatland microbial communities from SPRUCE experiment site at the Marcell Experimental Forest, Minnesota, USA - June2015DPH_17_10 | ecosystem: Environmental > Terrestrial > Soil > Wetlands...
ATTCCCAACTCGGGGCCATATCATGAGTTCAAGGAATTTAACAACGAATTGCCCTACCATTGTCCGACTTCGACCCTTCGCAGTGACGGCAACGGGGTCATTCAATTGCCGAGCGGGCCTGGATTCGGCGTCGACATTGATCCCGACTTCATCAAGAAGTGTGTCGTCGTATCCGCCTGAATTACCGACAGAATGAAGGGTAGGCCTTCTTGGCATGTCGCAAGCCATTCTTTCCCCAATTTCATGAATAGGAGATTTGCATACTATGAAATGCTCGCCGACCCTATTTTCCCTCGTTTTTGCCTCGACAACCGCGTTCGCGCAGAGCGGCGGCATCACCGTTTGGTCCAAGGGCGTTCCACCCGGCGGTATTGACCAAAAGGCGGACTTTGGCAATCACATACTTTCCATCTCCCACCGCATTGCGAATGGCCGCGCGGAGGTCCACAAAACGAAAGCCGACGTCATGATTATTCAGTCCGGCGCTGCCACCCTGGTCTCGGGCGGAGAGGTCATCGATCCCGTCGTCACAGCTGCGAACGAAATTCAGGGCTCCGGCATCAAAGGTGGCGAAAAGTGCGCTGTCGGTCCCGGTGATGTGATTGAAATCCCTGCCGGAGTTCCGCATCAGTTCTTCCTTGTACCGGGAACGCAGATCACCTATCTAGTGGTAAAAATAGTCAATCGATAGAAGCCATTCAGCCGCACGAATGATCATCAAGGCACTCTGTTTTTCTCAATCCAGCCCGCCCTTTCCAGCTCCACACCTACGTTGCATTGGTCCAACTGCGAGGGATCACGTCAGGGCGCTTACCCCGCACTGAAAATCTCTCAGATGACATCCTACGGGTCAGATAGGACCCCTCCGCCGAAGATGCACCGGCGGCCTCGGTCACGTGCTCAGTGAATTTAAGAATTGCCGTGCCGTTCCATGGTTGAACTACTCCACCTCTCTGGATCCATTCGATAGATCGCCAACAGGGATAAAGACGGAATCACACCTATCTAAACCCCTGATTCTGCACAATGTAACAGTTACACGCAAGTATGTGACCTGTCTCGCGTTGACAGCGCAGCCTATGAAAAATATAAACCGTGACGAATCGAAGAAGTTGGTGTTGCGTCGCCAGAGAAATGCAACAAGGTTTGAAAGCTTGGGAGAACTGTTCAACTGCGGATATTTGGCACCGGAATTGCTAGCCAGTCTCGCTTTCCGGTTAAAACCGCAAACTAGCCGAGCTAAGGTTGTCGATGGACATACAACTGCCGCTGACGACCCACGCCAAGCTGCCGGTGCCGGATAAGCGAGGAGATTGATTCACCTGAACACGGAAATTGGAATGGAGGCAAATAAATGGCTAAGCTTTACGCAGCGAAGTGGATTACCACAATCGGTCTGGCCCTCTACCTGCACAGTGCCGCATTTGCGCAGGCGGTCAACAATGCACAGATCCATGGTGTGGTACAAGACCCATCCGGAGCGGCCGTCGTCAGCGCGCAGATTACAGCAACGCAAACAGATACCGGACGAGTTCAGTCTACGGTGAGCAGTGCTGACGGAGCATTTGTGATTCCCGGCCTGCCGGTCGGAAGCTACTCGCTGGAGGTCAGCGCTCCTGCGTTTACCAAATATCTCCAAACAGGAATCGTATTGGAGGTGGGGCAGAATGTTCAAGTCAACATCTCGCTGACAGTTGGAAATGTGTCGCAGGAGGTGCATGTCTCGGCCGATGCGGCGATGGTGGAAACACAGGACACATCGATATCTGAAGTTGTCGACCAGGCGCGTATCGTCGATCTTCCTCTGAATGGGCGGCAGGTCACGGACCTGATTCTGCAGTCTGGCGGTGCAGCGGAGCCGCCGAATGCCGCGAGCCGCGATGTCAGTAGCCACGACTACGTGAACTCCGTCGCGATCTCCGTGTCGGGAGGGCAACTCAATGGCAACAACTACCTGCTGGACGGAGGAGACAATAACGACTCGCACTCCAACATCAATATGCCGTTTCCGTTCCCGGACGCCCTTCAGGAATACAGCGTTCAAACAAACGGTATCTCCTCGCGTTACGGTCTGCATCCGGGTTCGGTGGTCAACGTAGTCACCAAGTCCGGCGCCAATAGCTACCACGGCGACGTGTTTGAGTTTTTGCGCAACGGCGACTTCAACGCGCGCAATTACTTTGAAGCCACTCAGGACAATTTACACCGGAATCAGTACGGAGGCACCATTGGGGGACCCGTTCGCAGAAGCAAGCTCTTTGTGTTTGGCGGGTATCAGGAAACCGACATTCGCCAAGCTCCCTCTGATACCATTTCTTTTGTTCCGACAGCGGCGGTACTGACCGGAGACTTCAGCACTCTGGAGTCCGCTGCGTGCCAGACAAGCGGAGTCGCAAAGCAGCTCATCAATCCCTCAACCGGACAGCCCTTCGCGAATAACTTCATCAGTCCAAGTCTTTTCACTGCTCCCTCACTGGCATTGCTCAAGCTCATGCCTGTTTCCACCAACCCATGTGGCCGCATTGTGTATGCGATATCAGATCCGAGCAATGAGTTTCAATACCTAGGTAGGGTCGATTGGGTACGGAGTGCAAAGCAGACGATGTTCGCCCGCTACTTCATACTTGATTATGCGAATCCGGCGGTCTATACAAACAATGTCCTAACCTTAACTCGACCGAGCCTGCTGCAACGCTCTCAATCCCTTGTTTTAAGCGATCAATATATCCTCAACCCAGAAATCGTTAACTCATTTCACTTTACTTACTCGCGGCTGGCCGTCACTCGCACCAATCCGTCAAATATGCCGAGCCCCGTTGGGTTGGGTGTAAATATGTATGACGCTGTTCCTAACTTCATTGACCTAACGGCCTCGAACTACTTTACGGTGGGCGGTGGATCAAATGCTCAAGCCAGATTTATAAGAAATCAGTGGCAATGGGCGGATGATGTCGATTGGGTAAAAGGCCGTAGCCACTATAGCTTTGGCACCGAGGGTATTTACGGGCAGATGTATCAAAATAACATCAGCGACGGAAACGGAGTATTCACCTTCAATGGTTCCGCCACGAAGGACAGCCTCGCCGACTTTATGTTAGGAAGCCTCAATTCGCTGGCGGATTCCGATTCCCAAATTAGTAACCTGCGCCAGAAATACTTTGCTCTCTACGTCGAGGACGATGTGCAATTGACGAAGAGACTCAATGTCCATGCAGGTGTACGGTGGGAACCATCATTGCCGGAATATGATACACACGAGGCCGGCGACCACTTCTCGTTAGCGAATTTCACCTCGGGAATAAAGACGTCCGTGTTCGCAAACGCTCCTCCGGGGTTGCTCTACTATGGCGATCCAGGAATCCCAAAGGGCTTTGCAAACGGCAGCTATGATGACTTTGCTCCCCGGGTCGGGCTGGCTTGGGACCCGACAGGAAAGGGAAAAGAGAGCATTCGATCGTCCTACGGAATTTTCTTCGATCAGCCCGAATCTTTCACTGACGGTGCATTCGGACTTGCTCCGCCCTGGGGGAATGCCATCACTCTAACGGAACCTGCGGGCGGTTTCGTGAATCCGTTTCAAGCTTATCCTGGTGGCGCACCGTTTCCGCTCCCTTACCCCCCTAAAGCGAACGCGGCGTTCAACAGCGCCGGAACATACATCAATTTGCCTCTTGGTCTTCACCACCCCTATATGCAACAGTGGGACCTGAGCCTGGAGCGTCAGTTGGGAAGTGACTGGGTGGTAACAGCGAGTTATATAGGGAACAAGGCTACCCACTTTCGCGCCGGTACGGAAGAAAATCCAGCAATCAATATACCAGGCGACTCGACCGAGGCCAATACGGAGCAACGTCGAACCCTGAGTCAAATCGACCCCACAACTGGCGCCGCATATTCAACCATCACACTATTGGATGATGGCGTCAATACAAGCTACAACGCGCTGAGATTGTCGGGCCAACACCGTATCAAGCACGGCTACACGCTGCTGGTGGTCTACACCTATTCTCATTGTTTGCAGGATACAGAGACCCTATCCAACAAGCTGCAAGGAAATACAGAGACAGACCCATACGACCGGAACTTCGACTATGGACCGTGCGACTATGACCTGCGCCAGAACCTGGTGTCCTCGTTCGTTTACGAAGGCTATAAATTCAACAACCAAAAGCTCAACTTGTTCGCTGGAGGATGGTCGCCAGCCTTTTTGGTTTCCTACTACAACGGGTATCCGTTCAGTCCGCTAACGGGTACGGACGCGTCTTTCTCAGGTGTTGGTTTAGACCGGCCTGATGCCGTGCCAGGGGTGAATCCGTACGTTAGAAATACGAAAAGCCTATTATGGATTAATCCTGCGGCGTTCACTCCGAACGGTCCCGGAACCTTCGGTACCACCGGCATGAACTCGCTTCTGGGTCCTCACTACGTCGACTCGGATGTAAACCTGACCAAGCAGTTCACGATTCATGAGCAGCAGAATCTGCAGATGCGCTTCGAGTTCTTCAACGTTTTCAATCACACTAACTTTGAAGCTCCAGTGGATACTCTCAGCTCGTCAACCTTCGGTCAAATTCAGGCCGCGAATCCTGCTCGTATCATTCAGCTCGCAGCGAAGTACAACTTTTGAGCGGCATTCAATTCGCTAACCAGCCATTCCGTCAGCGAATTCGTTGCGACCAATGTAGCAATTAACCATAGCCCCAGGCTTACTTGTCAAGGAGACTTTAGTTTATGAGATCGATCTTGGATCGCAGAACCTTTATCCAACTATGTACTGCCTGTGCTGCGTTCCTCACTAAGCCGGCCCACCCACAAGTCGCTCCAGTACCTCACGTCGGAAGGGGGCAGGTCAAGAGCCGCAAGAATGTCGTCGCCATTCAAGTTAGGGCTTTTGGATGGGTCGACGAGGGCGTTGACCAGGTGCTCGACAACATTCAGAACAAAGGCGATGTCAATACGGTCTGGGCCTATACATTCGGTTACGGAGAAACCCGCTTGAAGAAAGGCGGATCACTTCCAGATCACGGAATCTCCGGAGACTCTGTGACAGGCGGAGCGTTCTATGACTACGATCCAAGGTATTTTCTGAACACGATTTTGAAAGAGTTCCGCTCTTCGGAGTACGGCAAGTTCAACGTGATCGCTGAAGTCGCGCACAAAGCGAAGGCGCGGGGGATGGACTTCTTTGCGTGGGATCTGAACAATGCCGGACCCATTCTGGATACTCTGATACCGAATTATGCTCAAGTTACCGAAGTTGACGTCTTTGGACGGCGTACGACAAGCCCGTGCTTCAATCATCCGGATTATCGGGCATTTCTGAGCGGCAAGGTAGAGAGTTTGCTCGGTGGCTACGCGAGTGAAGTGGACGGCATCGCCTGGGGCAGCGAGCGCATGGGCCCGTTTGAAAACATGCTCGGCAGAAACGGAGTCATTACCTGCTTCTGCCAATTCTGCCAGGCCAGGGCACGCGAGCAGGGCATCTCAGTGCCCCGTGCACAGGAAGGATACCGTCAGCTCGAGCAACTATTTCAGGCAGCGGCCAAGGATCAGCGGCCTGTCGATGGCTACTTCACCACCTTCTGGAGACTGCTTCTGAAGTATCCGGAAATTCTTAGTTGGGAAACACTATGGACAGAGAGCTTTCAAGAAGTCCAGGCGTCCCTCTATGGCATTGCCAAATCGATTGCACCGCAGAAGCCCTTTGGGTTTCACATCATGCAAAGCATGACTTTCAGCCCGTTTTACAGGGCGGAAGAAGACTACACCCAGAGAAGAAACTATGCGGATTTCCTGAAGCTTGCGACATATAACGACGCCGGCGGCCCACGTATGGCAGCATACCTTGATCGCCTGAGCAAGACTATCTTCCATGACGCGACTCCGAGCGACTTTCTCCCGTTTTATTACAAAATTATGAACTATCAGGAGGCTCCTTATGATCAGCTGGCGAGTACAGGACTCTCGGCGGACTATGTCGCGCGAGAAACCAGACGTGCAGTCGAGGGTGTTGCTGGCGAGGTCAAGATTTATCCCGGAATTGACATCGACGTGCCCGTTCTCGGTGAGGGCACCAAGCCTACGGACAAGCGTACCCAGCCTGACGATGTGCGCAAAGCCATCCGAGCTGCCTTCAGTGAGGGTGCAGATGGAGTGGTGCTGTCGCGCGAGTACGTGGAGATGTGGCTAGCCAACCTGACCGCTGCCGGAGATACCCTGCGTGAATTATTCGCCCAGTCGGCAAGATGACTTTATGTTATAAGGTTTCTTGTCACGTCCGGATTGGCGACAGACGAAGGAACGGGAATCCGGCTGGCGTGTACGGTAAGTGTTTCCTGGGTCTGCCGGCAAGCATGCACTCCTAGAGGGCGTGCTAATGAGCCCGGTCACCGCTTGAGACGAGGATTCCACCCGAATGCGACGAACAATTGTAGTTGCCGTTCTTTGTTGTCTTGCTGCGCCCTTCACGATTACCGTGCAGGCAGGGCGTTGGGCACATGGTTGAGACTCATGCCATGGTTGAGCCCATTCCCATGTCGTTGCCTCAGATGTGAGAAGCCGCGAATATGGGTGCGTACATTGAATTCGTTCACAACGGCCTTAGCAGCAAGAGCAAGGAATTCGAATTCCCTGACCACGCCAAAGCGATTCGCCACGTGGGTGAGGACCACTGCATTCTGTCGAGGGATATGGGACAACCCGGAAACCCGCTGCATCTGGATGGCCTGGTGGGGTTTTCACTGAATTAAGAGAGCAGGGCCTTACTCAAGAGGAAGTCGAACGAATGGCGAAGGGCAATCCGGCACGCCTCCCCGGTCTAAAATGACCGGTACAAGTGTACCCGTTCGCAAATTGAAAGATTTTACAATGACGTTGTGACTCGGGTCGTTACGTTTGATCTGGAAATATCAACTGCGATTTGTTCTTGCAATCATTGTGGACTGTTAACCAGAGTGAATAGCTTCTTAACCGCATTTATGCATGGAGTAATCATGCGCATTGTTGACTTGCGTGAAGTTACGGCGGCGATTTCAAGCCCGATCGCCAATGCTTACATCGATTTTTCGAGGATGACCTGCTCTCTGGTGGCGATTGTCACGGATGTGATTCGTGATGGCAAGCCCGTCGTGGGCTACGGCTTCAATTCCAATGGGCGCTACGGCCAGGGGGGACTTATCCGCGAGCGTTTTGCGCGCCGCCTTCTGGAAGCCGCACCCGCGACCTTGCTGAATGATTCCGGGGACAATCTCGACCCGGACCGTGTCTGGGCAGCTTTGATGCGGAACGAAAAGCCTGGAGGCCATGGTGAGCGCAGCGTTGCGGTAGGCACCATCGACATGGCCGTCTGGGATGCCGTGGCGAAAATCGCGGGCAAACCGCTTTTTCGTCTGCTTGCGGAGCGGCATGGAGCGCAGGCCGATCCGCGCGTCTTCGTTTATGCCGCCGGAGGCTACTACTATCCTGGCAAAGATTTGACAGCATTGCGCACGGAGATGCGCAGCTATGTTGACCGCGGATACACCGTGGTGAAGATGAAGATTGGCGGCGCGCACATCGCCGAAGACCGCGAACGCATCGATGCCGTGCTCACGGAAATCGGCAGCACTGCCCAGCTTGCCGTCGACGCAAACGGCCGCTTCAATCTGGAGACCGCAATCGCCTATGCGAAGATGCTGCGCGAGTATCCGCTGTTCTGGTACGAGGAGGCCGGCGATCCGCTCGACTACGGTTTGCAGGCGGCTTTGGCTGAGTTCTATCCAGGGCCCATGGCCACCGGTGAGAACCTCTTCAGTCATCAGGATGCACGCAATCTGCTTCGCTATGGGGGTATGCGCCCGGATCGCGACTGGCTTCAGTTCGATTGCGCTTTGTCCTACGGGCTGTGTGAATATCTGCGAACCTTGGACGTGCTTAAGACGGCAGGGTGGTCGCCGCGCCGGTGTATACCGCACGGCGGTCACCAGATGTCCTTGAACATCTCAGCCGGGCTGGGGCTCGGAGGGAATGAAAGCTATCCTGACCTGTTCCAACCCTATGGCGGGTTTCCAGATGGTGTCAATGTCGAGGGTGGCTACATCTCCATGCCCGATTTGCCGGGAATCGGTTTTGAGGGCAAAGCCGACCTGATCCGCGTCATGCGCGCGCTTGGGGAGTAGCCACAATCATGGCAGAGAAAGTCACTGACACGGTGCCATCAGCATCTCGCCGCCCCCTGCTGGGACCGTTGTGGCTACAGGTGCTTGTGGCCATCGTGGTCGGCATTTTGGCAGGAGTCTTCTTCCCCAGCGGCGCGGTCGCACTCAAGCCGCTGGGAGATGGATTTGTGCGCCTCATTCGCATGACGCTTGCTCCGATTATCTTCGCAAGCGTCGTCATCGGCATAGCCAGGATGGGCGACTTGAAAGAAGTGGGGCGTGTCGGAGCCAAAGCACTTCTTTACTTCGAAGTAGTCTCTACGATCTCTTTGTTCATGGGATTGATCGCTGTGAACCTGCTGCATCCCGGCCATGGAATGAACATCGATCCGGCTACGCTCGATATTAAGGCCATCGCCAGTTACAGCGCTTCAGCCGAGCATTTAAGCCTGGTGGACTTTCTCCTCAACATCATTCCTTCCAGCATCGGCGATGCTTTTGTCAGCGGTAATATACTTCAGATCATTCTTTTCAGTGTGCTCTTCGGGTTGGCCCTATCGCAGTTTCGCGAGGCGGCGCGTCCGCTTGTAAGTCTGCTCGATCTCTTTCTCCAAGGTATGTTTGGAATCGTGCGCTACGTCATGTGCCTTGCGCCCATCGGTGCCTTCGGCGCTATGGCATACACCATCGGCCAGTATGGCCTGCGCAGCCTCAGGCCGCTTGTTCTGTTCACGGGCGAAGTGTGGCTCGTATCCATCATATTCGTGGTGGTCGTACTTGGCGCCATCGCGCGCGCAGCGGGTTTCAGCCTTTTCAATCTGCTTCGTTATTTCCGCGACGAGATTTTCATTACTCTAGGGACATCCTCTTCGGAAGCGGTAATGGCGCCGTTGATTCTGAAGCTGGAGCAGCTTGGCTGCGAGCGATCCATCGTCGGTATGGTGATGCCTGCCGGCTACACCTTCAACGCGGGCGGAACAGCCATCTACTTGAGCATGGGCGCAATCTTCATTGCCCAAGCCACGAATACACATCTCAGTCCGGGAGATCAGATTGTCGTTCTCCTGGTGTTGATGCTGACTTCCAAGGGATCTGCGGGTGTTGCGGGTGCGGGTTTTGTGACCCTCGCGGCAACTCTAGGGACCATGCATCAAATCCCCGCCGCGGGACTGGTCCTGCTGCTCGGGGTGGAACAGTTTACCAATGCGGCGCGCGCCGTCGCGAACATCATTGGCAACTGCGTCGCGACCATCGTCATCGCCAAGTGGGAGCGAGCCTTCGATGATCGATGCGCGACACTCATCTTCAATGGTGACTCAAGAAATCCGGAAGCGGCAGGGGCTGCTGGCAGTGTAAGGGAGACTTGACGCGTTCCCCGGAATCAATGGCGCCGAGGTTGCCCCTCTTTTTGTGTCTGTCCGATAGTTCTTGATCAGGAGGACTACTAACGCTGTGCCATAGGGGTTCCCACAGTAGGGCTCCCAATGGAAAACGATGAACTTGCAATCGGCGCGGATATCATTCTCCCCAAGTTGGGGTCCAGGGAGCAACGGAACAGCCAACCGACCTAAGCGGATTTCCCTGCAAATACGGGAATTATACGGAGATGCGATTGAAGTTCAGGCAACTCGCCAAACTGGAAGAAAAGTGAACTTTGATTCACTGATCCAGTTGTTTGTGCCGGAATCCGCTGGTTTGGACGTCTCTGGCGCTGACAGACGGGCGGTTGGAGAAAGCGAGCGATGATCCAAACCGTCTCTTGGGGCCTTAAGTCGGTTCACTGTTCTGTTGCTCCCCAGAGGCCGATTGGTCGATCGGGCGTGAGACCCTGGCGTGCCAAAAAGAGTAGGGCTGGGGTGCCAGGATCATCGACCATCTCGGCCTCGGCATGAAATCTCCCTGTTTTTCGGGCCTTTTGGCATAGGGGGATTATTGGCATGCATGCATTAATAGGCAACCGGAGCTATTATTACCAACGTCAATGTCAGTTGCTCTGCATCAAAGATTGATATTACTTGGGATGAACCGGCTGCAACCATGCGCCGTTGCCTGCGGAATCCCAAACCGCAAAACGGACCCATTTCTTTCCAGTCGCATCGAAGGGGATTCTGAAGGTCTTGGTGCCGAAGGGGGTTGTGTCGGTCAGATTGAGGATCTGGCGATCGACATTGGATCCATCGCTCCAGACCAATTCGGCAAAATCGAGGGGGAAAGTATATTCGATGCTCGCGGTGTATGTGCTGTGGGCGCCCGACCCTTCAATACCCCAGCTGTGGAAAAGGATTTCTCCGGTGGTGCCGAAGAAGTTGCCTGCGCGCAGGCCCTCGACGATCGGTGACCAACTGTCTTTGTACGATGGCACCTTGTCGAGCTTAAGATAGTTGATGGCGAGGCTCGAATAGCTGTCATCGGCGGGCACCTTCATGTAGGTGTCGCCCTCGGCAAGCATGAACTTTGGGGTGGGTGCCCAATTGCTCATGTCGTCGTTGACGCCGAAGCAGCGAATTTCGCAGAGCCGCTTCTGGGAGAGATCGACGGGCAGCGACTCCCAGGAAGCGCCGATGAAGCGGTCGCTGAGGAAGAAGGGCGCATCCTTATATAGATCGGGGAAGAGAGCGGTGCTCTTGGTGCGCGGGTGCGCGGCCCAGAGAATCGCTCCTTCTTTGTCAACCATTTTCAAGACATCTGCAGCGGAGCCAAGGTGATAGACGCGACCGTAACCAGGAATGTCTTCCTCGAATGTCTGGCCGGCAGGCCGCTGCGGCTGAGTGCGGGTGAAATAGACGGGCCGGGGCATCATGATGTAGGAGTGACCGCCGATGTAGGCGTTGGCCTCCTCGGCGGGAATGACGAGAAAGTTCTTGTCGGATAGATTTGCTGAGGCTTCAAAGTAAAGCTTCTGTTCCGGCAGTCTTTTGGGGCCCGGGTCGTTTCCATCGGAGTCGTCGTGGAAGTCGCCGAGATAGACGATGTTGATTCCGATTCCTTTGAAGACGGGAACCCAGGAGGGACTGAAGTCGGTGGTGCCGCGGTCGCGGGCCATCTCATTGAGTTCCAGATGGAAGTGTCCGGTGATGGTCTTGAAGCCGGGAATAGGCTTGTAGACATCGTTGTTGGTATAGGCCATGACGGCTCTTTGGGTGGGGTGGTCGCTATCCGGGTTGAGATAGTAGTAGACCGCCATGTGCTGTACGGTGCCCGGAGGCGCGTTGTAGAGCGCGTAGTTCTCCACCTGCTCGCGCGCCACGCCGACGCGCCGCTTCCAGACTTCATCCGAGACCCCCCAAGGGGCGTATCCCTCGCCACGTTCAGGCTGCATGACTCCCAGGGAGAACGACTTGTCGTCGTCTTTGCGGTAGTAGACGTAGCCAAGATTGACCTCGTTCTCGCGCGCGAAGAAGAATTTGTGCGGCGGCGGAAAAATGGCGACTGAGCCGGGAGTTTTGGAACCGACGCCCACTTCGAGAATCTCCAGCCGATTGCGTGCGCGAAGATTGATGGGGGCGTGGTTGATGGCGCCGCCGAATTCCTGCTGCTGCCACACTTGAGACGTGTCGCGCCAAGTTACCTTGGAGTTGTCAGCGATGCTGAAACCTTTCAGGCCCGCCTTGTAGATGTATGCGACCGATTGCAGATCGGTTTTGGCAAGCGCCTCCTGCCGGACGAGATTGGATCCCTTATAAACGGTGAACTGGAGGTCGCCTGAGAACAGGCCCAAAGAGAGGCCGTTGAATGTGATGCTGACGCGGTCGCCATTGGTGGCCACCTTACAGCTATCGGACCTGTAGCTGACGGACGCGCGCGTAATCTCGCTTTCCTGGCGCGGAGGACCCGCCATGCGCTGGGTTCCCGGAACGGCCAGAGGCGCATCCCAAAACACAAACCACTTGTACGTCTCCTCATTTTCAGGAGTGTCGAGGTTGTATTTTTTGAGATTAGCCATCTCGACCGAGTCGATACGGCGCTTTCCGGTGGTCACCTCGAATTGCGGAGTGAGATCTTTGCCTAGCGGGATCCATTCACCGTCGTCCTTGCGTGCTGAGAGTTCTTTCACCACAGGCTGGCCGCCGCGGAGGCCAAAGGAGGCGCGGAGCTGCGAGCCCGCTTCACCCTCCCAGGTGAACGCAACGGAGTCCGCGATTGAATCAACCTTGATACCGTCGACGCTCTTGTAATCCTGCATATTGCAGTTCAGCGATTGAGCGGCTCCCAAGCCGGAAAGCGCAAACAAAGCGAATATCACTCCCAAGTACTTCATAAATTTCTCCCTGTATTCATTGCTTGGCGCACATGGTTGATTTTGATATTAGTGGTGGAAGTAACCGATCTATTGAGACGCCTGGCTCGCGCGTTTGACCCATTCTTCCCAAACATAGTCATCTTTGTGGAGTTCCCATTCAGAAGCGGGGACGGCTTGAAGATCTTCGCGGGGAACACTGGGGATATCAGTTGTGAGGGCTTGCACGCCTCCTTCGGAGAGTTCGTTCAGGAAGGTCTGGCCCACATGAGCGCCGGTTTGCGCAGCCCATTCACTCACACGGACTTCGCCAGCCGCCTCGATGGAAGCGCCTGTCCAATTGGGGAAGTGAAGTTGGCGCTGGAGCCAAAGGGCGGCCGGGCGCGTGACAAAGTTTGGCCGGTGCCCTGCGCCGGGGAACCAATAGGTTTCGAACAGGTCCGCATCGGTTCCGGAAACGGCTGCAGTCTGTTCTTTGAGGCGAGTAAAAAACGCTTCATCGGTATTGACCGAAGTCATGACTTTGTCTCGCGTACCATTCATGATGAACGTTGGCCCACGGCGCTGGTTGAGGGCGTAGAGAACCGCACCACGATCAGGTAGGAGATCCAAGGCCTTCGAAGGACCACTTTGGCACATAACCTTGGAACTGATTGCCCAATAATCTTCGGGGCCACTCAGGTTCCCGCCGCCGGAGAGGACGAGAGCGTGAATGCGGGGGTCGATGGCGCCAGCGATAGCGGCGTGAAACGATCCCATGGAATAGGCGGCAACTGCGATGCGCTTTGGATAGACATCTTTCCTGCTGCGGAGGTAGCTGACCGCCTCCAAGATATCGGTAATCATTTGTCCGCCCATGCGGGCCGGCATCTGCGCTCCGGGAACTACGGTGTCATGTGTGCTAGTTTCCGACTCTCGGCTGCTATTGCGTTCATCCTCACCAATGGGATCGTAGGTAACGACCACCGCCCCAGCACGTGCATAGAGGATGCCGGAATAAAACGCGTACCAGGAGGTTTTGTCCCCCTGGTGACCATTGACGATGACCATGCCTGGCATGTGCTTCTGCGGAGTGGCAGGTCGATAGACGATGGCAGGCACACGCATGCCATAGAGCGTGCCGTAGGTCAGGCGTTCCCCAATTACGCCCCTGGCCGGCGAGAACGTCCCGTATTTTGTGGTTGCAAGAGCTGGCAGCGGATCGGGAATGAAGAGCGCCTTCTTGATCGCCTTCTGCAAATCGTTCAACTGGCGCCTGGAAAGGGGCAGATGGATGTTCATCTGGGTAACGGCCTCAGTCTGTGGCTTGGTTTGAGAACACGCAGTGCCAGCGGACACGACGAACATGACCATTAGCAACGATCCTCCAAGTGCCAAATATGGATTGCTCAATTCGTATCCTTTTGCGTCAAAAAGTGTGGTCTTACTCAGGGGGGGATTCCGTAATGCCGGAATGGCACATCCGGGCGAGCCGATTCATTCCAACCAGTGTACGGGGAAAGTAGCACTTATGCGAAGTAGCCGCTTTTGATGATGAGTGTGCCCCCCCCCAACGCGCTGTGTACATGAGGGGAGGGACCAGAGGTCTTCCTTTCTGGAATGTGAAAGCCGCAGAGTTGCGAGAGCGGCACTGCGCCGTGAGGCAATCAGAAGCTGAAGACACCTCCCAGGCGATGCACGCGCGGAGAGAGTACATCCGAGGCGACGCCGAACGTTCTGGCGCCGGTTAGATAGTTTGTACTGACGTATGCGCTACTGTTGGTGACATTGAAAAGCTGCGCATTGCCCTCGATTGTGAAGTGGCCGTGAACCGTGAACAGCTTCGCGGCTGTGATATTCAAGAGCGGCGCAACTGGCTGGCGGAATTGCCCGAGTGGACCCATGCGCAAAGTGGTTGGTCCCCGCGAAAGCGCAGGGCTGTTGAATTGCGAAACGCGCTGGCCGGGTGTGCCGGACTGGGCGCGGGAAAAGGAGGAGATCTCGAAGCCCTTGGCAAGGAAGTAGGTTCCCACGGCACGGGCTTTCCAGGCCCAAGTATTGTCGAACGGAAAGAGATTGTCATTGGGGTTTCCTACAATTCCTGCTGCGCCTTGAAGCCAGTGATGGCTCTTGGTTGCCCAGTACGAGAGGAAACCATCCCAACGCCTTGGATAACGCTTGGTGATGCCCGCCCCGAAGCTGTTGAATGTGTCAGGAAGGTAACTCGGGGTGTCAACGACTTCGCAGGCGGAACCACCGCTTCCCTCGGGATAGGTTTATTCAGTTGCCGGCGTGCTTACTCCATTGAAGGTGTCGGTCAGGGTTAAAGGGATGGTCCAACTGTTCTAAGGGTGGCCGACATCGACGCCGTTATTCGTAAACGTGACGGGGGCGGCCAGCCGGCGTTGATGGCGTCGTCGTAAAGGTTGAAGAGCGAGTGATTCCTTATGGCTTTCCATGCTTTCCATCCTCTATCATTTCCACTGCCTGCTTTAGAGCTACGGATTGGGACTCGAAGTTGCCGAGATCCACGTATTTCGCCGGAAAAATCATGAGGGGTGCATCCTGAGCCTACCGTTCATGTGACGGCGCTGTTAGTTTTCAGAAGGCTTGTCAACTTCGTCGATTACGATCACCTCATCCTCTTCCTTGGTGGATGCCAATCTCAAGCCGAGTTGCTCCTGCAGAGCGGTAGAGAATGTGAGTCTACCGGGGTGAGCTGGATCCCGCTGTTTCAGATTCGGGAAGAGCGTGGCTTCGTAGCCTGGATTCGTGCCGAGTTAGCGGGTGCTGACCTTTAGGGCGGGGAAGGCGGCGGCGAATTCTCGCGCGACCATGGCGCCGAAGAACTCGCCGCCCTTGACGTTGAGGTGAGTGGTGTCGCGGCCAGCGACGCTAGGATTGGTGGGATTGTAGTTGAACTGGTGGGCCTGTTCCTCGGTCATCTCATCGAGAGCGGTGTTGGCCACTGCATTGAGGTCGAGGACGACGGTATTGGTCTCCTTGCCGACGGCACGCATGGCCGCGGAATAGTCCTCCAGCGTGCGAACGTGTTTGCCACCCTTGTAATTGCGCTGGGGTAGCGGGGTGACGAGCACGGGAATGGCTCCGGCGGCGCGGGCCTCGCGGACGCAGTCGCGCATGTAATCGGAGAAGGTGGTCGCGGGGACGTCCTCAAGCTGTGGGCCTTTGCCGGGGCCGTCGTTGGCACCGAATTGGATCAGGATATAGTCAGGGTGGATGGCGAGGGCGCGGTTCCAGAGGCCCTGCTCGCGATAGCTCTTTGCGCTGCGACCGTTGCGTGAGCTGTTGAAGCACTCGGTGTCGGTGGCCTGGCGTTCGCAAAAGGCCGTACCCCAGCCGGTGGTGTGATTGACGGTGGAGTCGCCTGCGAGGACGATGCGCGTGGCGTGGGGCAGCGGATAGATTTCGCCGTGGGCGGCTGCGGCAGGCGGAATGGAAGCTGCGGGCGCGGCAGCCGGCGCAGGCGGAGCAGCGACCTGCGCGAGTGCGACCGTCGCGGCGGAGAGAATCAGCAGGAGAGTTGTTATCTTTATCAATTGCTTGGTCCCGTTGCAGAGTTGCGGTTGAAGTCATGAGCGTCCCATCGCACCTTGCTGTACACCTCCTCGGCGGCGGGCGCTGCCGGTGCCTTAGGTGCTGCGGGCGTGACGTGGGTGAGGCCTTGGGACCATTCGGGCGGGACGGTGGGCGGTGCCTCGGCCTCGACCGTTAGGCCCTTGAGGCTGGCGACGGTGCAGCGCGCGTTCAGTAAGGCGCCGGGGATGTCGAGGTGCACCGGCTCGCGGGCGCGGGGCATGCCGAAGACCATCTCCTGGCCGAGCTTCTCGTACTGCTCCGCAACGAGGGCGCTGACATCGACAAAGTCGACGTGGCCGGCCTGCTGGACGATCTTCCATGAGGTCTCGCCGTAGTTGTTGACGCCGACCTCGACGTGGCCGTCCTTCCAGACGTTGCGCGTGGTGAGGGACATGACGATGGGCTTTGCGCCGGTGGCTTTGGTGTCGCGGACGAACTTGCGCAGGTACCAGCCGAAGGTGTGCACGGCCCCGTGCTTGTGGGTGGCGATGTTGTCGATCTCTTGTGTCTCATCGCCGATGTCGGGGATCGTGCCCCGGGCGATCTGGTCGTTTAGGGCGAAAATGTCGTTCTGGCCGAGTTGGAGGAGGACGACGTCGCCGGGTCTGAACTGGGCGACGGCCTTGTCACACCGGTTTTCGGTGAGGTAGGTGCGGGTGGAGCGGCCGCCGCGCGAGGGGTTGACGACGTTGACCTTGGCGGGATCGAACAAGACGCCCCAGCCCTGGGCATCGGCGGACCCCTCGTTCATGCGGTCGATGTGGTAGGCGGCAGTGCAGTCGCCGACAATGAAGATGCCGTGCAGGGCGGGGTTGAAGGGCTCGGGGAGTTGTTGCTCGTCGCTGGCATGGCCGGCGGGGACCTCGGCGTAGCCGGGTGGCGTGAAGGCGGGCGGCGACTGAACCGATGTTTGTGCAGCGGCGAGGCGAGGTATGCAGGCCACAGTCATGGCGAGAGTGACCGGCAGCAGGCGCTTGTTGCGAAATATTGCGGGGCGAAGAAGCATCATGTTCTAAACTCCTCATGGATCACTTGCGCCTTTTCAGCAATATTGCTTCAGCTTCCGCTCGGACGCGTGGCCGGCTGCACCGGAACCGGAACGGGCCTCGATCCCGGCGGTCCACCCGGCTGCACATTCGTCGGCCCGCCGGGTACACCGATTAAGTCCGGCCCCAACTCTACTTGCGTCTTGACGATTGCGTCCGCCACTATCCGCCCGAAGATCTTCTGCCCAAGCGGATTCAGGTGAGTGCGGTCCAATGACATGTCGCCGCCGGAGTTCTGTACGGATGCGACTTCAGACACCGATCCCTCCTGTCCCGACGTCGCCACCAGCTTGCCTGTATCCGGGGCGATTCCCTTATCGAACCTGTCTGCCTGCTCCTGAGTCATGCGTTTCAGCATCGCCACCGACATCTGATTCAGATCGATTACGGTGATGTACTCATCGGCGCCCACTTTCCTCGTCGCGTCTGCAAACGCCGTCAGGTCTTCCACCAGCACGCCATCCTTGTAGTTGCGTCGCGAGAGTGACGTCACCAACACCGGCACCGCGCCGATCGCGCGCACATCCGCAATGTAACGGTGCAGGTTGGCTGCAAATGTCGTGTCGGGGTCCGTGTGTAATGCGGGAATCGTCTTCTGATCGTTGTGCCCGAACTGGATCAAGTAGTAATCACCACGCTCGTCGAGAGCCTTTTTCCAAGCACCTTCGTCGATAAAGCTCTTCGAGCTGCGCCCATTCAGCGCGTCGTCAATACAAGTCACATTCGGCGAAAAGTCAGCGCAGAAGCCCGGCCCCCAACCGCCGCCGGTTGCCACGGTCGAGTCGCCCGCCAGCACAATCTTCACCGGCCCGCGCTCCATCACGCGCATAGCCTTCTCGCCTTCTGGGGGCAGCTTTGCAGCTTCCGGCCGCACGTATTTCTTCAGGTCCGGCACGGCGTTGCCCAGATCGACGGCAACCATTCGCCCGAATAAATAGCTGCCAGCCCAGTTGAAGTGAGTCTTGTCGTAAATGGTCGCGCCGGTTGCATCCTTCTTGGTGATCTCGAACTTGTGGCCGGCCTCCTCGCCAACGCTTTCGAGGTAGGCAATGCTCTCGTTCTGCAACTCGATTAGCGGCACATTCATATCCACTGCAACCTTCCTCATGGTGATGCAGTGGTCGGTCTGATCGGAGTGGATCTTGCCATCCGCCTCGAAATACTGCCGTGTGACCGGCGTAACCAGGATCGGCTTGATGCCCGAGGCACGAGCTTCGATCACATATTGCCTTAGATTTGTTTCATAGTCCGCAGGATCGGTTAGCGCCCGGTCTCCACCAAAGGCCACGCCGTTTGACCTAGCCCCTCCTGCCGCTGTTCCGCTGGGCGTAGGTGGCCGGTTGTTGAGCACAACATCGTTGTGCCCGAACTGGATCAGCATGTAGTCCGGCTTGGTCTCGAGCGACCGTTCCCACAAACCCTGCGCGCGGAACGACCGTGTGCTTGCCCCGCCCTTAGCCATGTTCACGCAGTCGATCTTGGTCGTCAGGTTGGCGCAGAAGCCGCGCCCATACCCCGCATGGTCGGTCTGTGTCGAATCCCCTATCAAATCGATCCGCACCGTCGTTCCCGGCTTGCGCACCGCCGCCGTTACCGGATCGAAGGACTTCACCGGGTCGCCCTGTGCCATCGCCCGCGCCGTCAACCAACCTATCGCTAGGTAGATCGCAAGACACACTTTGGTCCTACCAGTTATCATTGTCCCTCCCTCGGCGGCAAGTTTACACGAATCGCATGTTGTAGAGATCGTAAAAGACGAGGCCGCCGGCCTTGCTGGCGTCCTTCGCAAACTCGCGCTCGAACTACCACGGATTGTACTTCGACACATCGAACTTGCTCAGGCTATCCCACGCGACTCCCTTGCCGCTACGCGCCCATGGGGCTTCGTAGAAGGGCGCCCAAGCGTCTCAGTCAGCGCGGCGCTCCACGGTGTGCATATTGCGGCGATGGTCATACCAGAGCCCCGGGTTCACTTGGATTGAAATGGTGTTCCTGGTCTTCATGCGGGACACGATCTTCTTTAGGTCTTCCGTCTCTCCGGGTGCGGTTACGCCGGGCATGAAGCGGGTCATGCTGGAGCCGGTGGGGAGCGCGGCGGTGTAGAGGGAGGTGTCGCCGCGCCACCATGCTTCGGTCTGCGACGGTTCCCACACGACTTCGCCGCCGCGCGCGAATCGCACGTTGACGATCTGGACGGGATGGAAGAGGGGAGCTGGTTCGGAGATTGTTTTCACGTCGGAGGGAAGGAACTACGGGATGCCCTGCGCGGAGATGGTCGATTGCTGCAGCGGCCTGACAAGGTGCTGTCCGGTACGCGCCGTCAATTCAGTCTCATACAGTGGCACGGGGCAGTTGACGACGAAGTTGCGCGCGTTGGGCGGGCCAATCGCATCGACGCTTTGTGCGGTGGAGTTCCAGATGATGGAATTGGCTGCGGTCAAGCCGGCGCCTCGCGCGGGAAAAGTCCGCCTGGCGCGCGGGAAAAGTCGTAGAGGAGTTGCGAGCCAGCGTTGGGGACGTGGACGTTTCCGTAGAGAACACCGGAAGCCCAGCTCTCAAAGGAGCCGCTGGCTTCGAGCTGAAACCTTGGCCACACAGTGGAGAAAGACATTGGGACCGCCGGCGAGCATGCCAGAGGCAAAGTCGTTCATGCTTGCTTCGCTGTGGCAGCTGACCAGCAGTACCTGCTGGCCGGAGAGTAGGAACGACCGGCGGCGGTAGCCGCCTCCTTCAGAGATCGGGGCTTCGCTACGGCAATCCGACACGGTGACGCGGCGGTCGCGCAGGTTGACGCGCACGGCAGAGCTGACGAATTGCCGCGCGGTCACATCGCGCACCCACGCGTCCTCGACGTGGTCGAGGAGAATTGCGATCCAGGAATGATCTTCGACCTTGGGTCGAGTGGCGTCGTAGCTGCCTTCGAGCGCAAGGCTCTCGATACCGATATCGTCCAGGGCTGTATTTTCGCTGACACCCGCAAGCGTTCCGCCGCCGTACTTGTGATCCATGGCGGTGGTGACCGGAGCGTCGATCTCCACCTGGCTGGTTTGCGCGTTGATAGCCGATCTGGTGCTGTCCCGCACCAGATCGTGTGAGCCGGGCTTCCAGTCGAGCCGCTGATTGGCAAACGTACCGGGCAGCCCCGACATGCCGATGGCACCGATCCGCTCGTCGGTACTGGGACGGCCGACGACGACGTGATCGTCTACGTTCAGACCGGCGCCCGAATTTTTGCATAAGCTATTTATTATGAATTACTTAGAAAGCCTCAAAAGCTTATTCCCGGCAGGCTCTCAGTGAGTCGATTTGTCTGGAGCAATGCCGGCCATAAAGAGGTCGGCAAGAATGCCTCCGAGCTCGACCGGAGCCACATCGATTTCCGGCTGATACCAGGAGTACAGATTGGTGATCATACCGAAGAGGATCAGGCTGAGGAACTTGGCCGATATATCGGAACGGATCAGGCCCGCCGCCTGGGCGCCCTGGAGGATCCCACGCGCCACGCACTCGTAAGCGTCGCGCATCGAAACAATCTCTCTCCGCCGCTTCGGAGAAAATGCATGCAGCAGTTCTTCGTTGGCGGCGGCGTGCCAGTTCTGATGCTGTAATAGCCCGGCGACGTGAGATGTGATGAATGCGAAGAGTCTGTCTTCTGGTCCCGACACTTGCGCCAGCGCTGCATTTACACAGGATGTTACATGTTCCATCGCGGTCTTGGAAATTTGATAGATCAGGTCTTCTTTGCTTGATATGTAGTAATAAAGTGAGCCCTTCTGTATCCCCATCGCGGTTGCGATCTCGCGAATCGACGTCGCAAAGTAACCCTTGCGAGCAAACAGCGTGCAGGCAGTGTCCAGCAGCTTAGCGTAAGTCTCATTGAGCGCAAACTGTCCCGACGATGCGATAGGAGAAACGAGGAATTCAAGATTTCGGCAGACCGCCTTCGACCGGATGTTCCGCTTGAAGTCAGGGCTAGCCGCTCCATCGAAAAACACCTTGGCGTACAGATCGTACAACTCACCGACGCTGAGCCCCTTGCCTTGCCTGTACCAGACTGCTGACCAATTCAAAGTACACATCAGCGGCGTGTAGATGTACTTGTTCGGAACATCGGTCCGGATCAACGCTGCAGCCTTGGCTTCGTCCAGCACCTCATAACTCATCATGTGGTAGCGCGACCACAAGGCTTCTATCTCTGCGCGATAGTCCGGACCGAGCGCACGGCATTCGATGAGGCTGACGGAAAACTCTTTCTGATACGCCAGGGTTGTCGCCAAATGAGTGCGGGCGATCTCGCGTATGGCTTGCAGCGGATTACTGGCGGCGGCGGCGGCGGCTTCCGCATTCTCTACCACCTGGAGGAACGAGGAGTAGCAGATGCCGTGGAGCAGATCTTCCTTGGTCTTCATGTGGTAATACAACGATGCCTGCTGCACACCCAGACTGGCAGCAACATCGCGCGTGGTGGTGGACCGGTAACCCTTCTTCCAGAACAGATCGAGCGCAACCTGCTGCATTCGCCTGCGAGTGGTTTCCCCCACAGTCAAGCGGCGATTACCCGATGCCCTGGGCTCCCGATCAATCTTCTCGTCTAGGCTGCTGATGGCGCGACCCCTGGAAGAGGTAGTTAATAAAGCTATTCAGCAATATTAAAGCATTCTCCTGGAAACGCCAGTTATTCTTTGGCAACAGGCCCTGGTGAGGTGCATGGCCTTGCTATTGCGAGAATGGCTGCTCCTCTGCCACAAACCGCTGCAAACAAACCATTTCGCGCCAAGCACTGAGACGGCCATTCAACGTCATTCGGATTCCACTGATGCTAGTGGCACGCTACCGCGTCGGCGCGCATCGAAAGACAAACAAATGCCGGCGCCCGACGAGGTCTTGGGGCGCCCGCCAAGGTGATGCAAGTTCAGAGAAGCCGGGGTGGTAGCAATTGATCTTCAATGCCAGTTGGATATCGCCTGAGTCAATTGACGGGCTGCTCACCTAGCCGAACGTGGACGGACTGCCCACGTTGACCGCAGGACCACAGAAAATCGTGACATTGGTCACGTTGTAGGCCGAGATGTCGAACACTGCATTCCATTTCTCGGTGATTTTGATGTTCTTTTTCAGGCTCATGTCCAGGTCGTAGCTGGTTGGCCAGCGCAGACGGTCCGGAGCGGTGCGCCGCAAGTTGTCGAAGGTATAGATCGGTGGGGTATTGACAAATGCCTGGGGTGCCCGGGGGATTACGAGGTTAACCGCAGTCTGGCCGCGCCCGTAGTTTCCA
>Ga0116129_1000613_pt1 | contig 22249 bp, 21 predicted proteins | sample June2015DPH_17_2_FD_89732 | JGI IMG/M metagenome (GOLD analysis project Ga0116129, IMG submission 89732) | Peatland microbial communities from SPRUCE experiment site at the Marcell Experimental Forest, Minnesota, USA - June2015DPH_17_10 | ecosystem: Environmental > Terrestrial > Soil > Wetlands...
AAGCCCCGCCGAGAGGAGGATATGAATCCGCATTCTCGCAGCGCGATGCGCCCGAGGTTTGCCGGAATTCCGTGATCTTGTGATAATCCGCACCTCGATGCCGGTGTCGTGCAGCATGTTGCCCATTCACGCTCGTAGCCGCCACTTGCCTCCAGCACCGCCTTGCTCACTTGGTATTTGCGAAGCCAGGCAACCAGCTTGCGATGACCTTGTGCGGTGTTCGGAAAGGTCACGCCGTGGCCTGATCGCGCGCGAGCGCTTTTACTGCGCTCGGTCCTCGACCGAGCGCATGAATGTTCTTCAAGACCGGTGAGCGGACGGGGTCAAGGCCGAAGCCGCCGCAGGCGGTGGCGCGTCCGCGCCAGCCTTGAGGCCACCCGCTCACCGGCCTATCTCAGCACAGTCTACCGGGACGGGATGGCGAGTGTTCTAAAGATGATTTGGGTCGGCTGGGAATGGAAATATTTTTGCAGACAGGGGCTGGACTGCTAGCATCAGCTTGATTCAGCTCGGCAAATCGCCCGGAATGCGCAGCGCGAACTAGCAGCCTGCTGTTTGTACCAATCGGGAAAGCAAAAGATTTTTGCGAAAAGGGGTGGACGCGTAGTCACTGATTAGCCCGACAGACAGGTCAACCACAGACACAAACACTGACCTCGCCCGGACTTCGCGGGACGACCCGCATTCAACGGACAGTCCCCTTTGGAGAGGTTTGGTTTCGCCCATGAGCAAGGCTTACTCGGAAGATGACTTCTCCGTTCAGATCACTGAAGATCGCTCGTGGCGTCTCAAAGAAATTTCAGACCTGAAAGACGCTGCGGGCAGAGCTGACGAAAAACTTCAGCGAGTGCTGCTGCGTGCCTTGACGACGATTTGCTATGCTCATTGGGAAGGTTACGTTCGCTTTGCGGCGCGAAAATATTTGGAACACGTGGCGCTACGAAAATTTCAATACGATGAACTTGATCGCCAATTTCTGAGAAACTACTTCTTGCCTCGATTGGCGGCTCTTGCAACCTCCAAAACGAGCATCACGGAACGCTGTGCCCTCGTCGATGATGTGCTGAATTCCGGCGACCGTCGCTATTCACGAGTTAACGACGACCTCATAAATACCAAAGCGAATCTCAACTCTGACGTATTTGCGGACATTTGCCTGGTTTGCGGCATTGCGGTGGAGCCGTTTGCTCACAAATCGACGTTTTTAGACATCGTCCTTTTGAAGAGAAGGAATGAGATTGCGCATGGTGAGGATACATTTGTGGCAGTGGAGGATTTGGACGAAATTACAAATGAGACAGTGGCCTTGATGCGCGGATTCGGTGATCTTCTGGAGAACAGAGTTCATCTGAAAGAATATAAAGTTCAAGCGGCCTAGCCGTCGGTCAGAAAGCGTTGATTCCATAGGCATGGGCTGCTTGTCTGGCGCCCGCTTCCAGCCAGAGAAAGCCGCTGTCACCTCGAATAGGCCGCGTTCCATAGCATGGAAAGCCCCGCCGCAATCATGATGCCATCCATCACCAGCCGAAACACATCGGGATTGAGCCTGAGCAGGAAGGGCTTTGCGATGAAGGCGCCGGCCATCAGCGACGATCCCGCGACCAGTCCCTTCAGCGCAATGTCCCAATCCAGCGCGCCGAACCGCTGAAAGGTCACCGATTTGCTGACGTAAAGGCCGAGCGAACTTGCAGCCTCGGTGGCAAGGAACGCGCCTTTGGTAAGGCCATAAAACAAGAACAGCGGCACGCTGAGCGGCCCGGTCGAAACCACGACGCCGGTGAGGTAGCCGATCACGGCGCCGCCGATTGCCAGATGCCAGAGCGAAAATTTGAGATCGTGCCGGGCGAGCCAGTGCCGCACCGGCACCATCGCGATCAGAAACAGGCCGATCGCGACATCGACGGCGTGCGACGGCAGCGCCAGCAGGGTGCGGGCGCCGAGTGCGGCGGCCGGAATGCCGGTGACGGAATAGGCGGCGCAGGCGCGCCAGTCGACCTCGCGCCACCAGGCGAGGATGCGGGACAGGTTGGACATCACCGCTGCGATCGCCATGATCGGCACCGCCTGCTTGGGCCCGTATTGATAGACCAGCACCGGCATCAGCATGATCGACGAGCCGGTGCCGACGATGCCTGAGATGGTGCCGGCAACCAGCCCGACCGCGAGGACGAAGAGGAAGTTCAAGAGCGGTCTCCGCGAATCGTCGCGAGGTGAGAATCGTCAACGACGAACGCACCATGGCCAGTTGGTTAATGCGCGCTTCCTGCTGAGCCCCAAATAGCAGCAATATCGCGGCCGAGTCCTTGGAATTTGAAGCGTATTCAAGGCAACGCGAACTCAAAAGCCCTGGATATCGCAATGGCACATCGTGGTGCGGCCCTCGCCGTCATGCATGAACATGATTTCCGCGGCAACCGTGATCGGCCGCTGCCGCGAGCATGTCGCCGCCAATACCAGGCGCCTGTCGGCGATCGAGGCTTCCCGCACCGAAACGACCTATGTCGAAGCTTTTGAAGCGCTTCCGGCGGCAAACTCTCGAGCCAACCAATCGATGAACACGCGCACCCGTGGCGATAGCTGACGGTTGCGTGGGTAGAGCAACGACACCGGAACCGACCGCGGCGGACATTGCGCCAGAACTTGCACAAGCGCTCCTCGCGCCAGGTCGTCTTGCGCGTGGAAGCGCGGCACCTGCACCAGACCCAACCCGAGCCGCGCGGTGGCGAGATAGCTCTCCGGTCCCGTCACCGACATGATCACCGGCAGCGGCACGGTGCGCAGCGCCTCGCCAATCATGAACTGCATCGGCCGCAGCCGACCTGTGGTGAGCGAGCGCATTCCGACCATGCAATGGCCACCGAGCGCGTCAGGAGAGTCAGGCACACCGTAGCGTTCGAGGTAATTGGGCGCGGCGCAGGTCAACCGCTCCAGCACCGCCACGCGGCGCGCTATCATGTCGCTGTCCGGCAGGTGGCCGAACCGCAGGACGCAATCGACGCCCTCGCGGATCAGGTCGATCCAGCGGTCGCTCTCGCTCATGTTGAGTTCGATGTCGGGATATCGGGCGAAGAAGCCCGGCAGGCTCGGCAACAGGAAGTGGCGTGCAAGTGTGCCCTGTACCTCGATGCGCAACAGCCCCTTGGGCTTTGCGCCGCCGAACGCGCCCTCGGCATCCTCGAGATCGGCGATCAGCGACAGGCAGCGACGATGGTAGGCTTCCCCGTCCAGCGTCGGGCTGACATGCCGCGTGGTGCGCTCCAGCAGCCGCACCCCGAGCCGCGCCTCGATCTGTTTTACCGCGTCCGTCACTGTCGAGCGCGGCAGGCCGAGATCGTCCGCCGCCAGCGTAAAGCTGCGCCGCTCCACGACCCGCGTGAATACCCGCATCGTCTCGAATCGGTCCATCTGATTGTTCTTCTATTCCGGATAGTGATGCCGGATAATGCATGATTATTCGCAAAATGGAAGGGTCTAGCTTTCTCCCAACGCAGCGGATTTACCGCGGCCGAGATAGAGGAGACTGAAAATGACCAATCAAACCAGTAAGGTAGCGATCGTTACGGGCGCTTCGCGCGGCATTGGCGCTGCCGTGGCGGAGCGGCTCGGCCAGGACGGCTTCACCGTCATCGTCAACTATTCCGGCGACGCCAGCCCCGCCGAAGCACTTGCACGCAAGATCGAAGCCAATGGCGGTCGGGCGCTCACCGCCAAGGCCGATGTAAGCGATCCCGTCGCGGTGCGCGGCATGTTCGACGCGGCGGAAGCGGCGTTCGGCGGTGTCGACGTGCTCGTCAACAATGCCGGCATCATGCATCTCGCGGCGATCTCCGACACCGAGGATGCCAGCTTCTCGCGGCAGATCGACGTCAATCTGAAAGGTACCTTCAACACCCTGCGTGAAGCTGCCAGGCGTCTGCGTGACGGTGGCCGCATCATCAACTTCTCTTCGAGTGTGGTCGGGCTGCTGCAGCCGACCTACGGCGTCTATGCAGCCACCAAGGCAGCGGTGGAAGCGATGAGCAGCGTACTCACCAAGGAGCTGCGCGGACGCGGCATCACAGTGAATGCCGTGGCGCCCGGGCCGACCGCAACCGAGCTGTTTCTCAAGGGCAAGCCGCAGGAGGTCGTCGACCGCCTTGCCAGGCTCGCGCCGCTGGAGCGGCTGGGCCAGCCCGCGGATATCGCCAACGCGGTTGCGTTCCTCGCTGGGCCCGACGGCGCCTGGATCAACGGCCAGACGCTGCGCGCCAACGGGGGAATCATCTGAGGCCGATGGTTCCTGCACCAGCCAATTCACAACTCATCGAACTCAATTCAAAGGGATATGTGTCATGAAACAGGTTATCGTCATCACCGGCGCATCAAGCGGTTTCGGCGCACTCGCCGCCCGGGCGCTCGCCCATGCCGGCCACACCGTCTACGCCAGCATGCGTGAAACCGCCGGCCGCAACAAGCCCGCGGTCGCCGCAGTCGCACGCTACGCCGCCGAGCACAATGTCGATCTCAGGACTGTCGAACTCGACGTCGCCTCGGACGCTTCGGCGGAAGCTGGCGTTGCCAGGATCATCGCCGACAACGGTCGTCTCGACGTCGTGGTTCACAATGCCGGCCACATGTCGTTCGGTCCGGCGGAAGCCTTCACGCCGGAACAGTTCGCGCAGCTCTACGATATCAACGTGCTCAGTACCCAGCGGGTCAATCGCGCGGCGCTGCCGCAACTGCGCAAGCAGCGCCGCGGCCTCGTGGTCTGGGTTTCGTCGAGCAGCGCGCGCGGCGGCACGCCGCCTTATCTGTCGCCCTATTTCGCGGCAAAGGCGGCGATGGATTCGCTGGCGGTCTCCTACGCCGGCGAACTGACGCGCTGGGGCATCGAGACCTCCATCATCGTGCCCGGCGCGTTCACAAAGGGCACCAATCACTTCGCTCACTCCGGTTCGCCCGCCGACGCCGCCCGCGCCGTCGAATACGATCAGGGGCCCTATGCTGGCGTGCCGGACCTGGCGCTGAAGGGTCTTGCTTCATTGGAGCCAGCCGACGCCGATGCCGGCGAAGTTGCGAAAGCGATCGTCGACGTTGTCGACATGCCCTTCGGCAAGCGGCCGTTTCGAATCCACATCGACCCGTCGCAGGATGGCGCCGAGATCGTCAACGGTGTGGCTGATCGGGTTCGCGCGGAAATGTTCCGGCGCATCGGTCTTGAGGATCTGCTGTCGCCTCATGTCCTTGGCTAACCACAGAAAGCGATCGAACCGCGGGCATCTTGCGGTTCGGTCGCCGCGCCGTGAGCGCCTCAAAAGGGAATAATCTCCGCCTGATATGGACCGCCTCGGGCGGTGGATATCCGACTGTAAACGACCTTGTATTCGCGGGCCACGGCGGCAATAAAGACACGCAAAAAATTACGCAGGGGAGAAGCGACCATGACCAAGGGATCATTTGCCAAAAGATTCACGGCGGCGGTGGCGGCGGGTTTGCTGCTCTGTTCGACCGTGGCAACCCAAAGGGCTGCTGCGGATCCGGCCGAAATCACGGTGCTGGCATCGGTGGCGTTGACTTCGGCGCTGGACGAATTGGCGCTGCAATACCAGCGCGCCACCGGAAACGAGCTTAAAATCAGCTACAGCCTGATCTCCGATATCAAAAAGCGCATCATCGCGGGCGAAACCGCCGACGTCATCATTCTGTCGCGGCCGGTGATGGACGATCTTCAGAAACAGGACAAATTCATGCCCGGCAGCATCGCCAATATTGCCGGCACCCCGGTGTCGGTCGTGGCGCGCGCGGGCGCGGTGAAACCGGACATCAGTTCGGTCGATGCGCTAAAGCGTTCGCTGCTCGCGGCCAAATCCATTGTCTATGCGGATCCGGCAAAAGGCGGCGCCAGCGGGGTCTATTTTGCCGGCGTCGTGGAGCGGCTTGGTATCGCCGAGCAATTGAAGCCCAAGACCATTCTGGTGCCAGGCGCCCAGGCCGCCGATGTCGTCGCCAAGGGCGAAGCCGAGATCGGTGTCGGCCAGGCTTCGGAGATCGTGCCGGTGACGGGTGCGCAATTGGTTGGCCCGCTGCCAGGGGAGTTCGCAAGCACGACCCTCTTTGCCGCCGGAATCGGGGCCGGCACCACCGCGCCGGAGGCGGCGAGGTCGCTGATCCAGTTCCTTAATGGACCGGTCGCTGCCCCCGTGTTCAAATCGAAAGGCTTTCAGCCGGGATAACTGGAATAACTGCTGGCCGGCGTCCAGCGCGCGGTTTACGCGCCTTGTTCGAGGGGGATGGATTTATCGTCCGTTCCAGACAGGATGTGAGTTACAGGATTTTACGAAGAAATTCTTCCGAAGGAATCTCCCATGCGACTACATTTCGCGGCGGTCCTCATGGTCCTGGTCAATTTGCTGGGGCATGGCCGCGCCGTCGCGCAGGACATCGTGCAGCCGATGTACATCGTCAGCTATATAGAGGTGGCGCCCCGCTTCGTGACCGAGGCGCGCCAGTTGATTATGAGCTACAGCGCCGATGCACGGAGAGCGCCCGGTGCCGCGGCCATCGATGCCATGCAGCGCATCGGAGTTTCGAACCATTTCGCGCTGGTCGAACACTGGAAATCACGGCAGGGCAGGGATGATTTCGCTTCAACTCCCGCGGCCATCAAGTTTCGCGCAGCCCTCGGCCCAATGCAGAGTGCAGCTTACGACGAGCGTGTCTACGCGCCGATCACAGTCGGTTCGCCGATGCCGTCAGCCGGTGACCCTATCGTGGTGCTGACACATGTCGACGTCGTCCCGACCTCGACAGAAGCTGGAACAGCCCTGGTGAAAGCTTTCGCTGAACAAAACCGGGGAGCTACAGGCAATCTCCGCTTTGATGCCTTGGTTCAGGCAGACCGGCGGAATCATATGACGCTCGTCGAAGGCTGGAACGGGCAGGCGGACAAGGAAGCCGAGATATCGACGACCGCCACAAAATCGTTTCGCGAAGGGCTCCAGCCGATGAGCGGTGCCCTTTATGATGAGCGCGCGTACCGTCTGCTACGCTGACGCCCAAGTCCTGTCATCAAGTCCTGTCATCAAGTCCTGTCATCAAGTCCTGCCATCAAGAGCCGCGGTTGGCCCACTTGTCGGCATCGCTGCCTTTGTAGACCCGCGCGTAGCGCGGGCCGAGGCTGGAAAGAACCTCGTAGCCGATGCTGCCGAAATGATGCGCGAGCTCGTCTACCGTGATGCCCTCGCCGATCAGCGTCGCCATATGGCCGCGCCGCACGGCGTTGTTTGGCAGATCGGTGACATCGACGGCCATCAGGTCCATCGAGATGCGGCCCGCCACCGGGCAGCGCTTGCCCGCGACCACCACCTCGGCGCCGCGGCTGCCGTCGGTGCTGCCGGCGGCGCGGAAATATCCGTCGGCATAGCCGGCTGAGACCACCGCCAGCCTGGTCGGCCGCCGCACGCTCCAGGTTCCGCCATAACCGACGCTTTCGCCGCGCTCTGCATTGCGGATCTGCACGATGCGGGCTTTCAGCTCGACAACCGGTTGCATCGGGTTGTCGGCCTCCGGCGTCGGATTGACGCCGTAGAGGGCTGCTCCCGGCCGCACCAGGTCGAACTGGAACGGGGCGCCCAGGAAAATGCCGGACGAATTCGAAAGCGACGCCGGCACGCCGGAAAAAAGACTGGCGATTTCGCGGAAAGCGGCGAGCTGTTTGGCGTTGGTCTGATGATTGAGGGTCTCGGCGCAGGCAAGATGGCTCATGACCAGCGTGATGCCATGATCGCCGGCATTGATCCGGGGAATAATGCCTTGTGCCTCCGTCAGCGTCAGGCCAAGCCGGTTCATGCCGGTGTCGATATGAATGGCGGCACCACCTGCCCAGCCGGAGCGTCGGCAGAACACATCCCATTCGGCAAGCTCGTTGAGATCGCCGATCACGGGCTTGCAGTCGATCCTGGCATACGCGTCGCCGCAATTCTGGAAAAAACCGTTGAGCACATAGATGCTCGCGGACGGCGCCGCCGCACGCGCTGCGCGCGCTTCATCCAGCGTGGCGACGAAAAACGTCTTGCAGCCGGCCGCGGTCAGCGCGCGGGCGACCGGATCAAGCCCGCAACCATAGGCGTTCGCCTTGATCACGCCCGCGCATTCGGCCGGAACCGCGGTCTTTTCAAGCTTGCGCCAGTTGGCATTGATGGCGTCGAGATCAATGCGCAGCACGCCGGTGGCGTGGGCGAGGGCCGCCGCCTGGTTCGCCTCGGCCGAGAGCGGGCCGTCGGCCGGTATCAATTTCGCGTCGGAAACGATGTTCATGCCGCACTTTACGCGCGCCGCCGCGGCGGTTCAACCGCGCAAAGCCGCGTCAGTAGGTTCGCTCCGGCAGATGGCCGTCTTGCGTCAGATCGCCAAACCGCGTCAGGCTGGCTTCGAACTGCAGTTCGACCGTGCCGGTGGGGCCGTGCCGCTGCTTGCCGATGATGACTTCGGCCTTGCCGTGCACCAGCGACATATCCAGTTGCCATTTTTCGTATTCCGGCGTACCCGCGCGGGGTTCTTTATTGGCCAGATAATACTCTTCGCGGAACACGAACATCACCACATCGGCGTCCTGTTCGATGGAGCCGGATTCACGCAGATCGGACAATTGCGGACGCTTGTCGTCGCGGCTCTCGACCTGCCGCGACAGTTGCGACAGCGCGATAATGGGGACGTTCAGTTCCTTGGCGAGCGCCTTCAGGCTGGTGGTGATCTCGGTGACTTCCTGGACCCGATTGTCGGTGCGCCGTCCAGACCCCTGCAGCAGCTGGATGTAGTCGACGACGATCAGATCGAGACCCTTCTGCCGTTTCAGCCGGCGCGCGCGTGCGGTGAGCTGCGAAATCGAAAGGCCGCCGGTTTCGTCGACATAGAACGGTAGCGACTGCAATTCGATCGAATAGTCGCGGATCTTTTCGAAATCATTCTCGGTGATGCCACCGCGGCGGATGGTGCTCGACGGAATTCCGGTGCGCTCGGCGATGATACGGGTGGCAAGCTGTTCGGCCGACATTTCGCAGGAGAAGAAGCCGACAATGCCGCCATTGACGGATTTCATGGTGCCGTCGGCCTGGATTTCGCCGCGATGCGCCTTCGCCACGTTGTAGGCGATGTTGGTGGCGAGCGCGGTCTTGCCCATGCCGGGGCGCCCGGCGACGATGACGAGATCGGATGGTTGCAGGCCGCCCATCTTGATGTCGAGATCGCGCAGGCCGGTTGCGATGCCAGACAATTTGCCGTCGCGCTGAAACGCTTTTGCCGCCATATCGACGGCGACGGTGAGGGCCTGCGCAAAGCGCTGGAACCCGCCGTCGTAGCGGCCGGATTCAGCCAGTTCGTACAGCCTGCGCTCGGCATCCTCGATCTGGGCGCGGGGTGCAAAATCGACCGGCGCGTCGAAGGCGACATTGACCATGTCCTCGCCGATCCGGATCAGGTCGCGGCGCAGCGCCAGCTCATAGACCGTTCGACCGTAATCCTGGGCGTTGATGATGGTGGTGGCTTCGGCGGCGAGGCGGGCGAGGTACTGGCCGACCGTCATGCCGCCGATATCGGTTTCGGCCGGGACGAAGGTCTTTAACGTGACCGGGGTCGCGACCTTGCCCATCCGGATCAGGCTGCCCGATGTCTCATAGATGGTCTGATGGATCGGCTCGAAGAAATGTTTCGGTTCCAGAAAATCCGACACCCGGTAGAAAGCGTCGTTATTAACCAGGATCGCCCCCAGCAGGCTCTGTTCCGCTTCGATATTGTGCGGTGCGCTCCGATAGGCCGGAGTTCCCGAATCGGGCGCAAGCTTGTGGACGTTCGAATCAAGTGTGGCCATGGTGAGAGAGTATTCTCGGGACTTTGTCGGATGCTGGGTGGGCAGCGATAAGGCGCTACTCCGCGGCACAGCGAAAGCGTGAACATGCCTTATGCCCGATTCACACAATGCAATGTGTGAATCCCTGACCAGTACGCGCGTTCCGCTTGACGGGTTTCCGCGCGATCCCGGGCGGCGTCAGGCCGTCCCAATGAAAAACTCCGGAAAGTCACGGCGCGGGCTGAACCTTATCCGTCGCGGGGATACCCATACCAAGGGCGATCAAGGTTCCGGGCCGCGAGCCCAGCGCTGAATCAAATCAGGCTGAATCAAATCAGAATGAGATAGATCAGCGCGATCAAGGCGGCGCCGACGCCGGCAGCGATCAAGGCGTAGTCGGTCTTGATGTCGCTCTGCGGATCGAACGATGGTTGGTAAGTTTGCCGGGCCATTTTCGAGGTTTAAGACGTGCCGGCGTAGCCTTTTGTGAAGCAGGTCACATCCGGTGGAATTTCTTTAGCGGCAGGGTACCCGGGAACGCATTGGCGACATCCGGATTGGTCAGGCAGGGATTTGCAAGGACAGGCGATGGGCGATCCATTTCGGCCGCGGGAATCGGGAAACGGCGACTTATTGTGGCTGTCGATGCTGATCGACGCCATGGAGGAAGCCGGTCGCCCGGAGTCCCGCGCGCTGCCCTGCGATCGATCGGTGCTGGCCGCCGTGGCTGTGCAGCTTGCGCGTCCGGTATCACCGTACGCTCACCGCGCTTCCAGCTTCAGTTTCCGAAATCAGATAGCGCTCCGCGCTGTGGCTCATTCGCCTGCAATTTGCAGCCGCGGCCGCTTGTCGCGTTCGAGCCCGCGCAGTCTCGCCTCTTCCCGCGCGACGTAATCCCGCGTCATCGGCACGATGCCCTGGCGTTTGGTGAGCTGAATCTGGAAATTCATCAGGTTCTGCTTGCGGAACGACATTTCCGAGGACGCCAGGTAGAATTCCCACATCCGGGCAAAGCGCTCGTCATAGAGCTGCACCGCTTCCTCGCGCCGCGCCATGAAGCGCTCGCGCCACGCTTTCAGTGTATCGGCATAATGCAGCCGCAGGATCTCGATGTCGCACACCAGCAGCCCGGCACGTTCGATCGCCGGCATCACTTCGGAGAGCGCCGGGATGTAGCCGCCGGGGAAGATATATTTCGCGATCCAGGGGTTGGTAACATCCGGCCCGTCCGAACGGCCGATCGAATGCAGCATGATGACGCCGTCGTCGGTGAGAAGTTCGCCGCACCGCCTGAAATAGGTCTCGTAGAAGTCGACGCCGACATGTTCGAACATGCCTACCGACACGATGCGGTCGAACGGTCCGGGAATGTCGCGATAGTCCTCGAGCAGAAACTTCGCCGACGTCAGGTTTTTCTCGGCCGCGCGGGCATTCGACACCTGCAACTGTTCGGCCGACAGCGTGACGCCGGTGACGTTGGCGCCGGTCATTTCGGCCAGATAGAGGCCAAGGCCCCCCCAGCCGGAGCCGATATCGAGCACGCGGTCGCCACGCCGGATCAACAGCTTGGCGGCGAGATGACGCTTCTTGGCGAGTTGGGCATCGTCAAGACTTGCCTCCGGCGTTTCGAAATAGGCACAACTGTATTGCCTGTCGGCATCGAGGAAGAGGGAATAGAGCCGTCCGTCGAGATCGTAGTGGCGCGCGACATTGTGTTTCGAACGGCGGCGCGGATTGAACTGCTGGGCATGCCTGACAAGATAACGCAGCCAGTATTGCAGCTTGGCCCAGCGCGGCAGGATTTCCGGCTGATCCATCAGGATCGCCAGCGCATCCGCGATCGAGCCGTTCTCGACCACGAAAGTGCCGTCCATGTAGACTTCGCCCAGACCAAGTTCGGGATTGAGCAGAACCCGCCGTTCGGCGTCGGTGCCGAGGAATCGCACCGCGACCGGGTTGCCGGTACCATCGCCGCAGCTGAATTTCGCCCCGCTTGCGGTCGTAAAATTCATCGTGCCGCGGCGAATGAACTGCGTCAGGAAATAACGCAACAAACGGTCCATCGAAACCACCACATCGAGCGATCCCGTAGAAGTCCAAGTACCGGCCGTTATACCCGGCGCAAGGGACAGAAATGGGTTCCCGCACGCTCAACGAAAACATAGTGGTGAAGTTCCTCGCGCGCCAGTTGCTTTGTACACAAAGCGGATATTCCGTTCACGCAGTCGCGCCATTATGTCCGCTTCCATTCGCGCGATAATCGGCTAAAAGGTGACCGTCGCCACCAGCGCTGGACTTGGGACGCTGGAAGCGATTTCCGCATCTGGAGAATTGAGAATGTTGGGCCGAGCGCTCAGTTTAGCGACGGTGACGCTTCTGATCGGCTGTTTCGCGGCGGCCCCGGGGCAGGCGGAAAATCTCGAGGCCGGCAAGAGCCCTTCGCAGCTTTTCGCCGACACCTGCAACGCCTGCCACAAAAGCCCCCGAGGTCTTTTGAAGACCGTCTCGGTCGGATCGTTGCCCGGCTTCCTGCGCGAGCACTACACCACCTCCGGCGATATGGCCAAGCTGCTCAGCGGTTTTCTCATCTCCAATGGGGCGAACGATAACCGTAGCGCCGGCGCCCCGCCCAGGCAGGCCAGGGATGCGAAACCGGACGGCAAGCCCGATACCGACGGACTTTTGCCGCCAGGCGAGCCAGGTCGTGAGGGCCACAACGCCAAGCGGCTGGTGCCACCGGCGGAGGTACCCGAGGGCGCAAGACCCGCCGCCGATGGCCACGCTCCGGCGCAGGCGGCCATCGAGCGCGGCCCCGATGGCCGCAAACTATCTGCCAAGCAGAAGCTGACCAAGAAGGGCAGACCGGGGAGCGAAGAGCCGCCCAAAACCGAGCTGGACAGGCCCGACGTTGCCAAGGATGAGCCTCCCAAGGATCAGCCTCCCAAGGATGAGCTTCCCAAGGGCGGGCCGGAGAAAGAATTGTCCGGGATTGAGGCCCCCACGAAAGACGGCAGCAAGCCGGAGGTCACCACGCCGGCGGCCGAGGACAAGGCCGAGGCCGCCAAGGTCGATGCCTCGAAAGAGACCGGCAGCGGCGAGACCCCGGCATTGCGGCCCGATCCGGTTCCCTCCGTTGCGCCGGCGCCGCCGGCTTCCCCAGCGACCTCCACTGCGGTCTCCAGCGGGAAACCAGAGCCAACGGCAGCGCCGGAGCAGTCCGCGCCGCCAGTTGTGCCTCCGGCGGCTACAGCCTCGGTGCCGCCGGCCGCGACAGCCTCGTTGCCGCCGGCGGCTCCGGCCGGGCCACCCGCGCCACCCATCTCCCAATAGGCTTTTTACCGGGAAGCGTCGCTTTTCCGGTTCCGGCTTGACCGGTCAGAACCCCAAGCCCGGCTTGAGACCGGGCTTGGGCGTCGTCGATTCGGTGCGTAAAAACTTTCGTTACTTTTCGGAAGCCGCCTCATCCTCGGGCTGCCCGTCGTCGCGGCGGGCTTCCGGATCGAAGAATTCGCCGGCAGCCGCCAGCGCTTCGGCGGCCGCATCCTGATCTTCCTGACGGGTGGAGATGTCCTCGCCGCGATTGATGCGCTCGGCTTCATCGGCACTTCGCGCGACCGTGACGGTGACGCCGACCTCGATTTCCGGATGCACGGCAATGGCGATCTTGTGCTTGCCGATGGTCTTGATCGGCGCGTCGAGCATGACCTGGCCACGGCTGATGGTGAGGCCATCGGTCTCGAACGATGCGATGATGTCGCGAACGGTCACCGATCCGAACAACTGACCGGTTTCGGATGCCTGGCGCAGCACGATCACGTTGCGGCCATCGATCTTCTCGGCGACCTTGGTCGCCTCGCCCTTGGCCTGCAGGTTGCGGGCTTCGAGCTCGACCCTCATGCCGTCGAACTTGGCGCGATTGTCTGCGGTGGCGCGCAGTGCCTTGCCGCGCTTCAACAGAAAATTGCGGGCAAATCCGTCCTTGACGCGGACGACTTCGCCCATCTGGCCAAGCTTGGCGACGCGTTCCAGCAAAATGACTTCCATATTCGTTCTCCTTTGAGGTGGTTGGATTGTGGGGTTCAGGCGGCAGCGAATGTTCAGGACGCGGGGACGGGCGGCGGCCTCTTTTGCAAGTAGCGCTGACGAATTCCGAAAATGGCGTCGGCAACGCCGAGCAGCACCATTGCGACAACGGGCCAGACGAACACCACCACCACGGCGTAGGTGCAGCTCAGCCAGAGCGCGCGGCTCTTCGACGCCTGCGTCAACGTATGCAGCACCGCAAAGCCGGTGAGGGCGTAAGCCATCAACAGCGCCATGGTGACGATTTGCGCCAGGATCGCGGGCAGCCCGCCGGCAAAACAGAACGCGATTGCGACGGACAATGCCGCGAGCGTCATCGGCGGCATCGCCGCGCCTCTCAGGTCGGGCCAGGGCCGCTGCAATCGTCCCGAGGTCGCGGTGATCTTCGCCGCGAGCCAAAGGTTGAGCGTCAGCGTCATCATGGCGACAATCGCGGCCGCGGCCGGCGCGATCGTAACCAGGACCTCGATCCCTTGTTCGGTCTCGCCGGTCGAAGCGGCCTCGGGCGGCGCGACGATTCGCAGCAGGAACCGCCGCAGCGTGCCGGTGATGGTGGCGGCGTCGGCACCGAGCGTGAGCAGCGCCGTCATCGTGGTGAGCGCGGCGAAGGCGACGACCCAGAGCAGGATGCGGCCCACCGGATACCATTCCAGCGTCGGCGCGACCGGCAGGGCGCCGTTGCCTGACGCGATGCCGTTGGTGATGGGCCGGCCCAGCAAGGCGAGATGACCGAGCCACCAGGCGGGGAGCGCCACCGTGATGGCAAAGGCCATGCAGTAGGGAAGGCCGAAGATGGCGCCGAGACCGGTGGCCGCGGCGATGCCGCCGATGGCCGCGCCGAGCGGTCCCCATCCGAGCGCCGCCACCATCAGCGGCAGCGGCGCCAGATAAAACAGCAGCAGTGAGATCAGCGCGCCCGAAATGATCGAGGCGAACATCAGGGCAGACGCGCTGCCGGCTGCCAGCGCAATGAGGAGAACCGCGATCATCAGCTGTCCCGCTCCTTTCGAGCGGTTAGAGGTTTTCCAACAACCCCAACCATCGGCGACCGGACAGCCCGGAAGCCTTATGAAGAAGGTCTATCCGCGGCGCTGACGCCGCGGATAGACAAAAAATTACCGGATCACGTAAGGCAGCAGCCCGAGGAAACGCGAGCGCTTGATGGCGCGCGCGAGTTCACGCTGCTTCTTGGCGGAGACGGCAGTGATGCGGCTCGGCACGATCTTGCCGCGCTCGGACACGTAACGCATCAGCAGTTTGGAATCCTTGTAGTCGATCTTCGGCGCGTTCGGACCCGTAAACGGGCAGGTCTTGCGGCGGCGGAAAAACGGACGGCGTGCACCAGCTTCAGCCATGGTTCCTACTCCTCGATCGCAGCGTCGACGTCATCGCGCGGACGGCGCGGGCCGCGATCGCCGCGGTAGCCGCCGCCATCGCGATCGCCCCGGAATCCGCCATCGCGGTCGCCGCGGAAGCCGCCGCCGCGGTCGTCGCGGTCGGCCTTGCGCATCATCGCCGAGGGACCTTCCTCGTGCTCATCGACGCGAACAGTGAGATAGCGGATCACGTCTTCGCTGATGCGTTCCTGCCGCTCGATTTCGGCGACCGCGGCCGAAGGGCCATCGATGTTGAGCAGCACGAAATGGGCCTTGCGGTTCTTGCTCATCCGATAGGTGAGGGAACGCACGCCCCAGTTTTCCATCTTCACGACCTTGCCGCCGAGTTGCTCGACGATGCCGGTCATCTGGGTGGTCAATTCTTCGACCTGCTGGGTGCTCGCATCCTGACGCGCGAGAAAGACATGCTCATAAAGAGGCATGGGTGTCCTTTCCTGTGTTGGCGCGGTTCCCGGCGGCAAGCCCTTCGAGCCCTTCGGAAAGGACTCGGATCAGCTCAGAAGGCGGAAGCACGGGACGACGAGCCGACTGGCCCTGCCACATCAACATCGCCTTTACGGTGAAATTGCTGAGACCGTCCGTTCAGCTCCCGGCCGGGATCCACGGATGGCGCGGTTTATAAGGATTTTGAGCGCGATGGCAAGCGAAAGCGACCCGATAGCAGGCGTCGGTCGGCTTGACACAACCCTGTTACACAGTGTCTTTCGGGCAACTTTGAGGATTTCCAGCATTTTGGGGGCGCCGATGACGGCAGCATTCACTTTTCCGGGGCAGGGTTCCCAGGCGGTCGGCATGGGCAAGGCGCTGGCGGAGGCCTCTCCAGCCGCCCGCTCGGTATTCGACGAGGTCGATGCGGCGCTTGGCGAAAAGCTGACTGATATTATCTGGGACGGTCCGGCCGAAACCCTGCAGCTGACGGAAAATGCCCAGCCGGCCTTGATGGCTGTTTCGCTCGCTGCCTTGCGTGTGCTGGAGGCCGAAGCCGGCTTCTCAGTGGGGCGGGACGCCGCATTCGTGGCCGGCCACTCGCTCGGCGAATATTCCGCGCTTGCCGCTGCCGGCAGCCTCAGCATCAGTGACACCGCGCGTCTGTTGCGCACCCGCGGCCTTGCCATGCAGAAGGCGGTACCGGTAGGCGTCGGCGCCATGGCAGCCTTGCTTGGCCTCGATTACGAGGCCGCTGTTGCCGTCGCCAACGAGGCTGCGCAGGGTCAGGTCTGCCAGGCCGCCAACGACAATGGCGGCGGGCAGGTGGTGGTTTCCGGCGACAAGGCCGCAGTGGAGCGCGCGCTGGAAATCGCCAGAACCAGGGGCGCCAAACGCGCCATGTTGCTGCCGGTGTCGGCACCGTTCCATTGCCGGCTGATGCAGCCGGCGGCTGATGCGATGGCGCGCGCGCTGGCTGATACCACCATCAAGCGGCCGGTTTCGCCGCTGGTGTCGAACGTATTGGCCGGCCCGATCACCGATCCGGACCAGATCCGCCGTCGCCTGATCGAACAGGTCACGGGAACCGTGCGCTGGCGCGAATCGGTGGCTTACATGGCGAGCCACGGTGTCACGCGGTTCTTCGAAATCGGTGCCGGCAAGGTGCTAAGCGGCCTGGTCAAGCGCATCGCCGACGGCGCTATCGGCATTTCGGTCGGGGGCCCCGGCGATATTGCGGCTGCAAAGGACGCGATGGCGGCCGGGCATTCGGCCTAGGCGGTCGAGAGGAGCAATGATGTTCGATCTGACAGGCAGGACGGCGCTGGTCACCGGCGCGACCGGCGGCATCGGCGGCGCGATCGCAAAAGCGCTGCACGGGCAGGGCGCGACGGTAGCCATTTCCGGAACGCGGCGCGAGGTGCTGGACGCACTCGCCGCCAGGTTGAGCGGCAGGGTTCATGTGCTGCCCTGCAATCTCTCCGACAGCGCCGAGGTCGAGGCGCTGGTACCGTCGGCGGAACAGGCCATGGGCCAGGTGGATATTCTCGTCGCCAACGCCGGCATCACCCGGGACAATCTGTTCGTGCAGTTGCGCGACGAGGACTGGGACGAGGTCATCAAGGTCAATTTGACGGCGACCTTCCGCTTGGCACGGGCGGCGACAAGGCTGATGATGCGAAAGCGGTTCGGCCGCATCATTGCAATCACCTCGGTCGTCGGCGTCACCGGCAATCCGGGCCAGGGCAATTACTCCGCGTCGAAGGCGGGACTGATCGGCATGATCAAGACGCTGGGCGCGGAATATGCCAAACGCAACGTCACCGCCAACTGCATCGCTCCGGGGTTTATTGCCACGCCGATGACCGATGCGCTCAACGACAAGCAGCGCGAAACCTTCCTTTCCAAGGTTCCTGCAGCGCGGCTTGGAACGCCGGAAGATATCGCCGCGGCGGCGGTCTATCTCAGTTCGAATGAAGCGGCCTACGTCACCGGACAGACGATTCACGTCAACGGTGGAATGGCCATGTTTTGAGCCGGTTGCCGGTTCCGGCACCGCGGCAAAGGGCCGTTTCCGGCGGCCGTTCGAGGCTTATAGTCAAGGCTTGGGAAGTATGATAACCGAACCACCGACGGATGGGCAAAGAACGCCATTGCAGGATTTTGAAACCCTGTATATTGGCGGTGCGGAGCCTGCGGTCGTTCGCCGGGCCTGCGTCGGCTATGATGGGGCCAAATCAAGACTATGCGCGATTGCGAAGTAACTTTAACGACCACGACGGCTCGTATCGTCTTGGGGTCGGGTCCAATGGAACAGCACGAGGTTGAACGATGAGTGAGATTGGCGAACGGGTTAAGAAGATCGTGGTCGAACACCTTGGTGTTGAGCCCGAAAAAGTGGTCGACAACGCGAGCTTCATTGATGACCTCGGCGCCGACAGCCTCGATACTGTCGAGCTCGTGATGGCGTTTGAAGAAGAATTCGGTTGCGAAATTCCCGACGACGCCGCGGAAACGATTTTGACCGTCGGCGACGCCACGAAATTTCTCGAAAAGAACGCGAAAAGCTAACGCCCGCGCGCGGTGCCGAAGAAGCCGGACGGGCCGTGGTCGTACGGTCCACCGGTTTCTTGTTATGTGCCGCGATTCCCGGGCTGGAGTGCTGGATATGAGGCGGGTTGTCGTCACGGGCCTCGGCATGGTCACGCCACTCGGCTGTGGAGTCGAACCGACCTGGCGGCGTATCCTGAACAGCGAAAGCGGCGCCAGGAAGATCGACACATTTGACGTCTCCGATCTGACCAGCCGGATCGCCTGCGTGGTTCCACGGGGCGACGGCAGCGGCGGCACGTTCAATCCCGATCAGTGGATGGAGCTGAAGGACCAGCGCAAGGTCGACGATTTCATCATCTTCGCGATGTGCGCGGCGCGCCAGGCGCTCGACGACGCCGATTGGCATCCGGCCAGCGAAGAGGACCGTTGCGCGACGGGCACCATGATCGGCTCCGGGATCGGCGGCCTGTCCGGCATTGCCGATACCGCGCTGCTGCTCAAGGAGCGGGGGCCGCGCAAGGTGTCGCCGTTCTTCATTCCCGGGCGTCTGATCAATCTTGCCTCGGGCTATGTGTCGATCGAGCACGGCCTCAAGGGTCCCAACCATTCGGTGGTGACCGCTTGCTCGACCGGCGCGCACGCGATCGGCGATGCCAGCCGGCTGATCGCGCTCGGCGATGCGGATGTGATGGTGGCCGGTGGAACCGAATCGCCGATTTGCCGGCTGTCGATGGCGGGATTTTGCGCGGCCCGCGCCCTGTCGACCGGCTTCAACGAAACCCCGGAAAAAGCCTCGCGTCCCTACGACAGGGATCGCGATGGTTTCGTGATGGGGGAAGGCGCAGGCGTAGTGGTGCTGGAGGAATACGCGCACGCGAGAGCGCGCGGCGCCAAAATCTATGCGGAGGTGGTCGGCTACGGATTATCCGGTGACGCCTATCACATCACATCTCCGAGCCCGAACGGCGACGGCGCGTTCCGCAGCATGAGCGCCGCCATGAAGCGGGCGGGAGTCACCTGTTCGGATATCGATTACATCAATGCGCACGGAACATCGACGCAGGTCGGTGACGAAATCGAACTCGGCGCGGTGGAGCGGCTGTTAGGCAACGCCGCCTCCAGGGTGTCGATGTCGTCGACCAAATCGTCAGTCGGGCACCTGCTCGGCGCCGCCGGCGCGGTCGAGGCGATCTTCAGCATTCTTGCGATTCGCGATAACATCGCTCCGCCGACCATCAATCTTGACAACCCGTCGGTGGAAACGGCGATTGATCTCGTGCCGCAATCGCCGCGCAAGCGCGAGATCAATGTCGCGCTGTCGAATTCGTTCGGTTTCGGAGGTACCAACGCGTCCGTGATCGTGCAGCGCGTGGCCAACTGACGCGTCGGCGGGAAGAGTCCACCGTTTCGCCGTATTAGGTGATGAATTCTGATTTGGGCGTAAACTACAGGCGTTTCGGAAATTTCGCGGGCTACGATTGAACCGACAGGATTCAGGTCGCATCGATGAGTGAAAGGCCGCCCATTTCGCCACGGAGCCCGCGCGCCGCGCTGGAGCCTGAGCAGGTCCCGCCGCCGCCGAGGCGGTCGGATCGCGCCCGAAACCCCTTCGTCGTGGTCGGCAATGCCATCATCACCATCGTGCTGGTCCTGATGATTGGCACGGGCGCGGCCTATATCTACGGCAGACAGAAGATCGAGGCGCCGGGCCCGCTGCAGGAGGACAAGATCGTCATTATCCCGGCGCGGGCGGGAATGACGGACATTGCCGATATCCTGCAGCGCGAAGGCGTGATCGACAACAATCGCTGGGCCTTCATCGGCAGCGTGTTTGCACTGAAGGCGCGCTCTGAACTCAAGCCCGGCGAATACTCCTTTCAGAAGAATGCCAGTCTGCGCGATGTGATCGGCACCATAGTCGAAGGCAAGGTGGTCCAGCACGCCGTCACGATTCCCGAAGGCTTGACCTCCGAACAGATCGTGGCCCGGCTTACCGACAACGATATTTTTGCCGGCACCGTCCGCGAAATGCCGCGCGAAGGCACCTTGCTGCCGGAAACCTACAAATTCCCGCGGGGCACCACGCGCGATCAGGTGATTGCGCGCATGCAGCAGGCGCAGAAGCGCGTGCTGGCTGAAATCTGGGAGCGCCGCAATCCGGATATCCCGATCAAGACGCCCGAGCAACTGGTTACCTTGGCATCCATCGTCGAGAAGGAAACCGGCAAAGCGGACGAGCGCAGCCGCGTCGCCGCTGTATTCGTCAACCGGCTGCGGCAAAAGATAAAGCTGCAGTCCGATCCGACTATCATCTATGGCCTGGTCGGTGGCAAGGGAACGCTTGGACGACCGATCAAGCGCAGCGAAATCCAGCAGCCGTCGCCTTACAACACCTATGTGGTCGACGGTCTTCCGCCCGGACCGATCGCCAATCCCGGGCGCGCCTCGCTGGAAGCCGCGGCCAATCCGGCGCGCACCCGCGATCTGTTCTTTGTCGCGGACGGCACCGGCGGCCACGCCTTTACCGAAACCTACGACCAGCATCAGAAGAACGTCGCCAAGCTGCGCTCGATGGAGAAGCAGATTGAGAACGACACGGTCGAGCCGGCTGACGATCCCCCGCCGGTCGCGGCGAGTGCGCCGGTCGACGCCGTCCCCGCGGCTCCGGCAGCTAAGCCGGGCGCGCCGAAAAAACCCGCCCGCAGCACCGCGCCGGCCCCGGCGGTTCAGCAATAAGGCCAGCCCGGAACTGAATTCCACTTTGCTGGAAAACGTCTTAAGGTCGTGACGGGATTTTTTGCGAATCTCCCGGCGGTCATATCAGGAGAATTTCACCCGATGGCGTTGTCGAGCATGACCGGCTTTGCCCGCAGCCAGGGCGCCAGCGGATCCTATGCGTTCGAATGGGAACTGAAATCCGTCAACGCCAAAGGTTTCGACCTGAGGATGCGGCTGCCGCCCGGATGGGACGAACTCGAGGCACTCGCCAAGAAGCGCGCCGGCGAAATGCTGTCGCGGGGTACGGTGTACGCCAATCTGAACGTGAAGCGCGCCAATGCGGTCTCGACCATCCGTGTCAACGAAGAGGTGCTGGCCTCGATTGTAAGGGTCGCGGGCGTGCTCGCCGGCAAGATCGATGCGGTGGCGCCGAGCATCGATGGGCTGCTGGCGATCAAGGGTGTGATCGAGGTTGTCGAGCCGGAAAGCGACGAGGCGGAAGACAAGGCGGCGAAAGCCGCGGCGGCGGCGGCTTTCGAGCACGCGCTTGCCAACCTCGTTGAGATGCGCCGGCGCGAGGGTGCGACGCTGGGGCAGATTCTGTCGCAGCGAATGGATGAGATCGAGAAACTCGCCAGCAAGGCCGAGGCCGCACCCGGCCGCAAGCCTGAAGCGATCAAGGCGAGACTCGCCGAGCAGATCGCGGCACTGCTCGAATCTTCCGAGCGCTTCGATCCCGATCGGCTCAACCAGGAGGCGATCATGATCGCGGCCAGGGCCGATATTCGTGAGGAACTTGATCGTATCGCCTCGCATATCTCGCAGGCCCGCGAGATGATCGGCATGGGCGGAGCCGTCGGACGGCGGCTCGATTTCCTGGCGCAGGAATTCAACCGCGAGGTCAATACCTGCTGCTCCAAGTCCAACGACCTCGAACTGACCAATATCGGTCTTGCGATGAAGAACGTGGTCGAGCAATTCCGCGAACAGGTTCAGAATCTGGAGTGATCGATGGCGGCTGGCGGCCAGGTTTTTGGCAAAGGCTTCGACGGGGTTGAGCGGCGCGGGCTGATGTTCGTGCTGTCATCGCCGTCGGGCGCCGGAAAGACCACGCTGTCGCGGCTGTTGATCGAACGGATGCCCGGCCTGAAGATGTCGGTGTCCGCGACCACGCGGCCGATGCGTCCAGGCGAAGTCGATGGCCTCGACTATTTGTTTGTCGATAAATCCGGATTCGAGCAGATGGCGA
>Ga0116129_1000614_pt1 | contig 22234 bp, 24 predicted proteins | sample June2015DPH_17_2_FD_89732 | JGI IMG/M metagenome (GOLD analysis project Ga0116129, IMG submission 89732) | Peatland microbial communities from SPRUCE experiment site at the Marcell Experimental Forest, Minnesota, USA - June2015DPH_17_10 | ecosystem: Environmental > Terrestrial > Soil > Wetlands...
CGTGGCGGGAGTTCCGTGCGTGGTTTGGAGAGGAAACCGCCGCCACTCCCGCCATAGAGGCCTGCTTTTCTATCGCTTGCTCGAAAATGCCGTCGCCACTATGCCTACGCCGTTTCGCCACCCCCGCGCTACCCCCTGACCACTACAGGTTGGGGCTACTGCACTAAGGCAGCTACCCCACTTTATCTCATTGATAGTGCGGCGCTGATTATGCGACAAGCGTCTCGAAATGGCTTCAAAACGACGGACAGATTTGCTGGAGTACACACACGGAGTTGAGTCTGATGAGCGCTACTTCTGGCAATTCAAGTGCAAAACGAGCACCCAGGCCCCCGGTCTTCTCGGACCAGGAGATTCGCCAAGTCGTCGATCGAGACTCTGTATCCATCGCTCGATGGACTCATACGGTCGCGAAAGAGCGTGGCGTCCGCGTTCGTCCACGGCCTAACGACAGATTCGTGAAGGCGGTTTCCCGCCTTTCTGATGGCGTAGTCGACCTCGACCACGTCGAGGAGTTGCTTGTCGAACTGGGGCGGGCTGGTGTGATCAGCTCTTACCAGAGAGGGCTTCTTCAGGTTCACTATCTCCGCTAATGGAACTTCACGCGCAGAACTCGAGCGCATGTCGAAAGCCAAGACGGCCGAAGAAGCGATGGCGATGCGGAATTCGATTTCGATCGCGGCGGCCGAGTATTTCAAGAAATCGTTCAGTTGGTACCAGAGCGATCTTTCCGCCGCGGCCGATCCCGAAAAGGTCAACTGCCAAGCTTGCGATGAACTGATCAAGCCGGCCGCGAAGTTGTGCATTCATTGCGGAGCTCCGGTCGACAAACAGATGCAGGCTGAATGGCTCAAGCAGAAGTTCGGACTCGAAGAAAAGCGTGGGCTCGGTCGTCCTCCGAAGGAACAGACAAAGCCAAAGGAACAACAAATCTGACCTCACTGCGCTGGCTGCGCCAAAGATGGGGGGCGCCAAGGCTATATGGTCTCCCACTCTGCGATCCCTGTTCACCAGGCTTCCGGAGGGCGCGGCCTTGAACCGGTTCGATCACGATTCTCAGTAAGTCAACCATCCGAGCCACTTTTTTGGGCATCGGTCGCAGTAGGGGCAACAGATTTAACGGCATTCCAGGGGATTTCATGTCTGGCGACACGGGGAATCGGCCCCCCATGTCGCCCAGATGATAGCCCCTGGATGCAATCCAAGGAACCACATTGGCCATCAACAGCGCGACTACCCCGACCGACTTTCTATTATCGTACGAATGCTCTTTATTTTATAAACAATATTGTTTATAATTAGATTCATGAAGAGCAGTGAGTTCAAGCGCTGGCTGACAAATCAGGGAGCGACCTTGATACCGGCGAAGGGCTCGCACTTCAAGGTTTACTTGAATGGGAAGATTTCAATTCTTCCGATGCACAATAGAGAACTCGGCAAAGGTTTGGTCGAGTCGATCAAGAAGCAACTTGGGCTGAAATGAAGGGAGAAATCATGTCTGCTTATCCGGTAAGTCTCAAGAAGGACGGGAAATTCATTCTGGTCACGTTCCCCGATATCCCGGAAGCGATCACGAGCGGCAATAATCGGGACCATGCTCTCGAAATGGCCGCCGAAGCACTGGAGTCCGCTATGGACTTCTATTTCGAGCAGCGGCGCGCTGTGCCCACGCCATCCAAAGCGAAGCGCGGACAACCCGTTGTCGAGTTGCCTGTTAGCCTATCAGCCAAAGTACTGCTCTTGAACGAAATGATCAAGCAGAAGGTGCGGCCAGCCGAGCTGGCGCGACGCTTGCATACATCTCCGCAGGAAGTGAACCGGCTCACGGATATCCGCCATACATCCAGGATCGATGGGATTGCTGGCGCGATGAAGATGCTAGGGAAGACGCTGGAGATTCGGGCAGTCTAGGATGATGCCCGCCCCCTGCCCCCACAAACACATCAACCCACGCACGGCGGCCTCCGGGGCGCCTTTCTGTTTAGGGCTGCCTTCTTTCACTGCGCCATACCGGTCTTCGCTTCGGTGATGTCAGGCTGCAGTTCCCGCCGATCCGCACTCAACTTCATTCCTGGGCCGGCGCCCCATCCATCAGACAAACGAATGGCAGCTATGTCGCATGCGACATAGTGCCGGAGAGCATGCGCCTTCCCGCCGCTGCCGTGCCGTGAGCAAATGCCTGTTTGCCTGGACGCTGGCTAGAGGCGCGCGCCGACCCGGTTTTGTGGCTCGCCAGTGCTCCGATCTAGCCCGGTGGGGTGGATTCCCCTGTCCAAGCCGCCGCGAGCGAGCCAGCAGCCTAATACGCGCTACCGAGCGCAAAAGGAAATCGCCACCGGATACTCGAGAGCGGTTCGTAGTTTGGGACCGGTGGATCAGTGCGTTGTCTCATGCACGCTCCGGCCGCGGCCATGCCGTGAGCTACTCTGTTTATGGCCTGACTCCGAGGGCAGGATTCGACAGGAAGAGGCGACATTGCGTCCGAATAGGATTACAGACCGCCAATAATCTTCAGTACGCGGGTTCTTTTCTACGAATGGCACTTGGAATCCCCTCGATACTTTATTTCCCCGTTGAATCCGGGCAGGAACGCAGCTGGTATGAGTATCTCTCAGAGCACAGGGTAGCAAGAGCCCGAAGTGCAAGATTCCTTCGAAGAAAACTTGCCGGATATCACAGCCGCCAGCGCCAACATCAGGTATTCTTGCCCAATGCCAACAACAAACAGAATTCCGAGGAAATATCGGACCGGGTAATTCCGTAAAAGCATTCTCGTTCCGCGTCGAAATGATTCTGGTGGAAGCCAAATCCCTGAGCGTGGAAATGGATGGCAGCAATGCCGAAGTCAACGGGCGGATGGCGGTTGCCAAAGGGAGCAGTATGAAGTGGGTGGAGAGTCTGTACTTTTCGGTCGATAGGATCAAGACTCAGCAGAAATGCGATGGGTGAGACCATCCTTGGGGTGTGACGAATGGCATCTGCCTTCGCTTTCGGGCATTTTGAAGCCCCCACATCATCGATCAGACACGCACAAAACTTGAACATCGTCGCCGCCCTGCGCGTCACCATTTTACCGGGTATTGGCGTCACCTTTCGTGCGACGATAGGCTACGCCCGTCTCATCATGCACGGAGCCGAGACGGCCACGGTTGTCTCGACGCGCGGGGCTGGAGGTGGTCCGTTGCTTGCCTAGCAGGACCGTCAGGCGGCGGAACTGCATGCGATGGTGCCTTGAGTCTCCCATGAAAGTTGTAGCCGAGAACTTCTGGTAGGTGATATGTGTCCGGGTACTGGATATCAATACTTAAACGAGCAGACGAGTCCACAAACAACGATCCAGGTCCGTAGTTTGTAACTGTAGGGGAAGCGATCCCCGCTAAATCTCACTCAATTGAAAGGAACCATCTCATGCGTAAGTTGTTTGGTTTTGTTCTAGCCCTCGTCGTCATCATCTTCGTCCCCACGCTTCTGGCCCAGCAGTCGATGAACAATGACTCGATCGTCAAATTCGTAAAATCTGGCATAACAGATGACACTATCCTCACTATCGTGAAGACGGTGCCGGGTAATTACGATACCACGCCCCAAGCGCTGCTATCCCTGAAGGCCTCTGGAGTCAGCGACAAAGTCATCGCCACGATTGTAGGACTGCCCGCAGCTAGTCAACCTGCCGTTTTACCCTCCCCCGCAGCGAACGCAACGCCCCCAATGCCCCAAGTAGCTCCAACACAGCCGAGAATCTTCTTTCTTTCAAAAAGTTCCGGTAATAACCGGAATGCGTCCAGGGATCAGTCTATGGAGATGAGTAAAGACTTTGAGAAGACGTGCCCAGGAACACGGATCACTCTGAATCAGACGGCTGCGGACTATACGGTAGCCTTGAATCATATTGAAGTGGGACTTATCGTCCGGGACAACCAGTTCCAGATCGCTAATCACGACGGGGACCTGATCGCCACGACGAAAGAAGGCGGAAGTATTGCCAATGGAGTGAACCGGGCGTGCCAGGTGATTATGGATGATTGGTCAAAGCATTAAGGTCCAATCTCTATGTAAACCCAACAACATAATGACCCGAGCAAGGAAACAACAATCACTTAGGGACTCGCCTGACTCCACAAACAGCGAGCCCGGTCCATAGGTTAATGGTATGAAGACACTATCTCACGGTGAAATCTCCCAGTGACTTGTGAAAGCTCCCGAACTATGGACATTCCTCGGCCAATCCTTCGACGCCGGTGAGGATAGCGGGTGCGGGTTCTCAACTGGTCGATAATCGTCACCCGATCCTCAACGCGCAAACTAATTCCGGGCACGGGTTGGCCATGCCCCTAGCCTTGATACCCACGTTAGCTCTTTCGTTAACACCACGCGGGCGCTGACCCGGAAAAAACCTGGAAATGCCCCGGCCTTGCCGCTGACCTTTTTCAACGTCCCCGCACGATGAGCTTTGACCCAGTTGAACAGTGTTTGCTCTACCACTCCAAGATCGCGTGCTGCCGCGGCAATGCTCAGGCCAGACTCCACCAGCCGCACCGCCTCCTTCTTGAACTCCAGTGTGTACCTGCCTCGTTGCCCGTTTCTCATCTTCGTTTCCCTTCGCTATTAAAGCAGCTCGATAAGGGGTACGTTTTGTAGGGGCAAGGTCAGCCCCGACTCGGGTCAGAGAGGGAATGCTAGTACGTTTTGAAGGGCGGATTTAAAACAGAGATTGGGCGGCAAAAACCAGGAGCAATTGGGCAGTCCAGAATGTTAGGTACAGTAACCAACGCCGCCACGACATTTGCCCTAGAGCCCTTTGATCAACGGCGACACGCTGGAGGAAGCAAGCAAGTTCCTCGCGCATGAGTCAATCAAGACCTTAAGAAATCACTGACGGGATTGTGCGGCCCCATTTGAGATGGAAATCACCGAGTTTGATTTGGGTCTACCACGAGCTGTGCAGAATTGAGCAGTATTGATCCAGCAAGCCCGATAAGCTCAGTCTGAGCCTGTCGAAGATGAAACGGTATGCCAGATCTAGCTCCCCAGGGGCACTCATGAAAACATTTCGAGCGGCATCCAGGCTTCCTATCCTCACTCCAGCTATGGCACACATGTCAGTCATCGTCATGGATGATCTGAGAACCACACTTACAAAACCGTACGAAGAAGTGGACGATACCGTTTGATTCGCGTTCTGCTGGAAGAGTGAGGGCACTTTGAGTGATTCGATCTCCTTGGTTATTTTGACGGGTCTTCGAGCCGATTTAGGCTTCACCGCGATCAAGATCTTAACTACACTCGGGATCCCTTCACCTCATCCTTACTGTTCTCTCGAAACGCCTGTGCTTCTCTGGACGAATGTGATCATGGACACACTGATCGCTGCCTCATACGCGATCGTATTTAGCTGTCTAATCTGGATGGCCGCTACCCTGAGAAATGTGACGGAATTCAGCAGATATCTATGGATCTTTATTTCCTTCGGATTGTTTATCGTAGCTTGCGGTGGAACTCATTTGATGGATGTGTTGAACCTTTGGTCGCCGCAATTGGGGGTGGCTGCCACGATTCGGATTTCTTGCGCAATCGCTTCGGTTCCAACTGCGATTGTTTTCGCCAAGATGACCCCGTCCCTCACACGGAATATTTCAAGCTTTGTCGAAGTGCTCGCCACCACGCAAGAACAGAGGGATGCAGCGCAGGGGGCTCTAACGGCGTCGGAAGCGATTGCCATTGAGCGAAGAAAAGCCGCCAAGGAGATTGCAGTTGCGAACGAGCAACTGAACGCCGTTATGAACTCGACTTCAGAATGCATCCTTCAAATCGATCACGAATGGGCTATTTTGTATGGAAATCGAGAAGCGATATCCGTTCTTCCTGATTTCCGTCTCGGGAGCAGCCTCTGGGAATGCTTTCCTGCGCTCAGCTCCAAGACCGTGAAACAAGAGCTCAGAAGTGCGATGCAGAATCGGTCCGAGGGAAGTTTTGAGAGTTATTACGAGCCCTCCGGTAGGTGGTACGAAGTCCACACATTTCCTACACGACAAGGGCTGAGTCTCTTTTCAAGCGACATCACGGCAGGAAAGCAACTGGAAGAGCTCCTGAGTCGCGAAAGAGCGATCAAGGAGCAGCATATCGAGTCGATGAGCCATCTGGCAGGTGGCTTGGCCCATGAAATAAGTAATCCCCTCGCAATCATTCATGCAAGAGCCAGCGACCTTCAGGAACTCGCGGCAGCACAACAGCTTCCTTCGGCAGCGAAAGTTGAGGCATCATGCGCAGGCATCGTGCGGACCGCAGAACGCGCCATCCGCATTCTGCGCGGCTTGAAAGGTCTTTCCCGAGATGCAACAAACGATCCGATGGAACTCTTTGATGTCGGCTCAATTTGTCGGGAATCTGCCGACCTGCAAAGCTCCCGATGCGTGAGGCATCAGATTGAGTTGCGGACTGATTTGGAACTAGAAGTTCCGCTTGTTTTCTGCAGAGACGTTCAGATCGGGCAGATCGTATCGAACCTGTTGAATAATGCATTTGATGCGATCGTTCAGTCTGAATCCACTGAGCGTTGGATTTCAATAAGTGTCGGAACGCGAGAAAGCAATGTTTACGTTAGGGTCGTCGATAGCGGCACAGGAATCAGTCAAGATGACCGCGATCGAATTATGGAGCCGTTCTTTACAACTAAAATGCCAGGATTCGGAACGGGGGTCGGGCTAAGCCTGTCTCGTGCCATCGCAAATGATCACGGAGGGAGCTTGACACTCTTCGATGGTGTGACAAACACGACGTTCGAACTTCTCCTTCCAATCCCCAAGTCATCTGAACCCACTAGATCTTCGCAAGGAGAGGTACCATGACAATCGCAGACGCATCTATCATGATTGTGGATGACGAACCCGAATTGGTTGAGATATTTACCGCGTGGCTCGAAGGGGCGTCATGCAAAAGAGTCGTCCCCGCCGACTGCGGTAAAACAGCCCTAACATTGTTAGGGTCAACGCGCGTTGACCTGTTGGTTACAGACATCAACATGCCTGGAATAGACGGGATCACATTGATTCGCAATATCGCAAAAGATGGTGTTAGGACGCCCGTGATTATCGTTGTTAGTGGCCAAAACTACAATGAGACTGAGCTAAGGCAAATAGGGGTACGGACGATTCTTAGGAAACCCGTAAGACGCACCGAATTTCTCGCCGTCATTGAAGATGCACTGAGCATTGGCGCAGAGCGTGACTCCATAGGTCATCCGAATCAATTAGAGCAATCGACGATTCCGCCTTCAGCCTAGAGGTGGCATTCGAGCTGGAGCACAGGCCGATATAGTCGCGCGATTTGCCGAATGCAATTGAATTCAAGTGGGCCAAGAGGGGAAGACGTCCAACCCTATCGTCGGCTATTTGGAGGTAATCATGCTGGAATCTCAATGGGCAGCTCAAGTCGCGCTGCCAGGATTGCAAAGTGCTTCTGTTCTCAGGTGCCCTGTCCACGAAAATTCTTCTGGACAATGCCCAGACGCAGGGGCATGACTTTCAGGTACTAGCCAACCCCGTTCATCCCAAAGAACTGCTGGTGGCGATGAGAAAGCTATAGCCGCTCTCGTACTTCCAACTCAGATTCACAGCTCTCTGAAAGCCGTCCCATGCGTTCGTCGTCAGCAAGCCATTCGCGTTCAATTATGGGATCCGAAGCGAAACGTTCCGGTCATGAGCATACATTTCTTGTTCTTGCCAGCGCCACATATCGGGCAGTCGAAGTTGAGCGAAGTATTCGGCATCAGATTGATATATCTAGAGACATTCAGGAAAACCGATCAAGACTGCTCACTTTGTCAGGTATATTGTTACCCTTTTTGGTCAATACCTGGCACGCCTTCCCAGCACCACCGGAGCTTGTGTCCAGATGAGCCGATTGGACCAGGACAATCACTCTTAACACGAATCGATTCGGAACGGCTTGGCCGGGTCCGCTTGCCGTCGTGAAAGGCACACCGGGGAGACTCCCCGCGCCTAGCCTCTGAAAAGGGATGGTTAGGGGAGGTATGACTTAAAATTTGGAGCGCATAGCTGAGAGAAAAACGAGTCGAGATTCCTGAAACAGGCTGGAAAGTAGGCAGGGTCGGAGTCTAGCTAGTGCGAAAGTCCTCTCCAGTGTGGGGCGCGCTCGTCTCCTATAGCTCCCAGCTCTGCGGCGCGGAACTCTACGATGAGATTGAGCTCGCCGTTGAAGATGGATTGATCGACCTGGATCACATTGATCTTGACGATGTCCGTCACGATCTATCCAAGGGCAAGGAGAGAGCGCCGCAGAACTTGCAAGAGGTGGTCACTACCACCTCATCGAGATCACGGTGGCCGAGATGGAATGGTGGTACTGCTTTAGTGAAACCCAGCCCAACCGCGGCGCCTCTGCGCCTCCAAAGTGGAGGCCGGACACTCCTGCCTTGTCCCCGATCAGAAGGGCTTCCCCGAAGATCGAAAGGAACCAGCCATGCCCCTGTTGCAGCTGCAAGAAATACAAGAGATACTGCGGCGCCTGAATGCTCCCTGGGCCACTGGCTCGTCATGCCGGGCTCCTTACAGCCAGAGATCAAACAACAGACTCTTCTGCTTTGGCTCGAAGTTAACCTGGCCAAGCAATCTGCCCCCATGGATCACACTTGGGATCACACTGAAACCACCGCCACGACTGTAAGAAGACATCGGTTTGCGAGGCCGACGGCGAGCCGATGGCGCCACCGAGCGACGCGCGGAATCCCTGGCCGTCATCAAAGCTCGCAAAGTCAAGTCATCGGCGCCAAGCTGACACCTGAAATATGCACCGGAGCCACTCGGCAACCCTGGGAATCCTGTTTTGCAACAGTCGAGACACGAGGTCACGAGCTTCAGGAACCGATTCTCCGGAGACGCTTAAATGGCTCTTTTGCACGATTCAGGATGCGCCATTCGTAGGAAGATGATGATCACCGTTGTCGCCAGCAGTATCGGCATCATGGTCGAAATTGCAAGGGCGATGGCGATCCGGTAATTGGGAGCTAAGAGCTTGTCATGAGCGCAGCCCTTAGCGCTCCGACCCGATTAGGGTGACCACGGCTGTCTGCAGGACGGCGTTAACCCGTGTTTATGCGGATGAGTTCCTCAAGCCGCTTGGAATCAAAGCCATTTTCAAGAACTTGCATCAGGTTCAGTAGAACCTTTCATCGCATGTACTTGGTTTGGCAACTTGGAGACGCTAAAGGCATTTGCGCGCTGCTACATATCCTGGGCCTGGATCATGAGAGTGCCGGTGTAGATATCCGCAGGAAGTACGTGGCCAGCAAGGTTGATTTCCAGGTTGAGGCTAAAGGGAATGTCAGTGATGTCGCCAACTATAAATGTTACCGGATCGGAAACTAACTTGACGCCGGCACCGGCGCCACCGAATGGTGCGGATTGGGTGAAGGGCGTAAAGGAGGTTAGCAGGCCATTTGTTGTTTTCCCCAATACAGCGGAAGACGGGATCACAGCTCCGCTATGCTCTCCGGTCAGGGCGCTGGTTGCGCTGGCGAAGAATCCGTAGACATTCACCGTCGTTGTCGTTGCCGTCGCCGACGCGGCGCCCACGGAGATGTTGATAGCGCTGCTTGCAGTGGCTGTACCCTGCGCAACAAGAGAGAACGATACCGAAGTAGATGAAGCCGTTACGGTCAGCGAGTTGCCTCCTATAAACGAGGGTCGTGGCTTGGACGTGAGCCTCACTACCTGGCCGAACGCCGAGGGAAGAAGAAAGACCAGCTGCATCAGAATCACAATATGCCGGATTGCCCGGTCGAGTTGCATCGTTATTTTAGTTTTGCGCATATTTAGGGCTCGCATCATTGACTGGGGATTGTAGAGTTACCGGTGCGGGCTGCGTAGGCTCTTCCACTCGAACGTGACGCAGCTCCACGGTGATTTGTGTCTGGGCGCCTTCCTGCTCCGCCGCGCTCGTGATGATGGTAGGAGCAGAGATTACCTGCCAGTTGCCGTTCTGCAAAAAATCCGTCAAGACCACTTCGAGCTTATGGGAGCGAGGTTTGCGTTCGCGTACCTGGAAGCAGCCGTCGGAATTGGTGTAAACCTTTTTTTCGTCCACCATCAGAGCCGCGCCTTCGATGGCCTTCCCGTCTGTATCGACCACGCAGCCTTGCAGAATATAGTTACCGATTGCCGCATGTTCCACCACTCGGTCCGGAGCTGTGCCATGAGACATCAGCGTATTGGCGTCAGCCGTATAGCGAAGATGTCCCGTGGGATCAACAACCGTCTCGCCATGCAGCATGAGCCGTCCGAACAGATTCATCTTGAGGTCGAGTTCCAACTCCTGCTGAAAGGGATTGCTATTGTCGGCGGGTACATAATAGGTCTCGTAGCTGGAACCGATGGTGAGCAGGTTGGTCAGCAACTGGCCTCCAAAATTCACGCTGGTGTGGCCATTCGTATAGGTCACGCTTTCATTGACGGTCAGGCGCGCATTGAGTGTCTCCGAGATCGTGGAGATGAAGCTGCCGTTACCCGGAGAGTCCTTGGGACGGCTGACAAGGTAGTTAGCCGTAGCGTGAATTCGCGACGTGATGTCGCGCGTGGCAGTCAAGGAGGCGGCATGGTTCGAAGCGCCCTCGTAGGAGGACTGATAGACAGCACCGCTAAGCGATGTCCCAAAGAGGTTCAAGTTGGCACCTCCCTGATCGACCGAGCTGCTCACATTGGTCGTCGAAGGATACTGCGGCACCAGATAATTCTGGCGCCCTCCGCTAAGGCTGAGAAAGCGGAACGGTTTGACCGTTACCAGCACGTTTTCGCGGTTTGGCTCTGCCAGCAGCGGCGAAATCAGTACGACGCGGTGAAATTGCGCGCCTGCCTCGATATAGGCAGCCTGCACGTCCAGGCGAGGGCGGGTCATATTGAAACTGACCGCGCCATAGGGCTGGTTGGCCCCCACGCCTGCAGAGATGGCCAGGTCCATCTTGGGCTTGGGGCTCCACTGAACCCCTCCAATCTCCGTCATCTTGTTGGTCACAACTGTATCGGAAAAGAGCTGCAAGCTTGGGCCGAGCTGCTTTTTCAAGAAAAGCATACCGGCAGCTTGGTTGATCTTCGCACCATCAAAAAGAGGGGTGGAGTACTCGGTGGAGATGCCGCCGGCAAAGGCCATGATATCGGTCTCGCGGCGGACCATGCTGACGCCCGCCCCACGCGCCAGCAAGAAGTGGCTGGTGTCGAAGATATCGGTGGGTAGATGAAAGTCAATCAGATCGTCCCCCACGATGTACTTTGCATTTGAAGTAGCTTTCTCCAATTTTGCCCCTTCGAGAATATGTCCGGCAATCGTTCCCGCTCCGAGCGTGAGGTTGTAGCTGGAACCGCGAACCGAGACGCTTCCGCCACCGCTCTGATAAAGCGAGGATGTGCCACCGCCGACTTGGAAGACCTGGGCTGAAAGAGAATCCGCAAGGCATAGGTATAGCAGCGGCAGCGAGATAAAAATAAACGCACGGCGAAACAAGGTGCATCTCCTTTGAAAAGCAGTAAGCTATTTATTCTGAACGCTCAAGGGCTCCTTTAGATCGAAGTGGGGAAAGTACAAAAGCACATAATCGGGTGGTGCCTTTTGCTTCCAGTCGATTTCGAGATGACGCGGGCTATTGGGCAGTAATGGAAATCCACCGCTGGTGATAAGCTCTCTCTTTCCCGTCGCCGATACGGATTGCGTTCTGATGAGCGATTGGCTGGTGTTCTTGAGATCGCAGACGATCTTGTCGCGCTGTTTGTCGTAAACTGCCTGCGTTACCTGAATGGCATCTCTGCCGAGGGGCTTTTTCTGATAGAGGTAGACAGTGTGGGGGAGCATGATGCGCACCTTCAATCCAGGACTTTTTTGGATGGACTCGAAGACGGCATACACCGTGAACCAGGCTGGAATTGTGTCAGCGCTGGCCTTGTAGAAGACGTAGTAGCTCTCCTTGGGCTGCAGGATGAAGCTCGTATTGGAGAGCTCTAGATGAATCCCGGCGTCCAGCGGGCGGAACAGTCCGGTCCCGTCGGGGCTGAGGTCGAAGCTTTTGGGCTCCAGCACCACGGCCATTGGAGTCAGTGTGTCGTTGGTCAGTTCGAATTTTCCACTGATCTTTCCCGTGGCTTCTACAATTACCGGCGAAACAGTCTGGGCAGATGCCCAGAAGCTGAAGAATGTTGAACTCAGGAAGAGCGCTATGCAAAGCGCTGAGAACGGGAGAGGCTTGAATTTCAGATGTCTTTGCATAAGTGCACACTCTTTCAAAGTTATTGGGGTTATCGGTTCAGTTAGCCTGGGCCATAAATGTGAGAGTTCCGGTATAAGAGCCCGCGGGGAGGGTCAGACCGGCCCCAGGTGTAGCTGAACTCGCAGGCAAAGCGATGCTCAGGTTCAGCAGGTCAGTTCGGGTTCCGGAAAAGTTGCCGGTAGCAATGGCCTGGTTGAACAACTGCAGCGCTGCTCCCGCTGCTCCAAAGCCTGAGATTGTTTGTGTGTATGGGGTATTGGTTGTCGGAATTCCCGTCGTCACCTGTCCAAGGACGTCTGAGGAGGGGATGCTGTCCGGAGTCGTAGCTCCGTCCGTGAGAGCCGCGGTTGCTGAGGCAAAATAGCTATTCAGCACTACGCTGGTTTGGCTGCTGTTCAGGACCCAACTGGTTGTGACTTGGACCGGTACATTGCCGGCGGCTGTCTGACCTGGGGCCAGGGAAAAAGTTACGTTGTTCGGCGTAACCGAAATGGTGAGCGACTGGGCCAGAGTAGCGGTCAGCGTTACGCTCGCGGGTGAGGAGTTAAGTTGAGCGAAGGCGCGCGGCGCAATCGAGCTGGCGAAAGCAAACAATCCTGCTGCGAGAGCAAGGCGCCGCGAGGCGAATGACAATTTCATCTTTTGGTCTCCTTAACATTATTTTGCGTACTGGGTTAAATTGTTCCATCGAACGTGTGAACGGATCTGGACGCGAATCGCTTGAATGGAACGTTGTTCGGCATGACAGCGACGATCAACGGCTCCAGAGGAGTGGCGATGAGCATCGCGGTTGCGGGTGAAAGGTTGCGCCTGCCAATTCCATGGATCGGGGCCGGTGTCATGAAACCAATCGCTCCCGCTACGCAGACGAGATGGCCGCAATTTAGGCATTGTCATTATCAAGTGTCGTTTTTCAATGCGGTTTAATTAGATATTCGTCACTTTTGAAGATTCGGACGGCATTGACTCTCCCCAAAAAGGGTTATACCTATGGCCACAATCGTGGCATGGTTTGCATAAGTTTCTTTTTAAATTTGGCCTTTCGCGGCGGTATTCTTATCGGCACAGGGCTTTGACCGGCAAGTTGGGAACTCTATGTTAAAAGTCTGACATTCTTGCGTCGCTGATGGCCTTTTATGTCGATATATCACTTAGTTGGAGGAAAACTGCAATTCTCGCCGGTCACATGGCAAGAGTGCCTGCATTCGGCACATCTCGGATGTGATTTGCCGGCAATTTCCACTCCGCTGTCAGGCATCTGCGCGCCCTTTTTTTCCAGCGAGGTACGCCGCAGCCGCAGCACGGTATGTTGCACGTCCGTGAGCTGATCGCAGTAGCTGAGTTCGATCGGGTCATCCGGTCGCACGAACTGATGCCGGCGGACGTCCTGGCAAACCCCGAAGATCCGATTGGCGGTGGGTGCCTTGCAGGCTCGTCCTTCTGGATAAAGCGGGAGCGAGGTGATCTTCTCCCTTTTCATGCTGTTGCCGAGCGCACGCTCGATAAGCGCTTCGTGAGAGTGCGCCATCTCCAGCCATCGCCCCAAATTGCAGGATTGGCGCATCGCGGTTGTCGATATTCATCAGTCTTGCCCTGATACTGCTGGCGCTTGCCGTCTTTCGCCCCCACTTCTACCTCGGCAGCACCAGCATTGCTCTGGCAATCGTCGGATACGGCCATCACAAGCAGAGTCGAGGTGCGCCGGAACGGTGTCGGTCAGACTGAAGTATCGGCGAAGACGATGGGAGGAGGGACCGTAACTGCTTGGCTTTCTGGCTTCTCCGGTAACCGTAGTAGCCTCGACCTATCGCTGAAGAGGGTAACGCGGAATCAAAACATGTGTTGGGTGCCAGCAGGACGAAGAATTTGTTCGACGAAGTTTTTTCCGTATTGCTTCGTGTCTGTGGGACAAGAACCCGACGTTGAGGGCGAGCGATCTGTCTTGCGAGAATAATGTTCTGTTTTGAAATCAGCCGGATACACTCTGAACTCGCGGTGAGCATTCTCAACTGCAAAACTGATCTGATGCTATGCTATGTTTGTTGGTCATTACGCTGATCACCCGATTGTTTCGCATTCGCTGCGGCCTTTTTTGGAGGATCTGGCACTTCATCGCCAGCTCGTAATCATAAAATGGCGATGGCCTCAGCCGCGTTTTGATCCAACTGACTATCCGCCTCACTCTTGCTGAACGGCAGGGATGCTTCATTTTAGGTCTTCTCGAAGTCATCGGATTCAAACGGAAGACGATCCTGGTAATTGCCTAAAGGGGACATTGGCACAGATTCAGAAATGCCGGTGTTGATGACAGGCTTGGGTGATACGTGCTGAGGAAGAGAGATGAGGCCCCGATCAGGTCCAGCTCCGAAATTCGGTCGGTGATCGAATTATCTTTTGCCAGCACACCCAAGGACGAGCCTAGAAGGCATAAAACGCAAAATGCATTTCTGATTCTCATTTCGTTTCTTCCTTCTTTCCGGCACTATTTTCAGCAACTGAGAATGCTCCTTCGGCGAGTTGTTCATATTGCTCCGTCGGCCAATGCCATTTCAAAGCCTTCCCTACCTTCGTAACGTCCAGATACACGCTGCGATGAGCAGCTTCTTGCCAGATAGTCGATGGGATGAATCCTTTTGTTGAGGATCTCGAAGTCGTGTTTCCGTAGATCTGCCTCATTGAGCAAAGCCGCCGTATCTGCTCGCCCCGAAAATAGCAGAATCCTGCATGCCGGATGCAGGCTGCGAAAGCGAAGCGCCAGGTCAATCCCGGTAATTGTTGGCATCTTCACGTCGCTGATAAGCAAGAGCGGAGAAAACTGCGCCGCGGCCTGTATGGCTGCACCTGGAGAGTAGAAGGACTTTGCATCAAAGTGTCTGCGCCGCAGAATCAGAGTTAGCGCGTCAGCGACGATCCGTTCTTCAACAACGACGAAGATGACTTTTTTCTTATTCATAATCATTTATTCCCATTACCTTTCAAGTCGCAGGTCGTCCCAGTGAAAATGCTGTGCAGACGAAGATGCTCAGCAGGGTGATAGAAATGACCCGATGTCTACCCTTCATTGCTCCCGAGATGTCGGGGTCGCACGATCGAAGCCGACAAGCAGTTCGCAATTTGCATGGAGACGCCAAATCCGCAACCGCCATCTTGGCGTCACGTTCTTCTAATCCGGTAATCTCCCCGATCTTTCTGAAAATGGGCTTGCAAATCGCTTGTGCCAGCTCTGAAATGCTCCCTCCGCAGCGGATGACCATAGCCAAATCAATGGCTTTCTCTGCCACCCAATCTTCCCGCACACCATCGCCGCAGGTATGCCACGCACACAGAGCAACGACAGTTAGGCTGCCGGCTCCGGATAAACCGATGGCTGTCAATCCATGAATGCTTTTGTTCTGGCACGCTCGAACTCCCGCAAACCTGCCACGGGATGAACCCAGATAGTCTTCGCATTGAGTTTCTTATTGGCGCCCAAGGGCGGTCTGGCCTGAAATTTGGCTTTTTTACTGTCAGAGTCACAAGCGGGCATAGTAGACTTCTCCGTTCGTCTGGTTTGTGAAAAGTAGGTGATGTTGCCTTCTGATTACTAAGACAGGAGAGCCTGGCAGGTTGGTCACATCTGAATGAACTATTTTTGACTGTGACTTTTCGTGCCGCTTTTTTGTCTATCCAATTGGGACGCTTCGGGTTTCATCTGCGTGGAGAAACGGATTGTTTCGTGGCAACGGGAGTCAGATCATCACGATTGCTAGCAACCCTTATGGCAGGGACCTGTGGCGATGAGACATGTTGGAGAGGAGCTCGCTCTGGTCGCGCGTTGCAAACGCGAGCTTCCTCATCAGCACAAGGCGTTCGAAGAACTGACGACTGCTTACAAAGACATGATCTATACACTGTGCTATCGGGTGACTGGGAGCGCCACAGACGCGGAGGATCTGCTGCAGGAAATCCTCATAAAACTCTTTCTCAGTCTGAATAAATTTGATGGACGGTCTGCTTTTTCGACGTGGCTCTATCGAGTGACCCGTAACCATTGCCTGAACTTTCTTGCCAAGCAAAAACATGAAAATGCGCAGATCGACGCCCTGCCTGAAGGAGATGTTCTGGTTGACAATTCGACCGAAGCAAGTCGGCAGGATCAACGGACGCAGGCCGCGCTGGCAAGCATCGATGCGGATGAACGATCCCTTCTCATCATGAAGTACGTGATCGATCTTGACGTAAAGGAAATCAGCGAGATTTTACAGATTGGACTGAGCGCCACGAAGATGCGATTGACGCGAACGAGGGAGAAATTCAAGCAATTGTTCAAGGAGAGCCAATGGTAGACCCAACCGATAACGTAATTAAACAAAATGGAAACGATGGACCTGATCTGCTTGAGCTCAAGCGTCTTTTTGTAACGGCACCATTCCACTTTCAGCCGTTTTCGTAAGCGAGGGAAACTCCTTCAGGGGACTCGCTTGTTGTTTGAGACATAGGTCTACGGTTATTGGATAGTATTCGACATCGTATTGAAGCGCTTGTTCCGTGTCGCCACGGTTGCAGCCAAGCAACTTCCTGACAATCCATCGAACCATCGAGTGGGAGACAGATCATGAATAGCCTCTATCAGAAAATCAGTCAAACTCTACAGGCCTCAGTCTTGCATGCACTCGACCGAATCGCGCAATTTCTTCCGAATCTCTTGAGCGCATGTTTAATTCTTACGCTTGGCTGGCTCCTGGCTTACCTCCTCTCACGGCTCATAGCTAAGGCGCTTGAAACATTACATGCTGATCGTCTGGCCGAGCGGCACGGCCTCGCGCGAACGCTCAGCGACATTGGTTTTACTGGACATTTTTCCGGGTTGATCAGCACGATGGTCTATTGGATCATCCTCTTATTGACCCTGATGCCAGCAGTTGAGGCGTTGCGTCTTGTCTATTTCACGATGATGATGGCAAGGATCCTTGGCTATCTTCCCACCCTGATTGCCGCGGGCGTGATCTTTCTTGTTGGTCTTTCCCTGGCAAGATTTCTATCGAATTCCTTGACAAGGTCCGCACGTAAGGCCAACCTGGAATATGCCGGAACACTTGGAATGATCGGCCGATATTTTTTATCGCTGATCACGATCATCATCGCCTTGGCCAAACTCGGTGTTCAGACTGCAATCCTGACGGTGATTTTGGCGGTCATTTTGATATCGGCAGGATTGGCAACGGCACTTGCGTTGGGGTTTGGCAGCCGGGCCGTCGTTGCAAATATCCTTGCGGGCACATTTGTACGCGATCATTTCGAAGTCGGGCGGGTCATCGAGGTACAGGGCGTCTGCGGCAAAATCGTAGAAGTGAGCTCTGTCGGAACTACACTGGAAAACGAGGAAGGTATCATCACGATCCCCAATACTGTCCTGATGGAAAATGTCGTCGAGTGAGAGAAATATCGCGCCTTGGCCCGTTAAGGTATTAATCAAGAGATGCCTCGAGGCCTGTCCGCTATGCTCTGGCTTCCCTGCAAAGTGGAGCTCGAAGCCGTTTTCTCGCCGGTCGCACGCGGGAGCCACTGGAGCAGATCTTGAAATAATGCGCAGACAAGGGATGGACGCATTGCCGATGATGCAAGGCTTCGTATCGCCGCCAAAAACGACTGCGGAGATACCCTTTACAATGCCACCTGAGCGGCGGAGCAGCTATGATGGCTCAGTTCAAGATTCGCATGCGAGAGTATATGTCATCTCTCAATGCATCTCGACTAAGCCAATGAGCATTCGCAATATATTAATTCATACATGCTCGAGAGGGCTCGACTTTGGGCCCATTCACTCATGCGCATCTCTATAGAAGAGAGATCGACCGAGAAACAGCTGCGGGAGATCTGCCGAGAGTGAAGGCTTGGGCCTGGCATCCACTCCCTTTGCAAGAAACGACAACTCGGTTCGCACGCCAGGTCGCATGGTTCAAGCGTTCTCATTCCTGACTCAACGAGCTTGGTGCCCGTGGGTAAAGCAAGAACTGCACGCCGCCAATGATGCGGTGCAATTGATCCTCTGACTCGGCAGCACGTAAAGGATTTGCGTCGCCCCTGAGGGTATTGGCCTTGAGACTGGCAGGCATTGTCAGCCTGCAGTAGCCAGTACCAGCATCCTCATTCTCCAGGCTGGACCGCCCGACGATTAAGGTCGGCGATCCTGTGGTTCAAGCGCGGCTCCAAGCCAATCGTAGCTCGTGAATTTGCGATGGTTTTCGCGAATTTACGACATTTCGTGTTTCCCGGGATGCATCCATCATTTGTATTCAGCAGCTTAAGAATGGCTCGCGAATTGCGAGTTCCTGATTAAAGCGACGAGTACAACTGATGGAAATATGGCTGAGTGATTCAAAGTCCTATCCGGGCCTTATGCGCCTCTACTGGCATGAAACTGAAATATCTGGCAATTTCGGCTCCGGATGAAGCTCGCAAAACAATGCAATCGCTCATGAGGGAAGAATATGTCAACACTGGACACAACGCTCTTTTTCCGACCAAAGCAGACGCCCCAAGGAGAACTTGGCTTGCCATGCCGACTTTACGTGATTTGCGTTCTTTTGCGCCTCACATTGAGAGGCAGTTGCCTATGAAGCTGATGCGCGATGAACTTTTTTCCGATCGAACGAAAGCGTCAACGATGTCGTTTGGGGTTTTTGTCTAGCGTTCCCAGCACAGACACAGTGGCGCGAAAGTCACATAACGGTTCCCAGTCGATTCTGATAGCTGTTTTCGGAGGGATTTTTTACTTGGCTAAGGTACTGAACGGCTTGCATGTTTCTGCCAAGAGATGACTTACAAAGATTGCGATGGTCGTTTTCAAGCACCCCGAGCATTCGTAACTGGATATTGCATGATATGCGTATCAGCAAGAGACTGTGGGCCCAACCACGGCCGAGTTGGAGATAAAACGAGCGTTGAATCCAAAGATCGTGCGGTTCATAGGGGCTGGCGCCTTTTTATTCCTGACGTTTCATTTTCTCCTGATTATTTTGCCGGCGCCGGGCTATGCAAGTGGCTTTGTGGTATCAGCACTGGGCTTGCTGAGAATCATCAGTTGCCTTTGGTGGTTCAGGAAACTTGCCTCATCGCCCGCCCGTTTTCGGTGGCTCTTCTACGGCGCAGGGGCGGTTCTCGGTAACACTTCGATCCAGATCTACGCATGGCGCAGCCTGCTTTCGAGCAGCCATAATTATCTCTCCGGCCCTGCCTCGTTGTTCACTTCTCTTGCCTGCATCCCTATTCTTGTTTCAATCACATTGAACTTCAATAAGCGAGCGCCGCAGGCTGTGCGGGTGGTTGACACGGTCCTGTGCTTCACACTCGGCTATCTGTTCTTGGTGCAGGTTTTTTTCTCACCCGTTGCTCCAGGGGGGACAGAGACGGCGAGCATACTTTCCGTAAATCGGCTTATCGACTTTGAGGACATTTTCCTTTTGGTTTGTGCGGCGTTAAAGTTTCTCGTCTCAGACACTGTGGAAGACCGTCACTTTCTCTACATCTATTTCGTTTACATGGGGATTTCGACGCCACTGATGGCAGTACGCAACCGGTGGGCTGCACGCTACCCTGTCGATATCTGGGATCTCGCAATTGACATACCGCCGCTGGCATTTCTAATTCTCGCCTTCAGTCCTTTGCCTGCGTGGGTGCGCCATCTCAAGCCATCGCCCCGAATTGCAAGATTGGCGCATCGCAGTTGTCCGATATTCATCAGTCTTGCTCTGATACTGCTGGGGCTTGCCGTCTCCCGCCCCCACTTCTACCTTGGCAGCACCGGCATAGTTCTGGCTATCGTCGGATACGGCCTTCGTAATGCCATCATCCACGCCAAACTGCTTGAAACAGAAGACAGCCTTCTCATAGCTAAAAGAGAACTCGAGGTGCAAGCTACAAGGGATGGTTTAACTGGCATTCCTAATCGACGCTCTTTTGATGAGACCTTGCGGCGCGAATGGCGGAGCGCGGACCGAAAAGGCGGAACCATGGCCATTCTCATGATCGATATCGACCTCTTCAAACTCTTAAACGATGAATATGGGCATCAGGTTGGCGATACTTGTCTCATCGTCGTCGCAAAGGCCATTCAGAATATGCTGCCGCGAGCTGGAGATTTTGTTGGCCGATATGGAGGAGAAGAGTTTGCGGTCGTATTGCCCGGAACTTCATTTGACGGCGCAGTGGCAGTCGCCGAGCGATTGCGCTCTGGAATTGTCCAACTTGCGATCGCGAACCCAAAGAGCCAACACGAGCGCGTTACCGTCAGCATTGGCGTGGCAGTCGGCAATGCTGCCAGCGTTGCCGACCTTGGTTTATTTTTAAGAACCGCCGATGAAGCTCTTTATCGAGCCAAAGGTGCAGGACGAAACCGGGTTGAGGCAGTCGATCTTACAACTTCATGACGACTTCTAGGGAGTCGTGCCATGATCCCAGTAACCACACGCCGCCGGCCAACGCATGATGCCGCACCGGCCTGGTTTTGTTAGAACTCACGAAGCTTAACGTGATTCACTCGCTCGCACCAATGGGCCGAAGCCTGCTCCAGAGTTCTGAAAGTTTCGCTGTTTGGTTGATCGGCTCTAAACGGGTTCTGAAAAATGGGAGCGCGATCGTCCGAGAGCCGAAGCAGGTCGCCTACAATGATTCAAATCGACTGCGGCAACCTAGAAAGGCCGCTGCGCAGGTTGTGCTTAATGGCCTGTCCATGATCGGGTCTCTTGAGGATCGACACAACTCGATGAATCAAACATCCGTCAGCGGATCGAAGCGTGTGGCGCAGCCAATGGATCGACTTCACGAGGCGCAATGCAGGGCTGCCCGCCAGTAGAAGCAACTGGGCGCAGGGGCCTGAAAACCGACGGTCATGCTGCCGGGGGGCATGAACTGCAGGCGGGCGTCGGTGAGCAGGGTCGAGGTGCGCCGGAACGGTGTCGGTCGGACCGAGGTATCAGCGAAGTCGGTGGGAGGAAGGGCCGTAAATGCTTGATTTACCGGCTCCTCGGGTAGAACTAGAAGACTCAACCTATCGGTGAAGAAGGCAGCGCGGAGCCGAAAGATGTGTCTGGTGACAATGCGGCGCAGAATTTGTTTGACAACTTTTTTGCCGTATTGCCTTTTGTCTGTGGGACAAGAGCCCGCCGTTGAGGGCGAGCGATCTGTCTGGCGAGAATAATGTTCTGTTTTGAAATCAGCCGGATGTACTCTGAATTCGCGGTGAGCATTCTCCACTGCAAAACTGATCTGATGTTATGCTAAGTTTGTTGGTCTTTACGATGATCACCCGATTGTTTCGCTTTCGCCGCGACCTTTTTTTGGAGGATCTGGCACTTCATCGCCAACTTGTAATCATAAAATGGCGATGGCCTCAGCCGCGTTTTGATCCATCTGACTTTCCGCCTCACTTTTGCTGAACGGCAGGGATGCTTCATTCCAGGTCTTCTCAAAGTCATCGGATTCAAACGGGAGGCGATCCTGGTAATTGCGTAAAGGGGGCATTGGCACAGATTCAGAGATGCCGGTGCTGATGACAGGCTTGGGTGATACGCGCTGAGGAAGAGAAATGGGGCCCCGATCATGTCTAGCTCCGAAATTCGGCCGGTGCTGTTTGAACGAGACGACATCGACGGCGCGAATGATGTTAACATCGACCATACAAATTCGGCTCTCAGAGCTCTATCAAGACTTTGGTATTGGCGTGGTCGCTAAAATTGACTTACTAGCAGGCTTCCGAGTTGAGCGCTGGAGAGTGCTATGAGGTTTGCCCCGCTGGGTCAGGGACCCACCCGGAAAGAAGTGGTCCTAATCGTCGATGACGCGCCCGAGAACATCGCGCTGCTCACCGGGCTTCTGAAGGATAAGTACCGGGTCATAGTGGCAACCAACGGTTTGCGAGCGCTCGAAATCGTTCAGACGGGTTTGTGTCCAGACCTTATCCTGCTCGACGTCGTAATGCCCACGCTC
>Ga0116129_1000615_pt1 | contig 22209 bp, 19 predicted proteins | sample June2015DPH_17_2_FD_89732 | JGI IMG/M metagenome (GOLD analysis project Ga0116129, IMG submission 89732) | Peatland microbial communities from SPRUCE experiment site at the Marcell Experimental Forest, Minnesota, USA - June2015DPH_17_10 | ecosystem: Environmental > Terrestrial > Soil > Wetlands...
ATGAAGTCCGCAACCGTGAATTCGTCTTTCTCATGGTAGTCGATAGATGACTGATTCCGGGGTTTCGCCTCGTCGAAGGACAACACGCCGAGGGTAAATATAAATCCGAACGCACCCCACTCGGCGGTATCCTCCGCCACGTCGTCCTCATCCTGGTCGTCCTCGCCCTCCAGCGCGACAAATTTGAGCAGCAGCCGCATGCCGAATTCCGCTTCGTCAAGCGCCGTCAAGACTTCCTCCTCGACGACACGAAACGACACCTGCAAGCCCGTCTTTAGCAGCTCATGACCAATCATTTCCGCAGCGCATCGGAGGGTTTCATAGCCCTATAACAATAGCACGAGCGCACTCAATGCCGTCAGACTGGCTCCGCTCGACCCAATCACTCGCGGCCCGATCCTGTATTCATCGCCACGACGGATCTAACAGAGTTCGGTTTCGAAATCGGCCATTGAACCCGGGACACTCGTGCGAATTTCAGCTGCGACCACAGCGCTGGCGTTGGGAAACAAACTCGCGGTTTCGATGTCCCGGAGTTCGAATTCGAGGTTTCAAGCCGCCGCTTCGAGATCAGCAAATCGTCGCACGAAAGGACTATCGCGGCTCGCGGTCATGAATAGGTGCTCGGTCGCGCGCGTCATTCCAACGTACAGTAATCGCGCTTCGTCTTCCGACTTATCAATCTCGGTTGGCATAAACCCGATGCCGGCAATTGCGACGATGGGAAACTCGAGTCCCTTGCTGCTATGAATCGTCATTACTTTCACGCTGTCATGAGTCGAATCGAACCGCTTTGTTTGGCTGGTCTTTAGCCACTCATACGGGATATTGCGCGATTTAAGTTCGCGTGTCAGCGTGGGCGCAATCGACTGTTTACTGTACAGCACCGCCATATGGTTCCATGGTGACCCTTGTTCGTGAAGTGCCGTCAGTCGCTCTGCAATATAGAGGGATTCGGATGCGAGCGAGTCCAGACGCTCAACATGAGGCGCCGGGCCGTGTCGACCCGCCATTTCGGGTTTAACCAGCGGCACCCCATCTTCTTCTGCTTCAGCGGGTGTCAAAGTATCCTTCGCGAATTCATAGGCGCAGTCGAGAATCTCGTCCGTATTTCGGTAGTTCATCCGCAAAATAGTAGTGCGGCCCTGCGCCTGCACGCCGACGCTCTTGAAGCTGAAGCCGGAGGACATCTTCTTCCCATAGATACTCTGAGCATCGTCGTAAAGCAGCAGCAAGGAGTTGGTGGCGGGGTCAACCATCTGCGTGACAAGCTTGAACCATTCTGCATGGAAGTCGTGGCCTTCATCGATGAGAACCGCCCCATATTGTGCGCGCGGTATGTGCCCGCTCTCCACCGCACTGATGACTGCGGCCACCAGGCCGCTGAAGAATTCTGGTCCCTGTCGTGGTTTCTCAATGTGATACAGGGTTAGTTGATCTGAACACCAACGATGGAAGTTGCGAACCACCACTCTTTCCCCCAACCTGCGTGTCATCATCAGTTGCTCAAGCTTCGCTGCAAGCGCTACGTTGTAGCACAGCACCAAGATGGGCTTGTCCGTTGATTTGGCAAGCTGTTCGCATCGAAAACCTAAAATAAGAGTTTTGTCAGAACCCGCAACGCCGTGAATGACTCGATGTCCATCACCTAAGCCTCTCGCCAGCAACTCTTGCTGCAGATCCATCACACGCAGGAGATTATCGGCTCCGGCATCTTCGCCGAAGGTATCGTCGGATTCGAAGAGGCTGCCCTGCGAGATGCGCAATTCAGGGAACATGTGCCATCGAATACGATCCACCTGCGGCATCGTGAGCTCGTGAGCAAATTGGACGTTGAACATGCCCCGTAGTCGTTCCTGAAAGCTTTCGGCCTTTACACCTTCGCTCATCTCATCTTTACAAACAACTAAGTGCAGGGGCAGCACTTCGCCGAGATCTGTGCCGTTGAATTCCTTTCGTGTGATTTCTGATAGAACGACGCCAAATCCGTATGGGCAAACCAGTTTACCCCCATGCACGTCAGATTCCGGTGCCCGCAGTTGCAGATCCCGCTCTAGCAGATTTTTAACCGCGAAGGCATTCTGTCGTGCCTGCAATAGAGGATTTCCCACCTCTTTCAGGCCGGTCGGAGTTAGCAAGCTTGCGGATACTGGATTGATCTTTTGAATTGTATCTCGCTTCCAATCTTTCACTTCCAGCACCAGAAGACCGTGGCAGTCGAGCAATACGAAGTCTGGGTGTTGGTACTTCGTGCCAACTGGGACGTCGTACCAGCAAAGGCACTCTGGCTCGAGCAGTGATTCCAGGCGCTGGGCAAACCGCCTTTCACCTGAAGTCATTCTGCGCGCGCAGCTGGTATAGGGAGGTATCAGCACAGCCATCGCCAGTCCTTGGTTGATATAGGTCTCGGCCAGATAGCAGAGAACTTATGTGGCTTTATAAGGGCAAAGCAGGACGCCCGAAAGGGTAGCATTCCCAATGTGTCGACTGATTCGCGATAAAATGCCGTCTGGTCGAGGATGCTCTTCGTCAGACTCAGGGAGTGCTCAACATTAGCCTCTAATAGGAAAACTGGTGCATTGACCTGATTCGAGGGGAGCGCCGCGCTCACACTAGTTGAAATAAGCCCGAGTCCGGCGCCGGAATACGGAGTTCCGGTCGACTGAAAGGCGGGTGCTCCGCGAGGATGCGAAGCGTATTCAAGTCCACGTAGTCGTCCACCGCCAGACTGGCGGCCAAAGGCGAATCTATCTCGCTGTAGATCTCACCGAGCTTGCGATTTCGCTCGAGCGCCTCTGCCTGTGCGGCGGCGACATGTTCTTCGCGCACCTCGTGCTCAAGGCGCTTGCGCTCAGCCTCAGTCGCACTGGCGAGTTGCATCTGCGCACGATTTGCCGCTCTCTGAGACTGCTCGGCAAGGCGAAGCGCGGCATTTTGTTTCCGTACGGCCTTTCACAGACATCTTCGTGATGCGCGTCTAGCTTCGGGGAACTTCGCGGTGCATGGTGCCTGCAGGGGTATAGGCTTCCAACCCGACCAAAAGTAAGGAGGCCGATACCAGAAATGCAGGATCTGTGCTTTTGCTTTCACAGACGTGCTCCGTCCACGATTTCCAGCGCGCAGTCGCTTCAGGCAACCGTTAATAGAAAACACCGTATTTGGCGCGATCGGCGCTAATTATCGTAATGACCTTCGCGTTACGGAGCCGAAGATAAGCGCGCTACAGCTCCGTGTATTTCTTTGACGAGCCCTTCGAAAGGGCTACCGGATACTTCTTGGCATTTATCGCGACCTTGTCGAAGGCGCTCGCGGCGAGATCGATCCCCAGGCGATCCGCAAGACGGACAAGATAGAGCAGGACATCAGCGATTTCGAGCCGAATCGCGTTGGATTTTTCCGCTGGCAGGTGCTGCGATTCTTCCGGTGTCAGCCACTGAAAGTGCTCAAGCAGTTCGGCGGCCTCAACGCTGAGCGCAATCGCGAGATTCTTGGGCGTGTGGAATTGCTCCCAATCCCGGTCGCTCGCAAATTGACGCAATTCATCTCGCAGCTTTATCAGGTGGTCGGGTTGGGGCAGCGTCTCAGATCCGTTCACGTTTTGTATACTTCCTCGTTGTGCCAGCGCAAGTATTCGGCGCGCGGTCGATTGCTTGCCTCCGTCGGCATGAAACTTAGCCGTTGGCCGTGGTGGGCATAGTACTCCCGGCCGTTGTGCCACTCCTCTCGCAGCCGTGGACTGACTTCAAGCTTGAGCTCAGGAGTGACTGTCACGTACCCCACGTCGAACAGTTTATGCAGATCGGACCGCAAGAGAATTCCATTGCTCACCTGATGAGGTCCCTGGCTGGCATAGGGCCTGATATGGGCGGCTTCAAGCACTGGCAATGTCTTCTCGCCGGTCACAGCACAGCGCCGTTGATAGGCATCGATCACGAGTACACGAAACGCCCCTTGTCCAAGCCGGCTGCGAGTCAAATATTCCGAGCCGAAACGGTTAGCATCGGTTTCCTCTGCCTCAACGGATGATTCGGCAACGCCGGCGTGGTGCGCGACGGATTGTTGGACCTCTTGCCAAAGCGCGGCGCCATCACTGGTCATCGAGTCGTAAGTCTTGCCCTGAACGATATTGGGCGCCCAGCTGGTCGGCACCGGAATCCACTGCTCCCGCGCGAAGAAGAACGGTTCCGCCAATACATTGCAACCGATGACCGGATCTACGGAGTCATCTTCTTTGCGATAACGGCGCACGCGCGACAGTAGCTCTCGATACGAGGCCACCCCATTTTTCTCGCCAAAGGCATCCCAGGCGAGCGAGGCTGGCAGCGGGGAATGCCGAACGAAATGGCCCCCACCCACAATGAAATTCTTTGGGCTATGGAGTTTGAACAGAAACGGTTCTCCAGGCGCCAAAGCGGCAAACCTGCGACCACCACTTGGTTGCCAAAAGTTCACCTCATCGGGCTTTAACAGGCTCAACCGGTCGAACCATTGCTCATCCGTTACACCCACCCAGATCTTCAATTGCCGTCCATTCCTATGATCCTAGGCTATGGCAGCCGCGAAGGCAGCAAATAGATCCCCGGGCAACGGATGCTGCAATCGCCAAGTGATCGCCATGGGCAATTCCGATTCGTGCTTTACGTAAGTTGCGGGACCTAGGAAGTAGAAGGCGCGCTCGTCGCTCCGCCGACGCGCGAAGAGCATTACACTCGACCCTTTCGATCCATGCTGCTGGTATCGACGCCCCGTTTCGCTGTCCGAGCGGGTAACTGACTGGCTCTGCGGCTTTCCCAATGGATGAGTTCCGGGCTGATGGCGTAGTCGCGATAGCGCGTGGTCGGGGAGAACTGGCCGGTCGTTTTGGCTTCGATGCGTGTATTGATTCGTCGGTTTCGATAGTGGCGAATTCTTGGACGTGAGCACTTGCTGCTACGAGCGTAGCCGGCGGTAATGAGTTCCCACATGGCACCGTTCACCGCGTGCTCCGGTTCAAGGCGCCGCGCCTCATTGAGCGTGCGAAACACCGCGGTATGCCATGCCAGACCAGCGGCTGATGCCGGGATCAACTATCGTGAGACGCCGCGGCCTCGCCTGCGCGAGCCAGTCGACCATTGGCTCGTTGATATGTTGGTCGCCAAATCCGTAACCTATGCTCACCAACTCCGAAGCGTAGTTCAGCGACGCTCGAAACAAAGACAAGAATTCAGGCGGTGCGATCTGGGTCATCCGTGTTGAAAATTTATGCGCTCCGCTGAGAAGGCTGTTTCTGAGATACTGGATTTCTCCTTGCGCGTCGAGATAGGTGTGTTCGTTATTCGCCCTAACACCATGATTCTGGGCCAGCGCCAGGTCAACTGCCTCCAACAACTGGAGTTGATCGACATACGATGTTGCGCTCCCGTCCTTGCTTGCAACTTTGAGATAGTTAAGCTCGTCGCCTTGACCGAAGATGTCGAGTGACCCGTGTAGTTTTATCAGGTTGATTCCGGCTTCCCCTGGCCGGAAGAAATCGCAATCCCCAGTGGCTATCGCAGCTCGCGACAGCCTCTCGAAGTTAACCTCGACCGCTTCTCCCTGCCCGGAACCCATTCCTATCGTAACTTTCTCCTTGAAGCCGCTCTTGAGGGGTATCGAGAACTTTGCCGCAAGCATTTCAGCCACGACGTCGTGATTTGTCGAAAACACCCAAAGGGGCTTGTTTTCCTCGGCCAATTTTTTGTGAGTTCCGCCGTGAGCTCCGTGACAAGCGGCATACCGGCGTCGAATGATGCACCGGCTCCCAAAAGTAAGGCGCGCATCCTTATGCCAACTGCGGATGGTGGGTCTGAATCCAGGCCTCGGCGTCAATCGCGAATTGCTCCACGGCCTTCAGCAATTCATCCGACTCCGTCTCCGTCACGCCCCCGGCCATGTCGTACTCAGACACGTTGCGTTTGATGCGGCAGCCATCGAAATAAGCAGACAATGCAGCAAATGTCGGATCTGCGGCATCTAGCGCCAGGAAGGTGTTGTAGTGCCCGCCAGCCTTGCTCGGGCGGTATCCGGCAGCGCGCACAATCATCAGCGCCAGAGTACGGGCGGCGTCGTACGCCAAGACAAATTGCATGTCCGTCGACAGCCCAGGGGACGCCACGTCATTCAGGCTGCGCGCAACGAGAGAGCGAAGGTTATCCAGTTCTGCCTTGGTCGGCGGCAGAACGGTCACCCTCTTGCTAGCGAGGAGCTTTTTCCAACTCATCCTCGCTACCTAACACGAGGAGCCTGGGTTTGGTCAACACTTGGCTCAGGAAGTGGTCCCTCGCCGCGCGCTTTTTGGCAAACTCAGCCGGCGAGTAGACAGTCGGATTGATTTCGCGGCCAAGCAATTCGCGTGCATGCCGCAAGGGGAGGGCGAGTTCCATAGGGGTAATCTCGCCGATAACCATCAGGTCGATATCGCTATCGCTTCGTTCCCGTCCGCTAGCTATGGACCCATACACAAAGGCAAGCCGGATTTTCGGAAGGAGCGCATTCAGGGCATCCGCGAGAATGTCCGCGATACCCGCAGTCTTCGCCAGCAAGCCACGCAAATCGGAAAATAACGGCGACTCTGCGTTCGCCTGGTAATAAACCATTTGTCCCTGCCGGTGACGTTTTAGTATTCCGGCAGCGGTAAGGTCCCGCAGTTCACGTTGCAGGCTGGACAACGGCACCCCGAGACGTCGGGCAAGCTCCATGCCGTACCATGACTTTTCGGGTTGCACGAAGGTCGCCGCCAGGATTCCCTGCCGGGTCTTTGGAAGCAGCGCATTGATTGGTCGTTGATTACGCATATTGCATATATAGTTACGCAAATTGCATGAATGTCAAGTTAAGCCTGGCCGCCCACGGCTCAGATCATTCATATCTCATTGAAATAAGATGACGTAACGTTTTATTCGCACATTTGAGGCGGTGGCCTCGATCTGGAACCATGGTTGTTACCACACGACCAAAACCCCAGACCAAGTGAGGCCACCGATGGAGAACGATACACCGAAGGCGCTAGGAGCGCTGCAGGTCGATGAGACGAAGCTGATGGGCCACGTGCACGAGGTGGTGCGATCGAGCGTAGAGGAGACGTTGAACGCGCTGCTAGACGCCGAGGCCGACGAGATATGCGGAGCGCCACGCTACGAGCGCTCCCCCGACCGGGTGGATACCCGCGCCGGACATTACGAACGGAAGCTGGAGACCAAGGCCGGCGCCGTGACGTTGAAGGTGCCGAAGCTGCGGAGCTTGCCGTTTGAGACGGCCATCATTCAGCGCTATCGTCGCAAGGAGTCCTCGGTCGAGGAAGCGCTGGTCGAGATGTACCTGGCAGGAGTGTCAGTGCGACGAGTCGAAGACATCACTGAAGCATTGTGGGGCACGCGTGTGAGCTCGGGCACCGTTTCACGCCTCAACCAGAAGATCTACCGCCATATCGAAGCCTGGCGCAACCGAGAGATCGTCGGGGACTTCCCCTATGTCTACCTCGATGGTGTGATCCTAAAACGCAGCTGGTCAGGTGAGATCAAGAACGTCTCTGTGCTGGTGGCGATCGGGGTCGGAGCCGACGGATATCGGCAAATTCTAGGTGTCGCTGAAGGCGAGAAGGAAGATTTGGAGGGGTGGCGCGGGTTTCTGCGGCATCTGAAGGATCGCGGTCTCAAGGGCGTCAGGCTGATCATTTCCGATGCCTGCCGAGGATTGATCGAGGCGGCCGCGGAAGTGTTCCCCCAGACCGATTGGCAGCGCTGCACGGTCCATTTTTATCGCAACGTCTTCAGCCATGCACCGAACAACAAGGTGGCCGAGGTCGCACGCATGCTCAAGGCGATCCACGCCCAGGAAGATCGGGCAGCGGCACTGGCGAAGGCAAAAGAGGTGGCAGCCAGGCTCAAAGCGATGAAGCTACAGCGAGCTGCAGATCTGGTCGAACAGAAAGCCCTCGAGACGCTGACCTACTACGGCTTCCCATCCAATCATTGGCGCCAGATTCGAACCAACAACCCATTCGAGAGGATCATCCGAGAGATCCGGCGACGGACTCGAGTGGTTGGAGCATTTCCCGACGGGCACTCGGCCTTGATGCTCACCGCAGCACGACTGCGGCACGTGGCATCGACCAAGTGGGGAAAGCGACGCTACCTCTCGATGGAAGCGTTGCTCAACCCGGCAAAGCAGGAGGTAGCCGCCTGAAGTTCAGACCGATGGCCACCGACTCAAATGACAAAGTGTGAAAAACTCGTTGCACAACCATCATGGCTCACCTTCCGCTGACAGCGATGACCTATTTGCTATTGAACTCAACATTCCCTAAATCGTCTGACTTCACGTCTGCTTTAGGGATAAAGCGCAACGTACAAGTTAATTACCGCGCAGGACGGAACGCCCTTGCATGTCTTGCAGGAGCAGGGAATTGAACCCCCGACACGCGGATTTTCAGTCCGCTGCTCTGCCGACTGAGCAACCTAGCGGTGATGTGTGAGCCGCGTATCAAACAGGCGCGGCGCCTAGCCTAGGCAAAAAATCATGCGCTTACGACGTGGCGGCCGTCATTTCGGCACGAATTCCTTCGGCTTCTCCGAGCCCGCCCCGAACAGGAATTTCTCCATTTCTGCCACCAGGAACGCGCGGGCCTTGGGCTCGATGGGGGTAAGCCTGTTCTCGTTGATCAGCATGGTCTGGTGCGCGACCCACTGCTGCCAGGCTTCCTTGGAAATGTTGTCGTAGATACGTTTGCCCAACTCGCCGGGATACGGCAGGTAGTCGAGGCCTTCGGCGTCCTTCTTGAGCAGCAAACAACGAACGGTACGTGCCATGGCTATTAAATCCTACGCTAAAGGTGAGGGTTCGCGCGCAAGCGCTCGAACAGTTTCAAGATAGGTTGCGGCAAGCCGATCTTCGGCGGGCTCTCGAGCTGGTACCAAAGTTGCTCGCCGTCTTTGATTTCCGAACGTGGCCGGCATCGTACCCGCAACGGTTTCAGCCGCAAATCGAAATGCGTGAACGCATGCTCGATGGGGGTCATGAGCTGCGAGCCGCCGTCCGGCACGCCGATCTCCTGCGCGCACCACTGCAGCGCCGCGGCCTCGTCATCGAACTGCGGCGGCGACCACAGGCCGCCCCACAGTCCCGACGCCGGGCGCCGCTGCACGAACACCGCCGCCGAATCGTCGGCGCCGGCCTGCGCGATCAGCAAGGTCGCTTCGCACGACGGTCGATGGCGCCTTTGTTTCTTGCCCGGCAGCTCCGCCTGGCGGCCTTCGCGCGCCGCGATGCAGCCCAGGTTCATCGGGCACACCGTGCAAGCGGGCCGCGAGCGCACGCACAGCGTCGCGCCCAAGTCCATGATGGCCTGCGTGTAAGCCGCGACATGCTCTTGCGGCGTGCAGGCCTCCGCTTGCAGCCACAGCTCTTTCAATACTGCATTCGAGCTGGGATCGCCGTCGATGCCGAACACCCGTGCGATCACCCGCTTCACGTTGCCATCGAGTATGGTCTGGCGCTGATTGCCCGACAGCGCGAGGATCGCGGCTGCGGTGGAGCGTCCCAGTCCGGGGAGCGCCATCAGCCCCTCGAGATCCGTCGGGAACACGCCGCCGAACTCATCGACCACGGCCTTCGCGCAGGCATGCAGATTCCTCGCACGCGCGTAGTAGCCCAAGCCCGTCCACAGGTGCAGCACCTCGTCCAAGGGTGCCGACGCCAGTGATTCGACGCTCGGAAATCTCGCCATAAAGCGCTGGTAGTACGGCATCACCGTGACCACTTGAGTCTGCTGCAGCATCACCTCGGAGATCCATACCCGATACGGCGTCGGATCTTGAGCCCAGGGCAAGTGCTGCCGTCCGTGCCGCGCGAACCACGCCAGCAGATTTTCAGAGAATTCTCGCGGATCCATGCTCAATGGCCGCCGAACAAGCCTTGCAGGCCGTTCTTCTTCAAGACATCCTGCAACTTGTTCTTGAGCTGATCCTTGGCAAGCGACTCCACATCCGCCTTGACGGTGGGGTCGTCGTAGCTGCCGGTGATTTTCAAGGGGATATCCACCATGGTGGTGGCCGGCGCCTTCAAGATGCTCGCGACCAAGCCTAAATCCAACGCCTTGGTCGGCAGGTTCGCGCTGCCCTGCCCGGATATCCGAATCGCAGCCGAGTCGATGCTCAGGTCATGCGTCACCACCACACCATTCGTGATCTGCGCCGAGAGTTTGCAGGTCTCGAACTTGGTGCGCTTGGTGTTCACGCCGGTCGCCGACTTACCGCTCAAGAGTGACTGCGCTTGATCGATCTGGTAACTGACATCCACCCCTTCGATGGCACCGTCGGCGATATTCACATCGGCATGCCCGTTCAGGGTCTTCAAAATCGTGTCCGCCGCCGCGCCATGCGCGCTGGCCTGCAAATTCACCGTGGCGCGGCCCGACAAGCGGCCCTTCTGCGCGGTCTTCGCCAGCAACTGCGCCATGTCGACGCCCGTCAAATGCTCATCCAGGCTCAAGCTGGGAACGGGCGCGCGTTGGTCGTAGACGATGTCGCCGGAATAGCGTCCACCGTCGAGCTGCGCCTCGATGGGAAACAAATGCGTCACGCCGTCGTGCACTCCCAGCGTGACTTTCAGGTTATTGAAATCCAGGTTCGAGAAATGCGCGTGGTTCAAGGTGACGGTGCCGTCCGCGGCCATCAGGTGCGCCGATTCGTCGAGCGCTGCAGCGTTGGCGCTCGGCACCGGCACCGGCGCCTTCGGGGTTTCGGGCTCCTTGGGCGCAAGATAGCGGTTCAAATCGATGTTATCGGCGGCGAGATCGAATGTCACCGCCCTCGCGTTGCGCCAATCCACCTTGACATCGCCTTTGAGCTGCGTGTCATCCAGGCGCAGCTGCAGCTGTTCGAGCAGCAGTTGCTTCGCATCCATGTTCAACTCCACGCTGCCCGACAACGCGGACAGCGCCTTGGGGTCCCGGGTCCTGACATCGCCCCAGCCTGAGCGCATCAGGAATTCCCGCAACTCGAACGGCTGCAGCGCGATCTTTCCCGAGGCATGCCAATCATCCAGGATCTCTCCAGTCAAGGATCCCGTGACGTTCACGGTCGAGTAGCTCGAGGCGAACTGCGGCACGGCCACGGTTTGCTTGGTCAGGTCAAGGTCGATCGCGGCGGAATTCAAGTTCCAGGGCGTCGGGCGGCCGCCCGGCTGACTCAAGGTGCCGTTGGCATTCAACGCGGCGATTTTGAGTTCCTTGAGTTGCGGCTCGATGCCTAATTGAAAATTGGCACTCAGCGTCGCCGACTCCGCCGGCACGCCGCGGTTGGCGGCCACACTCAAGCGCACCGGGATGCCGTGCTGATCGCCTATCGAGCCGGTTTCCAGGTCGATGTTCTGCAGCGTGTAGCTGTGGTAGCTGACCCGTCCATGCGTGACGTGAATGTTGCTGAGCGCCTGCAAGGACGGCAGCGCATGGCGGCTCGTGGCAGGCTCCGGCTGGGCCTCGAGCGGGGCTGCCTGGGCACTTTCCCAGTTGCCCTGGCCTTGCGCATTCCTGGCCAGGATGAGATTGAGCCCGTCGATCTCGATGCGGGAAATTTCCAGCTGCTGATGCAGCAGCGGCAGCAATTTCACGCGCACCGTGGCGGTCTTCAGCGACAGGAACGGCTGGTCGCCGAATCCGGGCGGGCTGCTCAAAGTGGCGGCGCCCAAGTCCAGGGCGACCCAGGGGAACACCGACAGCTTGATGTCCCCGGTAATTTCAAGCTCGCGGCCCGTGGCCTGCAGCACCGCCGCGGCGATCTTCGGCTTGAACAGGTTGGGGCTGACCAGCAGCCAGACGGCTATCAAGGCCACGCCGAGCAGCAGGACCACTGCGCCGACGATGCCCCCCAAAATCTTCGCTATTCTCATCACTTTTTTACTCGGGATTGAGGAATCGATCATAGCTCAAGCGCTGCCGCTGCCGGCCGATACCCTTAAGATGGAGCAACGTCTCTTAGGTACGGAACCGCATGCGCATTTGGTCGATTCGCCGCAAATTGTTGACGCAGCTACGGGCGCGAACCGGCACACCCGACCCTAGTCAGGACTCGCAGACCCTCTCTGCAGAGACAGGCGCGGGGCCGCGGCGTTCAGCCGATTTCCTGGAATTTGCGCAAGCGGCCGGCGGCTTTGGTGTCTTCGAGCTGAACTTTCACAGCGGCGAGATCCGCGGCACGCCGTTGTTTTTCGAGCTCATCGGCTTGACGCGCGGCCGCGATCCGCATCTTTGGCTGCACGAGCTCTTGAGCACCATCCACCCGGCAGATCTGGAGGGTGTCATCGATGCCCTGGGCAAGGCCCTGACCTCGGGCCTGCCCTACCAGCACGAATACCGATGCTTGCGCATGGATGGTGAAATTCGCTGGCTGGCGGGCCGCGGCCAGGTCGTCACCGACACCGACAGTTGCCAAGTGCGCATGGGCGGCACGGTCACCGACATCACCGACCGCAAGCGGCTGGACGTGCAGCTGCGCGCCGCCACCGAATCCTTGAACGTCGCGCAGGCCGCCGCCGGGGTCGCCACCTTCGACTTCGATTTCGAGCACAACCTGCGCTCCTGCTCCGACAATCTGTACGAACTGCGCGGCATTTGCGCCGACGGCGGGCTCGAGAATGGGGATCGCATCATGGCACGGGTGCATCGCGAGGATGTGGCGCGGGCGCGCGCCGCGCCGGGCGCCACCACGCCGGATGAGCCCAACTACCGCTGCGAATATCGCATCTGCCACCAGGATGGCCGCATCCGATGGATCGGCGAGAAAGGCCGGGTGTGGTTCCGCCACAGCGGCGAGGTGGCGCGCATCGTCGGCGCCCTGATCGACATCACCGATCTCAAAGCGGCCCAGGCGGCCCTGGGCTCCATCGAGGGCCGCCTCGAGCGCGCGCTGCGCGGCACCCAGGACGGCCTCTGGGAAATCGACCTGGTGCAGCAAAGCAACTGGTACGGCTATCGCTTCGCCGAATTGCTCGGCTACACCGCCGAGGAGCTAGGCTGCGCGACCGACCGCTTGAATGCGCTCATTCATCCGGAGGATCGCGAGCGCGTCCAGGCCGCCCTGGACAGTCATCTCCAGCACGACACTGTCTTCGACCTCGAGTATCGCGTGCGGCACAAGGCCGGACACTACGAGTGGATGCGCTCGCGCGCGCAAGCCGAGCGCGCCGCCGACGGCACGCCGCTGCGTCTGTCGGGCGCCATGCAGCTGATCACCGACCGCAAGCGCGCCGAGCAGGCCTCGCTCGAGGCCAAGCTCGCCGCCGAGGCGGCGAATCGCGCCAAGACCAGCTTCCTGGCGAACCTGAGTCATGAGATCCGCACGCCCATGAACGGCGTCATTGGCATGGCGCAGATCCTGGCGGAAACCTCGCTCGACGACACGCAGCGCGGCTATCTGGACATCATCCGCTCGAGCGCCGCGGCGCTGCTGTCCCTCATCAACGGGGTGCTCGACCTGTCCAAGATCGAGGCGGATCGCCTCGAGCTCGAGAACGTCGAGTTCGACCTCGTTTACATGCTGTACGAGACCATCGCCGCCACCGCCTTGCAAACCAGCGCCAGGGGCATCGAGCTCATCACCACCATCGAGGCGAACGTGCCGCGGCAGGTGCGCGCCGATCCAGGGCGCCTGCGCCAGATGGTCCTGAATCTGATCGGCAACGCGGTCAAGTTCACCCACGAGGGCTACATCGCGCTGCACGCCTCGGCAGCAACGGATGCCTGCGGGCGCCTGGGCCTGACCATCGCGGTCACGGACACCGGCATCGGCATACCGCCAGATCGCCTGGACCGGCTGTTCCAGACGTTCTCGCAGGTGGACTCCTCCACCACCCGTCACTACGGCGGCACCGGACTGGGGCTGTCCATCGTGCGGCGCCTGGCCGAACTCATGGGGGGCGAGGCGGGCGTGCGCAGCGAACCCGGCAAGGGCTCGACCTTCTGGGTGAGAGTCAAGATCGAGCCGGCGGCGACGCAGCCTAAGCATGAGTTCGTGGGCCGGGGACGGCGCATACTCATCGTCGATGACCTCGCCGTCAGCCGCGACAGCCTGGTCAACAAGATCAACGTGTTCGGCTACGAGAGCGTGGCCGTCGACAGCGTGGATGCGGCCTTGCGAGCGCTCGAGGCGGGCCCGCGCTTCGATCTGGTGCTGGCCGATGAGCACATGCCCATGCGCGGCGGCATGGACTTGCTGGCCAGCTTGCGCGCCGGCGCGCGCTTCGCGGACTTGCCGCTGATTCTATTGTCGCTGTTCGGTGCCGAACGCGACGCCACCGAGCACGAGCACCGGCCGAATGCCATCGGCTTGAAGCCGATCAACGCCCATGTGCTCTCCAATCTCATCGAAGAGGTGCTCACCGGCAAGACAGCGCACACAACGCTGCGCAAGGCCGCCGCCGACAGCACCCCCACCTTCCCCGGCGCCAGGATTCTGCTGGTCGAGGACAACCCCGTGAACCAGCGCGTCGCGCGGCGCATGCTGCAGAAGCTGGGCGCGCAGGTGACGGTGGCGAACAACGGCGAGGAAGCGCTGCAGCGCCTGAAGCCAGGCAGCTTCGATGTGGTGCTCATGGATTGCCAGATGCCGGTGATGGATGGCTTCACGGCCACGCGCCGCATCCGCGAGCTCGAGCAGCGCCGCGGGTCGACGCGCTTGCCCATCATCGCGCTCACCGCCAATGTGATGAGCGAAGACCGCGAGAACTGCATGGCCGCCGGCATGGATGCGCACCTGGGCAAGCCCATCGAGCTGCAGCAGATGATCGATACCTTGAGCCGATTCTTGAAGGAGGAAGTTGTGCCGCCCGCCATTGACTTAGAAGCGTTGCGCCAGATCACCGGCGGCGATGCGGAATTCGAGCGCGAACTCGCCGAGACCTTCGTCGCCAGCGGCGACCAATGCCTCGCGGAAATCATCGCAGCCTTGCAGGTGAGCGACTACGACACCGTGCGCAAGCGCGCCCATGCCTTGAAGGGCGCCAGCGCCAACATCCACGCCGCGTCCTTGAGCTGCGTGGCCTCGAATCTGGAGACCGCGGCGCGCGCTCAGCCGGTGCCTGCTCTCACCGGTCTCGTGGAAGAATTGGCGCAGAAGCTGGCAGCGGTCAACGCCGAACTGCGCAAGGTCGGCTGAGGATCGGCGCCCATGTCAGCCGTGCGCCACCATCAGCGGTGGCGAGGCGGCAATTTCCTTGCTCGAGCAACGGTTGCGGCCTTCCAGCTTGCTGATGTACAGGCACTCATCCGCGGTGCGGATCAGGCTCTCGACTTTCAAGGTGAGGTCCGGGCCGCTCGGTCCGGTGGACGCCACGCCGAAGCTGGCGGTGACCACCGTATCGCCGCTGCGCGTGTTGAACGGCGTGTGGGCAATCAACGCCCGAATTTTCTCCGCGACGTACAACCCGTCCGCATGTGCGGTCTCCGGCAGCACGATCAGGAACTCCTCGCCGCCGTAGCGGGCGATCCAATCGCTGTTGGAGCGGATGGATTTCTGCGCGCGCGCGGCGAACTGCTGCAGCACATCGTCGCCGGCGGCATGACCGCGGTGGTCGTTGATGTGCTTGAAATTATCCAGATCGCACATCAACACCGACAACGGGTAGGCATAGCGCCGGCAGCGCTCGACCTCGCGCGGCAGCTGCTCCATCAAGTAGCGCCGGTTGTAGGCGCCGGTGAGCGCATCGGTGATGGAGAGAATGCGATTGCGATGATTCGCGACGCGCAGGCTGTGTTCCAGGGCGAGAATGCGTCGTCCGGCATTCAAGCGCGCCACCAGCTCTGCCTCGTGCACGGGCTTGACCAGGTAATCATCCGCGCCCGCTTCCAGGCCCGCGATGATGTGTTCCTTGGCATCGCGCGCGGTAAGCAGCAGCGCGTACACGTAGCCGTCGAGCTGCATGTTGCGCACCGCCTTGCAGAGCGCGACGCCGTCCATCTCCGGCATCTCCCAATCGGTCACGAGCATCGGGTAATAGCGCTTGGTCATACGGTCCAAGGCTTCCGATCCATTGGCAACAGCGTCGACCTCATAGCCCGCGTTCTTCAGAAAGCGGGTCATGAGCATGCGGGTGACCGGGTCGTCCTCCGCTAGGAGGATGGCAGGCGACGCGTCAACTGTGATCGGCGTCACAGATTGCGATTCAGACACGATAAGGGAACCCCGCACCTTAGGCCTCTAAGCCATCGAAATATCGGCGACATCACCAGTGACTTAACTATGCCGCCAAGTGCTCGCGCAAATCTCGGCACTAGCGCTCAATAACCCAAGGAGCCTGTGCGGCATTCCCCGCAGCCGCGACCTTGCGACACGCTCAGGCGCTGGGACCTTCCGTGTAGCTGGGCATGCTGCTGCCGGCTTCCCGGCCGGTGAACCAGTTCACGGCGTATTGCACCAGCTGCGTGCCCGTGTGCAGGTTCAATTTGCGCTTGATGCGCTGCCGGTGGGATTCCACCGTCTTGATGCTCAAATTGAGCGTGTGGGCCGTTTCCCGGGTGCTCATGCCCTTGCCGATCATGTGCAGGATCTGCAATTCCCGGTTGCTCAAGCGGTCGATGGGATTGGCCGAGATATAGGATCCGCCGGCGGCGAATTTCTGGATCATGTTGTTGCCCACCGCCTCGGACACATAGATATGGCCGTCGAGCACGCGCCGCAGCGAGACCAAGAATTGCTCGCTGGCGGCCTGTTTCATGATGTAGCCGTTGGCGCCCGCCGCGAGCATGCGCTCGGCGTAGATGGTCTCATCGTGCATCGAGAGCACCAGGATGGGCAGCTGCGGATGATGCGCGCGCACGTCACGCACCAGCTCGATGCCGTCGCTTTGCTTCAGGCTGATGTCGGCGATCATCACATCGGGAGTCAGTTCCTTGATGGCGGTCCGTGCATCGCGCGCCGTCTCCGCCTCGCCGCAGACCATCAGGTCCTCCTCGTTTTCCATGATCCGGCGCAAGCCCTGCCGCACGATCGGATGATCATCGACGATGAGCACGCGCCTGGCGTGTTTCTTACCGGTATTGACCCCTGAGGAGTGCGTTACCGCTGTCGCTGATCGAACCCAAGCGCTGCTGCTGGCTGCCATCATTACTATCTCCTGGAACGGCTGATGATGCTGAGTTTACCCTACCCGGCACGGGCCGCTCGCTGGTCACCGTGATCATGGTGCCGCGCGGCTCGTTGGCCCCGATTTCGAACTTTGCGCCGATCATACCGGCGCGGTACTTCATGATCTTCAAGCCCATGCCGGTGGGCGCGGCCGGCGGTGTGAATCCCTGGCCATCGTCGCCGATGCGCAGCAAGAACGACTGCGTGCCGGCCATGAGGACGATGTCGACACGGCGCGCGCGCCCGTGACGTGCAGTGTTGGTGAGTGCCTCCTGCACGATCCGGTACAGATGGCTCGCATCGGTCTCGTTCAACTCGAACTCGGGCGCCATCTCGCCGCGGAAGTTCACGTCGATGCCGTACAAATCGCGGCCGCGCGCCGCCAGGGCGCGCAGCGCGAAGGACAGTCCGCCGGATTCGGTCCGTACCGGCAAAAGTCCCCGCGCCAGCGAGCGTGCGGTCTCGATCGATTGATTCACCAGCGACACCACCTCGTTGACATTGTCGACCACATCCGGACAGCGCGACTGAATACGGGTTGCGAGGCCGCGCAGCATCAGCGCCACGCCGGTCAACTCCTGGCCCAAGCCGTCGTGCAAGTCGCGGCCGATGCTCTGCCGTTCGCGGCCCGACACATCGAGGATCTCCTGCTCCAGGCCCTTGCGTTCCGTGATGTCGCGCATCGAGATCGAAATACCCGCGCCGATGCCGTCCTCCTGCACCGGTACGGCGTGATTCTCGAAGTATTTGGGCTCGCCGTCCTCCTCGGACTCGAACTCGTACGTGACCGTCTCTCCGGTCTGCAAAATGCGCCGCAGTTTATCCAGCACCCGCGCCCGCGCAGGCTGAGGAATCAGCACATCCACTTCCTTGCCGATGATGTGCTCGATACTCAAGTCGTTGACGCTGCGGTTGATGAAACGCACCCGCAGCGAGGTATCCAGCAGGAACAACGTGTCGGCGGTGTTGGCCGTGGTGGTGCGCAGCACCTCCTCGGACTGGCGCAAGCGCCGCTCGGAGTCCCGCCGCACGGTGATGTCCTGGATCACGCCCACCATGCCGAAGGGGGCATTGGCGGCATCGAACAGCGGCCGAGCCGTCGAGGCATAGCTCCGATAGTCGCCATCGGCGCCTTGCAGCCGGAACTCCTCGCGCACTTCCACGTGCTGCTCGAAGGCATGCTCGATGGCGCGCCTCACCGCCAGCTGATCCTTCGGATGTATCTTGGAGATCATTTTCGCCATGCCAGGATACAGGCTGGGCAGGCGTACTTGATGCCCCTCAAGCGTGGTGAACTCGAAGGTATCCTTGGCCTTCTCCCAGCGCCAAGCATGCATGTGCGCCATGTTCATCGAGAGCTTCAGCCAGCCGGTGCTGTTCTCCAGCGCGATCTGCGACAGCTTCTGCGCCTGGATATCCTGGACCGACCCGTAGGCGCGGAACGGCCGTCCGCCCAGCCGCTCCACGTGGGCGATCACGCGCACCCACAGGCGCTTTCCCTTGAAGGTATTGACCTCGATTTCCACATCGGCCGGGCCGTTGCCGCTCTTCGCCCGAAGCATCGCCTCGCGCAGGCGTTCGCCGGCCTCCGGCATGCACTGGTCGATCATCGACTCCCCCAGCCGCGCCACCTCCTGCGGCGTGGTTTCGAACATGCGGCACAGCTCATCGGTCCAGGTGAGCTGGGGCGTGTCAAAGTTGTATTCCCAGCCGCCGATTTTCGCGGCGCGCTGACTCTCGGCGAGAATGTCGGTGAGGCGCTTGATTTCCGAGATGTCGACGCAGGTGCCGATGGCGCGCACCGGATCGCCCGCGGGGTTGCGCTGAATCAGGCCACGCTCGAGGATGGATTTATAGGAGCCCCGGGCGTCGCGGATCCGATAAGTCACGGTCCAGCCGCGGCCATGGAGCAGTGCCGGTAAAATGACCCGCCTCGCCGCCTCGAAATCGCGCGGATGCACCCGCTCCTGCCAGGCATCGGCGCTCGATTCAAGGTCCTCAGGTGTGATGCCCAGCACCGTTTGCAGCCCGCGGGAGCGATGCACCGTGCCGCGCGCAATATCCCACTCGAAAATGACGCCATCCACGGCGTCGGCGGCCAGGCGAAACACTTCCTCGCGCTGCGCCAGCTTGAGTTCCGCCTGCTTGCGCTCGGTGATGTCGCGCGAATTGACCACGACGCCGCCGATCAGCGGATTGGCGAGCGCCGACGCGTAGCTGGACTCCAGCCAGCGGTACGAGCCATCCTTGTGCCGGATCCGCAGTTCGTGCGAGAAGCCCTCGATCCTGCCGGCAACCAAGTCATCGTACTTGGCGCGCACCGCCGGAAAATCCTCCGGATGCATGTACTCGAACAGGGAATTGGCGCGCCGCTCCTCGGTGGTGTAGCCCAAGGAATTGCGCACGCCGCCGCTCACGTACTGCAAGCGCCCTTCCTCGTCCGCCACCGTGATGATGTCGCGCGCATGCTCGGTCAAGGCCAACATGCGCCGCTCGCTGCCCCCTTGGGCCCGATTGCGCATGCGCCGTTCGGTCGCCTCGGCATACAGCACGGCCAAGCCCACGATGCTCTCGCCATTGCGCAGCGGCTGCACGCTGATCTCGAACCAGCGCGTCGGCCTATCAGGTTCGGTGTAGGCCACCGCATCGTCGTGGAACGGCCGCCCTTCCAGCGCGCGCGCGTACACTTCCGGATGCAGGGCCGAGGTTGGGGTAAGGCTCAGCGCCGAGCAGCCCAAAACGCCGCCCGGCATGGACACGCCGGTGCGGATGGCGGCCGCATTGGCATACGTGACCTTCAGGTCCGCATCCAGGATCAGCATGTCGAGCGGCAGCTGGTTCATGGCCGCGGCGACATCCGAGTTCTGGGTCGCAAAGGTCAGCATGACCATGGGATGCGACGCGCCACCCGGCAGCACCCTCAAGTCGGTCGCGATCGATTGTTCGCCTTGCGCGAATTTCCAGACCAGGCTGCGAGTCAGCGGCTGCTTGGACTCATCCAGGGCCCCCAGAACTTGCTCGAACATTGAAGTTGAGGCCGCCCCCAACAGGCGCGCCAGCGGAACCTCAATCAGCGCTGAGACCTCCCCCTCCGCCGTGAGGCAGTTGACGGCGGCGCGGTTCGCAAGAACCACCGGGCGCCGCCTGTGGCGCGAGTCCACCACCAGCACCGCATCCCGTAAACTGTCGAGCGCAGTGTCGGCCAGCGCGCGCGCCGCGCGCGAAGCCAGACGCAGGTAATCCGGAGATGTCGCCATCCTTTTCGCTCAGGGAACTCGCAAATTTCGCAGCCCCGCATACTTTATACGCCCAACCTAATGTAGGAGTATACCCTGGCTCTGTGCGGGAATCCCTTAAGGTCAACAGCGCTGTTTAAGATCAGCAGCCGCCAGTCGCGAATTCAGTGGTCGACTCTGCGAAGGCCTGCGGGCCGGGCACGGTATAGGTGACCGCGCATTGCTCAGCCACGGCCGCTCCCTTCTTCATGAAGATGACCGAGTCCGGGCTAGCCTGCGCGACAAAGCCGTCCCAACCCATGACCATGGCACGGATGCCGTTGGCGCCGGCGCCGGGATAACCGTTCTGCAATGCCACCACCTTGCCATCCAAGCTCGCCGCAGTCAGCGTCGAACCCGAGGCGACATATTGCGCATGCGCGCTCTTTGCCACGCCGCGCAGGACGCCGCTCAAGGCCATCACCTGGGTTGCACGCGCCTCGTTGCCCACCCGCGTATAGCGCGGAATGGCGAATGCCGACACCATCCCGACGAGGGAGCACAACACGACCAGTTCGATGAGCGAATAGCCCCGGGCCAGGGCATGTTTACGCGGTGCACGGATCCAAAGGTTCATCCAACCACCATCGGCAGGCCGGTCACGCCCTGAACCACGCTGCCTAGAGCATGTGAGCCAGCTCACAGCCATGAGCCCCTCACAGCCAATGGCCATGCTCACTTTTTGAAGCCCTGTTCCCTGTTCAGTGCTTGAAGCCGCCGCTCACCAAAGCCGCTCACTTCTTGAACAAGTCGTCCAGCGCCGATTTCGCCCGCGCGATCTCACCGATGTCCTTGGGCTTGTACGCCCCGGCCTTGGGCTTGAAGAAATCGCAGAAGTTCGCCTCATCCTTCTTGCGCACCTCCTCCGCCGTCGGCTCCTTACAATGCTTCGCGTACGAAGTATCGTATTCCACGCACATCTTGCAGACATGCAGCTCCGCGTTGCACGCCTTGCACACATCGAGACGCCGCAGCGGCAAGCTCAACGCCGCCAGCGACGCACCGCAACGCCAACAGACTAGGGCATGGGACATCTGGATTTTATGCAGCGGGCGTTCGCTGGAAACCTGTAGATGCGGCTAAGGGCAGACCGCTCTAGAAAAATCCTTTACCTCGACAAACGTGCCGATCACTCCGTGTCAGTGCAAACAATTCAGTCCGTGCCAACGACACGCACCATCTGTTCCGACAACGCCCGCTGTGCCAACAACGGCGTCTGTCGCTACGACAGTGCGAATCGAGTTCACGGCATTGGTTCCGACAACGGCGTCAGTTCCGACAACACCGCGATTCGATCGAACAGCATCCGTTCCGACAACGCCGTCTGTGCCTACAACACCATCAGTTCCGACCACACCGCGAACCGATCGAACAGCGTCCGTTCCGACAACACCATCTGTGCCTACGACACCGTCAGTTCCGACGACACCGCGAATCGATCGAACGCCATCCGTCCCAACCACTCCGTCAGTGCCAACAACACCGTCAGTTCCGACGACGCCGCGAATCGATCGAACAGCGTCCGTTCCGACCACGCCATCTGTGCCTACAACACCATCGGTTCCCACGACGCCGCGAATTGATCGAACGCCATCCGTCCCAACCACTCCGTCAGTGCCAACAACACCGTCGGTTCCGACGACACCGCGAGCCGATCGAACAGCGTCCGTTCCGACCACTCCGTCCGTCCCGACCACACCGCGAATCGATCGAACAGCATCCGTTCCGACAACACCGTCAGTTCCCACGACACCGCGAGCCGATCGAACAGCGTCCGTTCCGACCACTCCGTCCGTCCC
>Ga0116129_1000616_pt1 | contig 22186 bp, 22 predicted proteins | sample June2015DPH_17_2_FD_89732 | JGI IMG/M metagenome (GOLD analysis project Ga0116129, IMG submission 89732) | Peatland microbial communities from SPRUCE experiment site at the Marcell Experimental Forest, Minnesota, USA - June2015DPH_17_10 | ecosystem: Environmental > Terrestrial > Soil > Wetlands...
CGTCAACTGATAAGGTTTGTGCTCCTTCCTTATCAGTTAGCGAACTGACTCCGTTTGACTGAAAACCATATCAGTTTTTGGACTGACTCCATTTGAGGGAAAACCTTATTAGTCCGCCGACTGGCTCATTTCGGGACTTTCTTTATCAGATCGCGGAGTGACTTCTTCTAATCTGGGACCCGTCGGGCTTTAGCCCGACAGCAGACACGCGAGCATTACGATTCCGCTTCAGGTTGGGGCCATTTGCCGACATCAATGACCATTGCAATCTAGGTCTACTCAGGGACTAAGAGCGGACCTCACGCAGTTTTTTGCTAGCTTAAGGACCATCGCACCACGTTTGGTAGCGCTCATCTTGCGCGCCATCTTGTTCAGATCCACGCTGGCGTTAGCGCGCTCCCGAAACGCCCGGCATTCCGCACGTAGTGCGCTGCCGTCGAGATGAAGGCCTCGCGTTCCTCATCTGTCAAAACGCGACGCAGCTTTGCCGGCGCACCGGTCCAAAGCTCGCCGGCCTTGATCCGGCGGCTTTCGAGCAACAGGCCACCTGCCCCCAAGACGCCTCCGCCTTCGATGACGGCACCGTTCATGACGGTGGCGCCCATGCCGACGAAGGCTTTGTCTTCGAGACGGCAGCCATGGATGATGCAGCCGTGTCCGACGGTCACGTCGTCGCCGATGACGGTCGAGAATTCGCCGGGATCGACATGGACGATGGTACCGTCCTGGATGTTCGAGCGCTTTCCGATCTCGATGAAATTGGCGTCACCGCGAAGAACACAGTGAAACCAGATTCCCGATTCCGCCCCTATTCGGACGTCGCCAATGATCGCCGCAGTTGGCGCAATCCAGGCTGTCGGATCGATCAAGGGCTCGGCATCGCCGAGACGGAAAAAGGTTGTCGGTTTTCCGTCCTGCGATGCCTTGGAATGAACGTTCATACTAAGCCGCCTCTTACAGGTAGTAGCTCTTGTGGATGATCACCCACTTGCCCTTACAGAAGGCAAGGTTGAACAGATCCTGGCCGTCCATGGTGCGGGGACCCATCACGAAGCTGAACGCGACGCGAACACTAGCCAGATGATCGACGATCTGGATCTCGATCTCCCGCGCTTTCTCCTCCGCGTTCTCGTACTTCGAGTGCAAAGACGCGATCGAGCTGACAAATTCGTCCAGCGTGATCGTCTTGATGTCGTCGCCCTTAACGTAATAGTGCTGGATATTCGCCTTCGGGTGGAACGTCTCGCGAAAACCGCTCTCGTTCCATGTCTTCACGGAATTGAGGTACTTCGAGATGACCTCGTTCACGGCCTGTTTTTGTTGTTCTACGGTTGCGGTATTAGTCATCGCCTTGGGTACTCCTCTGTTCGTGCGATTTGTTGGATGCGATTTGCCTAGATGCGACGTCCGGATGCCTTCCAGTAATGCTCCCGGATATCCTTCTTCAGAACCTTGCCGACGATGCTGCGCGGTAGCACGTCCCAGATCTCGATTTTCTTGGGCGTCTTGATGCTTCCGAGCTGAAGTTTGCAAAGTTCGATGAGATCGTTCTCCTGCACGCTCGCGCCGGGCTTCAATTCGACGACAGCCGTGACGGCCTCGCCCCACTTTTCATGCGGGACGCCGATCACCGCGCAGTCCTGGATCGCGGGATGGGTCCAGATCACCTGCTCGACTTCGCCCGGATAGACGTTAAAGCCGCCGCTGATGATGATGTCCTTGCTGCGGTCCAACAGGTGCACGTAGCCGCCCTCGTCCCTAAAGCCGAGGTCACCGGTGTGGAACCAGCCGGCCTTGAAGGCGGCCGTGGTCGCTTCCGGATTCATCTCGTAGCCGTCGCAGAGGTTGGAGCCGTGGCAGACGACTTCGCCCTTCTCGCCGGTCGCGGCGATCCGCCCATTTTCGTCAACGACGTCGATCATGACGAGGGGGCTTCCGCGGCCAACGCTCGTGAACCGATCGGTATCGAGCGCCGCAGCGTGTTCCTCGGGCGCCATGATGGACACCGTGCTAGTCGCTTCCATCAGGCCGTACAGCTGAGTCATCACGGGACCGAAGACGGCCCAGGCTTCGCGGAGCTTTTCGAGCGAGATGGGCGCCGCGCCGTACATGAGATGCCGGAGCGAGCCATAGTCGTGCTTTCCGTCAACATGTCGAGCGAGCATCATGTAGAGCAGCGTCGGCGGTACGAAGATACACGTGACCGTGTAGGTCTCGATCGACTGCAGGATCAGCGACGGGTCCGGCTTCGGCAGAATGACGTTGACGCCGCCTTCCGCGAACACGCCCTGCGCGACCTCGCCGGCGACGTGCGAGAGCGGCGTCGCTACGAGGTTGATGGGTTTGGTGCCCGCGAAGCACTTGAGGCGGTAGTTGATGATTAGGGCCATCCAGTTCGCGGACGTGCGCCGGACGCCTTTCGGGCGACCGGTCGAGCCGCCCGTGGAGATCAGCGTGACGGGCGCGGTCAGATCGACGTCGACGAAATACGGCTCGGGGGAGAAGTCAGCGTAAAACTTCTTGAGGGATACCTCGCCGGGTGCCTCTCCGTTGACGACCACGACGCCCTTGAGCGTCGGCACCTTCGCCCGGATCATGGCCAGATGTTCGACAAACTGGATGTCGACGAACAACCATTCGGCGCTGAACGCTTCCATGTTGCCGGCGCATTCGGCCGCGGTCGCCTTTGGGTTGACCGGCATCCAGACGAACGCCGTGCGGTGAATCCCGAGTTGGACTGAGAAGAACGCCGGATAGTTCGGCAGCCAACTCGCGACCTTGACGCCTGGCGCCAGGCCCGTCGCCAACAGCGCCCGCGCGATCCGACGGCTCTGCTGTTGAATCTCTCCGTAGGTCGTGATCCGGTCGTCGCAAATGACGGCTGGCGCATTCGGAGTCGTGTCCGCCTGTTTGTCAAAGAACTCGTATAGACGCATCGGCCCCTCCTTCGGCATCGTCGTTCGCCGTTTCGATGAATGTCGCGAAATTCTCGACCGGCTCGCGCTCGGTGATCAGCTTGTTGGAGGGGACAGCTTCGTCAGCGTAACCGAGCGACATTCCGCACACGACGATCTCGCGCTCGGGCAGATCGCAGAGCAAGCGAATGATGTCGTGGTAGTGCCGCCAGGCAGCCTGGGCGCAGGTCTCAAGGCCGTAGTCGTGGGCGGCCAGCATGAACGACTGCAGGAAGATGCCGTAGTCGAGCCAGCTCCCCTGCTGCAGAGAGCGGTCGATCGTGAAGATCAGCCCGACCGGGGCGCCGAAAAACTCGAAATTACGGCCGGCCAGAACCCAGCTTGCTGACCGGTCGCCCCGCTGCACGCCGAGCAACTGATAGAGCGCGAACCCGACCGTCCGGCGTCGGGTCAGGTACGGCTCAAACAGCGGCTCAGGATTATAGTCGTATTCGCCGTAGGGCTTCGGAGGCTTCTCGCGGTGAGGCTCCAACTCGCGCTTCTTCATCACTTCGCGGGTCAGCCTTTCCTTCGCGGCGCCGGTCAACACGTAGACGCGCCACGGCTGCATGTTGGTGCCACTCGGCGAGCGTGCGGCGGCTTTCAGCAGTTTCGCGATGGTCTCCCGCGGGACCGACTTTGGCAAAAAGCCTCTGACGGATCGTCTTCGGTGCAGGAGTTCTACGACGCTCATCGAATTCACCTTTCAGAGACCGCCGAGGAAGCTGCTGCGGACGGTCGGATTAGAGCGAAGGTCGCTGGACGTGCCTTCGAGAACGATCGAACCTACGCGCAGTACGTAAGCCCGGTCGGTGACCTCGAGCGCCTTGGTCAGGTTCTGCTCGGCGAGGACAACGGCGGTACCGGCCTTGGCGATCTCCGGGATCAGGAACAGCACGTCGTCCGTCAGCTTGGGCGACAGGCCCAGCGACGGCTCGTCCAGCAGAAGCAGCCGCGGCTGGCTCATCAGCGCGCGGCAAATGGCCAGCATCTGTTGCTGGCCTCCGGAGAGCGTCCAGCCAAGCGAGGTCTGCTTTTCCTTGAGAGCCGGAAAGATCGCATACATCTCGTCGATCAGACGGCGCGTTTCCTGCCGAGAGCCGAACGACGCGACCTCGAGATTTTCGCGCACCGACAGTCCCGGAAAGACGCGTCGGCCTTCCGGCGAGTACCCGATGCCCATGCGGGCGCGGCGATTGGCTGGAACCGTCCTGACGTCGAGGCCATCGAACAGCAACTGACCTTCCTTGGGACGCAGCAGACCGGTGATCGCCTTGATCAGCGTCGACTTCCCTGCCCCGTTCGCGCCGACGAGAGCCACAGACTCGCCGGGAGCGATCTGCAAGGTGACGTCCTTGAGCGCGGCCATCTCGCCGTACTGGACGCGCAGACCGCGAGTTTCGAGAAGGTACTTCACGCGGGCATCTCCGCGGCCTGGCGCCGGCCGACGTAGGCTTCGATGACGCGCTCGTTCTTGTAGATCTCCCGCGGACGCCCCGCTGCGATCAGCTGGCCGTAGTCGAGACAGATCATCTGCGTCGCCAGGCTGCGCAGGAATTCCATGTTGTGCTCGATGATCAGCATAGTCAGGCCGCGTGCGGCCAGGCTTTCGAGATGGACGGCGAGATCGGCCTGCTCTGTCTCATTCAAGCCGGCCGCGGGCTCGTCGAGCAGCAGCACGGTCGGATCGAGACACAGCGCGCGCGCGATTTCGACCAGACGCTTCGTACCGTGTGCGAGCGAGCCGCACTTGGTGCCCGCCATCTGTTCCAGACCCAATTGCCGCAGAGCCCGCAGTGCATGATGTCGTGCGCGCTCGAGCATTGGATCGCGCGCTCCGACGAAGAGCGTTTCACGAAAGGATGCCTTCTCGGTTTGGAAACGCGCGACGGCGACGTTGTCGAGAACGGTCATGTCCTCGACAAGCCGGAGGTTCTGAAAGGTCCGCCCGATGCCAAGACTGGAAATCCGGTACGGCTCGAGGGTCGTGATAGTGCTCCTGCCGAGCGTGATCTGTCCCGCATCGGCGCGATAGAGACCCGTGATGCAATTGACCAACGTCGTCTTGCCGCTCCCGTTGGGACCGATGACCGCCGTGATCGAGCCCCTCATAAGCGAGAAGCTGACGGCATTGAGCGCGTGAACGCCGCCAAACGTCTTGGTCAGTCCGTCGATAGTCAGGATCGGGGTTTCCGACGGCATCAGGACGCCGGATCCGGAGCTTTCGGCCAGTGCCCCGACGGATGCTGCCGTCGTCGGAATGCGCGTCTTCGGTGGCAGAGCCCGATCGACGAGACCCGCAAGCCCCTCTGGCGCCACGATCAGAATCAGGATGAGCACCACGCTGGTGATGATCAGATAGCTCTGCTCGAATGAACGCAGCCATTCGGGCAGATGGATGACGATGAGCGCGCCGGCGATGGCGCCCCAGATGTGGGTCCGGCCGCCGATCACCGCGATCGTGAGGCAGGAGATCATAACCTTGAAGTCGAGGCCTTCGGGAGAGACGATCCTGATCGTATGGGCGTAAAGCGCGCCCGCGACGCCCGCCAACGCGGCGCTCAGCAGGAACATCGCGAAACGAAGCGCGTTCGGGTCGATCGCCAGCGCTTTCGCGGCTACTGCGTTTTGCCGCACGACGTGACAGGCCAGACCGTACAGTCCGCGCTTAGTCTGGAACGCGACGAGTGCGGCAATTCCCACGAAAGACCAGACCAGCAGCAGCATCGGCCATCCCCGGCCGATCTGAAAGCCCAGCACGTTGGGAAGTGTTACGCCGGACAGCCCGATGGCGCCGCCCGTCAACGACTGCCAGTCGATCGCCAGCAGCAGCAGGACTTGTCCGACGCCCAGCGTCGCGAGAGCAAAGTAGTGAGATGCCAGCCGCAGCACGGGTACCGCGATCAACGAAGCCAATACTACGGACGCGATGATCGAGGCGGGCAACGTCACGAGAAAGCCTTGCCCCCCTTTGGCGGCCAGAATCCCGGTGACGTAGGCCGAAAAGCCGAAGAACGCGCCTTGCGCCAGCGACAGTTCGCCGACGTAGCCGAAGATGAACTGGTACCCGATCGCCAGGATCGCGAACACGCCCGCAAGCGTGAAAAGTCGCAGGTCGTACGGCGACGACATCACCAGCGGCCACGCCACGAGCGCGACCAGGCCGGCGCCGGCGAGAAGCGATCGAAATCGGACTGCCGAATTCACGCGCGTTGCTGAACGGCTTCGCCGAACAGTCCCTGTGGGCGGAAGAAGAGCACGATGAGGAAGGCGAGATAGAGCCAGATCGTCGACGCCGTCGGCGAGAACAGGCTCTGTGCGCCGGCCATGACCGGTATGACGACCGGTAACGACGGGACCAGGACCTCGAAGATCGACACGATCAACGCGCCCGCCACGGCGCCGCGGAGGCTACCCCACCCGCCCATCGTTGCCGCGACGTAGGTCTTAATCATGTAAGCTTCGCCGTCGCCGGGCGTGATGTAGAACGTGTTGGCGAACATCAGCCCCGCGCTGCCCGCCAAAGCAGCCGCGATGCCGAACGTCACCAAGATCATCGTGTTGACGTTGATGCCGAGCGTGGTCGCGATCTCGCGGTCTTCGGCGACTGCCCTTAGGCGCTTGCCCAACGTCGTGCGCGACAAGATGACATACTGCGCTCCAACCAGGAGGACGGCGAGCACGATCATGGAGACGGCCTGAATGCCGACGGTGACGCCACCGACCTGAAAGGATCCGGATGAAATGATCGGCGGCGCGACGCGTGGCGACGGCCCGAACAGCAACCGCGATGCGGTCTCGAGGATCGCGCCCATCGAAATGGTGGATATGAAGACGGAGACCGCCGGCCGATCCCGCAGCGGATAGTAGGCGATTAGTGCCAGACCGCCTCCGATCAGCACCATGCCGGCCATCACGACGGGCAGAAGTGCGGCACCGGGAAGGTTCAGCCACGAACCGAGCGCGGCCGCGATGAGCCCGCCGACGATCACGAAGCTGCCGTGCGCCAGATTGACGGCCCCGGTCGCGTTCAGCACCAGCACGAAGCCCATCGCAAGCAACGAGTAGGCGGCCGTCAGTGACAGAGCGTTGAGCAGAAGCTGGATCATGGTTTGCCCCGAGCAAAGCGATGCTCTCTGGATCGGCGTCAGAAGGCGGCGATGTCGTCGTAGCGCTTGACCAGCTTGGGCGTGAGCGAAGTGCCGTCGTAGCAGACGATAACGACCGAGTGCGCCAAGTTGCCCTTTCCGTCCGACTTGTAGGTCATCGCGACGCCTTCGTAGCTGTTCGACGACATGTACTTCCTCACGTCTTCAGCCGAACGCGCGCCGCTCTTCACCGCGGTCAGCGCCATCATCAGCCCGTCGTACTGCTGGATCGCGTAAGCGTCCGGCGGGGCCCCGAATTTCGCAATGTAATCCTCGAGAAATTTATCCGACGCCGGACTCTTGCCCTTCTCGACCCACGAAGCGCTTTCCGCACAGACGCCCTTGAGGTCGGACGGTTGCAGCAACGATGCTGTCGCCGGCATGGCGATGGTGGTGTTGCCGACCACCGGTGTCTTGATGCCGGACGCCGCGATCTGCTTCACGACCATCGCAATCGACGCGCTGTGCATCTGCACCAGAATGACGTCTGGCTTGGCGGCCTGCACCTTGGCGAGCGTTGCGGAGATCTCCTTGGTGCTGAGATCGATGCCCTCGGAGAAGACGACCTCGCCGCCGAGCTTCGTTATGTATTCGGACATGAACTTGAAGCCGCTCTGCCCGTATCCCGTCGTGTTATAGAGGATCGCCGCCTTCTTCAGCTTCAGATCGTCGACCACGTAGCGGATGTGCGCGACCTTGGAGATGGCGTCGTTCGGATAGAGGCGGAACATGTAGGGATTGCCCTGTTCCGTCACGGGGCCCGTCCCAGTCGGCGCGAGGATCGGCATCTTGTAGTCCAACGCCGTCGGCAACATCGCGAGCACCTGCGTACCGAAGAGAGGCGCGACCACGAAGTCGACGTCCTTCGCGGTGGCGACGCGCTCCAGCGCGTTCGCTCCGCCTTCGGCCGCAGTACCAGAATCGATCACCTGCGATTTGATTTTCAGTCCTGCGGGAGCGTGGGCGACAGCGAGATTGGCGCCGTTGAGTTGCGACGTTCCTTCGAGTGCGAGCAATCCCGTAATCGGCACGATGATCGGGACCGTGAGATTCACTTCTTGTGCGCAAGCGCTCCACGAATAGATGGCGGAAATCGCAAACGCCGCTGCACCGATAGCTTTCATCGCATGATCTCCCGATACGAGTCCCGACCGGAAAAGCCTCACACGACGAAGCGCATTCGCGCCAATACCGATTTCCTAAGGCATCGAAAGGATTTTCTTAAGGCAAGGCGGACAGCGCAAAATTGATAGGCACGCCTGTCCCGCAGTGAGGATAGCGCTTGGTGCGCTTGTTTCAGGCGCAGGCCTTCGCGGCCGCCGACGGCGCTTCGATATCGCGTGCGATATCTTCGAGCATCCCCACGACCGCCGAGACCGATTTGCACTTAGGCGTGTTTGCGCCGCGTACGATGTAACTCTGCAACGCCATCGTCGGATTCCGGATCAGGCGATAGTCGACCCCGCGCTGCATGAGCGGCGGAATGCCGATGCTTGGAAAGATGCTGTAGGCGCCGCGAGACGCTACAAAGTCGTAAAGGAGCGCGATCGAATCCATCTCCGCAACGATGTTCAGATCGATGCCGTGTTCGTTGGCGGTCCGATCGAGCAACAGGCGGCAGCCGTGGATGCGCGAGGTGTGGTGGAGCGGCAAACCGGCTAATTCCGAGAAATCGATGGGCCTTCCGAGCCCACATCCTTTGACGATCGGACCGAGCAGATAGAGACTTTCCTTCGCGAACGGTGCAGCGCCGGCGACGGTGTGCGCATCCGGAAGATACAGGACTGACACGTCGAAGCGGCTGTGCGAATGCCAGGCGCTCACCTCGCCGCTGAGCGCCTCGAAAACCTTTACGTCGAGCTTGGGATAAAGCCGTTTCGCACGCTCGATCAGGGTTGGCGTCACGATGTTCGCGATGCTGGTCATCATCGCGATCGTCACGCTGCCGGACACCTCGCTGTCGAGCTCGCGGACTGCCATCCTCGCCTGCTCGATCCGCGCCAAAATATCGCAGCCGTGTTCCAGAAAGACCGCTCCGGCGGTCGTAAGCCGCACCCCGCGCGGATGTCGCATCAGAAGCTCGGTGCCTAATTCGGCCTCAAGCTGACTAATCTGCGTGCTGATGGCGGGCTGGGAGATGTGCAATCGGTCGGACGCCTTGGCGAAACTGCCACCATCGGCTACCGCCTTAAAATAAAGGATCTGCTTGATGTCCATGGGGATCACCAAGCAAATGACGTGCCGTCCAAGCTGGCGCGTCTAGAACGCCAGCGGCGCACCGTGCTGCACCAGGAACCGAAAAGGGTCGATTTTACCGTCATCGCGGCCGTCCGCAGCATGATCGCCGGTCAATTCGATCGAGATCGCGGAGGTTTTCCCTGATCCGGCAGTCGACCAAATTTTCAAGTGTTTGACGAGAGCCTTAGGTAACGCGGAAAACTGAGTCATGTTTGGCCTACCTCCGAAAACGACAGAAGCGATGCAAGACGTCTGCCAACCACCGCGCGGTCACAGGACAGTCCAGTCGTAAGAGCCGCGCGGCCGAAATTGGAAATCGCCTAGCAGCCCCCGGCGACCTCAGCCGCAAGCGGCAGGCCTAGCCGTTCAAGTAGTTTCGGCTCGTTGTCGCTCTTGAGATGTCAGATCCGCTTGCCGCCGATGCGGACGACAAACAGCTGATAAGAAACGAAGCAAAACCTCGTAGAGGTTACTCGACCGGATCCTCGCGGGCTCAAGTAAGTCGACAGAAGGTTCCTCTCGAAATGGCTGACTGATAAGGTTTCTACAATTTCCTTATCAGTCGGCGCACTGACTCCAATTGACGTAAAACCTTATCAGTCGTGAACTGACTCCATCTAACGCAAAACCATTGCCAGTCACGGGCTGCCCCCATTCTGTGCGAGATTTTATCAGCCCGCGGACTGGCGAAGCCAACTGTTCATCCGCTTTCACCCCCCGGAAGCGGACATCGCCCGCCGCTACGTGCATGCCCGCGATAGAGCGCGTGAGATTGCCAAGTCCGGGGTAGGTCTAACATCGCGACGGCTACGCAAGAAGGTCGTAATGCTGTTCGCCCACCTTAAACGCAATCTCAAGCTGGACCAATTGCGATTACGAGGAGCAAATGGTGCCCAAGTGAGAGCCGACAGAGCTAGTCAAATCGGATCTCTGCGGCTGCTATAGAGGCTCGATATCGGCGCCCATAGGCGTTTTAGCCGACCGATCAGAACATCCCTAATCATGGAGCCCGCGTTCAGGGACGTCTGCATCTGTTCCTCAGAGGCTCCGTTGAGCTTCCGTTCCAGGTTTTCCGAAAAAGCCTGGATGATCCGCTTGGAGAGATCATCCATGATTCCGCTGCGTCCAAACTGGGCGAGAGGTCCCGCCAACAGAGCTCGAATCTCCAGCTCGACGCGGGTCTCTTGCCCGCTTGGAACAAGTTTATAATCGACTTCACCGGATGCGCGAGAGCCGGCTCGCGCATCCTGCCCCCCACCAAGGATCGATCCTCTGCGCATTTCATCGTCGCGCTTGATTTTGGCCTTGCCTGAAAACGTTGCCGTGATCGGTCCGAGCTTCGCAGAAAAGCTACCCGCGACAATGCCATCTACAACTCCGGAGTCGAGACGGGCACCTGGCAGACACGCTGCGACAAGCGGTATATCCTGAAAAGCACTCCAAACCTCATCGATCGGCTTCTTGACGACGAATGATTGCGACATCCTGATGTTCGGCGTCTTGCCTTCCAGGCCGAACGTTACCAGACCTTGTGCCTGTCGAGTGGGCCCAGGCTTTTGCGTTTCTACCGGCGCCGAAGCGACGTGCCCGATCTCAGTTCCAACCTTTGAACCCACGGGCGCGAGCGGTCGCGTGCGTGGGACGCGCGCCTCAGGAGAGACCACCTTCGCATCGATCACCGATTTTATCGCCCGCACGATGCCGGCATAGCCGGTGCAGCGGCACAGGTTGCCGCTCAGCTCCAGCCGAATGCGGCTTTCGTCGGCGTCGGGGAAGCGCAAGACAATGTCGCGCGCGGTGACGAGCATCCCCGGCGTACAAAAACCGCACTGCAGACCATGCTGGCTGGAGAAGGCCTCTCTCAATTGAACCGTGATCGGATCGTCATCGAGTCCCTCGACGGTCATCACTTTGGACCCATCGCAAAGCGCGGCATAAGTAATGCAAGATCGGATCGGCTCTCCATCGACAAGGACCGTACAGGCTCCGCAAACGCCCTGCTCGCACCGCAAGTGGGTGCCGGTCAGACGAAGCCTTTCACGCAGCAGATCGGCCAGATGCATGCGCGGCGGAACGTGTTCGCGAACCCCCTTCCCGTTGACGACCAGCTCTACTTCTAGTTCTCGCATCGAACACCCGCTTGAGAAAATGCTCGCTGCATCATGGCGATCTGCTGGGAGATGTGCGTGGTGGAAAGCCCGGCCTCTGTCAGTAATTTTCTAACGGCTGTCGAACTCGGTGCCGCCCGCCCTTTGTCGTAGAGGGAACGAAAATCAGGAATGACGAGATGGCGGCCTTCGGTCGCGCCAAAAACCAGCCGGAACACTCCGCGATCGGGATCGATATTCACGACCGTAATCGCGCTGGCGAACTCGCCGGTCTTGCGACACAGCTTTTGATAGCCCCACTTCGCTCCGCTCGACTGCCGCGGAATCCTGATGCCGACCAGCAGTTCTCCGGCGTTTAGGCCATTTTCAAAAGCACCCGTGATAAAATCCGATATCGGCAGCGTACGGCGGCTACCACCCGGACCGGCAACCACGCAGGAGGCATTGAGACCACAAAGCGCCGACGGCCAGTCGGCCGCCGGATCGGCGTGGCAAACGCTGCCCCCGATCGTTCCTCGGTTGCGCACCGCCCTGTAGGCAATCCCGGCCGCGACGTCCGGAAGCATCGCGAAACCGTCTGACGGCAATCGACGGTCCTCGATTGCCCCCGTCGTGACGCCAGCCCCGACGACCAGCGCATCCGTTTCTTCGGTGAAAGACGTAAGCTCTTCGATACCTGTGATGTCGCAAAGGATTCGAGGCTGCACCAGACGGAGATTCAGCATGGGGCCCAAGGATTGAGATCCGGCGACAACCCGCGCACCTGCCATTGGCTCCGCCAGGAACTGGATCACTTCCTTGGTCGTGCGCGGCCGGACAATATCGAAGGCGACCGGCTTCATGAAACCGGCTCGAGAACCGGGGCCGCCGAGCCGGCAGAAGCAATCTCCAAAGCGGCGAGAATCCTCTCCGGCGTGACCGGCAATCGATAGGTCTCGGCGCCTTTCGACCGCAGGGCATCATTGATGGCACAGACGATGGCTCCGGGAGGGCCGACCGCGCCACCTTCCCCGATGCCTTTCATTCCAAACTCGGTGTTTGGCGAGGCGGTTTCCATATGCAGGATCCGCACATTCGGCACCTCGGTTGCGCCCGGCAGGATATAGTCGATCAATGTAGAGGCGAGCGGCTGGCCGTGCGCATCAAACGGCGTCGCCTCGTAAAGCACCGACCCAATTCCCTGCGCTGTTCCGCCCATGATTTGACCATCGACGATCATTGGATTGATCATCGTGCCGCCGTCTTCGACGACAACGTAGTCCAGAATCTCCGTGAGACCCGTTTGCGGATCGACGGCAACGGTCGCGACATGCGTCGCATAACTGAACGTGCCGAAATCGCTCTTCGGCTTGTAGCCTTCCGTAACTTCCAGCCCACCGCGGTCGACGTCGGTAGGCAAATTCTGCGGCTGCAGATACCAGCAGCGCGCGATGTCGCGGAAACTGATACTGTTGTTGTCGCCGATAACGCGGCCGCCTTCCAGTCTCACGCTGGCTGGATCTGCTTGCAGCAACCAGGCGCCGATGGCGAGCAGGCGCGGCGCGATCTTGCGGCTTGCCGCCGCAACCGCACCGCCGCCCATCACCATCGCACGCGAACCCCAGGTAGCGGTCGAGTACGGCGTATTGGCCGTATCGCCCTGCATCACCTTGATCCGATCAAAATCGACGCCGAGGATTTCGTGCGCGATCTGCGCAAAGGTCGTTTCATGTCCCTGACCGTGGGAATGCGTGCCGACGCGGACTTCAATGTCTCCATCGACGGTGACTTTAATGTTGGCCTGCTCGTAGCCCGGTATGATTGGCCGACCCCAGCCGGCCATGACCGAGGTGCCCATCGCTCCTTGTTCGACATAGAACGAAAGACCGTAGCCGATCAGTCGCCCGTCCGGCTCCGCCGTCTTCTGACGGCGGCGTACCTGCTCGAGGTTCGACGCCTTGATCGCTTTCATCAGGCACTCGGCGTGGTCGCCGCTGTCGAAGCGCTTGCCGGTTTTTTCGAAATTGCCGATCAGTTCGGCTGGCACCAGATTGCGAAGCCGGACGTCGTACGGCTCGAGCCCCGCTTCCCGCGCAATCAAATCCATACATACCTCGATTGCGAGGCAGACGCCGGGACGCGCAACGCCGCGGTATGGAAGGATCGGGCATTTGTTCGTTGCCACGCCGATGGAGCGGCATCGATAGGCGGGAACGATATACGGCCCCAGCAGTAAATTCGCGATCTGCGCAGCCTCTACGGAGGCCCCGACCGGATAGGTCGAATAGGCTCCGGAGTCCACGTGAGCCACACAGTCAATGCCGAGCAGCTTGCCATCCTTGGTGGCATAACAGGTGATGTCGTAGTCATGTTCGCGACAATTGGCATTGGCACCGAGGTGCTCGCGGCAATCTTCCAGCCAGCGCAACGGACGACGCTCGCGGCGGGCAAGCCAGGCGAGCGCGACCTCCTCGCAATTCAATAACCCCTTATAGCCAAATCCACCGCCGACATCCGGCGAGATCACGCGCACATCGCCGTCCGGAATTCCCAACGCTTCGCAAAGGCCGGTTTGCACGCAATGCGGAAACTGCGTCGAGCTGATGACGGTCAAATAGCGAAGGCGCTCGTCCTGATAGGCAATGACGCCGCGCCCTTCCATCGGAAACATGCAATGCCGTGAGGTTCTGATGTGCTTACGGACCTTGATATCCGCCTTTTTTGCGACCTCCTCGATCGGCGCATCCCGGGTGAATTCGACGACCTTGTTGTTATCCCATTCCTCATGCACGAGCGGCGAGTCCGGCTTGCACGCGTCGACCATGTCGACGACAGCCGGAAGTTCGTCGAATTCCAGCGTGATGCACTGAGCGATATCTTCTGCTTCGGCGCGCGTCCTGGCGACGCACATCGCGACCAGTTCACCGACATATCGAAGCTTGCCGGTGGCAAGGATAGGCTGTTGTGCTCTCTTGTAGGTCTTTTCCGGCGGCGCCGAGACAATCGGGTTGACACCGGTCATATCGTCCCACGTGAACACCACGTCGCGGTATTCGGAGGGAATATTGATCCGCGTCAGTTTCGCGTGCGCGACGGGACTTCGCACAAATGCAACCTCGTGCATGTTGTCGAGGCGAATATCACCGACATACTGACCGCGCCCCCTGAGGAAGCGCTCGTCCTCTTTTCTCCTGACCGGTTTGCCAACGCCGAATCCGGATTTATTGGATTTTTGATCCATAAGCGTCTCTGCGCCCTGCGTTGTCGTTCGCAACGAACGATCCAGCCGGCTTTGCCGGCTAGATACGAAACTCTTTCAATGTATTCGGCGCGAAGATTTCTTCCGGCTTGAGCATTTGCTTAATCAAGCCCTGCTCATGACCCAGCCGCATCAGTGTCTCGACGTTTCTCCAATTTTCCTGGAACCCTTCCGGCCAGAAATTGTCGCCAAAGGTGTCGATCGTCTCCTCCAGTGCAGGCAAATACCAGGGTAGGCAGTAGGGCAACGCGTTCACGTCCAGCATCATGTCTTCGCAGCGCTTGCCACTCTCTCTGAAAGCCTTGAACAGGCTTTGCGCGATCCATGGTTTCTGGTCGTAGAGCGAGCGACGGACGACGACGGTATGCATGATCGGCACGAAGCCGGTTCTTGCATAATAGGCCCGTTCGTCCTCCTTGTAGTTCAGGAAAAGTCGCGTGATGTCGGGATGCTTCTTGCGATAGCTGCTCGGTATGCGCGGAGAAATCAGGACATCGATTTCACCTGCCTCCAGCATTCCATTCAGACAGGCCGTCTTCGGAATGAGCTGAATATCGACATCAGCGTTGATGCGAACATCCATGCGGTCGGCGCGATCGGGTTCTTCGATGCCGCCGACCCTCCATTTGATCTCGCTCGGCTTGACCCCGTATTCGTGCTCGAAGAGTCCCCGCAACCACAGCATCGCGGTCATGGAGTATTCGGGGATACCGATCGTCTTGCCCTTCAAGTCTTCAGGACGCTTGATGCCAGACTTTCGATTGATGAAGACGAAACCATGCCTGAAACAGCGTGACGGGAAAACCGGGATAGCCACGTATTCCGGACCACCCTGTGATTTCGAGATCAAATAATAGGCCAGCGAGCATTCGGCCACATCGAACTCACCGTACCGGAGCAGCCTCCAGAATACCTCCTCGATCGGCATCTCCATATATTCCAGATCGATTCCTTCCGGCTTTACCGATCCATCTATCAAGGAGCGAGTGCGATCGTAGCGGCCACCGGCCATAGTTAACTTGAAACGAGACATTCGATGTCCTCTTGCTGCGCAGCGTAGCTGCCTACTTCACGTCATCCTTGAACGTTTGCCAGAACACCGCATAACGCTCGGCGGCGGCGATAATGCCGTATAGGGCAAGGCCACTTAAACTTAACGCTGTTATGGCCGCCATCATCAACGGTGTATCAAGAAGGCCCCCGGCGAGTTTTATCAGATAGCCAATACCCTCCTGCGAGGCGACAAACTCGGAAACAATAACGCCAATGATCGCGAGCGTGATCGATATCTTCATACCGCCAAAAATATAAGGAAGCGCGTTCGGCATCCGTATTTTCCAGAAAATCTGCCAACGCGACGCCATGAACGTCCTGGCCATCTGATGGATGTCTTGATCGACTGACGCAAACCCCATTGCCGCGTTGATAGTCATCGGGAAGAATGCGATCAAGACTGCCAGCAGCAAGCTGGACGTCGCGCCGGTGCCGAACCAAACGATAAAAAGCGGCGCGATCGCGATTTTTGGTATCACCTGAGATACAATGATCACCGGATAGAAGCCCTTCCGCACAATGTCGGAATAAGTGACCAGAATAGCGACCAGAATGCCGCTCACGACTGAAAGGAAAAAGCCGACGACGGTAAGATAAAGCGACGGCCAGAGATGTTTGCTGACGACGTCCCATTGGCGAATAATCGTCACCGCTATCTCGGAAGGCGCGGGAAGCAGGATACTCCTGACCTGAAAAACGCGAACAAACCCTTCCCAAATCAAAAGCAAGAGAATCGTGATCAGGCTCGGCCAGAAGATCGCATCCAACTGTTTTTTCGCCTTAGTGGACATGACTGGCCTCGATCGCCTTCCGCAACTCCCTTGAATGATGGTTGAACGCTTCTTCTTCCATCATCGGTATGGTTCGGGGCCGCGGTAATTCGATCTTAAACTCGGCGGCTACCGTTGCAGGCCGGCGTCCCATCACCAGGACCCGATCGGACAGGAATGCAGCCTCTCTTATGCTGTGCGTCACGAAAATTACGGTCTTTCGATTTGCCTGCCAGATACGAAGCAGTTCAACGCCTATTTCGTCGCGAGTGATGGCGTCCAGTGCACTGAAGGGTTCATCCATCAGCAGGATCGACGGTGTGCGGATGAGCGCACGGCAGATCGATGCTCTCTGCCTCATGCCCCCGGACAGCTGATGCGGCAGATGCTTTGCGAACTCGGCGATCTTCGCCATCGCCAGCAGCTCCATCGCCCGATCGACATAGTCTTTACGGGGTAGCCGCAGCACTTCGACCGGAAACAGAACGTTGTCGAGGATCGTCCGCCACGGCAGCAGGACCGGCTGTTGAAATACCACGGCGATGTCCGGGCGCGGACCAACAACCGGACTTCCCTTGATGGTGATTGATCCTTCGGTCGGCTTGATCAATCCCGCAATCATCATAAGCAATGTGCTTTTTCCGCAGCCGCTTGGCCCCAGCAGGCTTAAGAACTCACCGTTCACTACGTCGATAGATACGTCGCGGATCGCTTCTGTTTCATCAAACAGCTTTCGTACGTTGCGCACTTGCAACAAAGGCGATTCGTTTGCGTGCTGGGTCGATTCCAAAATCACCGGTTCCTCGTCATACCGCCCGTAGAGCACACTGCTCACAAGCCTTGGATAGCCACCCTAACGACCAGCCGCGGCACCCGACTGAGGAACGCTTCGATCTTTCTGTGCTCCAATACAGGTTACTTACGAATATCAGTTCGGCTGCCCCTCTTCTGCTTGGAGTACGCCCCTTCGACCTCATGACTTCTTGCTGGATGGGAGATATTTCAAGGACCTCTCTTCAACCGCCCGCCACTCTTCCGGCGAGAGTTTGGCCGCGCCTACGAATTGATTTGTATACATGGCATCCAGCGCAGGAAGATTTGACACGCCCATATAGGTCTTAACTGTGTTCGCAGTCTCCGCAACGAGCGCCGGGTCCATAAAGCCAAGCCCATTATCTCGGAACGCAGGAACCATACCGAGCGCGGTTGAACACGCTTGACCAAACTCTATGACCTTCTGATTTGCAGCGCTCGCACCCTTGAACTCCGCGACGCTTTCCAAATGAATCTTCAGAGCCCGATCGGGATTGAGGTAAACATATTTCAGGCCCTCCATAATGCCTTCGACAAATGCGCTACATATCTCCGGGCGTTTCTCGATTGTCGCTCGTTTACATGCCACGACGTTGCTCAGCATTTTGATCCCGTAATCCTCGTACATGAGGCCATTGATCTCCATGCCTTGCGACCAAAGCGAAGGCGCAATGCTTCCAAAGAAGTTACCTTCTGCTTTAATACGTCGCTCGACGAGGTATTTGATCAGTGAAGCCGGCTCGAGGGTGATCTTATTGACCTTCGCATCGTCTATGCCGGTTGCCTTCACAAAGGCCGGCCAAAGCTGAAAGTCGCCGCTGCCGACGTCGAATGCTACAGTTTTCCCCTCTAGATCCTTTGGCGTTAGGATGTTGCTTTCTTTCAATGAAAAGATTCCGGTCGGCGATTTTGACCAGACACCGGCGACAGCAACCAAATCAAGCCCGCGGCCAACGCAGTTCATCACAACTGGAAGATCGACTATGCCAAAATCGTATTGGCCCTGATCCACGGGCACACACACTTTTCCAGAACCAAACCCGCTGTCTATCGTGACGTCGAGACCGCGTTTTTCCCAAAAGCCCAGTTTTTTGGCGACAAAAGTATAGCTGAATGTGCCAAGTGGCAGCCAAGGCAAAGTAAGCCTGATTGGTGTAGCAGCCCTGACTATCGCTGGACACGGCAGCGATATGGCGCCGGCTAATGTCGTTGTACCAGCGAGTTTGAGAAACGTTCTTCGTTTCATGATGATACTTCCATCTCAGAGGATCTGCTTTAGATCTTCCCAAGGTACTTACGTCATCCTATTGTTCTGTTGATTTTCATTCAACTGTGTTGAGTGCTAATAAAAGTGGCAATTTTTGCTTTCCTTTGAGTGTATTCTGAGCAGGCTCAACGGGTCGCATGCGATTAACGTGAACATGCCTAAGAGTGCCAAATCGACGGCCAAATAAACGGGCTGGAAAGCCCACGAGCCAAATGATGAAACAGAGTTGTACAGGTTTGCGGTTGGCCAGTTCGGACAACTGATGTGAGGGCAAACGAGATGGCGACTAAGAAAAACGGACACGCCGCTGTGGATACGACGGAGGTGCTGGCCGTTATCGGTTCAAAAGTCCGGTCTTTGAGAGAGGCGCAGGGGCTTACGTTAGAGGAATTAGCAAATCGAACGCGGCTAAGTAAATCGATGCTAAGTTTGATAGAGCGCGGCAAGAGCGCGGCTTCTATTGGCACGTTAGTCGCTATTAGTTCCGTCTTCGGCGTCCAATTGCCCGAACTGCTGGGTAAGCCGACGTCTGACCAGGATGTCGTCACCCGATTGGCCGATCAGACCGTGGTTAAGAGTGGCCACGGCATGATTCATAGGACTGTAACGAACGATCAGATTCGAGGAATCGAGATTGCATTTAATCAATACAAACGCGGCGCTTCCAATAGCGCGAAACCGATCACGCATGACGGCTTTGAATACGGCTTGGTAATCGATGGCGTCTTGGAAGTCGCTGTCGAGGATCAAAAGCATATTGTTTCCGCTGGCGATTTGATTCGATATCCGTCCGACAAGCCGCATCGCATCACAAGCAAGGGACGAAAAGGAGCGCGGGCTTTTTGGATCACGCTTCGGCGTACGTAGTTCGGAAGGCCGCAGCCGGTGTTGTCGCGAATCTATCGATGACGAAATCGCTGAGCTCACTTAAGAGGAAGGATATATATGCACCATCATTTACATGCTGACATCGACACAGTCCGCTGGGGACATTGGGACGGATCAATTTCCCCGATCCTGAAGATAAAATCAGGCGACACTGTTACGATAGATACCTTGTCCGGCGAACCCAACGACTTGCCGCCCACAACGGCAGGATATGAAATTCTTCCAGAACATATGCGGGTGTTGAAGGCCGGCAATGGAGGTCCAGGACCTCACTTTTTGACAGGACCGATCTCGATCGATGGAGCACGGCCGGGCGATGTCCTTGAAGTTCGAATTCAGGAAATCAAACTTCGCCAAAATTGGGGATGGAATCTGCAAGCCCCGCTGAAGGGAACATTACCAGAGGATTTTGCGGAGCTCCGACGCATCGTCGTGCCTCTGGACCGCAACAAAAACACGGTGAAACTTCCTTGGGGTCAAGAACTGACGCTTAGCCCCTTTTTTGGAAATTTCGGCGTTGCGCCGCCCCTCAGCTGGGGACGACTATCATCAAAAGAGCCCCGCTCGTTTGGGGGCAACATGGACAACAAGGAACTCGGTGCGGGGGCTACCGTCTATTTTCCCGTTTTCGTCGAGGGAGCGCTTTTCTGCGCGGGAGACGGGCACGCATTGCAGGGTGACGGAGAGGTCTGCCTGACGGCGATCGAGACGGCACTTTCCGGCACTCTGGAATTTATTGTGCGCCGTGATCTTGCGCTTACCGTGCCGCGCGCGGAAACTGCGGACGTATGGATTACAATGGGGTTTGACGAAGATCTTGATGACGCGGCGAAGCAGGCGCTGCGCGAGATGATCCGGTTGATCACAGAGCTGACGGGGCTTTCGGCGCAAGACGCATATACGCTGTGCTCGATCGCAGCTGATCTGCGTGTGACTCAGATGGTGAATCTCGTTAAGGGCGTTCACTGCGTCATTTCGAAAGATAAGCTGCCCGCATTTCGAAATAACAAGCTGCCCAGCCATACAAACTAGTGAACTGCCGGCAAACCCGATCGCAGTCTGACGACCTGGCAGTACGCGCGACTACCGGCTGTGTGGGTTACGTTGCTGCAACGTCTTCCTAGTCGAGTCATAACGCATGTGGGACTGGGAGGGAGCCCGTACGGTTGCGGAAACCCATGGACGCGCTGGCTCGTGGCGACCGGACGGAAATCAACGACGCGCGGATGCGCTATGGCAACCAGTATCAGAGCGCGTTCGCAAGGATCGGCGGCGACCCCACCACGCCACCGCTGATGGCCACTTAGAGGCTTAAGGGCTCTACAATCCAATACCAACAAGGTGTTACTGGCTTGCGTTCCGCCCACACGCCGACTTCTTCAACAAAATCCACCAGTAACGGACACGGTGCGCGCCCATCGGATTTTATGGAACCCCTTATCAGTCAGCGAACGAGTTCTGCTGTCTCGCGATTTGTGACAAGCACACCCAGAGCCGGTTCCGGAAATCTGAACAGGACGATAAGTGGAGTTTCTGCCTGACAACGGTGATAATCGCCGTGAACAGGAGAAACCATGAGCAGACGCCCCCGTCGGAACCACTCAGCGGCCTTCAAGGCGAAGGTGGCTCTGGCCGCCGTCAAGGGCGACCGAACCGTCGCCCAATTGGCGGAGCATTTCGACGTCCATCCCAACCAGATAACGACATGGAAATCACAGCTTGAGGCAAGCGCTTCCGAGATTTTCGGACCGGGCGACGGGACGCCAGCCACGCCAGTGGTCGATGTGAAGTCGCTGCACGCCAAAATCGGAGAGCTGACGCTGGAGAATGATTTTTTAGAAGGCGCGCTCACCAAGGCGGGATTGCTGAGCGCAAAGCGATGATCGACCGTGAACATGATCTGTCGATCACCAAGCAGGCAGAGGTTTTGAGGATCAGCCGCGGTAGCGTTTATTATCTGCCGCGACCAGTCTCCTCAGCCGACCTCGCGATCATGCAGCGTCTCGATCGGCTGCACCTGGAGTATCCCTTCGCCGGTTCGCGTATGTTGCGAGGCCTGCTGGCTTTGCAGGGGTGCAAGATCGGCCGCCGGCATGTGAAGACGCTGATGCGGCGGATGGGGATAGAGGCGCTCTATCGCCGTCCGCGCACCACCAAGCCCGAGCCCGGCCACAAGATCTATCCGTATCTGCTGCGCGGCATCGAGATCACGCGACCGAACCAGGTCTGGGCCATGGACATCACCTACATTCCGATGGCGCATGGCTTCGTCTATCTCGCCGTGGTGCTGGACTGGGCGACCCGTCGGGTTCTGTCGTGGCGACTGTCGATCACGATGGAAGCGGCCTTCTGCGTCGAGACCCTGGAGGATGCTTTGGCGCGCCACGGCAGGCCGGAAATCTTCAACACCGACCAAGGCTCGCAGTTCACCGGCTCGGCCTTCACAAGTGTGCTCGCCAGCAATGGCATCGCCATCAGCATGGACGGCAAAGGGGCCTGGCGGGACAATGTATTCGTCGAACGGCTGTGGCGCAGCGTCAAATACGAGGAGGTCTATCTGCGAGCCTACGAAACCGTCGGCGAGGCGCGACATTCGATCGGTCGGTATCTCGACTTTTACAACGGCCGACGTCCTCATTCCAGTCTTGACGACGTGACCCCGGATCAAGCCTACTTCAACCTTCCGCCGCTCCGCGCGGCGGCCTAACC
>Ga0116129_1000617_pt1 | contig 22177 bp, 21 predicted proteins | sample June2015DPH_17_2_FD_89732 | JGI IMG/M metagenome (GOLD analysis project Ga0116129, IMG submission 89732) | Peatland microbial communities from SPRUCE experiment site at the Marcell Experimental Forest, Minnesota, USA - June2015DPH_17_10 | ecosystem: Environmental > Terrestrial > Soil > Wetlands...
GGCGATGTCATAAAAATGACCGCGTTCCTGGTGGCCGACCCCACCACCAACAAACTGGACTTCGAGGGCTTCATGGCGGGCTACAAGAAGTTCTTCGGCACGCCCGAGCAACCCAACAAGCCCGCCCGCAGCGCCGTGCAGGTCGCGGCCTTGGTGTCTCCCGGCGCCTTGGTCGAGATCGAAGTCGTGGCCGCCAAGCCGCGCCAGACCGCAGCCAAAGCCGGCAAGACGGCCAGGTAACCTTCCAGCGGCCGCGCGCAGCCGACGCAATCGCCATCGATGGCCAGCGGGACCGACCGCCGCAAGCTCAAAGCGCAGCGGCACAGCGACGGCAAGCTACGATGCGCGTGGTGTCCCGACGATCCGCTGTATGTTGCCTATCACGATGCCGAATGGGGCCGGCCGGTCCGCGACGACCGGCAATTGTTCGAGATGCTGTGTCTCGAGGGGGCGCAAGCCGGCTTGAGCTGGATCACCGTGCTGCGCAAGCGCGACAATTATCGGCGCGCCTTCGATGATTTCGATCCGCGCAAAATGGCCCGGTACGACGCGGCCAAGCGCCGCCGCCTGCTCAAGGATCCAGGCATCATCAGAAATGAACTCAAAGTGAACGCCTTCATCGCCAACGCCAAGGCATATCTTGAAATGCAAACATCCAAGACCTCGCTCAGCGACTACCTCTGGCAGTTCACGGACGGCAAAGTGCTGCGTCGGCGGCCCATGTACCTGGGGCAGATCGCGCCGTTCAGCGAGCTCAGCAACACGATGGCCGCGGACCTGAAGAAGCGCGGCTTTCGTTTCGTGGGATCGACCGTCTGCTATGCGTTCATGCAGGCAGTGGGGATCATCGACGAGCATCAACGCAACTGCTGGGTGGCCGGCCAAGAAGACTTCAATGCATAAGCCATTAGCACTGCTCGCCGCCGCCGGCCTGATGCTGGCCATGGCCGCGCCGAGCGTGGCGCAAGCGCAGAAGCCGGTGCTCAAGCCGCTCGATATCTTCGATCTGCAATGGGTCGCGGACCCGCAGATCTCGCCGGACGGGCGCAGCATTGCCTACCTGCGCATGATATTCGACATCAAGACCGACCTGCCGCGCGGTACCGTGTGGCTGGCCGGCGTCGACGGCAAGCATGCGCGGCCATTGACGAGCGCGCCGGCCAGCAGCTCGCCGCGCTGGTCGCCGGACGGCAGCCGCATCGCCTATGTGTCGCGCGACACGGATGGCTCGAGTCAACTGTTCATGTATTGGCTGGACAGCGGCGCCAGCGCCGCGATCAGCAACTTCACCGAGCCGCCGAGCAGCCTGGCCTGGTCGCCTGACGGTCAATGGCTGTCGTTCACGATGGCGGTGCCCGCGGAGCGCAAGCCCTTGAAGGTGGATCTGCCGGAAGCACCGAAGGGCAGCCATTGGGCCGATCCACCGCGCTTGATCGACCGCATGGTGTACCGGGCCGACGGCGAGGGCTACCTGCCGAACACGTTCTCGCAACTGTTCATCGTCAGCGCCGATGGCGGTGCCGCTAGGCAGCTGACGCACGGCGACTTCGATGCCGACGGGCCCCCGGCGTTCAGCGCCGACGGCAAGAGCATCCTCATCAGTTCCAACCGCCGCCCCGATGCCGACTACGAACCTGCGGACAGCGAGATCTACCGTGTCGACCTGGCCGACGAGTCCTTGCATGCGCTCACCGATCGGCGCGGGCCCGATCAGCATCCCGTGCCTTCACCGGATGGCCGCCACATTGCGTATACCGGTTTCGACGACAAGCACTTAGGCTATCAAGCGCGGCAGCTGTACGTCATGGACAGCGATGGAACCCGCTCGCGTTCCTTGACCGCCGCTCTGGATCGCGACACGGCCTCGTTGAAATGGAGCGCCGACAGCAAACAGATCTACTTTCAATACGATGATCATGGCGACGCAAAAATCGCCGCCGTGGATCTGGGCGGCAAGATCCGCGTGCTCGCCGATGGGCTCGGCGGCGCCGATGTCACCAGACCCTATTCCGGCGGGACCTTCTCGCTGGCGAAGAACGGTCGATTCGCGTACACGCATGCGGCGCCCTTGGCGCCCCCGGCTCTGGCCACCGGCACATCGATGCAAGACGTGGCCATCTTTCCCTCGCTCAGCGACACGTTGCTGTCGCAACGCAGCCTGGGCAGGGTCGAAGAGATCGGGTTCGATTCCTCGGCCGACAAGCGCCGCATTCAAGGTTGGATCGTGCAGCCGCCGGGATTCGATCCGGCCAAGAAATATCCTTTGCTGCTGGAAATTCACGGCGGACCCTTCGCCATGTACGAGCCAAGTTTTGCCGCCGAGATTCAGCTGTACGCCGCGGCCGGCTATGTCGTGTTGTATCTGAATCCGCGCGGCAGCACCGGCTACGGCGAAGTATTCGCGAATTTGATTCATCACAATTATCCGGACAAGGACTTCGACGATCTCATGTCGGGCGTGGACAGCGTCATCGATCGCGGCTACATCGACACGCAGCGGTTGTTCGTCACCGGCGGCAGCGGCGGCGGCGTGCTCACGGCGTGGATCGTCGGCCATACCGATCGATTTCGCGCCGCGGTGGTGGTGAAGCCGGTGATCAACTGGACCAGCTTCGTGCTCACCGGAGACATGACCAATTACTTTTATCTGTATTGGTTCGAGGGTTTTCCCTGGGACAACATCCAATCCTATTGGAAGCGATCGCCGCTCGCCTATGCCGGCAATGTGCATACGCCGACCATGCTGATCACGGGAGAAGCCGACTTCCGCACGCCCTCGAGCGAGGCCGAACAGTTCTATCAGGCGCTCAAGCTACGTAAGGTCGACACGGCCATGGTGCGGGTGCCGAACGCTTCGCACGATATATCCGCGCGGCCAAGCTTGATGAATGCCAAGGTGGCCTACGAGCTGGCCTGGTTCAAGTCGCACGACGTCAAGCAGGGAAGCCAGTAGCACGGGTCAATCATGGATGAATCTCGGGCGGCTCAGCCGGCAGCTTATGTTCCCGTAAAATTGCGACGTCGACGTCCTCCTGCCGCAGGGTCGTGCGCATCCGCGCGAGCCGTTTGCGTGCCCGCGCATTCTTCAACCAGGGCAGGACGGTGGAATCGGCTCGGGCCGCCGCCGTTACGCGCCATTCCAGTTCGTGCCGACGTTCGCTCAAGGCGCGGCCTTCCCTGCTATCCGGCGCAACCAATCGTTTCTCGATGCCGAAGCCTGCCATTTGCGCGGCGATGGCGTCGCCGTGCTGCATGATCCGCGACAATTTAAGACAGGCGTCGCGCCGCTCCGTACCCGGGCCGGCGCTGCGGCAGGAATCGAGCAGCGGGGCGAACGGCGGCACGAGTTGGCCGACGATGCCACTGGCAATGTCGAAACGCCCCGCATCCGATCCGGCAAAGCCGTGCGGCAGATCGCCGCGCGCTTTGTAGAGCGTGTCGGCAAGCAGCGTGGCCAGCGGATTCCAATACAGATCGAAGCGCTTGGTCTCCGCCATGTCGGCAATCACGCGATCGACCTCCATCCAATCCCGGTCCTTGTAGGCAGCCGCCAGTATCGGCAGCCACGATGCGCCGTTGTCCGCATCGACCCAGCGCAGCACCGTGGCCACGTCGCGGAAATCGCACGGCGGGCTCTCGACGCACAGCTGTAAATGCAGCCAACCGATGACCGGGCTTTGCGGCGCCAGCTCGCCGGCGCCGACCGCGAGTTCGAGTGCACTCGGGGACGTGGCCAACCTGAAGCTCAAGGCCGCGGCCGTCGCCAGCGAATCGGCATCGGCACGCAAGATGAGGGCTCGAATGGCCTGCCGCTGCAGGGTCATGCGCGCGTCCGCGGCAGAATGCGCCGTCGCGGCCGCCGTTACCGCGACAACAGCCGCCGCGGCCAGACCCAGGATGAGGGTGCGCCGTGGCGGCGGCGCGAGGAGTCGTAGAAAACGCCTGGCCGGCATCACTAGGAGTGGGCGCGGTTACCGGCGGCGGTCAATCCCGCGGTGATCGCCAGCCGCATGGCGTCTTCGACGGAAATGTCGAGAGGCTGAACGCGATCGCGCGGCAAATACAGCGTATAACCGCCGAATGCGTAGCTCATGGGAAAATACACGGTGACCCAATCGCGTCCGCCGTGCGAGAACAGCACGGGCGGTACGTCCTCGCGCGTCACGAAGCCGATGGCGTGCACGTCCGCGAAGCGCGCCAGCACCACGCGCTGCAAATCGCGCTTCTCGCCGCTGCCCGATGGCAGCAGGCTGAGGACATCGCGAAAGCCGCCGTACAAGGTCTTCACCAGCGGAATGCGCCCCAGGAAGTCGTCCCAGTATTTGAGCAGGATTTTACCGGCATAGGCGTTGACCAAACCGCCGACCAACAACAGCAGCACGAACCCGGTGATCAAACCGAGGCCGGGCCAATAGTGCTCGGGACTGACCGCGCCCACCGCGATCAACGCGCGGCGCAGCCAACCCTCGACGGTGTTCACGAGCCACCAAATGACGTAGACGGTCAATGCCAGCGGCAGCACGGTCACCAATCCGCTCATGGTCAGCGTCAAGATCTTGCGCATGGGTTTATCATCGCACGATCGGGCCGAGCCCGCCCACATGGTAGACGCCGATGACCCAAGCCAGCACTCTTTCCATCACGGCCGCGTGCAAAGCGGACGTGCCCTTGATCTTGTCCCTGATCAACGAACTCGCCGACTACGAGCGGCTGCGCCACGAAGCGGTAGCCACCGAAGCCTCATTGAACGACGCGCTGTTCGGATCCAACCCTGGCGCCGAAGCGGTGATCGCGCGCGTGGACGGAGACCCCGCCGGCTTTGCGCTGTTCTTTCACAATTTCTCGACGTTTCTCGGCCGGCGCGGCTTGTACCTGGAGGATTTGTTCGTGCGTCCCGTATTCCGTGGCCGTGCCATCGGCAAGTCCTTGCTCAGCTACCTGGCGGCGCTGGCAGTGGAACGCGGCTGCGGGCGATTCGAATGGCAGGTGCTTGATTGGAACAGGTCCGCGCGCGACTTCTACGAGCGGCTCGGCGCCAAGGCGAATTCGGCCTGGATCAGCTATCGGATGACGGGCGAGGCGTTGCAGCGCCTCGCCGCTGCAAAGGTTTGAGCAGCGTGATGCTTCATGATTGCCGCGGTACGAAGAAACGCAGACCGTTGTAATTGAGCACCACGCCGTCGCGGCGAATGCGCTCCAGCGTCGGGCCTTCCTGCAGCACGGCGCCCTCGCGATACTTGCGCATATTGATGTAAACGAAGCGGTCCGCGGTGCGCGTGGCGTAAACATGCACGTCGAGGTGAATCTCCGGCAAAGCCTGGGCGCCGGTCAAATTGAGTTCGCTGATCGAAGGCAGCATTTCCTCGTTGTCAGCCGGCTCGTCGTCGAGCACCGGGTCGTCGCGACGCGCCGCGTGTGGCGGCGAGGCGGCATGCAGTGCGGGTGCCGCGGGGGCGGCCGCGTCGGGCAAGGATGCGCCGCCGTTCTCCGGCACCGGAATTTCGGGCGCATAGACCGGCGAGTTGTCCAGGGGACTGAAATGATCGCCGGCATCGCCGCTGGCTGCCGCGGCGGCAGGCGTATGCGCGGCGGGGGGCGTCTGCGCGGCGAGGGGCACGTGAGCTGCGCCCGGAGCCGCGCCGCGCAGCAACAGCACCGTTAGCACGGCCACATTGATGCCGAGCAACCCCGCCAGCAGCCACACCCAGACCGGCAGGCCGCGGCGGCGAGCGGCCACGGGCACTTCGATCAAACCGGGGGCGCTCTGGCGCTGCCGTTCGATCTCCGATTTCTTCAGGGCGTCGAGAATGAAGGACATGAGCAATCCTAACCGCCGCGCGCTGCATTCGTCAGCAACAAAGGCGAACCCGGCTCAGCCAGTGCGGTATCGAGCACGACCTGGGTTTGGAGTCCCGCAATGCCGTCAACGTTCAATCGGTGGTCGCGCTGAAAATTCTGCACCGCAATCGCCAGCTGTTCGTCATAGACATCGGCATGATCGGAATCCGACGCGCCGCCCCCCAGTGCGTTCAAGCTGCGGCGCAGCCAGCGCACCTCCTCTCCCTGCATTCCCAGCGACAGCGAGCGGGCGTGCAAGGTCTTCGGCTTCCACACCACGGTGAATTCGCCGAACCAATCGCGCGACAAATCCTCGAGAGTCACTCGTTGATTGTGCTCGCCGACATTCAGGGTCGCATAGTGATCATCCAGCCCCGATAGCACCACGCGATGACGCACGCCGCGGTCGTCGTTGAGAGTCAGGATGGCCGGCCGATTCAGCGCCCTGACCTGCGCCCACGAGCCGCGCTGCTCGAGGCAGGACAAGCCCGCCTTCAGCGCCTGCCCGCAGGGGTCGCGATCGTCGGACATCGCCGTTCCCCACAGCGACAGCAGCGTGCGAAAGGCAGCGGTGTCGGTGGTGGCGGCAGCGGTGTTCTTCAGCAGCGCGTCGAGCGGAACGGCCGGGGCGGGCGACGGATGCGCCGCGGCCGGCGCGGCGGAATCAGGGGCGGCCGGCGCAGCCGCGTGCGTGGCGGTGGGCAGCGGCCTCTGGACCGCCGCGCCCGACCCTGCCTTGTTGGCGTTTGCCGAGGCATGCTCGTTCCAAAGCCGCCAGCCAATAAAGCCGCTGCCGGCAAGCACGGCCACCCCCAGCGAACCGACCAGCCAGGGGGTCCAGACCGGCAAGAAGATGCGGCCATAGACCTCGCCCGCGGCACGGCGCACCAGGGCAGCGTTGATCTTGTGCGTCTCCTGCGTGTAGGCACCGAGCAGCGCTCGATCGCAGGCGACGTTGATGACTCGCGGAATTCCCGACGATAAGCGGTGCACCTCGTCCAGCGCGCGCGAGGTAAAAATCGGCTCCTGGGAGCCGGCGACCCGCAGACGGTGGCGTACATAGCCCTTGGTTTCCTCGCGCGACAGCGGCTTCAAGTGGTAGCGGCCGGTGATGCGCTGTGCGAGCTGGCGCAAATCGGTGCGGTCCAACAATTCGCGCAGCTCCGGCTGCCCGATCAGGATGATCTGCAGCAATTTCTGCGTGGGCGTTTCCAGATTGGTGAGCAGCCTCACCTGCTCGAGCACATCGATGGTCAGATTCTGCGCCTCATCGACCAATACGATGATGCGTCGTCCATCGGCATGGGCGCCGAGCAGCCGCCGATTCAGCGCGTCGATCATCTGCTTGACGCTGTCGCGATCGGATTCGGCGATTTCCAAACCCAGCTCCTCGCAGATGGTTTGCAGAAACTCGACGGCCGAGACGCGTGGATTCAGTATCACGGCCACGTCGGCGTGATGCGGCACCCGCGACAACAGCGTGCGCACCACCGTGGTCTTGCCGGTACCCACTTCGCCGGTGAGCTGGATGAAGCCGCCGGATTCGTTGATGCCGTACAACAGATGTGCGAGCGCCTCGGCATGGCGCTCGCTCAAATACAGATAGCGCGGATCCGGGGTGATGGCGAAGGGCTTTTCGCTGAGACCGAAGAAGCTGGTATACATGGCTGCCCCTGCATTATACCCGCTCGAGCCTCAGGCCCTAGGCTCCCCTCTCCCCCGGCTTGCGCAGCAGACTGGCGCGGGTCAGCGAGCTTGCGCCGAATCGGTCGCGAATGCCGTCAACCGTGCTGTCCAGGCGTGCCGCGTGCGGCCCCGAGAATAGGTCCTGCTGTAATCCGTCGCCCAGATCGCTCACGCCCACGCCCAGCAGCCGCACCGCCGCCCGTGGTTGCGCAATCAGCCAGCCGGCGAGCAGCTCTCTGGCAGCTGCGGCGATCACGGCCGTGTCGCTGGTCGGCGCGCCCAGCGCACGCTGGCGGGTGAAGGTGGTGAAATCGGCGCGGCGGATCTTCACATTCACCGTGGAGGCGAATAATTCGTGGTCGCGCAGTCGGGACGCAGTGCGGTCCGCCAATCGCAGCAATTCGATGTGCAATTCGGCGTGGCTGCGGATGTCCGCGGCGAAAGTGTCCTCCGCGCTGATCGACCTCTCCTCGCGATCCGCTGCAACCGGCCTGTCATCGAGGCCGCTGGCGCGGTCGCGCATGGTCTTGCCATGCCTGCCGAAAGCGCGCCATAGCTGCTCATCGCCCGCGTTGCGCGCGTCGCCGAAGCTGCGAATCCCCGCGGCCTGCACCCGCGCCAGCGTCTTAGCTCCGACGCCGAACAGCTTCTCGATCGGCAATGCATCGAGCACATCGCGCATGCCGTCGGGATCGAGACGGTACATGCCGTCGGGCTTGCGCAGGTCCGATGCGATTTTAGCCAGCAGCTTGTTCGGCGCGATGCCTACCGATGCGGTCAGACCGGTGAGCTGCCTGATGCGCCGCCGGATATTCGCGCCGATCGCTTCGGGAGCGCCCAGCAGCCGCTGACTGGCGGTCACGTCGAGGAAGGCTTCGTCCAACGATAGTCCTTCCACCAGCGGCGTGAATTCATGGAATATCGCGAACACCCGCGCCGATACCTCTTGGTAGCGCGCCATGCGCGGCTGCACGCAGACGGCGCCGGGGCAGAGCCGCAGCGCCTCTGCCATGGGCATCGCGGAGTGCACGCCGAAGCGGCGCACCGCGTAGCTGGCCGCGGCCACGACCCCGCGTCCGCGGATACCGCCGACGATCAGCGGCTTGCCCAGCAGGCGCGGATCATCCTGCTCTTCGACGGACGCGTAGAATGCGTCCATGTCGATGTGCAAGATGGCGCGGGCGTCGCTACGCCGCACCGTTCATTCCACGATGATGGTGATTTTCTTCGAGTGCAGCGCCGGATCGAAGGACTGATGTAGATAGTCGGCGAACAGCAGCTGCAGCGTGTGTTTTCCCGGCGGCAGCGTCACGACGGTTTCGGTTTGACCCTTGCCGAAATGCAGTATCTTGTCGGACGCCGGCAGCGGCGCGTCCAGATTGACTTCGCTGATGTCGGTATCGACCAGCAGATGATGATGACCTGTGTTGTCGAACTTGACCCCGGCCGGGGCAACGCCCATGCCCTTGAGCCCGAACTTTACGGTGACCGGGCCATGCACCTTGGCACCATTTTGCGGAGCGATGAAATACACCTCGGCGCCCGCGGGCGCCGCCAGGCGATCGGCCACGGCTGCCGCAGCGAGCAGACTCAACCCCAAGGCGATCAATACACGTTTCATGCCAACCTCCTGATGATTGCCAACACCCGACTTGAAGTTCGCATCTTACCGCTGAAAGGCCGCTCAGCTGAAAGGACCGCCGGCGTTCACCAAGGAGCGGCGGCGCCGGCACCCAGTTCCTGCGGTGCAAAATCATCGACCGCGATGATGTCCTGCACCTTGGCATCGTAGTCGTGCAGCATCGCGGCCTCGGCGGCGCTGACGATGCCCAGCTGCAGCGACTGCGCAATCTGCCCGGGAAGATCCAGCGCCGTGACGCGGCCGGTCTTGACGCCGTCGACGCGAATGCGCTTCTCCAGCGGTTCGGCCATGGTGGCGAGAAGCAGCGCTTCCTGCAGCGCACCCAATGGGTTGTGCGATTCCCGCGTCTTGTAGATGTAGGCGCTCAAGCGTTCGCGGGCGGCCGTGGGGTTCATCAGCAAGGCGCCGATCTCGCGCCCCAGCGCATCGCTCGGTGGGAAGTAGGTTAGGCCGCGCGGGAATATGACCGCGCGCATCAGCGCGCCCAGCCAGAAGTTCGGGAAATTACGCAGAAACTGATGCAGCTGTTCCTGGGCGTGATAGAGCAGGCTGCGACAGGCCCATTCGATGAGCGGCAGGTCCGCCGTTTCGCTGCCTTGGTTGTCATGATGCTTCAATACCATCGAGGCGAGATACATCGCCGACAGCACATCGCCGAGCCGCGCCGACAGAGTCTCTTTCTTCTTCAGATAGCCACCAAGCGCCAGCATGGCGACATCGGTGGCGAACGCGAAGGAGGCACTGAAGCGGTTGACGTGCTGATAGAAGCGCGCCGTCGGTCCGGTCCGCGGCGCCTTGGTGAAGCGCGCCAGCGTGCATCCCAGCACCAGGGAACGCACGGCGTTGGAAATCGCGAATCCCATGTGGCCCATGAGTGCGGCGTCGAATTCACGCACTCCCGTTTCGCGATCAGGATTCTTCGCGGCGTTCATTTCCTTCAACACGAACGGATGGCAACGCACGGCACCTTGGCCGAAAATGATGAGGCTGCGCGTCAGGATATTCGCGCCCTCCACCGTGATCGCCACCGGCACGATCTGGTAGCCTCGGCCCAGATAGTTGCGCGGCCCGAGGCAGATTCCCTTGCCACCGTGCACATCCATGGCGTCGTTGGCGATCATGCGCCCGAGTTCCGTGGCGTGATACTTGAGCATGGCCGACGGCACGGACGGCTTCTCGCCGCCGTCGATGGCGCCGGCGGTGACCGAACGCGCCGCGTCGATGATGTAGCTGCGCGCCGCCATGCGCGCCAACACTTGTTCGACGCCCTCGAAGCTGCCGATGTGGGTGTTGAACTGCCGCCGGATGCGTGCGTAAGCCCCGGAGGCATAGACGGCGGCCTGCGCGCCGCCGGCCGCGCTCGACGGCAGCGAAATGCAGCGCCCCACCGACAGCTGCTCGACCAGCATGCGCCAGCCTTGGCCGGCAGTGGCGAAGCCGCCGATGATGGCACCCAGCGGCACGAACACGTCGGTGCCATGAATGGGGCCGTTCTGGAACGGGATGTTGAGCGGATAATGCCGGCGGCCGATGACGACGCCCGGCGTATCGCGCGGAATGAGCGCGCAGGTGATGCCGAGATCCTCCTTGTCGCCCATCAGATGGTCGGGGTCGTAGAGGCGGAACGCCAGGCCGATGATGGTTGCGATGGGCGCCAGCGTGATGTAGCGCTTGGAGAAATTCAGGCGAATTCCCGTAATTTGCTCACCCTGCCACGACCCCAAGCAGATCGTGCCGGTGTCCGGGATCGACGCCGCATCGGAGCCTGCGCGCGGGCCGGTGAGTGCGAAGCAGGGAATGTCCTCACCGCGCGCCAGGCGCGGCAGGTAATGATCTTTCTGCTGTTCAGTGCCGTAGTGCAGCAGTAGTTCGGCAGGACCCAAGGAGTTGGGCACCGCGATGGTGGACGAGGCGGTGGCCGAGCGCGACGCGATCTTGGTGAGCACGCAGGAATGCGCGTAGGCCGAAAACTGCAAGCCGCCGTAGCGGCGCGGAATGATCATCGCAAAGAAGCCTTGGGCCTTGATGAAGGACCACACGGCCTGCGGCATGTCCGCGCGGCGGTGCGTGATGTCCCAATCGTCGAGCATTGCGCACAGCTGCTCGCAAGGTCCGTCGATGAACTCCTGCTCCTCGGCACTCAAGGCGGGTGCCCGCGCCGACATCAACTTGCGCCAGTCCGGACCACCGCTGAAGAGTTCGCCATCCCACCACACGGTGCCGGCGTCCAGCGCTTCGCGCTCGGTGGAAGACATCGCCGGCAGCAGCTTGCGGTACTTCTTCATGAACGGGCGCGTCATGACACGCAGGCGCAGCGGCCGTATGTTCAGCAGCAGCATGAGCAGCCACGGAACGGAAAGGATTATCTTCCACCAGGCGGGCGCCGCGCCCAGCGCCAGGTAGGCGCCGAGCGGCAACATCAGCACCACGGTGCTCGAGGTCAAGCCGGCCCGGCGATAGGTCAAAACCAGAAGAACGACCACGAACAATGCCGGCCAGCCAAGCATGACGCCGGCCTGCAGCAGAACCTCGTTCATGGTGGCCCCCTAGATCAAGTCTTTGACACCCTCGCGTTCTTCGAGCAGCTCGCGATGCGTAGCCTGCATTTTCTCACGGCTGAAATCGCTGATGTCCAATCCCTTGACGATGCTGTAAGCGCCGTTTTTGCAGGTGACCGGATACGAATAGATGACGCCCTCGGGGATGCCATAGCTGCCGTCGGACGGCACGGCCATGCTCACCCAGTCGCCCTCGTGCGTGCCCAGCATCCAATCACGCACGTGATCCAGGGCAGCCGCGGCTGCCGAAGCCGCGGAAGAACTGCCGCGTGCCTTGATCACCGCCGCGCCGCGCTGCTGTACCGTGGGAATGTAGATGTCCTTGAACCAGGCGGAATCGACCAGCGACAATGCCGGCTTGCCGCCCACGGTTGCATGGTGCAGATCCGGGTATTGAGTCGCCGAATGATTGCCCCAGATGATGATTTTCTTGACATCCGCCAGGGGCGCGGCGGTTTTCTCGGTAACCTGCGCCAGCCCACGGTTGTGATCCAGGCGCGTCATGGCGGTGAAACGCTTCGGATCCAGCGAGCGTGCGTTGCGCTGCGCAATCAGCGAATTGGTGTTGGCGGGATTGCCGACCACCAGTACGCGCACGTCGCGGCTCGCCACGGCGTCCAACGCCTTACCCTGCGCGGAAAATATCTTGGCGTTCTCCAACAACAAATCCTTGCGTTCCATGCCCGGGCCGCGCGGACGCGCACCCACCAGCATGGCGAAGTTGCAGTCCTTGAAGCCAACGTTGGCATCGGACGTCGCGGTCACTTTGTTCAGGGTGGGAAAGGCGCAGTCGTTCAGCTCCATCACCACACCGCCCACCGCGGCGCTGGCCGCCGGGATCTCCAACAGATTCAAGTTGATCGGCTGATCCGTCCCCAGCATCTGGCCCGAGGCGACGCGGAATGCCAACGCGTAGCCGATGTTGCCGGCGGCGCCCGTTATGGTGACTGTGACTGGCTTTTTCATGACTCGCTCCCGCGCAAAAACCAGGGATGGTAGCCGAAATCGCGCGCCGGCGTCATTGACGAATCGGCAGCGGCGCGAGCCCGGCGGCGGGCAGCCCGACAATCCGGCAGCGTGCGCGGCTCAATCGTCGCTGGGAACGATGTAATGGGGATAGACGCTGTGAAAGCGCTGCATTTCCACGGCGGCTTCACGCAAGCGTCCGGCGCGGCGCAACGCCGCGATGTCGGCAAGCCACTCGGACGGCCGGCGCGTATCGGCCGATTCGCTGTAGAGCCGTACGCGCGTCACCCGCGGCGTATCGCTGCCGCGCATGGTCGATGCGGGCGCCAAGATCACCGCTGCCACCATAGCCACCGACAACAACACGCTGGCCGCGAACGCCAGCGGCGCCAAGCAAGGCGATTTGACGGTGGTGCCGCGCGCGGCGCGTAAGATGGCGCGATCGAGCGCGTGCGGCGGTTCCAGCGCGGTCTCGCCGCGGTACTGGCGGGACAGCGCGCTGTCGCCGTGCAGATACTCGTCCAGTTCGTCGCCGCTATCCATGGTTTCGATATCCTTCAGATCGTCCTGGCGCGCAAGGTGAGCGACTGCGCTTCCGTTACCGTTTGCAGCGAGTTCTTCAATTTGCGCACAGCGTAGCGCAGTCGGCTCTTCGCCGTCTCGACCGGGACGTCGGTGACGCGCGCGATTTCTTCGAGCGTCAATCCGGTCTCTTCGTGCAACAAAAAAGCCTCGCGCTGTTCGCGCGGCAGCGCGTCCATCGCGGCCAGCAGCGCTGATCGTTGCTCGGCGAATTCGGCGATCCGGTCCGGTCTCAGGTGTTCCGGGGCCTCCGCTTCGTTCAAGTGGGCATCGGCCTCGTTGCCGTGCAAGGAATGGCGCGCATTGGCATTGCTGCGGAAGAAATCCATCGCGCAGTTGTGGGCGATATGAAACAGGAAAGTCGCGAATTTGGCGCGTGGCTCATAGCGTGCCCGAGTGGCAATCAATCGCGACCAGACCTCCTGGAAGAGATCCGCGGCCGCGCCGGCATTGCGAACGTGGCGCAGCAGATATCGGTACAGCGGACCTTTGTGCCTGGAATACAGCGAGATGAACGCACCAGGATCGCCGTCGCGGTAGCGCAGCATCAAGTGCACATCTTCATCGAGAAACTGCATGCCAGAAGCATACAGAAAAAACTTTGTTTTGGTGCTTGCGTTCAGTGGTGATGTATATTACTATATCACCAAGTCACCGAAACACCTCGGTGATAGTAACCAGACAGGAGATCATCATGAACACCACCCTTTCGACCAAGCTCGCCGCCTTAGGCTTAGCCTTCGCGATCAACAGCGTCATCATGGGCAGCGTTGCCCTGATGTTCAACGCTGGGACGCACCCGATTTCCGCGCTGCCGGTCGCGGGCGTCGAAGTGCGTGTCGACCCCCAAGTTGCTTGAGGCGGGACCCGGGCGGTCTGGTAGATTAGCGTGCTATATGTCCCGTACACCTGGGGGCGGCACATCGAGCGAGCAATGGATCCGAACTGGAACGACAACCAACCCATCTATCGCCAATTGCGCGATCGCATGGTCGCCCTGATTCTCGAGGGCGCGCTCAAGGAGGGCGACCCCTTGCCCTCCGTGCGGGCGGTGGCTGCCGACTACCGGCTCAACCCGCTCACGGTGCTGAAGGGCTATCAGCAGCTGGTCGACGAGGGTTTGGTCGAGAAGCGCCGCGGCCGCGGCATGTACGTCAGCGATGGCGCGCGCCGTCTGCTCCTGGCCGGCGAGCGGGAACGCTTCATGAACGAGCAATGGCCGCAAATTCTAGCCGTGATCAAACGGCTCGGCTTCTCCGCCGAAGAATTGTTCGCGCAGACTCCGGCGCTCACCCATCCGGCACCTCCGCCCCGCGGCGGCGATGCCAAAGAAGAATGAGATTCCCATGGCCCCGCTGATCGAAGCTCGCAATTTATCGAAAAGGTACGGCTCCCACGTGGCGCTGAACAACGCCAACTTGAGCATCGAGGCAGGCCGCATCGTGGGGTTGATCGGTCCGAACGGTGCCGGCAAGACCAGTGCGCTGCGCGCCATGCTGGGTCTGACCACTTATGAAGGCGAACTGCGCGTGCTCGGCCGTGAGCCGTTCCGCGAGCGCACGGCCCTCATGAACGATGCATGCTTCATCGCCGATGTGGCGGTGCTGCCTTCTTGGTTGCGCGTGGATCAGGCGATCGATTACGTCGCCGGGGTGCATCCGCGCTTCCGCCGCGATCGAGCCTTGGGCTTCCTCGCCAGGACTCAGATCACCGGCAAACGGCGCATGCGCGAATTATCCAAGGGCATGAAGACCCAAGTGCATCTGGCGCTGACCATGGCCATCGACGCCAAGCTGCTGGTGCTCGACGAACCGACGCTGGGCCTTGACATTCTGGCGCGGCGCAGTTTTTACGATGCGCTGGTGAATGACTACATGGATGAGAGCCGCACCATCGTGATCACCACGCATCAGGTCGAGGAGGTCGAGAACCTGCTCACCGACGCGATATTCATCGACAGGGGCCGCATCGTGCTCGACCTGAGCCTGGAGGACATCGCGCAACGCTTCCTCGCGGTGAGCGTGGCGGCCGACAAGCTCGAGGCCGCGCGAGCGCTCAAGCCCTTCCATGAGCGGCACGTTCTCGGCAAGACGGTGCTGTATTTCGAGGCGATGAAGCGCGAGCAGCTGGCCGAATTCGGCGAATTGCATACGCCGAGCATCGCCGATCTGTTCGTCGCCAAACTGTCCGGGGGTGCATCTTGAACCATTACATCTGGCTGATCCGCCGCGAATTCTGGGAGCGGCGAGCAATCTGGATCGTGCCGGCGGTGGTGTCGGCCGCGCTGATTCTGGTGGCGCTGTTCGGCCGCACGCAATTCATCAGCGACGTGCCCCTCGAGAGCCCCTACGTCGGCAAGGTCTACCTCGGCCTGACCGGCGCATTGTTCATCACCATCATGATGCTGTATTCGACCCTGTACCTGCTCGACTGCCTGTATGACGACCGTCGCGACCGCAGCGTGCTGTTCTGGAAATCCCTGCCCATTTCCGACACCGACACCGTGCTCAGCAAGCTCATTGTGGCGTTGTTCGCCATCCCGCTGGTGAGCTTCGTCGCCGCCGATGTAACCTCGCTGATCGTCGCCTTCATCGTCTCGGTGCGCGCCAGGTCCATGATCGGCGGCGCTCTATGGGAAGGTGGCGCCTGGCTGCAAATGCAAGCGCTATGGTTGTACGTGATCCTGACCGCCGCCATCTGGTATCTGCCGGTCGCCGGTTGGTGCCTGATGGTCTCCGCCTGGGTTAAGCGGGCACCCATGCTTTGGTCGGTTCTGCCGCTTCTCGTCGCCTATCTGATCGAACGATTCTTCCTCGGCACGCACTACCTGGCCACACTGATCGGCGGCCGACTGGGCGGCTATGCGGCGGCGGCTTTTCACGGTTCGTGGAACGTCAACGACGTCACCAGCAGCGCCTGGCAATTCATGGATATCGGCGGATTCTTCACGAACCGCGCCACTTGGATCGGGGCGGCAGTCGGCGCGGCGATGGTCGCCGCCACCATTCAGATGCGCATGCGTCGCGCCGAGGTATGAAGGCCCGGCCGCCGCCGGCACCACGGCCGCGTTACTTGGGATCGCAGCAAAAGCCGTGCAAAATAGCGCCGAGTCGAAATTCTCGTATCGAAGGGGCGCAGGGTGTACAAGACCAAGATCGATCTGGCGGAAAAAGTCCGCCGCAACGTCGTCGTCATTTTGAATGACCGCTTGGCAGAGGCCATCGATCTGCAAAGCCAGATCAAGCAGGCGCATTGGAACGTAAAGGGCCCCCATTTCATCGCGCTGCATGAACTTTTCGACAAGATCTCCGACGCCGTTCTGGAGCAAGTGGACGAGATCGCGGAGCGCATCACCAGCCTCGGCGGTACCGCCGAGGGCACGGTGGCGGTCGCCGCGAAGCGCAGCAAGCTCAAGAATTATCCCCTGAGCATCACCTCCGGCAAGGACCATCTGTTCTATCTGTCGACCCAGGTGGCCGCTTTCGGCAAGGCGGTGCGCTCGGCGATAGACGACACCGAGGAATTGGGCGACAAGGACACGGCGGATCTTCTCACCGGCATCTCCCGGGAACTCGACAAATACCTGTGGTTTCTCGAAGCGCATCTACAGGACAAGGTCTAGCAGGACAAGGTTCAGCAGCACGGAGGTCTAGAACATGCCTGATCCCGCCATACATGACGTTGACGCCGGCCTCGCCAGGGCGCTGGCGACTCTGCAGGGACTGTTGACCAGCGGCGAAACCTTGGAGGCCTGGGCGGCACAGCGCCGCATCTATGCGCTCACACATCGACGCATCTGCATCGCGGCAACCAGCGGCCGCTTCATCAGCCTGAGTCGGCGCTTGCTCGGCGGCTATGAGTCCGCCGACATCCGCTGGCAGGATCTGCGGGAAACGCACATCAGCGCCGGCATACTCGCCGCGGACCTGACGCTCATTGCACAGAGCAGTTCCGATCTCAATCTCGGCTCGGAAGTGAATCGAGTTTGGACCTTCGAGGGCCTCAACAAGAATCAGGCGCAGGCGATGTATCGAATTTGCCAGCAGCATGATCAGGTGTGGCGAGAGAAACGCCGCGTGCGCGAACTCGAGGAATTGCGCGCCAAGTCCGGCGGCGTGCAGATCAGCGGCGCCGGCTACGGCAACGCCGGCGGCGCGGGCGCAGCCGGCGCAGAATCCGAGCCCGCCCGCCGCCTGCGTCAGGCGCGGGAGATGCTCGAGGCCAAACTCATCAGCGATTCCGAATTCGAATCGATCAAGGCGAAAATCGTCGCGGGCCTATAGCGGAATACTTCAGACAGGCTCCCGGGCCGCCTAGTCCAGCAGATAGGCAAAGTAGCTGTTGCGCAGCCGGTTGAGCGGATCGGTGCGATGGCGCAAGGCGCGAAACAGCTTGGCACGCTCGCCGAACGCCTTGCTCACATGTTCGGGCTGCAGCGCGCGCGTCTGATTGAAGGTCGGAATGCCGCCGTTCGAAGTTGCGAAATCGTTGAAGTCGATCAAGTAGTCGTCCCAGCCGGTATCGCCGGTCGAGGAGGGCTCGAGCGTGAACATGGGCCCGGAATAGCTGACGCTGAACAACGAGCCGCGATCCTGATGCAGCCGGCTGGCGCCGGTCACCACGTTGCAGCGGTAGCGATGCTGCTTGTAGTACGCCTTGGAAAACGCGAAATACTCGGCCAGCAATTTCGGAAAATCAGCCTGCCGGAACGCCCACATGCTGTAGGTATGCCGCGCCCGCCACGCTTCGTTCGGCAGGTCGCGCATCCATTCGTGCGAATACATGACGACGCCCTTGTTGCCGGCGCGCAGCGCGCGGTGCATGCCGGTGATGACCGCCGCGCGCAGCCCCGGGGCGGCCAAGACGCTGCCCACGGTCGAGCCGAAGGCCGGCAATACGTTGCGCATCACGGATTGACGTATCTGCCAAATGCCCGAACGGCTGATGGACGCCGATTCATCCAGCGTGCGTTTCTCCACCGTGATGCGGTCGCTGAAGGGCGAAATGTGCAGACGCATGGCGCCCGGCTCTTTCACGAGGGACGAGTATCGGGCGGTGAGTTCCTTGAGCGTCAGCACCGAATAGTCGATCTTGACCGCGGTGAGCGGCCGCACGCGCAGCACCACTTCGTGTACCACGCCGAGCAATCCGTAGCTGGAGCGCAGCACCCGCAGCAGATCACGATTGTGCTCGGTCACGACCATGTGCTTGCCCTGCGGCGTTATCAGCTTGATTTCGCTGACCAGCGAGGAGAGCTGTGCCATGCCGACTTCGTAGGACGGTTGCGGCAAGGTGGTGACGGCCAGGGCGCCCAAGGAAATCTGGCCCATTTCCGGCGTCAGCAGCAGCTCCTGGCCACGCTCGGCCAGGGCGTGCACCAGAGTGCCGATGCGCACTCCGGCCTGGGCGCGCACGCTGGACTCGCCAAATTCCAAGATCTTGTCGAGCCCCGCGGTCTCGACCGTGGTGCCGCCGTCGCCGCCCACACAGCGCGTCTGCGAGTAGTCGGCGCCGACCATGCGGACAGGGGTCGGGTAGCTGCGGGTTTTGGCCAACAGGGCCGGGATGTCCTCGAAGCGCTTCAAGCGCAGCACCAGGCGCGGGCGCCGGTAGATACCAGAAGAATCCGCCCCGCGCGAATGAGTCACTTTGCCTACCATGTGCTTCCCCCCGGAAGACGTGAACGCAACGAATATCTCTTGCTGTCAGGGGGCACAAAACCACTTGGTTCCGGCGTGCGCGTGCGCTTCAGGTCAGCTGGCGACCCCGCTATCGTCAGACCTCCTTGCGGAAGTCCCTTAGACCGGTGGTTTTGCGTCCCCACCTTTCGGCGGGTTTGCCCTTAAACAGCGACAGTACTATGCGATGTACGCCTAAGGCTTGTAAAGGGCTTTTTAACACTTGGCCGGCAAGGCCGGGCTCCGGCCCGCAAGCTGCAGATCAGCCCATCAGCAGCAGAGTCTCGGCATGCTCCACGGCTTGCGGCGTGCCGAGCACCACCACCACATCCCCTTCCTTGAATATGGTATCCGCACCAGGCTCCCTGCCGACGATGCCGTCGCGCCGCACCGCACTAACGGTCGCCGTGAGGCCGCGCTCCGACAACTGCGTGATGCTGCGGCCGACCGCCCAGGCGTGCGGGGGCAGGATCACGCTATGCAGTTCCTCGCGAAAGGCGTGAGTTTCGTCGAGCATCTCGGCACGGGCGGCGCGAAAAAATTGACGCAGCATGCCGTAACGATGGCTGCGAATGTCGTTCACCGTGCGTATCACGCGGCTCATCGGCAGCTTCATCAGCAGCAGCAGGTGCGATAACAGCATGAGGCTGGCCTCCAAGGTCTCGGGCACCACCTCGGTGGCGCCCGCTGCCTGCAGCTGTTCGAGCTTGGTGTCATCCTGAGTGCGCACCAGGATGGGCACGTCCGCGCGCAGTTCGCGCACGGACCGCAGGATGCGCAACGCCACTTCGGGATTTGCGAACGTTATGACCACCACGCTGGCGTGCGCCACGCCGACGTTCTCCAGGACCTTGCCTTCGCCGGCATCGCCGTAAATGATCGGGTCCCCGGCCTGGCGGCCCATGCGGATGCGATAGGGGTCGAGATCCAGCGCGATGTATTCGAAGCCGGTTTGCTCCAGCACTCGCGCGATGTTCTGCCCGACTCGGCCGAATCCGCAGATGATGACGTGATCGCGCTCCGCCACCGCCAATGTCGCCTGGTCCGAGGCGCTGGCTTCCCTGCGAGGCGGCCCGGACTCGCCGAGCAAGGCGCGCGTGATGCGGCGGTTGTGCCGGATGATGAGCGGCGAAATCACCATGCTGAGCACGGTGGCGGCCAGCAGCGGCTGCACCAGGGCGGGGTCGAGCAAGTCGCGGCGCAGCAGCAGCGTGAGCAACGCAAAGCCGAACTCACCGCCGAGCGCCACCACCACGCCGGTGCGCAGCGACTTGAACCAGCTGTGCGTCGCCGGCTGCGCGACCAGCGCCACGACCGCGGCTTTCAGCAACAGCATGCCGACCAGAACCGCGCTCACCAGGCCAAGGTGCAGAAGCAGCAGCCGCACATCCAGCAGCATCCCCATCGTGATGAAGAACAGCCCGAGCAACACTTCACGGTAGGAGCGTATGGTTGCTTCGATCTGATGACGGAATTCCGTCTCCGCCAGCATCATGCCGGCGAGGAATGCACCGAGCGCCAGCGATAGCCCGGCCGCATGCGTGGCCCAGGCGGAGGCGAGCACAGCCAGCAACACTGCGAGCGAAAACAACTCCGGCGAACGCACCGCGGCTATGCTCAGGAACAACGGGCGCAACAACCAGCGGCCGGCGGCCAGCACCACCAGCAACACCAATACCGCGACGCCGACAATGCCGACGATGTGCAGGGAGTCGGGCCGGGCCGCGCCCAGCGCGGAAACCAAGGCGAGCAGCAATGGAAAGCTCAAGTCCTGAAACAAGCAAATTGCCACCGCCAGCCTGCCGTGAGTGCGGTTGTTCTCGGATTGCTCGGTGAGCTGCGAGATGATGATGGCCGTCGACGACATGGCGACCGCGCCGCCGATCACCACCGCCACGGCCGGGGCCACGTGGAACCACAGCATAGCTCCCAGCGCCACCAGGCCGGTGGTCATGAGCATCTGCGCGCCGCCGACGCCGAGCACTTCCCAGCGCATGGCCACCAGCCGCGGCAGCGAGAACTCCAGGCCCAGCGTGAACACCAGGAATACAACGCCGAAGTCGGCGAGCAATTGCGTGGTCGCGTTGTCGGCCGCCAGCGCCAACGCATGCGGCCCCAACAACATGCCGACGGCGAGATATCCCAGAATCGCAGGCAGCGCCAAGCGGCGCACCGCCGCGACCACGCACACGGATGCGGTGAGCAAGATCAGGATCTGCAGCAGCGGATCGTTGTGCACCATGGCCCGCTAGCATATCTCCTGTCCGCGCTTTAGATGGGCTCCTGGCTTTCGGCGGCCTCGAGCGCCGTGCCGATTTCCATCCATTGCGCTTCCAGGGCGGCAGCATCGCGCGCCAGGTTGGCCCGGCGGCGCGCCAGGCTCTGGTGCTCTGCCGCTGTTTCTTGCGCGTCCAGCAACCGCCGCTCGGCGGCCAGTTGCTCGAGGCGTTGCTCCACCAGTTCGAGCCGCTTGCGCAATTTCGCCGTGGGGTCGCGCGGGCGCGGTGGCTTGGCCGCCGCGGCACCTGCCGCCCCGCCATTGGCCGCGGCATCGCCCTTGGCGCGCGACTGCCGCGGCGTCTTGCCGCGCGATTGCAGCCACTGCTGATAATCATCGAGGTCGCCGTCGAAGGGTTTGACCTTGCCGTCCGCCACCAGCAACAACGTGTCGGCGACCGAGTTGATCAAATGGCGGTCATGCGACACCACCACCAGGCCACCGTCGAAGTTCTGCAGCGCGACGCTCAGCGCGTGGCGCATGTCGATGTCGAGATGATTGGTGGGCTCGTCCAGCAGCAGGAGATTCGGGCGGCGCGCCACCAGCAGCGCCAGCGTCAGGCGCGCCTTTTCTCCGCCCGAGAAGGTCGCGACCGGTTCGAAGGCGCGGTCGCCGCGGAAGCCGAACCTGCCGAGATGATCGCGCACGCTCTGCTCATCGCACGCGGCAAAGTCGGGACCGCCCAAGCTGCGCAGGTGCCAGAAGGCATCGCAATCGATGCGCAATTGTTCCAGCTGTTGCTGCGCAAAGTATCCCACGCTCAAATCCGCCGCCGCGATGCGCTTGCCCGACAGCGGCGTGATCGTGCCCGCGAGCAGTTTCGTGAATGTCGACTTGCCCGCGCCGTTCGGCCCGAGCAGCGCGATCCGATCCTGTGGACTCACCGAGATATCGACGGGGGCGATGAGTTGCCGGCCCTCATAGCCGCAGGCTGCGCGTTCCAGGGTCA
>Ga0116129_1000619_pt1 | contig 22110 bp, 20 predicted proteins | sample June2015DPH_17_2_FD_89732 | JGI IMG/M metagenome (GOLD analysis project Ga0116129, IMG submission 89732) | Peatland microbial communities from SPRUCE experiment site at the Marcell Experimental Forest, Minnesota, USA - June2015DPH_17_10 | ecosystem: Environmental > Terrestrial > Soil > Wetlands...
CCCGGATTTCACCCTGCCGGATGCCCGCCAGTTTTCAAATCGCGGCAAGCCGAAAGCCCGTTCAAATCTCAGCAAGAAAAGCACTTGCCAGCAACGACGCTCTCATTAGCCGGACGGTAGTGAGGTCAGATATGGGTGGGGCACAGGGATCAGCACCCTTTACGACGTTTTTCTCGGCACGGAACCTTTCGTGATCCCGTTGCATCTCGCTCAAACGTCTTTGCCATTCAGGTGCGACTCTCAGGTCCATTATCTTAGTCTACCGTCTACCTCGCAATGCGTCCACTCAAACGACTTGGCAAGTGTGGCTGCTGCGCACCGCTCGTCGTCGTCCCACCGGTTTCTAGAAACGTTTTCGGGAGGCGGGACCCAGGTTCAGATTTCACTGTCCCTTTGTCGTCCCGCCCTTTCTCAGGCAATCACACGGGTTGACTCTTGTACGACAATCATGTACGATAATGATATGCGCTGCGCCATTTACGCCCGCGTTTCGACGACTGACCAGAATTGCGAAATGCAGTTGCGGGAGCTTCGGGAATACATCGCCCGTCGTGACTGGAAAAGCGGCGGCGAATACGTGGACACCGGGTTCTCCGGGTCAAAGGCGAGTCGGCCCGCTCTTGATCGCCTGATGGCCGACGCCGCACAACACAAATTCGACTGCATCGCTGTTTATAAAATCGATAGATTCGGCAGAAGCGTCCTTCACTTGAACCAACAGCTAGCGGCGCTCACCAGCTTCGGCGTCCGGTTCATCGCCACGAGCCAGTCCCTGGATACCGACGAAAAGAATCCTACCAGCCGTCTTCTTCTCCAAATTCTTGCCAGCGTTGCAGAATTTGAAAGAGAGATGATCCGAGAGCGCACGCTATCAGGCATCAAGGCGGCGCAAGCGGCTGGAAAGGTCATAGGACGACCCAAGCGGGTCTTTCGCCGGGATGAGGTCGTGCGGCTCCGGGATGACGAAGGTCTCTCTTGGAGAGCCATAGGAAAGAAGCTCAATATCCCGGCAATGACGGCGCTCGATTCCTACCGAAACGGATGTACGGAAACTGTTGTTGCAGAAGCGCCCATTTCCGGTGGCAAACGAAAGCGCAAAAACGTCGCTGCCTGAGTGTACGGAACCCGTCGTTTATCGGACCCGCCGCTGCCCGAGGCGCCAAAGGCCACAACCGCAAACGAGCCTGCTAAACTACATAACTCGCTTAAGTCGGCCTTTTGAACTGAGCTTAATCACCGTAAGTGATTGGCTCCCCAGTCTGGATACGTTACGCGAACTTACGCAGCTTAACTTAAACACGGTCCGCTCGAACCACTCCAACTGCCTTGTGCCAATGACATCCGAACAGAACCGGCGCGGTCGTCCAGACTGGACGCCCAGCATAGACTGCTATCGAACCACGCGAGAATCAGCAACCTCAAACCGACAATCCACGGACCGGGATCGCGACGGTAAACACTGCGCTTTGAGGCCGGACCGACAGGGCTGAGGGCGCCGGATCGCCGCCAGCCCAGCGCCGGCTTCCGGATATCGACTCGTTCCCCGTGCCACGCACGGAAGGCGCGGGGGCACAGCGGGAGACCTCCGAAGATCTCCGCTTCGTAGAGCAACCACATCGGTTAGACTCTGACAAAAGCAGGGCAATGGCGCTGGTAGACGAAGTTCGGATGGACCGCTCGGTAATCTCTGTCGTCACCACTGAAACGCCTTCCGATGCAAAGGAGTATTGGAAAACGCGGACAATGGAAGAGCGGCTTGCGGCGCTGGAACTCACCCGGCAGATCATGAATGCCTACGACCCGGATACCACGCGATTTCAAAGAGTTCTTGAAGTCGCTCGATGCCCATAACGCGCGGTTCCTGCCGATCGGCGGTTATGCCGTAAACGCCTACGGCTACGTCGGGAACACCGTGGATATGGATACCTGGATAGCGTCCGACCCGGACAACCTGCGAAGGGTCCTCCAGGCCATTCGCGATTTCGGGTTCCTCGCCGCGCCGGACGATCTTCTCCACGAGAGCGACGCGATGGTGCGGATGGGGCTGCCGCCGCTGCGTATTGAGGTGCTCAAGAAAATCTCAGGCGTGGAATTCGAGGACTGCTGGCCGCGGCGCGTAACTATTGACGACGATGAACTGCGAATCCCGGCCATATCCCTCGAAGATCTGAAACGCAACAAGCTGGCGTCCGGCCGGAAGAAGGATCTGTTGGATCTGGATGAATTGCCCTGAAGGCGGGACAAGGCGCGCAGTTCACTCAGGCCCGCCTCGTGATATGTGGACCGGCGAGGCGAATCCTCATCGTCAGGCTCCCTGGGGAATCGGCAGCCGCACCTGAAAGTGCGTTTCGCTGGTGTTCACTGATTCAGTTTCGCGAGTCTGACTCTTCCAAGGCTCTGGTTCAAAGGAGACTCAGGTAGACGGAGCGCAGATCGGCAACTCGACCGAGCTTTGCCCCGCGTTCTAGAATGGCGATTGAGCCGGCGACATCGAGGCCTACGGTTTTCGCGGCGCGTCGAGCCTGCTCTTCGTCCACAAGAACAAGGCCGGCACTCAGCGTTGAGGCGAGGTAAATGATGCTGCGCTCGCCGGCGCCCAGCCCTGCGCACGCCGCTTCGCCTTTGGTGACGATTCCGAGGGGCTGGGCTGGACCCGAACCCAATTTGCTCTTTGCATCTCCTCGGCTCCGGACATCCCGGCGCCTGCAATTACGACCTCTTCGTAAACCTCTCGCGAGAGGATCGCCTCACCGTAGAACTCGCGCGGCAACTCGAAGTATTGAGCCCGTGCCAGCGTCCATCACCGGCGAACAGAACGTGTGCCGGTTGTCGTGCCAACGGCCAGCCACTCCCGCGGCCGGTCGACATCATCGACAAGGGCCCCGGTATTCCGGCGGAGGTCAAGAGCCGCATCTTCGATCCGTTCTTTACGACCAAGCCGGTGGGTGAAGGCACGGGCCTCGGACTCGACACGGTGTACCGGATTGTCCACCAGCATAAGGGCGATGTCCGGGTGGATTCGCATCCCGGCGAGACGCACTTTCAGGTGCGGCTGCCGATTCCTCAGGGAGCTTGAAGATCAGTCTCGCCGGTCTAAGATATCCTGAGGCTGCGGAACCTCGTGCATATTGTGAAGCTGGCGCGCATTAGCGGTCTGCGCCAGCTTCGTTTCGTCAATTTCGCCTAATCTATAAGGTAATGTCCAATACCACTCCCATCGCCGTCATCACCGGCGCGGCCCAAGGAATCGGCCGCCGCGCCGCAGAGGTTCTCGCTTCCCGGGGCTATGCAATCGCCCTGAACGATCTCAACTCCACCGCGGACACGCAAGCCTCCGTCCGCGCCGCCGGCGCCGAAGCCATCGAAGTCCTCGGCGACGTCTCCAGCGAGGCCGATGTGGCGCGCCTCGCCGACGCCGTCCTTGGGCGCTTCGGGCGTGTCGACGTTTTGGTCAACAACGCCGGGATGAGCTTCATTCGTCCCAGTGAGAAGGTGGAAGTCGCCGAGTGGCGGCGCGTGCTGGAAGTCAATCTGACGGGTCCGTTCCTCATGTGCCGCGCGTTTGCGCCAACCATGTTGCGGCAGAAGCAAGGCTCCATCGTCAACATCGCCTCCATCGCCGGGCTCAGCGGTCTGGCCGAGCGCGCGGCGTATAATTCCAGCAAGCACGGCTTGATCGGGCTCACCATGACTCTTGCGGCGGAATGGGGCGGGCGCGGCATCCGCTCGAATGCAGTCTGTCCGGGATGGGTGAAAACCGAAATGGACGCCGCCGACCAGATCCGCGCCGGCTACACCGATGAGGACATCACGCGCCGCATCCCCATGGGACGCTTCGCCACGGTGGAGGATATCGCGCAGGCCGTGGCTTTTCTCGCCGATCCGAAGTTGAGCGGCTTCGTCAACGGTGAAACCCTGCGCGTGGATGGCGGATGGCTGTCCGACTTCGGTTGGGAAAGCATCCGTCTCCGCAGCCGCTGAGAGGGGGCGTGTAGGGCGGACCCCTGGGCGGACCCCCAGTTCCGCGGCCGACCCTCCGGTCGGCCTTTCCGGGATCGCGTCGGACTGATTTGGATGGTCGAAGAGCGGGTCCAGGGGGACCCGCGCGGACCAGGGGGTCCGCCCTACATGGGAAAGTGAACCTAAAATGCCCACAACCGCCCGCATCGCCGCCTTCGACATCCTGCTAAAAGTAGAATCCGGCGGCTACGCGTCCGACCTTCTCATCTCCCATTCCACCACCCTCGATTCGCGCGATGCCGGCCTCGCCTCGGAGATTGTCTTCGGCGTGCTGCGCTACCGCGCGCAGCTCGATTACCTCATCGGGCATTACTCGGGCCGCCGTCAGAAACTGGATCCCGAAGTGCGCATCGCGCTCCGCATGGCCGTCTATCAGCTTCGCTACCTGGAGCGCATCCCGCCGCACGCAGCCGTGGCGGAGAGCGTAGAGCTGGTGAAGCGCGCGCACAAACGCTCGGCTATGGGCTTCGTGAATGCCGTGCTTCGGAAGGTGACGCGCGAACCGGTAACTTGGCCCACACGCGAGATAGAGCTCTCGTGCCCGGAGTGGCTTCTCGCCCGCTGGGAGAGCCGCTACGGCGCCGAAGCCGCCGCGGCCATCGCACGCGCCGCCCTCGTAGAGCCGGAAAAGTACGTACGCATTTCGGCCGAGGGATCGTCCCCAGCAGCCCGTCGGCAGGATATCGGTTCCCAATCCATCGTCCCTCTGCTGCGCCTCGAGCCCGGCCAGACGTTTCTCGATCTGTGCGCCGCGCCCGGCAACAAAACTGCGCAAGCGCTCGAATCGGGCGTGCGATGCGTTGCCGCCGACTTGCATTTCCACCGTCTGGTCCAGATGAAAGAACTGTCCGGCAATCTCGACGCACGCCTGGTCGTCCTCGATGGCACGCAGCCGCTGCCGTTCGCGCGTCCCTTCGACCGCATCCTGGTGGACGCGCCGTGCTCCGGAACCGGCACCCTGGGCCGCAACCCCGAAATCAAATGGCGCTTGCAGCCGGCCGATCTCGACGATCTGCACCGCCGCCAGATTGCGCTTCTGGCCAACGCGCGCGCGGCCCTCGGGCCCGGCGGCGTGCTGGTTTATTCCACCTGTTCGCTGGAGCCGGAAGAGAACGAAGCGGTAGTGGCCGCGGTTCCAGGCGAGCTCGTCATGGAGACCGTTCAGCGCCTTCCGGGGCGCGATGCGGGCGATGGTTTCTTCGCCGCTGTGATAAAATGTAAATAGCCCGCAAATGATTGAAATTATTCCCTCAATTCTGTCGGCGGACTTCGCCCGTTTGGCAGAGGAGATCGCGCGCGTGGAGCGCGGCGGCGCCACCATGCTCCATCTGGATGTGATGGACGGGCACTTTGTGGACAACATCACAATTGGGCCGCCGGTGGTGGAATCGATTCGCAAGGCGACGAAATCGCACCTGGACCTGCATTTGATGATCGAGAACCCCGGCCGCTACGTCGCGGATTTCGTCCATGCAGGCGCCAACTCGGTGCTGGTACACTACGAAGCTTGCCCCCATCTGGACGGCGTGCTCGAGTCGATCAAGAAGGAAGGCGCCATGGCGGGCGTGGTTTTGAACCCGGCCACGCCGGTGTCGGTGTTGGAGGATGTTCTGGAAGTGGCGGACTACGTGCTTCTTATGAGCGTAAATCCAGGATTCGGGGGACAGCAGTTGATCCCTTACGTTCTCGACAAGGTGCACAAGCTGGCCGGGATGCGAAGGGCAAAGAAGTTACGGCTGCCGATTGAGATTGACGGCGGAGTTCATCTGGATAACCTGGCCGAAGTGGTTCGCGCGGGGTGTGATTGGGTGGTAACAGGGTCGGCTATCTTTCACAGCGCCGATCCCGAGAACACCGTGCGCGAGATGCAACGAATTGCGGCGGGCGCGAACGCTGTTACGTGTTGAGCTACGTGTTGAGCTATGTGCTGAATGCTCTTATATGCCGAGTAAGGAACTGTCAGTGCCATCGTGGCGCACGCTCTCGAGCGTGCAGCGTTCACACTCGTGCGAACGCGCTTGGTGTTTTCTGGCCGCGTGTTGCGTAAAATAGGAATCTATATGTATCAAAACGTCCTCCGTTATACCGGGATTGTGGCCGCTCTGGCGGCGCTGGCGTTTTCGGGCGGCTGCCGCAAGAAGGCCTACGAAAACCCCATCACCAAGAATACCCAGCAGCCCGATAAGGTGCTGTTCGATAGCGCCATGAGTAACGTGGAGCACGGGCGCTATGAGCGCGCACGCCTGACGCTGCAGACGCTCATGAACACTTACGACAACAGCGAATACCTGGCCAAGGCGAAGCTGCTCTATGCCGATAGCTGGTTCCGCGAGGGCGGCTCGCACGGCTTGGCGCAGGCGGAGGCGGAGTACAAGGACTTCATTCTGTTCTATCCGGCCATGGAAGAAGCGGCCGAGGCGCAGGAGAAAATCTGCAAGATGCAATTCCAGCAGATGGATAAGAGCGACCGCGACCCCACCCACGCTTTCCGCGCCGACGACGAATGCCGGGACGTGCTGGTGCAGTTCCCCAACAGCAAGTTCGCGCCGGAAGTGGGGCAGATGTTGCGCGACATCCAGGAAATACTGGCCGACCGCGAATATAAAGTGGGCGATCTCTATTACAAGAAGGGCAGTTTCCCGGCCTCGGCGAATCGCTTCCAGGCGCTTACCGAGCAATATCCGCTCTACAGCAAGGCGGACGAAGCGCTTTGGCAGGAAGCCGAAGACTACCAGCACATGGGCGATCGCTTTGAAGATCAGCAGGCCGCCGCATACGCCAGGATTGTGAAGGATTACCCGCTGAGCGCGCATGTGGAGGATGCTAAGGCGCGCCTCGAAGAGATGAAGCGCCCCGTTCCGGAAGCCGACCCGGTGGCTCTCTCGCGCATGAAGTATGAGAAGGAGAACATCGCGAAACGCAGCCTGATGAGCAAGATGACCGGACCGTTTAACGATCATCCCAATCTGAATACAGCGGCGAAATCGGGCACGCCGGTGATGGGCAGGCTGGCGCCGACGGTTCCGTACAGCGTCCCGCCGGCGGCTTCCGGACAGGGTGCTGCGACCAATGAGGTGACTGCGACCACTGCGCCGCCGGCCAGCGCTAGTGTGCTCGACACGAAACCCGACGCGCGCGCCGCTGGGACTACCGGCGGAGCAGCCGCGCCGGCGGATGCGACGGTAACCGCAACTGGAGCCGGAGCCGCGCCAGCCGCGGGTGCGGGCGCCAAGCCGGCCGATGGATCTCCGGCAGCGGCCGCGTCGACAAGCGTCGGCGGTCTTGCCAGCGCCACCAACCCCGTGAACTCCGCCTCGACGGCGACTCCGCAGAACCACACGGGCGTGGCTGCCAAACCTAAGACCGTCAAGAAGAAGACGACCAAGAAAAAGAAGAGCGATTCCACCAAAAAGACCAGCGATACCACCGGCAAACAGAGCGACGCTACTGGGGGTACGACAACCAAACCGAGCGATCCGATAAAACAGCAATGAGCCGCATTCTGCTGGTCGACGATAGCCCTCACGCGCAGCGCATCGGCGAGAGGATACTCACCGGCGAGGGCTTCGAAGTGGTCACGGTCAGCAATGCGGATTCGGCGCTGGTGCGCATGGACGACGTCGATCCGGATATCGTAATCGCCGACACGGTAATGCCCGGCCGCACCGGCTATGATATCTGCCAGTACCTCAAAATGAGCCCGCGTCACCGCCATGTGCGCGTGATTCTTACGGCGGGCATGCTGGAACCTATCGACGAAGCGGAGGCGCTGCGCGTGCGGGCGGACGGGTCGCTCAAGAAGCCGTTCGAGGCGACTGCGCTGCTGGCAGCGGTGCGGCAACTGGCGGAGGCGGCGACCAGCGAGCGTCAGGAATCGGGCGGCGGCGGTGCGGCCGTAGCGCCGCCGCCGCCCACGCCGTCCACCCCGTTTGTAGCGGTGGTGGACGCCGAGCAGGTTCGCGCGGCGGTAATGCTGGCGCTGGACGCCTCCATCGACGCCATGGTTGAGGAAATCTCCCGCCGCGTAGTGGCTGCTTTACAGAACAGGAAATCCGACGCGAAGCTGCTAGAGGCGGCGCAGGCTTCCAACAAGCCCGCGGAGCTGGCGGATCGCATTGAAGCGGTTCGCCGCGTCCACCCGCTGCGGATTCGCGGCTCTATGCTGGGCCTGCAAGCGGGCCGGCCGGAATCGGAATGATTTATGCCCGACAACACTTTTGACGTAGTCTCCAAGATCGAAATGCCGGAAGTGCTCAACGCCGTTCAGCAGGCGTCCAAGGAAGTCCAAACCCGCTTCGACCTGAAGGATTCCAAGTCCAGCATCGAGGTGAAAGAGAAGGAAAATAAGATTCTGCTGGCCAGCTCGGATGAGTTCAAGCTCAAGGCGGTGGTGGAGATTCTCCAGTCGAAGCTGGTGAAGCGCAAGGTGCCGCTCAAGGGACTCAGCTTTGGCGAAATCATCCCGTCGGCCGGATCCACCGTGAAGCAGGAAATCACGCTGCAACAGGGCATCGCCATCGAAAAGGCGCGCGAAATCGTGAAGAAGGTGAAGGACAGCAAGCTCAAGGTGCAGGCCTCGATCCAAGGCGATTTTGTGCGCATCGCGGGCAAAGATCGCGACACGCTGCAACAGGCCATCCAGCTTCTGCGCAATAGCGATTTCGGCATCGACATGCAGTTCATCAATTACCGTACCAACTGAAGTGGCGCGCCGCATCGAATCGCTATCGCTCGCGGGGCCCGCGGGCAGCCTGGAAGGGATGCTTGAGGAGCCGGACGGCCACCCGCCGCGTCTGGCGGCGGTAGTGTGCCACCCCCACCCGCTCTATGGCGGGACCATGCACAACAAGGTGGTATACCGCATCGCCCGCGGATTGCGGCGCGCCGGCTGCGTGGTATTGCGCTTCAACTTCCGCGGCGTGGGGCAGAGCGCGGGCGAGCACGGGTATATGGCCGGCGAGATCGAAGATGCGCGCGCCGCGCTGGAATATCTGCGCGGCCGCTATCCGGAGCTGCCGTTCGCTCTGGCTGGTTTTTCGTTCGGGTCGCGCGCCATCATGCAGCTGGGTTGTGAAATGTGCTGTGAAATGGGCTGTGAACTGGGCGGCGCGCAGTTCCTGCTGGCGGCCGGATTTGCGACGCGCATGGGGCCGGTGGAATTCCTCGCGGAGTGCGCTGTGCCCAAAATCTTTATTCACAGCACGCACGACGAATTCGGGCCGCGGCCGGATTTCGAGCGGATGTATCTTCAGGTGGCCGAGCCGAAGCGTCTAATATGGATCGAAGCGGCGGACCATTTTTTCGCGGGCGCGCTGGAGGAACTGGAAGAGCGTGTGATGGAAGCCGCGAGCGGTGCGCCCATGGCCGTCGTGTGAGACGATGTACGACAGACCTCCTGGTCTGTCGTTGGCCGATCACAACCGCTCGAGCGTCATGGGGTCGAATTCGCCCCCGCAATATTTCTCTAACGCATCCACAAAGATCTGATTGTCAGCCGTGACATGGGCGAACAGGGTCATGCAAGATCGAAATTTCAGGTCGTCGGGATAGCCGAATATCTGGTCCAGCGAACGTCCCTCCACCAGCGTCACCAGCCGGGTACATTCTCTCAGCCTCGGTCCAAGTATCGGGTGTTCCAGGTACGCGAGGGCCTCTTCCCGCGAAGTAATCGCGAACCTCGCCGCGGTCGCACTAGAGCCCAAGCCCTCGATTTGCGGAAAAACGAACCAGATCCAATGGCCGCGCTTGTCGCCCTTGCGGAGTTCTGAGCATACCTGGTCGTAGACGCGATTCTGGGCGTCTACGAAGCGTTGAAGATGGTGAGGATCATGCAAGGTTCGATCAGTCTCATGATAATGCAAGCGCCGCCGCAGGTTCTTGTATCGCCCCTGCGGAATCCCGGTAAGCACCGCGGGTTAACATCGGATTCATGGACATAATCACCGGCAACGTCGGCTGGATCGAAGTCATCTGCGGACCTATGTTTTCGGGCAAGAGCGAAGAGTTGATCCGCCGCCTGCGCCGCGCCATGATTGCGCGCAAGCGCGTCGAGGTATTCAAGCCGGCGATCGACAACCGCTACTCCGACGACGAAATCGTCTCCCACGGCGATCTGCGGATGAAGTCGCAGGTAGTGAGCGGCGCCGCCGAGATTCTCGACCGCATCGATTGGCGGTCGGAAGTGATCGGGATCGACGAAGCCAATTTTATGGGGCCGGAGCTTGTGGACGTGGCGCAGAAGCTGGCAGATAGCGGCAAACAGGTGATCATCGCGGGACTCGATACCGATTATATGGGGCGGCCGTTCACTCCCATGCCGGATCTGCTGGCGCATGCGGAATCCATCACCAAGACGCTGGCGATCTGCATGCGCTGCGGGAATCCGGCGAAACACACGCAGCGGCTGCGGGGCTCGGACGATCTGATCGTAGTGGGCGCCTCGGACATTTACGAAGCGCGCTGCCGCCGGTGCTTCGAGCCGGGGATTCCTAAGCAGACCGAGATGGAGTTCATCAAGGCCAAACGGACGTAAGGCCGCGTCCGTCGACTTTCCGAGTCTGACAGGTTTGACGGCTGATTATAATGGCGTTGGTGTAAGACGCTGTGCAACCACGGAGGGAACGAATGATTCGATCGCCATTCCTTATCGCGTCGATGGCGCTCGTAGCCGCGCCCGTCATCTGCGGAAATGAGCTCACCATTAAGCGACCGGATGGCCGCGACATCGCAACTTCTGAAATTGACGCCACCGTTGCGCGCCTGATGGAAGCGGCCCACGTGACCGGTACAGGAATTGCCGTCTTCCACGAAGGCAAGATTGCGTATCTCAAAGCTTACGGTTATCGCGATACCGAGAAGCGATTACCGCTCACGCCGAACTCTGTCATGACCGCTGCGTCTTTGAGCAAATCGGCATTTGCCGCCGTCGTCATGCGCCTGGTGCAAGACCGCGTACTCGACCTCGATAAGCCGATTCATGAGTACCTTCCCAAGCCGCTTCCCGAATATCCGAGATATGCGGACCTCCAGGGAGACGACCGCTATAAGAAGCTCACGCTGCGCATTCTGCTGAGCCACACCAGCGGCTTTCCCAATTGGCGCGCATTTGAGGACGATCGGAAGCTCAAGATTCACTTTGAACCTGGAACGCGTTACGCATACTCCGGCGAGGGCATCGATCTCGCTCAACTGGTGGTCGAAACCGTGACCGGGCAGTCCCTTACTGTGTTGATCGACAAGACGCTTTGTCGGCCCTTGCATGCGACCCGCACCAGCATGGTTTGGGAACCGCGATTTGAAGACGATTTCGCGAACGGCTACGACGAGTATGGGCGCTCGCTCGGTCCTGAAAAACGCTCCACTCCCGATGCCGCCGGATCCATGCAGACGACGCTTCAGGATTACGCCGCGTTCCTGAGCGCGATCATGCGTCGACAGATCCTAAACACCCGAACTACCGGCAAAATGCTCAGTCCCGAAATCGGCATCCACTCTGCGCATCAGTTTCCATCCTTGGAAACTGCGACCACCGCCGACAATGACCCGATTCGGCTGCGCTATGGGTTGGGCTGGGGGCTCTACTCATCTCCTCACGGGAAGGCGTTCTTCAAGGAAGGGCATGACGAGGGGTGGAGACATTTGGCGCTCTGTCTCAATAATGGCAGCGGCATCCTCATCATGACGAACAGCTCAAACGGCGAGGGAGTGTTTAAGCCTCTCGTCGATTCGGTCCTGGGGCCAACCTCATTTCCATTCGATTGGGAGAACTATACCCCATACAACCTGCTTCCTCCGCTGCCCAAACTCAAAGAGCACAAAACGGTCTCCCTCACAGCGGAACAATTGAGCAGGCTTGCCGGGCGGTACGCATTGGCGAAGGACGTCGTTCTGTCGGTTAGCGTCGAAAATGGTCATTTGTTCGTTCAGGAAAACGACGAACCGAGGCAAGAGCTTCTTCCCGAGAGCGCCCAGGATTTCTACTCGGCAGCTTCGAGCGACGAATGTACATTCAAACCCGATGGCGACGGCCCTGCGCAGGTGCTCATTTTGCACCTCGACGGCAAGGACATCGAACTCAAGCGGGTGCAGTAGAGTCGCCCGGTCGTCTTTTGGGTCGTCTGCGACCGCAAGGCTACCTTAGCTTTGTGAGCTCATCCACGCGGCGCAACTCGGGGAACATCCACGCCCACAAGGCCACAATGCCGATGGTCCCCAGGCCGCCCAAGACTACCGCTGGAACCGTTCCAAACCACTGTGCCGTGATGCCCGATTCGAACTGGCCAACTTCGTTCGATGCCCCGATGAAGACCATATTCACGGCGCTCACACGGCCGCGCATTTCGTCGGGCGTGGCCAGTTGAACCATGGTCTGGCGTACGATCACGCTCACCATATCGCACGCGCCCAGCATCGCCAGCGCTGCCATGGAAAGGGCCGCGTTGCGCGAAAGGCCGAAGACTACGGTGAACGCGCCGAAACCCGCCACGCACCACAGCATCGCCGTGCCGGCATGGCGTTTGAGCGGCCGGTACGCAGTCACCACGGCGACGATGAACGCACCCATGCCCGGTCCGCTGCGAAGCAAGCCGAGTCCCGACGGGCCGATTTTGAGGATCTCGGCGGCATACACCGGCAATAGCGCCACGGCGCCGCCGAGCAACACCGCGAACAGGTCGAGCGACATGGCGCCAAGCACCAGCTTTTTGCGCCAGATGTAACGCAGTCCGCCGAGCACCATGTCGGCCGTGGCGACCGTGCGGGGCCATACAGGCACTTTTACGCGAATCCTCGAAACCAGTAGGAGCGACGCGAGCGCCCCTACCGCCGCGGAGCCATACACGGGCGCGGGACTGGCTGCGAATCCGTAGAGCAGTCCGCCGATCGCGGGGCCCATGATCGTGGCCGACATAAAGATGGAAGCGCTCCACGCGACGGCATTCGGGAAATGCTCTTCCGGCAGCAAGGAGGGCAGGAACGATTGCCCGGCCGGCCCGTTGAACGAGCGCACTACGCCGTTGCCCAGCAGCGCCGCGTAAATCGGCCAGGTGGAATGGATAGCCATGGCGGTGAGCGTCAGCAGCGTCAGCGAGCAGAGCGAGAACCCGGCGAAGCACGCCATGATGATGCGGCGGCGGGGGAAGCGGTCGGCGGCGTGCCCGGCCACCAGGAATAGCAGCACGCCGGGCAGGAATTGCGCCAATCCGACCAGTCCCAGGTCGAGCGGCCGGTGTGTAATCGAATACACCTGCCAGCCGACCGCGACAGCCTGCATTTCCGAAGCGGCGGTTGCTAGAAAACGGGCGGTCATGTAGTAACGGAAGTTGGGATATTGGAACGCGACACGGCCGGGCACCCTTCAATTATGGGGGATTGGCCGCGCCCGCCAGGTTTGAGGGAACGAATCCGAATCGGCGCCGCGCGCATCTATACCGTCATATGGCGCTAGAAAAATGGAAGTTCGATACGGTGCATTCGAGCGTGAGTTTTTCCGTTCGGCACCTGATGATTTCACGCGTACACGGCAGCTTCAAGACCTGGAGCGGCTCTCTGGAAACCGACGACGCCTACCCGGAACTCTCGAAGGTTCAGGTGAGCATAGACGTCGCCTCCGTCGACACCAAGGAACCGCAACGGGATGAGCACTTGCGCTCGGCGGATTTCTTCGATGCGGCCAACCACCCGAATATTACGTTTGAGAGCGCCAGTGTGCAGACGGTGGATCCCGAACATTTCAAGATTTCGGGCAACCTCACTATCCACGGGGTTTCGAAGCTGGTGACGCTGGATGCGGAATACTTCGGACGCCAGAAGGACCCGTGGGGCGGCGAGCGCGCCGGTTTTTCCGCCAAGACGTCGATTGACCGCCGGGATTTCGGCCTCGTGTTCAATATCCCGCTCGAGGGCGGCGGCTTTGTGGTGGGCGAGAAAGTGGACATTACACTCGACGTTCAGGCAGTGAGAGAAGCCGCCGCCGCGGCTTAATCCGGCGCTAAGGGCGGGCTGGCCTTCAACGCGGAGAGGCGGAGTTCGCCACGGAGTTGCGGGGATGGCGCATAATCGGCGCTCCCTCAAAGACTCCGCGTTTTCCTCCGCCTCTCCGCGCCTCCGTGTTAGGATTCAGGCATCCACGCCGTCGTGCCCCCGCCGGCGATGCCACATCCGCCGCAACAACGCCGAGCGCTGCCGGACGCTGTTCCACCGATATCGGCGAGCCGTCTTCATTCCGCCTGACTCACTGGGCTAACTCTGAACTAACTCACTGAACGACCCTACTCAACGACCTCACTGAACGACCGCTCCGACCACCATTTCAATTGTCCGCCGCAAGCCGTCGTCGGTGCCTATAGGTCCATCGCTGAACTGGCTTCGCTCGGCCGGCTTCCAGTTGTCGCGCGAGCCGTCGTAATACTTGTAGTCTTGCGGAATGTGCGTCGAGCCGGGATCATATTGCCGGTCGGAGCCGGCCATTTTGTAGATCACCATATCGAGAGATGGAATCACGACCACTCCGAAACCGCCGCCGCCGGATTTGAAGAACGCGTCCCGCGGCGCGCCCGCGACATGGCCGTCCGCATTCACCTCCCACATCAGGCTCATCGGGGCATGCTTCTGATAAGGCGACGGTTTGCCGCAAGCTTCCACGTAAGCGGCGGGAATCAATTGCTGTTTGCCCCACTTGCCGTTGTGAAGGATGGCGTATTCGAAGCGGAGAAAATCCGTGGCGTGCATGGCGATGTCGGCTCCGCCCGGCGTGTGAATCTTGTTTTCGCCGCGGTACACGCCCCAGCCCCATTGGCCCCAACCCTCAGGCTGCGCCAGTTTCTTATCGATATACTCCTGCAGTTCCATGCCCGTGATGTGCCGCAACACGATGGACGCGATGTGCGGAGATTGCGAAGTGTAAGAATAACCAGCCCCCGGATCGGTCCAGAGGGGCGTGTGCAGAGCGCTCTGATCCTGCTGATTCGGATCGAACGGACCTGGCAACGTGGGTTGGCCGGGCGCTGCCGCTTGTCCGCCTCCGCGTCCGCGGCCGCCCACAGGCTCCAGTTTCACCGAGGGCACGCCGTTCACAAAACCGGGATTGCCGCCTTCTCCATGCAGACCCGAGGCCATGGAAAGCAACTGCCCCAGCGTAATATCGGCCTTTCGCGGGTCATCCAGCGGAAAAGCTTCGGGCAGGTATTGCTGAGTGAACACCTTTGTGTCCAGTCCCAGCGGAAACTTGTCCTTGTATTCATGCAGCATGATGCCGCACGCAATACTGGTGAACGCTTTGGCGCATGAGGCTACCACGGGCGTCGCCATCCGGCTGCCTTTGCCATAATATTTCTCGAAGACAAGGTAGCCATGCCGCACCACCAGCAGGCCGCCATGCTGGCTGCTGCGCGAGGCATATTCGAACGCATAGTCCAGCCGGGTGAGATCCATGCCCGCGATCTTGCGAATCTGGGCGCTGTCTTTGAGAGTGCGCCAACCGCCTTCACTGTCGGGCGGCGGAAAATAATCGTCTCCAGCTAACGCGGCCAGCGGAAACAGAACCAACAGCGCCGCGACGCCGCGGACTTTCCCGTAGGGAACGGCTTGAGTAAGTTGCATGCTTCTGCAAAGCGCCTTAAAGGCGACAAAGCCTCCTGATGCTGACTCATGATACACCCACCGTCCGGGGAAATCTGCATCTCCGGTTCGACGAGACGAGAGTGAGTCGCGGTTCTCCGCCGCCTTCTATCCTACTCCACGGGCTCTGTCTCGCCTGCGCGAAAATACTCTCATGCTCAGTCTCTCATCCGCAAGATCGTTCGCTCTCATTCCTGTATTTGTCCTGTTGACGCACTCGCACGCCGCCGCTCAGGTGCTCACTGCGCAATACGACAACGCCCGCACCGGCGCCACGCTGCATGAGACCACGCTGACTCCCGCCAACGTCAACGCCGCCCATTTCGGCAAGATCTTCTCCTTTCCGGTGGATGGCGACGTCTATGCCCAGCCGCTTTACGTGGCCGGCGTCGAGATCCCCGGAAAGGGAACCCACAACGTCGTCTTCATCGCCACGGAACATGACAGCGTGTATGCATTCGATGCCGCGGGCGCTGCGACCGGTCCTCTGTGGCGCGTCAATTTTCTCAACTCCGGCGCGGGCGTCTCCACCGTGCCCGCCCGCGATGTCGCCTGCCCGTTCATAGCCCCCGAAATCGGAATCACGCCCACGCCTGCGATCGATCTGCAAACCGGAACGCTCTACGTTCTGGCGCGGACCAAAGAGGGCGGCGGGGCTTTCTCATCGGCCCGCTACGTGCAGAAATTGCACGCGCTGGCGATCACCACCGGGACGGAAAAGTTCGGCGGACCAGTCGAGATCAAAGCGTCCGTGAAGGGCCGCGGCGCGTCGCAGGCCGAGGTCGCCTTCGAACCCTTGCGCGAGCTGCCGCGCGCCGCGCTGCTGCTGGTGAACGGCCAGGTCTACCTGACATGGGGGTCGTCCTGCGATGTCAGCCCTTACCACGGCTGGGTGATGGCGTATGACGCGCGCACGCTGGCGCAAACCGCGGTATTCAACACTTCCCCGGATGACGAACAGAGCGGCATCTGGCAGAGCGATAACGGCCCGGCCGCCGACGAGGAGGGGAACGTTTATATCGCCACCGGAAACGGCAAATTCACAGCCGCCGCCAACGGCCGCGATTACGGTGACAGCCTCCTCAAGCTGGGGCTGGCCAACCGCAGCCTGAACGTGCTGGATTACTTCACTCCATTCAATGAGAAGTCTCTCAACCGCGACGATGACGACCTTGGCTCCGGCGGCCCGCTCTTACTTCCCCGGCAGCCGGGCGCGCCATTCGGCCTCGCTTTGGTGGGCGGCAAAGACGGCAGTCTGTATGTTCTCGATCGCGGCCACTTAGGCAAGTTCCAAGAGTCGAGTAACAGCCACGCGGTACAAGTCATTCGCTTCCGTGACGGCATTTACTCCGCGCCCGCATACTGGAACGGCCGCGTCTATATCCTGGCGAGCGGCGACTATCTGTCGGCCTTCGCGCTGAACCATGGCAGACTCCCCGCGCAGCCCGACGCGATTAGCGTCCAGAGGTTCGGGAATCCGGGAGCCACTCCGGCTATCTCGGCTAACGGGACCAGCAATGGCATCGTCTGGCTCATCGAGACCAAGACCTGGAATGGCGCCGACCAGCCGGCGGTCCTGCGCGCTTACGATGCCGCCAACGTTGCCCGCGAACTCTACAACAGTGAGCAGAACCGCGATCGCGACCGCGTGGGTGTGACTCTCCGGTTCACCATACCTACGGTAGCCGACGGCCGCGTGTATGTGGATGCAAAGCACAGAGTGGATGTGTTCGGTCTGCTGCCCCCGCCTGGTTCTTAATAGTGCACTGACGCGCGCTACTCGCCCCGCAGCGCCGCCGCTGGATCCACCCTGGTAGCCCGCCGCGCCGGCAGCCAGGCCGCCGCCAAAGCCACCGCCCCCAGCGCGCACGCAGCCAGCGCGATCACCACCGGGTCCGTGGCGCTCACCTGATAGAGCAGCGTCTGCAGATAGCGCGTAAGCAGCAGCGCGCCTGCAATGCCAGCTGCGCTTCCAACTGCGGCCAGCTTCGCGATTTCGCCCAGCACGTCGCGTTGCACATCGCCTGGCCGCGCGCCCAGCGCCATGCGGATGCCGATTTCGCGCTGCCGCTGGCCCACGCCGTATGAGATCACGCCGTAGATTCCGATGGCCGCCAGCGCTAATGCCAGCGCCGCGAAGCCGCCCAACAGCGTAGTCGAAAACCGCGGCTGCCACACTGCCCGGTTAACCACTTGCTCCATGCTCTGCACCTCGGCGATGGGCAGGTCGGGATCGAGCGCCCAGACCGCTTTCTCGATCGGTTCGACGAGGGCGCGTGGATCGCCGGCGGTGCGCGCCACGAGCGTGAAGTAGCTCTGCGATTCGGACTGCGGAAACGGCAAGTAAAATTCGCTATAGGCGGAGCTGCCCCAATCGCGCTGTTCGGCGTCGCGCACGATGCCGACCACGGTTGCCCAACGGTCCTTCGAACTGTTGCGGAACCTCTTGCCGATTGCGCCGCCATTCGGCCAATAACGGCGCGACATGGTTTGGTTGACAATAGCTACGCGAGGCGCATTGGCGTCGTCGCGGTCGGTGAAATCGCGGCCTTGCTCGAGCGGGATGCGCATGGTCTCGAAGTAGCGGGGGAAGGCCAGGCGGTAGACCGCGTTCGGCTCGTCTCCCGGCGCCGGTTCGGGCTGGCCTTCCACGCGAATGTCGAAGGTCCACTGGTCGCCGGCGAGGGGGAGATGGTTGATTCCGCTGGCGGCGCGAACGCCGGGTACTGCCGCGACGCGGGTGAGCGTCTCGCGGAAGAATGCCGCGTGCTTATCCGGCGCGCCGAAGGGGGAACCGGCTACGTTGACCGTCATGCTGAGAACGTTGCGCGGGTCGAAGCCGGAATCCACCGCGCTCAGGTTCCGGAAACTGCGGATCATCAGTCCGGCGCCGGAGAGCAGGATCAGTGAGACGGCGACTTCGCTCACCACCAGCAGATTGCGCAGGCGGCCGCTCTGGCGCGACGAACCTCGCGCGGCTTCCTTCAATGCGGCGTTGAGATCGGGCCGTGAGGATTGCAGCGCTGGCGCCAAGCCGAACAGGATCGCAGTCACTGCGGAAATAGCCACCGTGAACAACAGGACCGGAATGCCGATGCCGATCTCGCGATACCGCGGCAGCGTGAAGCGGCTGGCTTCCGGAATTGCGCCCGTGAGCGCGTGGATCGCCCAGTACGCCAGCAGCAGACCGAGCGCCGAACCCGCCATCGCGAGCGCCGCGCTTTCAGCCAGCAACTGCCGTACGATGCGCCAGCGGCTGGCGCCGATGGCTGCGCGCAGTGCGATCTCCTTTTGGCGGCCGGTCGCGCGAGCCAGGAGGAGATTCGCCACGTTGGCGCACGCGATCAATAGCAGGAAGCCGACGGCCGCCAGCAGCACCAGTAAGGCTGGTTTGATCTTACCCACGGTGGCCTCTTCGAGAGACATAATGCGCGCGCCGATATCGGTATCCGTCGCGGGGTATTCCCGCTCGATTTGGCGGGCGATGGCGCTCATTTGAGTTTGCGCCTGCTCGATAGTGACGCCATCGCGCAAGCGCGCAAAGACGCGGACCGAGCGGCTGGCGCGGGCGTGCAGGCGCGCGGGCGGAACGATGAAGGGCGCCCATAGTTCGGCTTTCTCCTGCCAGAACGGCGGGAACTGGAAGCCTGGCGGCATGACGCCGGTCACGGTATAGCTCGCGTCGTTGAGGGTGAGCGATTTTCCCACAATGCGAGGATCGCCGGCGAAGCGCCGCTGCCACAGTGTGTAGCTCAGCAGCACCGTGTACGTGTCTTCGGAACGAAATCCGCGGCCAAACATGGGCTGGACGCCCAGGACGTCGAGCAGACTCGTCGAGGCATGCAAGGCGTCGACTTGCTCGGGCCGTCCATCGCCCGTGAGGGCTGCGTCCCATGCCTCGGTTGACGCGATGGATTGGAAAACGGTCTGGCGGTCGCGCCAATCGGCATAGGTGGCGGGCGAAGTTGGAAACATGCCGCCGCGCCGGTTGTCGGTCTCCTGGATAAAAACCAGCTTCTCCGGATGCGGATACGCCAACGGCTTAAGCAGTACGTTATACGCCACGCTGAACATGGCGGTGTTGGCGCCGATGCCGATGGCGAGCGCCAACAAGGCAACCACGGCGAAGCGCGGCGATTTCGCCAGCGACCGGAACGCGTGGCGCAAGTCTGAGAGCAAGGTGCGGCCTCCGATGGTTAGACGCCGGCGGCGCCCGATGGACAGCTATTCCGCGGCGCGCTCCGAAAGCGCTCGATCCAGCAGGCCGGTGACTTGCAGCCGCCCCGCCCACAGGCGTGTGTATTCCAGATCCAAATCGGGATTGGTGGCGACAATGCCCATGATATCGCCCCATTGGCGGTCCGAAACCTGACCGCCGTCCTTATACCAGCGCAGCTTGGCCAGGAGGTCGTCTTCGGGCGTCGAGACTGGGCATACAACCACTTCGCCGTCGATTGTCACCGGCTCAAGAGTGGCACGCTGCATCTCGCACTCGTGGAAATCGGATTGGGCCGGAAACAGGTCGATCTTCCACCCAGTTGGTATGTGGATGACGAACGCACGCCCCGCTTGAATTGCCTGGCGTATCTGTTGCGCGTCGGCATACCAACCCGGGCCGAGAGCTGCCACCAACTTCTCTGAGTGCAGGGCTCCAATGCGGACCACCAAATCGATATTCATGGTTGCCCTCGCGACCCGTGTCGAAGCGGCTATTGACCCGACAACTACAAACGGCAATTGCAAGCTGTTTAAGGCGGCCGATAAGGGATTCAGCGGATTGACGACGGTCACGTCAGTTCTGCGCTATACGCTTTTCGGAAGAGATCCTCACCCAAGGTCAACCGCGCGCGTCTCAAGAAGATCTCGCGGTCGTCGGCCTCTGGAAACTTCCGCCGAAGTCCGGCTTCGGAAAGCAATTGGACTGTTTTCGAAAGCGACATCGCGCGGCGTATCTTCTCCGCGGGCGATGTGCGGCGCTGAAGATCCAGGAAAACCTTCCAAGCTTCCGGGCTTGTATCCTCGGGCCTCATAGCTCTACTAAAGCCCAAGCTAACATCCCTTCGCCCCGCATTTGCCCGAGCCTCAACCCTACATCACATCATGGCCACCGGGGGAGCAGGCTCGTTCGGGTCGCCCGCATTCGCCAGCGGAACCTTCACTAGCACGTACCCGATCAGCCCCAGAAACACCACGCCTAGCAAATACGACGGATCGTTGAAAAGCTTCGGAATGGGCCAGCGCTCGAACTGAAACGTCGCCGTCACAATCCCCGCCAGCGCTTCGCCCGCGATCATTCCCGACGCCGCAAGCACCCCCACGTTCTCCACGCGCGCCTTCTGCGCTTCGTTCAATCCCGCGCGCCGGCATAGCGAATCGCTCACCCAGCGAATCAGGCCGCCCAGGAAAATCGCCGACGTGATGGAGATCGGCAGGTACATTCCAATCGCCACCAGCATCGGGCTCTTCACCTTGATCATGATCAGCGCGAAGCCCATCATGATGCCCGCCACCACCAGCGGCCACGCCATGTCGCCCCCCACGATGCCCTGCGCCAGCGACGCCATCAATCCCGCCTGCGGCGCCGAGAGTGCGCGGTCGCCAAAACCGATTCCGCCCGAATTGATATTGCCCTGCTGCAGCACCATCAGCGGAAAATACATGATGAGGCTGGCCACCACCACCGCAATCAGTTCCGCGATCTGGATGTATCGCGGCGTCCCTCCAAGTATGTAGCCCACCTTGAAATCCTGCAGCAGCTCGCCCGCCACCGACGACGAAACGCACACCACCGCCGCCACTCCCAGCACCGCCACCACGCCCGGCATTCCGGTCGCGCCCATCACCACCATCAGCAGCGCCGCGATCACCAGCGTGCACAGCGTCAGCCCGGAAACCGGGTTGTTCGACGACCCGATCACTCCCACCAGATGGCCCGACACCGTCGCGAAGAAGAAGCCCACAATCAACATTACGATCGCCGCCGCGATGCCGCCCGCCACCAGTTTCGAGAGATAAATGTAGAGCACCGTCATGGCGACAAACGTCACCGCCAGCAGCCCCAGCACCGTCTTCGAGCTCATGTAGCGCTCCGTGCGGTTCATCGATTCCAGATCCGGCCCGCCGGTGCGCACTTCGGCGAACGCTTTGGCCAGGCCCGAAAACAGGTTCTTGCGCATACGGAACAGCGTGTACGCCGTACCCACCATCATTCCGCCCACCGCGATGGGCCGCACGATGTAGCGCCAGACCGCGTTCGCTTCATCCAGCCATCCCGCCTCGCTGCCGGGTCCGGTCGGCAGGTAGTTTTTCAACTGCGGCCCCAGGAAGAATATCAGCAGCGGAATCAGCAGTCCCCACGCAATCACGCTGCCGGCAAAATTGAGCGACGCCAGCTCCGGGCCAATCACGTATCCCACACCCAGGAAGGCGGGGCTCACGGTCGGCGCCGCGCAGGTTGCGACACCGCCGGCGCCC
>Ga0116129_1000621_pt1 | contig 22070 bp, 17 predicted proteins | sample June2015DPH_17_2_FD_89732 | JGI IMG/M metagenome (GOLD analysis project Ga0116129, IMG submission 89732) | Peatland microbial communities from SPRUCE experiment site at the Marcell Experimental Forest, Minnesota, USA - June2015DPH_17_10 | ecosystem: Environmental > Terrestrial > Soil > Wetlands...
GAAACTCTGATTAAGTGGCACGAACGGTAGGTCACGGCTTCAGCCGTGACATAAATGCAGCAAAATCAATGCGGCTTTAGCCGCTGAGGTATGCTTCACGGACTTAATCAGACCTTCCCTAGCTGACTTGTGGGGTGCGATTTGCGGGTATGACAAACGACCGGAGACCGAGCAGAAGCACATCGCAAACGCGTTTCTGCTAGCTTGTCTCCTCGATTATCGGAGAAGAGACAAGATCGACGATCCGTGGAATGCCGTCTACAAATTTTTTGAGAACGGCCCTGAATTCCGGGATGACCTGTGGCGTAAGATTTACGAAACTCCCGAGGAGGAGTGGCGCTCAGATTTCGCCTTCAGGCGACACAAGCTCCACAGGGAGCGCCCGCCGCACAACCGCCTATGGCCTATTGCTGAAGCAATTACATACTGGTTCGATGGTGATGCCCGGCTCATCTGGAAGGACAAAGATGCTTTCAGCACGCTGGCTCGGCTTCACTGGATTGGCGCTGGAGAACAAATCTCCCGCATGATAGTTGGTGCGCTCAAGGACTGCGGCTATGTCAAAGGCAAGGGCGACCCGAAGGCCGACGTTCGTATCTGCCGCGTCATCGGCCGCAGCATTCTCGGCGAGGCAATTCCAACCTCCAGGCCATTCTCTGCTATCCGCATCTGCCGCGAGATACATCCAGACGACCCATGGGAGTTGGACGGCCCACTCTGGCTCTTGGGCGAGAAGACCTGTACTTCGATAGCGCCAGACTGTGACCGATGCTATCTGCGCGAGAGATGCGCATACTTTCAAAAAAACCGCACTATGTAGCAATCATGGCAAAGCCTACGCCGCATTCAAAATAAGCTTCTTCCCCAGCGCGCGCAGCGCAGCATCGATGCGATCAATCTTCGTGGCGTGTTTCAGGTCGGTCAGCCGGTTTACTTCCTGCTTTGTTGTTCCGATGCGCCGCGCCAGCTCAATCGGCCTCACCTTCTGGCTCAGCATTTCATTCAGCAGCAGAACCTTTGCCGCTACGCTCACAGGCAGTTCCACCAGAACCTGTCCACGCTTGGGCTTCGACGGCATCGGCACCGGGCGCTGGTCCTCAAAATAGAAGTCCATTGCCAGTTCCAGCACTTCTTTCGCCATCTCCAGCGCCTCGGCGCGGTCTTTGCCACAGGTAATTGCTTCCGGAATATCTGGAAACGTAACCAGAATCGATTTCCCGTCCTTACGAAGATTTGCCGGGTAGCCTTGCATAGCTCTAGAGTACACAATTTTGTTTACATGCATATATATGGGTACTGGTTTCCCGGAGGGAGCAGGGGCCTTCAGGCCCCTGAAACAGGGATGCAAAATAACGCGGCTTTAGCCGCGGGCCTTTCGTTTATCCTTCCGCCATGCGCCTCGCACCGCAGGAAATCCGCACCTATCTCGTCACCTCTGTTACGGCTCAACGCCGCTCTCTCTTTCAGGTCACAGCCAGCGCAGAGATCTTGCAGCAAACAATCTTCGACTATCGCGCACAAGGCAAGTTTTTACTGCATGCATTTGTCATCATGCCGGACCATTTCCACGCGATCATCACACCCGCTCCGGAAATTTCTCTGGAAAAGGCCGTGCAGTTCATCAAAGGTGGCTTTTCGTTTCGATTTAAAAGCAAACTCGACGTGTGGATGAAAAGCTTCAACGAGAGCCAGATTCTTAATGAAGATAAATTTAGGAATGCCGTCCTATATATAGAGCAGAATCCTGTGCGGCGCGGGCTTACATCGTTACCGGAACAATATCCCTATAGCTCTGCTGCGAGAGTTTCTCTCGATCCTATGCCTGAACATTTACAAGCCCGGGCCTAAAGGCCCGGCATACTGCCGCATCCATTTCAGGGGCCTGAAGGCCCCTGCTCCCTCCGCTGAGATAGCATGAACTCAATCGAGATCATCATGCCCGCAACCAGCACCGCCGAAAAAAAATCCCCCTCTAAGAAAACTGCTCTGAATAAAGCCGTTGCCAACCACGGCGACCTCTCTCCCGAACGCGTTGCCGCGATCTTGCACGGCCTCGATGAAGCCTATCCTGAAGCCATCTGCGCGCTCGATCACAAATCGCCTTGGGAGTTGCTGGTGGCGACGATTCTTTCGGCGCAGTGTACCGATGTGCGGGTAAATATGGTCACACCCGCTCTCTTCAAGCGCTTCCCTACTCCTGCGGCGATGGCGAAGGCTACGCTGCCGGAGCTTGAATCCCTGGTGCGGACCGCCGGGTTTTATCGCAATAAGGCGAAGTCGATTCAGGGCGCGGGAAAGACCATTATGGAAACATTTGGCGGCAAGGTTCCGCAGACGCTTGCCGAGCTGATCACCGTTCCCGGCGCGGCGCGCAAGACGGCGAACGTGGTGCTTGGCGTCAGCTTTGGCAAGGCTGAGGGCGTTGTTGTGGACACGCATGTCTTTCGTATCTCGCGGCGTCTCGGATTGGCGAAAGGCGATACCCCACAGAAGGTGGAGCAGGAGCTGATGCACATCATCCCGCAGGATCGCTGGATCAGCTACTCGCACCAGATCATTCATCACGGACGCAAGGTCTGCATCGCCCGCAAACCCAAGTGCCATGAGTGCAATCTGGAGCAGCTCTGCCACTCGAAAGACAAAACCTGGCATTCCTGAAAAATTCTTAAAATAGTTTGCACAATATATAGTCCGTTTGTGCCACAATGATTTCAAGTTGAAAAAGGCCCGAATCCATTGCGGATTTGGGCCTTTCGCTTTTGAGGCTGTACAGTTGCACAGTTCCGGAATGAAGATCGCATAAAGATTCAAATAAGGACTGTGCAAACGTCTCCAATAACCACAAAATAAATTACTTAGGATTCAGCATTGCACAGGATAACTCAGCAATTTCTCTCAAAAAACCGCTTCACCGCAGCGATAAGGCCGGGAATGTCGCTGGGATTGGCTTCAGCGGCGGGAGGCCAGTTGTGCTCGCAGAGAGTCTGGCTGGTGATGGGACCGATGGAGATGGCGGCTATGCCATCCAGCGGAAATGGAATTCCTGCCTTGGCGGCGGCTTCCGCCAAATGCGTCACGCTGGATGAGCTAGTAAAGGTAGCAGCATCGAGTTTTTTCGCTAAAGCTGAGCGCAGCTTTTCAGGAGCGTCGGTCGGCATCACATTGCGATACGCATCGACGACATCGACCTGGGCTCCTGCGGTGCGGAGAGCATCGGGGATCACGTCGCGGGCCTGCGATGCCCGGGCCAAAAGGACTCGTTGACCGGGCCAGTAGCTGGCGAGACCTTTGATGAGGCTTTCTGCCACATAGCTAGTGGGAACGAAATCGACTTGAAGGCCCGCATTTTGAAGCGCAGCCGCAGTGGATGAACCGATGGCGGCGATCCGGGTATGCGGGGAGATGGAGAGTGCTGCTATCCCATCCATTTCGCGGTGAGACTGCGAAATGGATGGGGCACCCACGGTTGTGGCCCGCTCTATGAGGGCATGGACTGTATTGGTGCTGGTGAAGATGAGCCAGTCATAAGAGGCAATGTCGTGGAGTGCAGAGTCGAGGGCGGCAAAACTTCCCGGAGGACGAATTTCAAGGACGGGGACTTCGACGGGTTCGGCTCCGAGGGTTCGGAGGCCTTCTGAGAGTTTGCTGGCCTGATGCGCGGCTCGGGTGACCAGGATGCGGCGACCGGAGAGAGCCGTCATCCTCCTATACCTATGCGTTTTGCGGCGCCGGACTGCATCAGGCGTTTGGCGGCCAGGAGTCCGAGGGAGTGCGGGTCGGTTCCGTCGCGCAGTTCACGCTCGTGGATGCGGATGGCAGTGCCGGTGGCGGGGTCGGCTACTACGCCAAAGATTTCAACGTGTGCGGCGTCTGGGAAGCGGCAATGGACGCCGATGGGAACCTGGCAGCCGCCGCCTAAATCGGAGAGACAGGCGCGTTCGGCGATGATGGCGTAATGCGTGTCTGCATCATTGAGGAAGCTGAGGGCTTCGATTGTGGCGGTATCGCCTAAGCGAGTTTCGATGCCGAGTGCGCCCTGACCTGCGGCTGGGCAGAACTGGTCGGGTTCGAGGCGCTGGCGGATCCAGTCGGTGCGTTCGAGGCGGTCGAGGCCGGCAGCGGCTAAGAGGATGGCGTCTACCTGGTATTCTTCCAGCTTGCGGAGGCGGGTATCGACGTTGCCGCGAAACTCGATGGCTTCGAGGTCGGGACGGAGAGCTTTGAGCTGAGCGCGGCGGCGCTGACTGCTGGTGCCTATTCTGGCTCCCGGCGAGAGTGAGGCGAGGTTTTCGTACTTGATTGATACGAAGACGTCGCGCGGATCGGCGCGGCGGGGTGTGGCGGCCAGCTCGAAGCCTTCGGGAAGTTCCGTGGGCAGGTCCTTCAGGGAGTGGACGGCTAGGTCGACTTTGCCTGCGGCGAGTGCATCTTCGATTTCTTTTGTGAAAAGGCCCTTGGTGGTGCCGGATTGCTCGGCTACCTGCGCGAAGGTAATGGACTGGAGGCGGTCGCCAGTAGTTTTGATGATTTCGATTTCTACGGAGTGGCCTTGATCGCGGAGAAGTGCGGCGATGTGATTGGCCTGCCAGAGAGCGAGCTGGGAGCCGCGGCTACCGATGCGAAGGTTCATTTGCGGGACTCCGCGTCAGAATAAGCATTGAGCGGAAGCATTTGCTCCGTGACTGCTTCCGGCTGCGCTGTGATGACCTCCGGGCCGCCTTCCGTGATTACGGGAAGCGAGTACGTCTCGCAGATGGCGTCGAGGCGAGTGGCGTCGTTGTCGCGGGCGGCCTGCTTGAGCGCCTGCATGGGCGGGTGAAGGAACTTGTTGACGAGGCCGCGCGTGAGGGCTTCCACAGCTTCCAACTGATCGGGAGTGAGTGGACCGAGGCGGGAAAGAGCGCGCTTGATTTCAGACTGACGGAGTTCTTCGGCCTGCTTTTGCAGCGCGACGATTGCGGGCGCGGCGGAGACGGCGCGCTGGCGCTCGTGGAAGCGCTCGACTTCGCGGGCGATGAGGGCTTCGGCGTCGGCAGCCTCACGGCTGCGTTCGTCGAGATGCGAGGCGGCTACCTGCTGGAGATCGTCGATGTCGTAGACGAAGAGGCCTTCGAGCTTGTTGACTGCGGGGTCGACGTCGCGCGGGACGGCGATATCGATGAAGAACATGGGGCGGTTGCGGCGCTTGTGTAAAAGCGCCTGGCCGTGTTCGCGGCGGAAGATGGGATGCGGCGCGCCGGTGGATGTGATGACGATGTCGGCTTCGGCGGCGGCTTCATGGAGGGCTTCAAACGGAATGACGCGAGCGTTGAAGGGCTCGGCCATTTTGTGCGCGCGCTCGGCGGTGCGGTTGGTGACGAGGACGGCGCCTGCGCCCTGCTGGACCAGATGGCGCGCGGCGAGCTCTGACATTTTGCCCGCGCCGACGAGAAAGACGGTGCGGCCCTGGAGCGAGCCGAAGATGCGGCGGGCGAGCTCGACGGCTACTGAGGCGATGGAGACGGAGCTGGAGCCGATTTCGGTTTCTGTGCGGACTTTTTTGGCGGCGGCGAAAGTGGATTGGAGGAGATGGTCAAGCTGTCCGCCGATGGTTCCTGTTTCGCGAGCGATGGAAAAAGCCTCTTTGACCTGGCCGAGGATCTGCGGCTCGCCAATGACCATGGAATCGAGGCTGGAGGCGACTCGAAAGAGATGTCTCACGGCCTGCCTGCCGCTGTGTTGGTAGACGTGGCCTTCGAGGGATTTGGGGCCGAGGCTGAACTGGTTGCGCAGGAACGCGGTGAGATCGGGGCTGCTGCTGTTCTGGTTATCGAGGGCTGTGATGAGTTCGACGCGGTTGCAGGTGGAGACGATCATGCACTCGGCGACGCCGGGTACGGAGGCAAGTGCGCGGGTGACGGAGGCCAAGTCGTCACGGGAGATGGCGATGCGCTCGCGCAACTCAATGGGGGCGGTTTTGTGATTGACGCCTAAGACGCCGAGGACGGTTTTGTGATTCTGCTCGGGTGCGAGGTTGGGCTTCATGGGGCACCGTACCTGTGGACCGAGCTGAAGACGTTGGCTGCCCAGACGGCGAGCATGACCAGGAGGACGGCTCCGGAGAGATATGCGGCGCGGCGGCCTCGGAGGCCGGCTGTATTACGAACGAAGAGCAGCAGCACGTAGACTGCCCACATGATGAAGGAGGCGATGACCTTGGGGTCGCGGAAGTAGGCTGCGCCGAGAGCGGAATCCTGAGCGAGGACCACACCTATGATGAGGCCGACGGTCATGCAGGGAAAGCCGAAGAGCAGCGTGGCGTGCGCGATGCGCTCGAGGTTGTCGAGGGGTGGGAGCCAGTCGAATGTGCTTGGACCGGTGCTGGAAAGCTTGGTTTTGATGCTGCCGGACTTGATTCGTCTTTCTTGCACCAGATACAGCAGCGAGGCGAGGACGCTGAAGCCGAGGGCGGTGTATGCGGCGAGCAGGGCCACAATGTGCGCTACGAGCCAGCTGATGCGAACGCCGGCGGAGGGAAAGATGTATCGATCTACGCCAAGCGCGGGGATGAAGATGATGAAAAAGGTGACGGGCAGGGCGAAGATGCCGAGCGAAACGGCTTTGTACAGCCACCAGACGAGAAAAAACGCAGCGGCGATGAGCAGGGCGAGGAGCGATTCGGCGTCGCGGACGCCGACGGGAAGCCAGCTATGGGCGGCGGCGAGCATTTCCACGACGGAGACGAAGTGGAAGAAGAAGGCCAGGCCAGCAAGGTAGAAGGTGGCTTTGCGCCAGCGCTCGCGGGCAAAGAGCACGGCAGGAAAGACAGCGACGCCTCCCGCTGCGTACAACACCGCCGCTACTCTGAGCCAAAGTAAATACATTCCGCCGACCTCTTGGGACGCAAGTATCAGTATAGTTTGCGTTCTTGTTGTGCTGCCTGAGGATGGCCTGGGGAGGTTAAGCGCGGCATCCTCAATAGGGTTGATTTGGGTGGGGTGGGTCGGTGCGCAGGCTGGTTCGCTTTGCGGGGCGAAGGGGTGGAAGCACGATAATCTTGTTATCAATTGTGATTAAGGATGAAAGTCAATCCGTGGTGGAGACGTTTGCGCTGACTAGCCCTGGTGCTGAGGTGGGTGAGGGTTTGAGCGCGGAGCCGGCTGTGTCGGGTAAGGCTGCCGAGCTGACGCCGTTTATGCGGCAGTGGACGGCGGCGAAGACGGAGAATCCGGATGCGCTGCTGTTTTTCCGCATGGGGGATTTTTACGAGCTTTTCTATGACGATGCGGTGACGGCTAGCCGCGAACTGCAGTTGACGCTTACGGCGCGGGATCGGGAGCGGCTGGTGCCGATGTGCGGGGTTCCGTATCACTCGGTGGAAGGCTATCTGGCGCGGCTGTTGAGGCGGGGGTTCAGGATTGCCATCTGCGACCAGATGGAAGATCCGAAGCTGACGAAGAAGATTGTGCGGCGCGAGGTGACGCGGGTGCTTTCGCCGGGCACGGCGCTGGATGCGTCGCTGGCGGCGGAGCAAAATAATTTTTTGGCGGCTTATTTTGAATTTCACCCTGGCAATTCCCACCCTAGCGACAAGGACAAAGGCGTCGCGAGGGCGGGGCACACGGTTTGTGCCGTGGCGTTGCTGGATATTTCTACGGGGGAATTTAGGACGGCGGAGTTTGCGGGAGCGAATGCTCGGGCGCAAGCGGCGGACGCGATTCTGATGGCTGGTGCGAATGAAGTGTTGCTGGGGGTGAGTGCGGAGGTTCCGGCGGGGTTGGAGCGCGTCGCGGCCAGGACTCGCGTGGAGGATTGGGTCTTTACGCATGATTTTGCCGTGCCGCTGGTGGAGCGGCAACTGCATGTGAAATCGCTGGAGGGATTTGGGCTGGTTGGGCATGAGGCGGCGGCGATTGCGGCGGGTGCGGTGCTGCACTATGTGCGGACGACGCAGAAAAATGAGGCGCTGCATATTGATTCGCTGCGGTTCCAGGAGCACTCGACGGCGCTGGAGTTGGACCAGGTTTCTGTGCGGAATCTCGAATTGATTGAGCCGCTGTTTCAGGGGCAGAACTCGCGGGTGACGCTGTTTCATACGCTGGATGAGTGTTTGACGCCGATGGGCAAGCGGTTGTTGCGGGCTACGATTCTTCGGCCACTGATTGAGGCGGCGGAGATTGATGCGCGGTATGAGGCGGTGGGTGAGGCTGCGGGCGATTTGATGCGGCGCGAGGAGTTGCGGCGGGCGTTTGCGGGGATTCTGGACCTGGAGCGGCTGCTGGCGCGATTGTCGCTGGATTCGGCAGGGCCGCGGGATGTGAGGGCGCTGGCGGCTAGTTTGGCTAGGCTGCCGGGGCTGAAGGTGGCGATTGGCGCGATGAATGCGCCTCTGTGGAGGGCGATTGCGGCGAGGCTCGATGCGCTGGAGGATGTGACGGCGCGGGCTACGGCGACGCTGGTGGATGAGCCGCCGCTGACGTTGGCGGATGGCGGTGCGATTGCGGCTGGCGTGGATGCGGAACTGGATGAGTTGCGGACGATTTCGACGAGTGGGCGACAATCGATTGCGGCGATTGAGGAGCGTGAGCGGCAGCGTACGGGGATTGGATCGCTGAAGGTTCGGTATAACTCGGTGTTTGGCTATTACATCGAGATTACGAAGGCGAATCTTTCGCTGGCGCCGGTGGATTATGAGCGTAAGCAGACGCTGGTGAATGCGGAGCGGTTTACTACGCCGGAGCTGAAGGCGTATGAGGTGAAGATTCTTACTGCGCATGATCGCTCGATTGAGATCGAGAAGCGGATCTTTGCTGAGCTGAGGCGATTCGTGCTGGAGGCGGCTGGGCGGATTCGGCGTATCTCCGCTGCTGTGGCTGAGGCGGATTTGCTGGCGAACTTTGCGCATCTGGCGGCCGGACGGAAATATGCGAGACCGCAGTTGAGCGAAGAACCGATGATGGAGGCTGTGGGGGCGCGGCATCCGGTGATTGAGCACTGGATGGAAGAGACGCGTGAGGGAAGGTTTATTCCGAATGATATTTTTCTGAATGCGAATGGACTGGATTTGAACGGAGTGGGTCCGAGCCTGCTGTTGATTACCGGGCCCAATATGGGCGGCAAGAGCACGTATCTGCGTATGGCAGCGATGCTGGTGTTGATGGCGCAGATGGGATCGTTTGTGCCGGCGACGAGTTTACGGCTGGGATTGGTGGATCGAATCTACACCCGCATTGGGGCTAGTGACAATGTGGCGCGCGGCAGGTCCACTTTTATGGTGGAGATGACGGAAACGGCGACGATTCTTAATACGGCTACGCAGCGATCGCTGATTCTGCTGGATGAGATGGGGCGTGGCACGGCGACGTTTGACGGACTGAGCCTGGCTTGGGCGACGGTGGAGTATCTGCATGCGGAGACTGGCGCGCGCACGCTCTTTGCCACCCATTATCACGAGCTGACGATGTTGGCTGAGAAGCTGCCGCGTGTGCGAAATCTGCGTGTTGGTGTGAAGGAAGCGGCGAGCGGAATTGTCTTTCTGCATACGATTGAGCCGGGTGCGGCGAGCAAGAGCTATGGTATTGAAGTGGCGAAGCTGGCGGGGCTGCCGTCTGCGGTGATCGAGCGCGCGCGGCATGTGCTTAAGCAACACGAGAAGCAAGAACGGCAGAGCGTGCAGGTAGAGACTGAGCCCGAGCCGATGCAGTTGACGATTTTCACGCCGCTATCCCAGCGCATTGTGGACCGGATTGCGGAGGTAGATGTGAATGCTTTGACGCCGCTGCAGGCGTTGAATCTTTTGGAAGAATTGAAGAATGAGATTAAGGGCAGGGACTAAAGAACATGACTGTCTTTGGAAAATCATCATGTTTTATGAAACAAAAGCAAAACCTCAGGGGCTAAAGCCCAGCGAGTTTTTTGCGTTTCTTACGGCACGACTAAAGTCGTGCCCTGTTACAAAGCTGGCCTACGCTGAGCGACCGAAAATACTGAGCTGAGGAGTTGAAGGGACGGGATGGCTACGAGTATTCGTCATGCGGCGGGGAGCTTGATTGTTGTGGGGCTGAGCAGGACTGAGCTTAGTGGCCTGGAGAGCGCGTGGCTGAAGCTGGTGCGGCCGGGTGGAACGATCCTCTTTCGAAGAAATACTGCCGATGCTTTGCAGACGCGGGGGCTGCTTGGCGAGATCACTTCTTATTGCGCGCCGCGGGCGCTGCGGTGTGTCGATCTGGAGGGTGGCACTGTTGATCGGCTGCGCGATGCGCTTGCGCCGATGCCTGCGGCGCAGTTGGTGGCGAGGGCAGATGCGAATCTCGCCCTAGCGCCAAAAGCAAAAACGGCGCGAAGGTGGGGCACCCGGTCATTGGCTTTTGAGCATGGAGAATTGATTGGACGTGGGATTAAGGCGTTTGGGTTTAACGTTACGCTTGCACCGGTACTTGATTTGACGCTTCAAGACTCAGCGCAGGTGATGGGCATGCGATCCACGGGCAGTAATGCGGATGAGGTTGTGGCCTTTGCGCGGCCATTTCTTGCAGGGCTTGCGGCGCAGGGAGTGGCTGGGTGCGGCAAACATTTTCCGGGGCTAGGCGGAGGTACGAAGGATTCGCACTTTGATACGCCGGAGGTTGAGCGCACGTGGGATGAGTTATGGCAAGAAGACATTGCGCCATACCGCACGCTGCGGAATGAGTTGCCGATGGTGATGGTGAATCATGCGGCTTATCCGCGTACAAAGGGAAAGGATTTGCCTGCTACGGCCTCATCCTTCTGGATCAATGAAGTGCTTCGCAAGCGGGTTGGTTATCGCGGGTTGATTTTTTCAGATGATATGGAGATGGGCGGCATTCTGAAGTTTCTTTCGATGGAAGAGGCTGCCGTTGCTGCGATTCGCGCGGGGATGGACATGATTGAAATTTGTCATAGCCCGGAGTTGATTCTGCGCGCGTATGAGGCGCTGATTGCGGAAGCGGAGCGGTCGACTGCTTTTCGGACGCTGCTGTTGAAGCGGGCGCAGGAGGCGGCAAAGAAACGGGCGCGGATTGTTACCGCGCAGACTGCGAAAGCTCTGACTGAGAAACAGTTTGAAGCGCTGCGCGTAAAGATTCGCTTGTTTCATGAGAAGGTTGTTGCGCTGGCGGGAGATACTGCGTTGGATTCGGTGGGCAGCGCACTGAAACCTTTGGCGGAGACAGCATGAGCACGAAGGCAATGACGATTGCGGGCGTAATGAGCGGCACATCGGCGGATGGGATTGATGTGGCTGTTGTGAGGATTCTGCCGGGAAGACAACGCGCTAAGTTGACGCTGCTGGCGCATGAGGGATTTCCCTACCCTGCTGCGCTGCGCAATGCGATTCTTGCGGCAATGAATGCAGCATCGATTTCTACGGCGGAACTTGCGCGGCTGAACTGGCGGTTGGGACTTGAGTATGCGGATGCGATTCGCAGGACTGTCGCGAAGCATGGGGCCAGGATCGAAACTGGGATTGATCTGATTGGATGCCACGGTCAGACGCTTTATCATCAGGCGCGCACGAAACGTTATGCAGGACGAAATTTAGCCTGCACGTGGCAGCTTGGTGAGCCTGCTGTGATTGCGCAGGCACTGCGTGTGCCGGTGGTTTCTAATTTTCGGCCTGCGGATATGGCTGCCGGGGGACAGGGTGCGCCTCTTGTTTCTCTGCTGGACTATGTGCTCTTTGCGGATGCGAAGCGTGGGCGTGTGCTGCAGAATATCGGCGGCATCGCAAACCTAACGGCGATTCCTGCGGGGGCTGGGGCCGATACGCTGATTGCCTTCGACACCGGGCCGGGCAATATGGTCATCGATGCGCTTGTGCAGAAACTCTTTGACAAGCCGTACGACCGCAATGGAGCGATTGCGGCGCGCGGCAAGGTAATTCCGGCTATGCTGAGTGCGGAACTGAGGCATCGCTATTACCGGATTGCGCCGCCGCGCACGGCGGGGCGCGAGGAGTTTGGCCGTGAGTATGCGGAAAGCTTCGTGGCGGCCTGCAAAAAGCACAGCAAAAATCCGGAAGATGCAGTTACAACTGCGACGGCGCTGACTGCTGAATCGATTACGCGAAGCTATGCGCGGTTTGTTGCGCCAAAGATGCAAGGCGCGAAGGTAGACTACATTGTTTCCGGCGGGGGTGCGCGCAACCGCACGCTGATGATGATGCTTGAGGAACGGCTTACATCGCTTGGATGCGAGCTTGCTTCGATTGATGGTTTCGGCTTGCCTGCGGAGGCTAAGGAGGCTGCGGCTTTTGCGCTGCTGGCGTGGCAGACATGGTATAGGCTTCCGGGGAATGTGCCTGCGGCTACGGGGGCAGAACGGGCGGTTGTACTGGGACAAGTGACGTATGTTTAGGTGTGCCGGCTTTATGTCATCCCACCCCAGGCGCAAATACAAAGGCGCGCCGAGGGTGGGGCGCCCATTGTTGTTTGTCTGCGTAATTGCTCTTGCTCTGGCTGGATGCAAGACTGCGCAACGCGATCCGCGCACGGTGGTGTTTCTGATTGAGAGCAGTCCGACGAGCCTTGATCCACGCGTGGGCACGGATGCGCAGTCGGAATATATTGACGAGTTGATTTTTGATGGCCTCGTTCAGCGGGATGCGAACTTTCACTTCACGCCTGGGCTGGCAGAACAGTGGGATCAGCCTGATCCGAAGACGGTAATCTTTCATCTGCGCGCGGGTGTGCGTTTTCATGATGGGCGCGCATTGACCAGTCGCGATGTGATGTGGACGTTGAATTCGATGCGGAATGGCACGCTGATCACGGCCAAAGCCGCATCGTATGCATCGATTGACACGATGGAGGCGCCGGATGATCGCACAGTGGTTCTGCATCTGAAGCAGCCGGATAATTTTCTGCTGACGAATCTTTCAACGGGCGCGATGGGCATCGTTCCGGAAGGCAGCGGGAAGGATTTCTGGCGGCATCCGGTGGGCACGGGGCCGTTTCGCTTTGAGAGTCAGCAGATTGATCAAGATGTGGTGATACAGCGGAATCCACAGAGCTGGTCTGTGGCGCCGAAGATTGAGCGGGTGCGATTCGCGGTCGTGCCGGATTCGATCACGATGTCATTAGAGCTGGAAAAAGGTTCGGCGGATGTGGAGAGCAATGCGGTGCCGATGGATGCGCTGCCGGTACTGGCGAGCCGGGCGAATCTGGAAGTGACGGATGCGCCGGGAACGCAGGTGCAATACCTGGCGTTTAATTTGCGCGATCCGCTGCTGAAGGATGCGCGTGTGCGGCAGGCGATCTCATGCGCGATTGACCGGGATACGCTGATTCGCACGCTCATGGGCGGACGCGCCAGGCCGGCGAAGAGTTTGCTGCCGATGACGCATTGGGCATGGAATAACAATGGGCCATCGTTTAACTATGACCCAGCGCGAGCAGAGCAATTGCTTGACGATGCCGGTTATCGGCGTGGCAAAGATGGTGTGCGACTGCATCTGACGATGAAGACCAGTACGGTGGAAGATGTTCGGCTGCTCTCGGCAGTTTTTCAGCAGCAACTGGCGCGTGTGGGGATTGCGCTTGAGATTCGCAGCTACGAATTTGCGACGTTTTATTCCGATGTGCTGCACGGAGCTTTCCAGCTTTATTCGCTGCGCTGGATTGGCGGCAACGAACAGCCGGATATTTTTACCTATGCATTTTCGAGCTCGCGATTTCCGCCCAAGGGAGCGAATCGCGGACACTATGCGAACCCGCAGGTAGACGCGTTGCTGGATGACGCGTGGCAGAGTGGGGATCAGGAACGGCGGCGTGCCGATTATGCTCAGGCACAACAGATGCTGGCGAACGATCTGCCCGCAATCAATTTGTGGTACCGAGATGCAGTGGTGGTCCACAACAAACGCCTCACGAATGTGCAGCCTTCACCTTCCGGTAGATTTACCTTCCTGGAATCAGCCGAGTTAACCCAATAGCGTTCATTTCCGGCCATTTCAAGGCTGTTTGTCGTCTTTTTGGCGGCCTTGTTCGTCTACAGTAATGAGCAATGAATTCTTTAGTTGCAGGTTGGAAGACCTGCAAGCGGGGACGAATGACACGCACGACTCAAATTCGGATTCGCGTTGCAGCACTGGCTGCGCTGGTTCTCTCTCTTGTGGTTTCACTGGGCGCGCAGGCGGCCTCACGCTCGCTGCGCGGCGTGATTACCGCCATCAATGGCAGCACACTTACGGTCAAGACTGACTCGGGCGAATCGCACCAGGTAACGGTTGCCGCTGATACCGATCTCAAGCGCATTGAGCCGGGCCAGACGAGCCTGAGCAGCGCGGCTGCTATTACTCTTGCCGATCTGGCTGTGGGCGACCGCATTCTGGTGCGCGGCCTGGATGCCGACGCAACGGCGGACCCGTTGCAGCCGAAGCAGATTGTTGCGATTAAGGCGGCCGACATGGCGCAGAAGCAGGAGAAAGACCTGGCCGACTGGCAGAAGCGTGGAGTTGCCGGACTGGTGAAGAGTGTGGACGCTGCGAACGGAGTCATCACGGTATCGACCGGCGCGGGACCGACTGCAAAGACGCTGGTAGTGAAGACGACGAGCGCCACGATTCTCAAGCGCTATGCGGCAGGTACGGTGCGGTTTGACCAGGCGCAACCGGCACCGATTAACGCGATTCAAGCAGGCGACCAGCTTCGTGCCCGCGGCGAAAAGAATGCTGACGGTACCGAGATTGCTGCTGAGGAAGTTGTTTCGGGCAGTTTCAGGAATGTTTCCGGAACGATTCTGTCTGTGGATGCCGCGGCGTCTATTGTGACGCTGAAGGACCTGACTACGAAGAAGCAGGTGACGATTCATATTGGGCCGGATGCGCAGATGCACCGCATTCCCGACCAGATGGCACAGGCTATTGCTGCGCGGCTCAAGGGCACTGCGGGTGCGGGTGGTGGAGGACAGCGTCCGGCTGGATCGGGCGCAGGTGCCGGCTCTGGCGGTGGACGCGGGGCCGGTGCTGGTGGTGGCGATCCGCAGCAATTTCTGAGCCGCACACCTGTGATAAAGATTTCGGATCTGCAAAAGGGCCAGGCCATCATGGTTGTGGCCACGGATGCAGCCGGTAGCGGAGCTGCAAGCAACTCCGGAGACGTAAATGCCGTTATGCTTCTTGCCGGTGTAGAACCGCTGCTGGAAGCTCCCGCTGCACGTGACCTGCTCTCCAGTTGGAGCATGGGTGCCGGCGGAGATGCAGGCGGCGGAACACAATAAGTTATGGCCGATTTCGCTAGATCAAAAAAATTGTACTGAACTCATCGACTACACAAAGTCAGATCACAAAGAGGATTACTTTGCATTCCGCATTTCATCGATCTTTTTTTCTCTTGATGGCCCTTGGCGCGGGCTCCGCTATGATGCTCGCCGCGCAGGTTAGTTCTCCCCCGGCGGCTTCTGTAGCTGCTGCGACGCAGGCTGCGCCCGGTGCATCGACTGTCACGATTCGCGGACGTATTGCCGACCCTGATGGAGCATTGATTCCGGGCGCCAGGGTTGTTGTGAACGGGCCGGACGGCAAGGCCGTGGCAACGACGACGGCGGATTCCGCAGGCAACTATGAGATTCGCGGGTTGAAGCCGGGCAGCTACATTGTGATTTCGAGCTATGCGGGCTTCGCGCCATTCCAGTCGCAGATGATTGCAATTGCAGCCGGACAGGCCAAGCGCGTTGACATCGCCATGGCGATCCAGGTGGAGCAGCAGAATGTGGTTGTTACCGATGAAGCGCCTACTGTAAATGTGGAAGCCAGCGGCAATTCAAACGCAATCGTGCTCAAGGGCAAGGATCTTGAAGCTCTCTCGGATGATCCCGATGAGCTCTCGAATGAACTACAGGCACTGGCCGGTCCTGCGGCGGGCCCGAACGGCGGGCAGATTTATATCGACGGCTTCTCCGGCGGCCAGCTTCCGCCCAAGTCGGCCATTCGCGAAATCCGCATCAACCAAAACCCGTTTTCCGCGGAGTATGACCGCCTGGGCTACGGGCGCATTGAGATTCTGACCAAGCCCGGAACCGACAAACTGCACGGACAGGCATTTATCCAGGGCAACGACAGCTCATTCAACACGAACGATCCGTTCAACAAAACTCTGCCTTCTTATTACAGCTATCAGTACAATGGAACGGTCAGCGGCGCTTTCAACAAGAACACTTCATTCTTTGGCAGCGCGGAGCGGCGCAACATTGGCGACGTGCATTCGTTCCTGTTGTCGGAGGCTGTTCTTCCTGATGCAAATGGGGTCTACCAGGTACTCCCGAATTACTCCGTTGCACTGCCTACCCAGCACAACCGCACAAATGCTTCTGGGCGCATCGACTGGCAGATGGGACAGAAGAACACCTTCACGGGGCGCTACAGCTTTTACGATGACTCGCAGCAGAACGACCTGAATTCCGCGTCATTGCCGAGCGCTGCCTACAATGAATCCACTACCGACCATACAGTGCAGATCAGCGATGCGTACGTGATCAACGATCATATTGTGAACGAGAGCCGCTTCCAGTACGAGCGCACGAACGCGTACATTACACCGGCATCGACGGACCGCACGGTCTCCGGTGCTGGCGAATTTACAGCGGGCGGGTATTCGGCGCAGGCGAGTTCAGACCATACGACGAAGCTTGAGTTTCAGAACCTGACGACATGGAGCGTGAAGAACCACGCCATCAAGTTCGGAACACGGCTGCGCGATGGACGCGACGCGAACTTCACCAGTTCAAATTTTAATGGTGAATTGGGCTTCAGCAAGAGTTCGCAGATTGATCCAACAACGAACTCCGACTACACTGCCGGGGATGTTTACGCAAATTTTGCCAACGGCCTGGCGAACGGCGAGAGCTACCTGCAATTACAGTCACAGGGATGGACCCCAACCACCGCCAGCTACACCACCGGTAATGAGCATGCGCTCGCGAATATGTTCGATGCGGCGCTTTTCTTCCAGGACGATTGGAAGGTGAATTCGCGGTTGACGCTTTCCGGTGGCGTGCGCTGGGAGGCACAAAACCACATCTCCGATCATAACGATTGGGCACCGCGTGCGGCCCTTGCTTATGCGCTGGATGGCGGCAAAGGCAAGCAAGCTAAGACTGTGGTGCGCGCGGGGTTTGGCTTTTTTTACGATCGCTTTACTGTGGCCGATTTACTGACGATTCAGCATGCCAATGCACAAAACCAGTATGTGCTGAATCTGCCTGTGTGCAACGAGACTACGCCATCGAGCACCACTTCCTGCGCGGCGACCGGTGTAACCGTCAACACGCTTGACTTGAGCACACTGACGAGCACATCCGGTGCAACGGCGAACAGCACCATTCCGATACGGTATCGAGTGGATAGCAACTTTCACTCACCTTATACGGCTCAGGCAGGCGGAAGCCTGGAGCGACAGGTTACGAAGACCATCACCGCAACGGAGACCTATCTGCACTCCTTTGGCGGACACCAGTTGGTGACCACCAATGCGAATCAGCTGAATGCAGCGGGGGATTACCCCGTGAATCCCGGGGGTGGATATTTCTACCAGTACACGCCTGAGGCTGTCTTCAAGCAGGATCAGCTGATCAGCAGCATCAATGCGCGTATCAGCCCGAAGCTCAGCTTTGTCGGTTTCTATACGCTGGGGTTCGCACATAGCGATGGAGGCGCAGGATCGAATGCCTCAAACGCTTACGACATCAGCCAGGATTATGGCCCTGCGACATTTGTCTCGCGTCACCAGGTCTTTGCGATGGGCAACTACACGGGTCCTTTTGCAATACGTTTCAACCCATTCATGATTGCGCAGGCCGGCAAACCGTTCAACATTGCACTGCAAAATGACTTCCTGAATGGATTTGGCAACCAACGGCCGGGTGCGGCTACGACAGCCCAGTGCGCGGGCGATCCCAAAGAAAACCGTTATTACTCAACCCAGTATGGCTGCCTGGACTCAGAGCCCGTGACCGGCGAAGCGCTGATTCCGGCGAACATCGCCAGGGGACCCGCTGCTGTTGCCTTCAACCTGCGCATCAGCCGCAGCTGGGGCTTTGGCCCAGCGACTGGCGGCCCCACTGGCAATCAGGGTGGAGGACCTGGCGGTGGTGGGCCGGGCGGTGGTGGTGGTGGTGGCCGCGGTGGTGGCGCTCCCGGTGGTGGGCTTGGCCCCGGCGGGTTGGGAGGTGGCGGCGGTCGTGGAGGGTTTGGCGGAGGAGGAACTACGAACCGCAGGTATTCGCTTACCTTCAGTGTGCAGGCATTGAATCTGTTCAACGATGTGAACTACGGAGGGCCGAATGGAACTCTTGGTTCTAAGGATTTCCTGCAGTCGACTACATTGGCCGGAGGTATCTTCAACAGCCCTACCGGTTCTGCAGTGCGGCGAGTCTTCGGGCAATTGATCTTCCAGTTCTAGAGCCTGTTATTAACTTTCGAACGCAACCCGCGGGAAAGTTAATAACAGCTCTAAAGAGAGCAGACGATGAAAAGAGTTGAATGTGGTTTCCTGTTTCATAGCACCAGTTCTCCGGCGACTTCTCTTCATTGGAATAGGGACGGCATTTCTTAGTGGCTGCGCCAGTCATGGCGGAGGTTCGCAATCAACCACTCAACCGTCCCAGGCAGTCGTCATTTCAACTCAGCCCTCGAGCCAAACGGTTCCGATCGGCAGGGCGGCGACCTTCACAGTAACTGCCACCGGGGCTGCTCCACTGAGCTACCAGTGGAGCAAGAATGGCGTGGCGATTGATGGAGCCACTGGCGCCTCCTACGCTACGCCCACAGTGGCGTTGGGCGACAGTGGGGCAGCGTTTCAAGTGATGGTGAGCAACGCTTCGAGTTCCGCCACGAGCGGTAGCGCCACGTTGACCGCAGGACCGCGAGCGCCGGCGCTGGGCGACTTACGCTATTTGCTTTGTCAACAGGTGACCGCTCCCGGGTATTGCGTAGGCGACACTCTTATTATCAACGCCGTGGTGTATTCAGCGACGAATTCTTTGGGCACTCCTTATCAGATGGGATCGACTGCGATCACTACCGGGGGATGTGCATGGTTTGGCAGCGTTTGGCCTCTGCCGGCGGGCATGACCGGCCTGAACATGTACTACCAATACGACAATCCCGGCGACACGCCATACCCCGCCTATCTTGAATCGGTAGCCGCGCCCAATGTTGTCATCAATTCTATCGATCTGGAACCTCTCTGCGGTTTTGTCGCGTCCTGGGTGCAGACGACAGGGACCGGAGGGTTCGACTTCAAGATGGAATCGGTTCCGCCGTCACAGCTTCAAGCGACGGTGGCAGCGGATGGCGCCGCCAGCCGCATTGTGACGGCTACGACATTCGACGACAGTACAGGAAACGCCGTCCTGATCTCCTATGGCTGGCAAGGCGACACAACAACGATGTACGAAGCTCAAACGATGATCGCGACGCCGGACAATGTGGTCTCCGCGGCAACGACCCTGGCTGGGGAAGGTTATTTCATCAGCGCGTTTGGCGGCAACGATACCGATGGCTACATGCTGATCGGCATGCGCGTTCAAGGCGATACGTTGGCCCGTCCCATAGCGGCCGGGGCTCCGGCGAGTCCTGAGACTGTTCCCTACAGTATCGTAGTGTGGCTTTCTGAAGATGCAGGCCATTTCGGCACACAGCTTGGGGAACTATAAAGGGATTACTTAGAGCCTATTATTCACTTTCTGGCCTTCGCCTGCCTCATGGTCGAAGACCTCTTCAGGCTCTAGTTCACTGGATCAATCTGCAAAAGGCCGGAGCAAATGCTTTGGCCTTTTGCTTTTTACCGCAGGACGGAACGGTATATTTCTTCCCACTCGCGCGTTTTGGCTTCCATGCTGAACCGCTGCAGAATGCGGGCACGAGCAGCTTCGCCAATCCTGAGCCGTTCGGTGTCACTGAGGGCCATGATGCGAGCCATTGCCTCAGCGAGCGCATTGGAGTTCCCTGCCCGGACCAGCCAGTTGGACTCTGCCGTCATCTCCCGTACGCCGCCCACATCTGTAGCGACCACCGGCTTACCCATTGCCATGGCCTCGCCGAGCGCCAGCGGCATGCCTTCCCAGGCGGAAGCGAGTACGAATGCGTCGGCGGCATCCAGGAGGGTTGCTACATCGTGCCGCGAGCCAAGCCAGCGGATTTTGTCTTCGATGCCAAGGTTGCGGGCAAGCGACTGCAGTTCGTTTGTGCAGGAATGTTCACCGGCTCCTACGATCCATAGCCTGGCGGCAGGCTGCCCCAGTTGTAGCGCGGCAAACGCTCTCAGCAGGTTCGGATAGTCCTTTGCTGGAGCTAGCCTGCCTACGGCGATCCAGACAAAATACTTCCCGGTGACGCCCATTGTCGCGCGCATTGCATTGCGCTGGTTGAGGCTGGGGTGAAAATTGTCCGTCTCGATGCCGTTGGCAACAACGCCGCTTTTGTTTACTGCAATAGCTCGCAGCCGCGTGTAACGTTCGCAGGCTGCTTCACTCACAGCGATGGTCTGCCTGCTGAGCGGGTCTGAAATGCGGTAGGCGAGCATACGGAGCCGACCACCTTCATACACATTGTGAATTGTGGAGATTACAGGAACTCCGCCGCAGAGCCGGCCGAGCAGCCGACCGACAAGATTGCCGTGAAAATTGTGCGCGTGGATCAGATTGGGACCGAACTGACGGATGACAGAGGCTCCGCGTGCGAGGCCTCGCAGGGCGCTCCACGGATTCTTTTGAATGCCCAGATAGACCACGTCGAGCGAAGGCGAATCTGTTTCCGAGGCCGATTCCGAGAGCAGATCCTCTGCGCCGCGCGGCAGCAGAATCACCAGCCTGACGGCGTGTCCAGCGCGCGCCATTCGGCTCGCAAGCCAGAGGACTTGCCGTTCAGCGCCACCTACGCCAAGGGAGGTAAGAATGTAAGCGACACGCATGGACACTTAAATCTTACAAAAAACTACAGAAACAGTGGTAAAGTTGGCAGTACATCTCACGAGGAGCCCCATGGCTGGCGATATTCAACTTCAATGCAGCGACTGCGGACAGGAATTTTCCTTCACCGCTGCCGATCAGGCGTTTTTTTCAGAACGAGGTTTTTCCACTCCAAAGCGTTGTAAATCATGCCGCATGGCGAAGAAGGGCGAGCAACAGGGTGGTGGTGGTGGCGGAGGAGGCTATCGCTCCCAGTCGCCGTCATCGCATGGGTCTGGAACTCCGGTAATCTGCTCAGGATGCGGACAGCCGACGACCGTTCCCTTTGAACCGCGTGGCGACCGGCCTGTATTCTGCCGCGACTGCTATGTGGCCCGCAAAGGCTCAAGCGGCGGTGGCGGTGGACGCGGACGCTACTAGAGTTCCACTGCCGCATCCAATGCAGTTGGAATGACGACACGCTTCCCGATCGTCTAATTTGCAGCCGCCGTTCTTTGTGCGAATGGCGGAGCGTTGTCATCCGCACGTCAGCCTGCCCTCAATGCGGCAGGCTGCACGCCGCGTATTCGCGTGGATGGCTTCCGGAACTTCAACGGAAACCTGGGAACGGTGCTCTTTACCGGGCCGGAAGGATGGCCGGAGGATCCGAGCAAGTCGTTTCGCCACGGTCCTGCGCCCATTGATCCGGCCACCCGCACATCTGTGGCGGAGTGGACAGCCTGGCCGCAAAAACAAATACGCGGCGAGGGTGGGGACGCCCGAACTTTATACCTTGGGGAGAGATGCTCTGATGTTGCGGCCTGGGACGGCAGCGTCTGAGGATTTGCTGGAGCAACTTTCGCTTTTTGTTTTCCCTGCAAGGCTGTTTTCTTCGGGATGGGAAATTATGCCGCTATGTGATTGTTTTTGTGTAATTTACCGATGATTTACGGTGTTTACTAATTGATTATCATGAGCGGTTACTTTGGTGAGATACCCCCCCGAAAAAAAAATTTCTGGGCTGCCTTGAAAGAGCTACGGCCCGAATCCTTTTTGGGATTCGGGCCGTGGCTTTTTCTTCTGCTGATTTTGAGTAAAGCATAAATGGGGTTAATTGCATGCAAAGTTTCTGAAGGAGGTGGGGTTACGAAAGGGTGGTGGACTTTGGTAATGGGGAAAGAAAGGGA
>Ga0116129_1000622_pt1 | contig 22056 bp, 16 predicted proteins | sample June2015DPH_17_2_FD_89732 | JGI IMG/M metagenome (GOLD analysis project Ga0116129, IMG submission 89732) | Peatland microbial communities from SPRUCE experiment site at the Marcell Experimental Forest, Minnesota, USA - June2015DPH_17_10 | ecosystem: Environmental > Terrestrial > Soil > Wetlands...
TCGGGCAGCGCGCCCGTCGACCCGGAGTCAATCGCTTCCTTCGAGGGATAGAGATCGTGCACCACCAACAGCGTCTTGCCGGCGGTTTCATTGAAGGTCACCGTGGTGACGGTCTGGCCGTCACCTTCCTCGTTGGTCCAAACGAGGCGCGAGTGCGGTGTCACTTCGAGGTACGTGCCGAAGAACTCCATCGTCGAATCTTCGTGGCGAAACACCAGACGATACTGTCCTCCAACGCGAACATCCATTTCGCAGGAAAGCAGGTTCGGCCCAAACGCTTTGGGTACCCACCACCTCATGAATAGTTCTGCCTTGGTCCACGCCTCGAACACGAGGCGCGCAGGCGCGTTGACGGTGCGTGTGACCACCAATTCGCGCTCGGACCTCCGCTCCACCTCCGTGCGGTTCTTCACGGGGGTGGCCTCACTTTCTCTTCTTATGTCCATTTGCTTTCTCCTTCCGTTTCAATTCTTCGACAACAATGTCCAACTCATCGAAGCGCGCGGCCCAGAGCTGGCGATACCTCTCGATCCATGCCGCCTCTTCTTCCAGTCCGCGCCGCCCGAGCTTGCAGGTCCGCACGCGCCCAACCTTCTCTGTGCTGACAAGCCCCGCTTGCTCTAAGATGCCTACATGTTTCTTCATGCCCGTAAGGGTCATGTGGAACCGCTCGGCAAGGGCTGTGATCGAAGCGTCCGTACGCCCGAGTTGTTCCAGAACGCCGCGGCGGGTGGCGTCCGAGAGCGCGCCGAACGAGGCATCGAAGTGGGTTTGGCCATACTGAGCCATATGGTTCAGTATACAACATGGGTGATGGAATGCAATAGGAGGCTGAACGCCCGCTGCATTGCCCGGCTATCCACCTAAACTCACGATCAACCGTTTACCAGAGTCCGCCAAGACCGAAATTGCCGAGTCGGCCCTTCTTCATGCGGCCTGCAGGCGGCGAATCTGCCGTTGCTTCCGCACATGCTCCAACTTCTGGTCGCGCTCCGAGTGGATCTCCTACTGACGGCCGGCGAGCATGTCCTTCGGCGTGATGTAGCCAACGGCACTGTTCAGACATCGCGGTAGTGTCTCACGTAGCCCTCCACCAGCCGCCGCGCGTCCTCCAGCGACAGAGGCGGTCCCGGCCGGATGCACTCTCCTTTTAGCGATTTGTGCCAACGTTTGATTGGGGATAGTAGGGCGAAGTTCTGACGTGGCTCATGCCCGAGACCCGAATGAATTCCTTGAAATCTTTGGCGATGAACTGCGGCCCGTTGTCGGAGATGATCCGAGGCCGCGCTTCCGGATGAAGTTCCTTGGCGCGTTCCAAGATGATCTCGATGTTGGCCTCGGTCATTGACTCCCGCAGATCCCAGTTCACGATGTAGCGACTGCAGCCGTCCAGAATGCTGCACAGATAGTAGAATGTCCCGCTGATGTTGATGTATGACACGTCGATATGCCAGTGCTGATGCGCTGCCAGGGGCTGCTCAAAGCCCGTGCCCTTCTTCGACGGCTTGCCGTTCCATTTGGACAATAGTCCTGCCAGCCCCAACACGCGCCATACGCTGGTCGGACTCACTGCCACAATGTCCGTGTCGAGCATCATGAACGTCAGCCGGCGGTAGCCCTCCAGCGGGTTCTTTAGATGAAAGCCGATGATGGCCTTCTTCTCCCAATCCTCCAGCCAGAAGTCGCGGGGCACCCAGCCGTTATGCTCATTCACCTTCCCGTAGCGCTCCCGCCAGTCGTAGAACTTGCTGGCAGTGATGTCGAGCCACCCAATGAACCGCCCGGCGCCGATCTCGGTCTTCTCCGACCAGCGCCGGACGAAATCCACGATCTGATCCCGCGTATCGGGCGGAACCCAGTTCCCGGTCAGAGTTCCCCAATGTCTTTTTTTAGCGCGACATGCTCCGCCATCAGCTCGGCCAGAACCTCGTCCTTGGTCTGGATCTTCTTCTCCAGGTATGCAATCCGCTCCTGGTCAGCGGAATGGTTGCTTGGCCGTCTCTGCTCGAAGGCCGCAGCCCCGTTCTCGAAGAATTCCTTCTGCCAGCGGTAGAAGACTGTCGGCTGGAGTCCCACTTCGTCGCACAACTTCGAGATGGGCCCCTTCTCCAGCAAGTGCCGCCTCAGGATGGCGACTTTCTCTTCCGGCGCGTATTGCTTCCGTTGCTTCTTCATGCGTTCTCTCCATTAGCTTAATGGGGGAACGCCTTCTCCATTTCCAACTGAACCGGAACAGTGTGCTGACGTCAATCTACACTGAGTAACCGACACTGAAGTCGCTTAAGATCGCATGGTCTCCCTGAGGCGGCGGCCGAAGCAAAAACGGCCCCGTGGCTAATCCGCGCGGCCGCGTGATTGTCAGCGCGCATCTTCGCGCTGGCGAATGCGGGCAAAACGCTCCCAATCCCGTTCTTCCTGCTGGCGGAGGACATCGATCGAAGTTGGTCCAGGCTCGGGTCTCCCGCAGGGTGGCTCGACAAATTTTCAGGAATCTACGCTGCTCGCGCTCCGGCAATATGCCCAAAGCTCCCAGCCGCTCTAGATCCGCCAGCACCTGCTCCACATCCCGATTGAATGCGGAGAGGGCTTCATAAGCCTGGTCCTTCGATGCATTTGGAACGCTAGCGCGCCTGGAACTCTTGGTGTTCTTCGTTTTGGGTTTGGCCACACCACATGACCGCTCGGTGGCGCGTGCTCAGTCAAGTCGCATCCTGCTTGAAGATTCCCCGCCCACGAGGTAATGTTCGAGTGGCGCTGACGTTCTCGCACATCCAACAACGCGACGGACGCTGGTGCATCGTTGATCTCGTCGGGAAGCACGGGCGGGTCCGCACGGCGCCGATGCCGACATAGGTGAAGCTGACGATCGACGCGTGGACATCCGCTTCAGGTGTTGTAGACGGCTACGTGTTCCGACCACTGAACCGCGGCGGCTGCGTCACCGGTGGGCGTCTGGGAGAGAAGATCGTCTGGTAGTTGCTCAAACACTACGCCGCCGGGATCGGTGTCCCCGGCCTCGCACCTCACGACCTGCGACGTACCTGCGCGAAGTTGTGCCGAGCGGCCGGCGGCGAACTTGAACAAATCCAGTTGCTACTCGGCCATGCATCCGTCCAGACGACGGAGAGATACCTCGGAACGAAGCAGGATTTGGTCCACGCGCCGAACGACGCGATACGACTGAATGTGGCTGTTTAGTGCACGGATCGGGATTGCACTGATGAAAGAACTCGCAAACGTAGGGAATCTTGCATTGGTTGCCGGGAGCGATCTCGGGCTGCGCGTCGCGCGCCAAAGCCTCCATTTGATGGAAAGAAATTGATCTGCCTCTACCGCAGCGGCTTCGCCGGGGGCTCGGCTTGGGCGGCTCATCGACTATCGGTACTTTCGCGGTGTCGCCCGATTCTCAGTGGGCAATCGCGGCTACAACGACAGATGGAAATCTCCTGTGGAGCTATCTGCTTCCAAGGGGAAATTACGCAAGCGTGGGAACGCACGAAGGCTCGGTTGTGATCTTCGCATTGCGATATATTCCATCCTCGGGAGATCTAGTCCCACGCCCCATCCTACGGGTCGATCCCAACAATGGAACAATCGTTCGTTATCCAAGCGATGGCACCCTCAGTGAAATCAGCACCGATAATGAGACGAGCACGCTTTGCTATGCGGGGGATTCGACCCTTTTCCGAATCGTAGCCGGCTTGGGAGAAATCTGGGGTCTGGACAATGCGCTCAGACAAAATGTCACAGGAATTTCTTCGCCAACGTTGGCGAAGAAATTCTCATTGAAGGCACTAATCGCACCGGACACGATTGCGGTCGTCGACGCTATCGGAATGTCGATGGCGCTGATCTCGCTCAGATCGGCCTCGGTAAGAGAGAGCTCAATCCTCAGACGTGGTCGCCGAAAGTCGTGCTGTTCTCGCCCTCGGGACTGACAACAGAAAGTCGAGGACGGCACCAGGAGTGCTCATTTCGGCAATTGGCGGAGATCGGTACGGAGCGCTTTACGCCATAGTGGTAGCACCGAAAGAAGATCGTAGCGTTATTTCTCTCATCAGGCTCGATGCGAGCGGGGTGGCCACAAACCTTGGAAAGATTAGACTACCGCTACGGAGAGCGGGGAAGGAGGTCATGATTAGAATGCTCGTCGTCACCAACTCCGAGTTAGGCGATATCACCCTTGGTGGTGATATCGCTTGGTACAAGCTATCGATAGTATAAATGAACGAACACCGTTGTCGGGATCAGGATCGAGAGGACAAACAGCGCCACGCGTTGCGATATGGCTTGTTAACGCGAATCATGTCTGGGGAGCCAAAGTTTCTCGCTGCCAGTTCTCTCCGCCTTCCGGCTCAAAGGTTACCGATCTTGAGGTCCTCGGGCGCGAACCAGCAGCGGACGCCCTTGCTCTGAAGATCCGTGTGGAGGCGGTCCGCGAAGTCCTGGTCCTTGGTGGAATAGCTGATGAAGCACGAGTAAAAATCGATTGCTTGGCCGATCAGCTATCGGACGTACACAATAAACGTTTCAACCAGTCCACAGCCCCGAAGAAAACCCTCCGAAATCTCACCAGCGGATTTGAAGAGCTATCAATGCCGATAGAGGAAGGCCCGCGGTGAATAAGTTCCTGACGTTCCGGATTACTGTCGGTGCTGGTCGGCGACCATTAGCCCGCGCTCTGCTTCAGCAAAGAGGTGGTGTCCAGTAGCCGGTCCGCGAGCGCTTCATCTGCGTGGCGAACTTCGTCCATGAACCCATCAATAACAACCTGAAAGGCCCTTGCTATCTCATGAGCGTCGAGACGCTCGATCAGGGCTCGATTAAACTTGGCCGTGACCGCACTGGGCAACCGATCTGCACCGCGACCGTGGACTGCCGGCAGGCCGTGACGAATGCACGCGAGCGCCAACGCGTGGTTGCGAACGCCGGTCACCATATATTCTGCCTGCCACAGCCGTCCGCGCGCGATGCAACTCCGCGCGTGCAAGGCATATAGCCAGCCGAGGCCGACTAGGTTTGCCGCCGAAGGCGAGGGAAGGGTCTGAGCCTCGTTAGCCGAACCGAAAACAAGCCTGAAGGTCGGAGCCAGCGGCCGGAAATCGGAGGCGGGCACAAGCGCGAGGTCCACTTGCAGCGTTCCGGGAAGGAGAAATACGCGGTACAGCCACGCCCCACTGGGCACATCGAGGTAATGGATTGCCGAGTGCTCCTTGCACATGTACATCGTCCAGTCCGACAGGGTCGGCGCTAGCTCAACACCGTCAGCGAGAGCAAATGCCAGATCGATGTCCGACCATTGATCCTCGGTTCCCGCAGCGCCGGAGCCGGTAATGGCTGCGCCCGAAATACGTCCATCGTTGGCTGCCCTTTCGAGGATCTTCGAGCGAATTAACTCCCGTTGCTCAATCGTGAACACAGTGCTAATTGTACAGTCCAAACGAGTGCGGACATTTCACGCAATGCCGGACCATGGGTGGTTGTGCGCGATACCAAAGTCAGGCGTCCTTGATTCGTCCCACAAAGAACCCTTTGCGGAACACCACGTGCAGCGGTGATGGGATTAACGTTCCGTTTCTGGCAGACAGTTGGGGGATGAACCGAACGCCGGTCCGCTCAGCTCGACCTGAATCGGCGAGTCAAGTGGGGGGAAACAACTTCAACAGTTGCGAAAAAATGCTGCATACTCGATTCAAGCGGGAGACCTTTACTTTTTCAGATTGGTTCTTACCAGGGAACCCAATCCAAGCAATGTTGGCGACCTGTTCCGAAAACGATGAGCAGGCGCGGCGAAATCCACTTGCGCGCGAAATAGGCTGCGACGGCGTCGGTCTGTCCATTGGGGAGCGACTACGCCGCCAGGGGCGGCATCAGCTTGATGAATTTCGCATTGGCGCGCTGGACCGGCACCTTAGGTAGTGTCACCAGCCAGTTAACCGGGGGGGTCAGCGACGGAGACCCTCAGAGAACAGCCGCTGTCTGAGGCAGAACCCGTCGTCCGCCGCCGTCCTACGGCGACGTTGCCCGAAATGGAGAATTCCAAAACCAGCAGAATTGCGCCCGTTGGTGCGAAACCGCGCTGAGGACGAGACCCTCCTGACCTGCTCCTGAAAAACTACTCCAGGGATAATTTGGGAAGCTCCAGACTTGAAGGAAGGAGTTTTTCAGATGAAGAAGGCGAAGTTCACGGAAGAGAAAATCATCGGTGCTGTCCAGCAGATGGAGTCGGGCCGCGCGGTGAAGGAGATCGCGCGCGAGTTGGGGGTGACCGACCAGACGCTGTACAACTGGAAGGCCAAGTACGGCGGCATGGCGGTCAGCGACGCCAAACGCCTGCGGGCTCTGGAGGATGAAAACCGGCGGCTGAAGCAGTTGGTGGCCGACCTCAGCCTGGACAAGGAAGCGCTGAATACCGTGATCCGAAAAAACGGCTGGAGCTTGTGAGCGCAAGGCGGGACGTAGCGCTGGTGATGGCCGAACACGGCGTTAGCTAGCGTCAGGCTTGCCTGCTGCTGGAAGTGGACCGCTCAACGTACCATTATGAACCTCGCCCGGATCACAACGCCAAACTGCGCACCGCACTGCTGGAAGCGGCGCGGCAAAAGCCGCGGTTCGGCTATCGGAGATTGTGGGTGTTGCTGACCATGCGGCAAGGTTTCCGCGCCAGCGTCGGACGCGTGCTCCGGCTCTACCGCAAAGAGGGGCTGGCAGTGCGGAGGCTGAAACGAAAACGGTTGAAAGGAATCGCGCCGGGGAATCCGTTGATCCTCAGGCCGAATCAGGAATGGGCGCTGGATTTCGTTTCCGACGCGATCTCCAATGGCCGAGCGCTGACGATGGTAGATGCTACACGCGAGAGTGCCCCGCGATCGAAGTGGATACGGGCATCTCCAGCCGCCAGGTCACACGCACGCTGGACCAGGTCATTGCCGTGCGAGGCACGCCGGCCACGTTGCGATGCGATAACGTGCTAAATGCAAGGGGTAAGTTTGGATTTTTGACAAAGTGGTAGCGTGGACCGCGCGAGAGCGCGGCCGGTGGCCAGAATCACTTCGAAACGACGGAACCAGTGGTCTTCCACGTAAGCATAGGAACCCCGTTCAACATAATGAACACAAGATCCACAGCGCGATCACTATGGTCTTCACATAGCTTGAAACAGCGTAGGGTCCCAGTGGAAAGTCCGATCATTATCTACGAGGTCGAAATCGCCTCAACGGCCCGAGCGAGAGGGATCGATCCACTGGGAAGACGTTGCTCGAAGAAACACTGATAATCCGAGCGATGTTTTACAACCGCGTAGGCCACGCGTGCGATCTTGGCGGCCACCGCGGTCAAAGCTTTTGCGTTTGCGATCGGCATCAAACGGCGTCGCGCTCAGATAGCGTTCGTACTTATCACGGAAAGCGTTCTCGCGTTGATGGACTGCAATCAACCCAGCCATCCAGAACGCCAGACGTAGGCGTTTGTTGCCACGCTTGGAAAGGACTTCGTGGCCCTTACTCTGCCCCGATTGAGTCTTGGCAAGATCCAGGCAGTGACTTCAAAAACTGGCGGTGAGGCTGGAAGCGGCGCAGATCGCCGGCCTCGGCCAAAATGGTCAACACAGTGATTGCCCCTATACCTGGAAGCGTCTTCAATCTCTGGAAGTCTGCGTTATCGGCCAGCAGTTGCTGTGCGCAGCGATCCAGATGATCCCTCTGCTGGTTGAGATCCAGATAGCGCGCCAGTTGGAGCCAAAAGGTCTCGAATCGTCGGTGAGTCCAGCGCTACGGGAGGCCGATGCTTTCCTCGGCAAGCGTGTACATCTCTTTTAGCTTGGCGTGTTTGGAAACCTTCCGGCCCACCAAGTCCCAAGCCTCGGCGATGAAGCCATCGCAATCTAATTCGCGAATCGAGGCAGGCGTGGGAAAGCGCAGCAGAAAGCGAATGAACCACTCAGAGCGGGTGGAGTTCCAATAGCGCGTGAACCCCGGAAAGTAGAGTGGCAGATGATGAAGCAGAAGGCTGTGCTGCAAACGCGTGCGCGTGAGCATTATTTGGAAGTAGGTGTTGGAGAGTTCCTGCCAATCGTGCGACCCGGAGAATAGTGGGTCCCCGTAAACCTGCACCAAGCCCTGTGCCATCATCGCAAGCATTACCTGCGCGTCCTTGGGATCGTTCTTGTCCCAGGTGCCGAACCGGGCTTCGCGAAAGCGCGATAAGGACAGCGGTGAAATCGAGACCACATGGAAGCTCGATGATAATCGCCAGTAGGTTCCAGCCCAACGCAAACGGGCCAGTGAGGGAGCGAAGATACGCGACAAACTCGTTGTAGTCGGCGAACCGGTTGGCGAACTTGAAACGGCGCCGCTGGCCCGAACGATCTTGAACGAGGGCGACGTTCCACTCTTTGGCAATGTCGATTGCAACTAGGTTCACTGTTGCTGTAAATTACGGATGGCCAATCATAGAAGTCTGCTCCTTGGGGAAATGCCTATTCCAAGAATGCTCAGTACTTCCGTGGTTGACCAACTCGTTGAAAGGAAGGTGGCTTCTTTACGTGGGGACTCTGTCCCCACACCCGAGCAGATATGGAAATGCGTTCCGCTCCGGCAGGGTCAACGACCCCAAAGTTGATGCCCAGATTACGCCAATGTCGCATGCTCACGATTTTGGCAATGCGCCCGAACGCTGACCGATACGTTCAGCGCCTGGTAATTCTTTATCATAGTAGAGGTTTCCGCATTTCCGCGGTGCAGGTCGTAGCGGCGAAACCGAAGGCGTTCCGATCTCGCGGCCAAACAGAGTTCGCAGGGGATCCTCAACGTAGACGCGCGAACCGGAAAACGGAAGTCAAGTGGCTCTGAAGGTCCGGTTGCCAGGACGGAAAATCGAGCTGCCAAGAGAAAGATACTGAATTTCGGCGGTTTCGCTGATCTGAGGTGCGTCCGAAGAGAATGCGAGACTCCAGAAGTTCAAGTGACTTCCCTTGCTCGTCACCCAGGCGTTAGTCGACGTCGTCCAAGATCCGAAAGCGGAACACCCGATCCTGACGGATGGAGACGTTGCCGTGATTCGATGAATGATTGCATTCATCCTAATGTCATGCCTGGCGTGAGTGAAATATCCCCTCCGCCTCGACAGCGGCGACTGACTCGCGTGCTGCGCGCGCTCCGAAATGATCTTGTAGGATCAAACATCCTCTTCACGACGTACAACACGCTCAAGTTGTGCAGAAGGCATAACGCGGAACCAATATCTATGGAGATGCAATTGGGCAATCGAGTAACGCGCGGACTGGACTGGTTGCCCGTAACGGCATCACCGGAAACTCATCCAGAGGCCTGACAGCAGTGACTTTATCCACGGTGCTCTTGATCTTTCCCAACGACTGGTCGTCTAGCCATCCAGAGCGGGGTAGAGTAGCGCAATGAACGGAGGTAACCAAACCTAGCGCCTGCAACAGCCGAATCCCCACCAGCTTATATCGATCTCATACCACGCGAGTCCATGTCTGGCCGACGTCGGATGGGCGTGATAATTGTTGTGCCATCCTTCGCCGAAGCTCACTAGAGCGACGAACCAGTTATTCCCGGAGCCGTCCCCCGTGGTAATCTACGGCTACCCCAAAAGTGCGTCAGAGAGTTGACCCTCCAGGCATTTCCGCGACAGGGTTTAAGGCTTCCGCCAGCTCTTTGCCGGATTTTAAACACGGCCACTTTCTTGCCTGGCACCGCGATGGCCTCCCCGGTCCTGGGGTTGCGCGCTTGGCGAGCGGACTGATCTTTGACCTTAAAGTTTCCAAAACCGCGAATGTCCAGCTTTTCTCCATCCTTGAGAGCTTTGACAATCGCGGCAAAGACGGCCTCAACTGTCTTCTCGGCCTTCTCCTTGCTGAGTTCTAGGGCCGAAGCTAATTGTTCGCGAGTTGCGCTTTAGTCACGCTTACTAGTATGAAGCATGTCCGCATCCGACTGCCTACCCATCGCGCCGAAACAGTCGACCAGGATCTGCTTTTTTAAGGGCTGCTCGCGCGGCTGTTCATTGGAACGCGAGGTCTCAACAGCGGTGCGCGGTGTTGGAATCTACGGCTTTGGCGGAGCAACCGCGTACCGGGTCCAGGGCGCGCGCTCACCGTCCCATTGGCATGACTCCTCGGCTGTAACTTCTCACGGGATCGTGATTTTCAATCGTGCCGAGCCAACTACATGATCTGCCGCCCCATAGTAAACGGTCGCCTCCAGGCCGTCAGACAGCACATTCACAATAGCTCCCTCAAGAAAAATCACATTCGGAACAACGCCCTTCTTCTCCCAGTCGAGTTCCGGCAGCAGGAATGGCTGGTCGGCACGGGCGATCAGTTTTGACGGGTCCTGGCGATCGAAAAGTGCCCAAGCGGGGCCGTATACCAGTAAATCGCTGGCACCGTTGTAGAGCAGCAGGATACCGGCGCTGGTGAGGATCGGTGCCGGGCCCGGTTCCATCACGTGGGAATCAAATGCCCCGGGACGGCGTGGCATCACCGGACCGAACGATGCATCTGCCCAGTGCAGGAGGTCGGGAGAACTCGCTACTCCCATATAGTCGCGCTCCTGGCCATCGGGATCGGTTCGGGTACCGAGATAATACATCCACCAGCGGCCGTTCACCTTCTGCGGCAGGATCGCGCCCGATTTCGTCCACTTTGTGTTCCAGGTGCCTTTGTAGGCCGGAAGAATGACACCCTTCCGCTGCCAGTGAATCAAGTCTTTCGAAGTAGCCAGGCAGAGTTGGGCGTCTTTGCCGTTGTAGCCGGTGTAGGTGAGATAGTAAGTGCCGTCGATGCGTACAAGGCGCGGGTCTTCCACGCCGCCGCCCTTCTCGTACGGCGCCTCCGGTTTGAGCACCGGTCGACGGCGAACCTTGAAGTGCATGCCGTCCACACTGTCGGAATACCCGATTCGCGAGATCATCCGGGCATCCGTGGCTCGAAAGAGCAAAACTGTTTTGCCTTTGTATTTCACTGCGGTGGGGTTGAACAGGCCGGTGCCCGACCAGGAAGGGCCACGCTCCAGAACAGGTTTGTCGCTCAGCCGCGACGCATCAATCGTGATTTGTGCGCCGGCGAGATGCGCGACGAATAGCACCGAGGCCGTTGCCCTCATGCTGCGCGACCTGCCGTTGCGGTCATAGTCAACCTATAGCATCAAACGGCCACGTAGGCTTCGCAACCGCGCCCGGCGACAATTCTATCCCAGCTTGCGGCCTCGCGCGACTATAGGCGGGCAGGCGATTCTGCGGGCCGTAACGCGAGTGAAGCTTGAGCAGGCCCCGAAAGTGAAGTCGTGGATGCCGACCGTTAACTGGGGAAGGCCGCGCGAATCGGGAAGAAACCGACACGCACTGATTTGGTCCACCGGGGTACTGAGCACGGCAACACTCGGGCTCGCCGCTCTGTTCGGCGGCGAGAGCCAGTTGACGTTATCCAAGTGCCAATCGGCTTCTGACCACGAGCCTAGAGTGGGCAGCGAGGCCATGTTGCTGCTTACCGTGAGGGAATTAACCCAAGGAGTTCCCGTGGCATGCTTCCCTTTGGATTGGCGCGTGCGGTCGTTCTTCGGATTAATTCGGTCTCTTAACAAATGGCGTCCAGATTGCCTTAATATGGCCGCGAGAACGGTATCGAATCGACCATAGAGGCTCTTGCACCCGGCAAAAGTGACCGAGCTTCGGAAACGATCGAGAAGGACAACACGCATGGCGTTACCAAGGACTCAGTCCAGCGATAGCTTCTGCACGTTTAAAAAGGATGCAAATGGAACACTAGAAGTCAAACTGGGACAAGGATTTACGAAGGCGACAGTCTTCTTGATTCTCGCGCTATCCGGTGCTTTGTCCGTGGTGCGGCTTTCAGCATTTGCGGCGCTCGAAAAGGTTTGGTCATATTTCCCGCAACGCTGAAATCGTGTTTGCTCCTACCGTCGCATGATCGCGAGTAGGCTGATTTCCACCACCATGGCGGAGATCGTCAGTTCCGATCACGAGGTCCGCGACGGAATTTTGGTCCATGGATAAATGCATTTATCGAGGCAAGCTATGTGGTCGAAAACCACCACAATGCCGATTTTCAGCCACCTTTCAAGAACCTCACTTTTGCAAGTGACGTCATTTCAGTGTCTTATTGTTTGGATCACTACATGCACCGGCGACGGTGCGTGTTGTCCTTCTTCGCCCCCGCAGGTGGTTACTTTTGCCGGGTGCTTTCCCACAGGGGCGAGAGGGACAGAGACCTGGCCTGACACCGCGTCGAACGGATCGTAGAACGCAAACGGCGTCATTCCGCCATTCTGCGAGCTCCAGAAGCTGTACAACGCCGAAAGCAGCGATGCGGTCAGCCGCTTGCTGAACCGGAACGTTCGGCGCGAGGTCTGCGCGAGCTGAGACCGCTGGACGGTCCCGTCGTGATACTGGTTCTGGACTTGAACGCATTCGCGCAGCTCCGTGAACGCGGTGTACAGCGAGGCCGGCATCACGCCGCTCGGCACAGCGTCTTGAATATTTCAGGCATGCTACTGGACCCTGAAGTTCTGTTTGTACTCGGCCCAAACAATCCAGAGTGTGCCGGTGTTCGTGTCGGCCGCGTTGCTGCCGCGCCGATACTGACGCGTGATCACGGCTCCCGTTGGAATCTGACAAGTCGAGTTTATGCCGAGACTGTACGGCGGGATCATGAAGAGTACGGCTGAAAGTAACGACACGCGAAATAGCGCGCGACTCTCTATCCGAGGCGCATACTTACGTGATAAAATCCGCTACTAACGGAATCGGGGAACTATGCCGGACTATACCAATGCGGACAGGCCGCTTCAGATTACAACGCCCTTCGGGCCCGACATTCTGCTCATTACCGCATTTGAAGGCCGCGAGGAGATGTCACGGCCGTTCAAGTTCGAGGCGAGCCTGCTCGCTGCGCTAGACGCTGACATCGGCTTCGACAAAATCATCGGACAAACTGTCACTGTGACGATGCGGATGCTTGATGGGAACAACCGGTATTTCAATGGAATTGTAAATCGATTCAGTCAGGGGCGCAAGGACGATCGTTTCCTCCACTTCCGCGTCAAACTGGTTCCCAAAGTGTGGCTGCTGACGAAGAACGCGCGAAGCCGGATTTTTCAACACCTTGCGATCCCTGACATCCTGAAGCAGGTGCTGACCGGCTTCGATGTCAATTACGACCTCACTGGAACCTATTATCCGCGGGATTTCTGCGTTCAGTACCGCGAATCCGATTTCGATTTTGCAAGCCGCCTGATGGAAGAAGAGGGAATCTATTATTTCTTCAAGCACGCCGACGGCAGTCATCAGATGGTGGTGAGCGATTCGATCAGCAAACATCCTTCTGTGCCGGGCCAGACGAGTGCGATCTACGACGAGGTCGCGGGGGAGGAACGGACCGACATGCGCGTTCTTTCCTGGGAGAAAATTCAGGAGATGCGCTCGGGTCAGTACACTTTATGGGACCACTGCTTCGAACTACCGGGCAATCAGCTCGAGGCCAAAGAAAAAACCATCGATAGTGTTCAGGTAGGGAAGGTTGCTCACAAGCTGAGCATTGGCAATCAGCAGCTTGAAATCTACGATTACCCGGGAGCCTATGCGCAGCGGTTCGATGGAGTCGATCCCAGCGGCGGAGACCGGCCTTCCGACATCCAGCACATCTTTGAAGATCGCACTCGAACGGTTCGACTGAGGATGGAACAGGAAGAAGCTCTCGGCATTCTGATCAAAGGGAAGAGTGACTGCGGCCAGTTTACATCCGGGCACAAATTCACCTTGGTGCGCCACTTCGACGGTGATGCAAGCTATCTTGTGACAAGCATCGACCATGAAGCGCGCGACCAGTTCTTTCTCTCGGAAAATGTGGATGGAAATGCGTTCAGTTACACGAATCGGTTTACCGCAATTCCTGAAACACTGCGCTATCGGCCCGAGATGCAGACTCCGGAACCGTTCGTTCAGGGAACGCAGACAGCTACCGTGGTAGGTCCGAAGGGCGAAGAAATTTTTACCGACAAGTACGGCCGCGTTAAGGTTCAGTTTCCTTGGGACCGCGACGGGAAATTGGATGCCAATAGCTCCTGTTGGCTGCGCGTCGCTACGCCCTGGGCGGGCGCGAACTGGGGCATGGTTCAAATTCCGCGCATTGGCCAGGAGGTGATTGTGGACTTCCTTGAAGGGGATCCGGATCAGCCGATCATCGTCGGCAGCCTGTATAACGCGGACAAAATGCCACCTTACAAGCTTCCTGCCAACAAGATGGTGAGCGGATGGAAATCCAATTCGACTATCGGAGGCGTCGGATACAACGAAATTTCGATGAACGATACCAAGGGCAGCGAACTGGTTACGGTGCATGCGCAGAAAGACATGTCCACCACGGTGGAGCACGACGATACGCAGACCATCCATAATAATCGCGCCATCAAGGTGGATGGCACCCACAACGAGAAGATTACGAAAGATACCAACATCACCATAGAGAAAGGACCTTACAAACTGGATGTGCAGAATAATACGCATACCCATCACGTCAAGAGCGATGTGATCGAAAATTACGATGCGACCCAGACCACCAAGGTCGCGCAGAATATTCTCACGCAGTCCATCAACGCGAAGATCACGATTGACGCCAAGACCGAGATCCTGCTGCATTGCGGCAACAGCATGATGAGCTTGAAGGAGGACGGTACGATCGTGATTTCCGGCAAGGATATTTCCATTCTCGGCTCAGCGACGGTAAAGGCAGGGGTGGGCAACCAGAATATGGTTTGCGATGTGCAGAAGGTCACCACATCCGGAGCGGCCATCAATTCCAATGCCGTGGGAGTGCACACCATTACGGGCGCGGTGGTCAAGATTAACTAGCCATGCGCAGGATTGTCGACCGAATCAAGGAACGGATCCGAGGCTTCCTGAAGCAAAGGGATCATGCCGCACTAGCCGTACGCTGCCGGGATGAGGAGTGTATCGCCGTCTTGAAAGTTATCGAGGAATTGGATGAGTCCGCTACTTCGGAATGGTTCTGGACGTTCACGCAAGGATTCGCGGACGTCAATGGATATGTAGCCAGCGTCGTAAAGGATTTCGCGGTGCAGCATGAAGGCATTTCGCGCGCGCTGGAACTGCGCAAGGAGAAGCCTTGGCCGCCCATCCCGCCTCACGTCCTGGACGAAACGCTGCCGCCTCCGGCGCGTTTGCGGGAGCTGATTATGTTTTCGCGCTCGCTGCTCGGTCAGCGCGAGGGAGCGCTTGTGGTTTGGGTATTGTGCCCGCTCGAGATCAAGGATCCCTCGGTGTACGGGTTCTTGATGGCGGAGCTGATGCAACATGAATATCCGTTCCCCTGGTTTCACCACACGCGGATAATCGCGCGTGAGGACGACCGGGCGGCAACTCTTTCCGCAGGGCTCGCCAACATGCCGTGCGTCAATTTCTTCACTCCGGATTTGAGCGAAGAAGCGATGGAAAAGGCCCTCGAGGAGGATGCCGCCGACCAACATTTGCCGCTGGCGGAGCGCGTCCAGGCGATGTTTCTCAGTGCCCAGCGCGATTTCTCGTATGGCCGCTTCGGTGAGGCGCTGCGCAAGCACGAAGTCGTCCTGAAGTTTCATTCCGCCACTGGAAACGGCGCCATGGTGGCCTTGGTGCTGAACTCGGTGGGGGAGATTCATGAACGGCAGGGGAGGCCTCAGCAAGCCGAGCAATGTTTTGAAGCGGCGCTGGAGCCCGCTTGCGACGGTCCGCATCCGCCGGTGCCGGTGATGTACATGACCGTGGCCAAGCTGGCGGATTCCCGATTCAATCAAAGCCGCTACGACGAAGCCGAGCCACTCTACGCCACCGCGGAAAAACTCGCCACACTGCAGCGGGATCCGCGAGCCAAGCTCCAGGCTATCGAGAAGATGGGGCTTTGCCAATGGATGCAAGCCAAGAAGGACAAAGCCGTCAAAAGCTGGCGGGTGGGGGCGGAGATCGCCGGCAAACTCGAGATTCCGGAACTGCAAGGAAGCATGCTGATGCGGTTGCGCGAGCACTATGCGGCGGCGGATCTATGGATCGAGCAGCAGGAAGTCGAAAACCAATTGGCAGTACTCAAGATGGGATAGCCGCGTATGCCATGGGACCAGACTCGCAGCCAGCTTTCGCACGACGTGGACAACATGCCGCCATCGGGCGCGCCTCCCGGCGGAAGCCAAGGGGGATCGCCTCCGGCCGCCGCTCCCGCCCCAGCCCTGCTGGTACCCCAGACAGGCACACTCGGAGAACAATTGATGGGCCAGGCCGGAGTATACGGCAGCTGGAAAAGCTCAGTGGACGCTGTCGGCAAAGGCTGGCACGATCTATTGACGCCGGCTCCTCCCGCTCCGCCAGCGCCGCCCGGACAACAGCAGGTGCAGCAGGCGCAGAAGATCGCGAAAGATATCCGGCTGGTCCAGCAGACGATCGGCGCCCTGATGGGCGCAATTGCGATGCCGAAGGACATGCTCGACATTGGGTTCGCGAACCTGACCGCGCCATTGGCGGCGCTCTTTCCGAGTATGCCTTCGGCCACGCTCACGACTCTCTACCTGGGCACGCCGCACGCGCACAGCCATCCGCCAAGCTTGATCCCGCCGGCTCCGCCGATTCCTTTGCCCAGCATGGGCCCGGTTACCTTGGGAACATTTGTCCGGGTGCTGATCAATGATCTTCCAGCGGCTCGCGCCAAAGATCTCGGCTATGCATTTACCTGCGGAGGACTCGCTCCCATCTTCCAGATCAAAACTGGCTCCTCGAACGTCTTCATTGGAGGGCATCGAGCCGCCCGGACTGCCGATGTGTGCGTGGCCTGTGTCCAGGGACAATCCCGCACTGTGGAAGCGGGAGCGTTTCTGGCAGCGCTGGGTAAAGCGGCCGCACTGGCAGGGGATGCATTGCAGGTCGCGGGGATGGTGGCCGGATTGGCTGGCGTGGTCGCCGACGCCGCGGAGGCCGCGGTGGAAGACGATGCCGCCATGGCGTCGGCGAAGGCATTGGCCGCCACCATGGGTGCTGCGCAGATGGCTGCCGACGCGATTGCGGCGGCATTGGCGCAAGCCATGGGAAAAGATCCGGGCATCCCCCCTTCCATTGGAGCCCTGCTGACAGGTCATCCGACTGTGTTGATCGGTGGTTTTCCGATGATCGACATCCCCAATCCCATTGATCTGCTCCTGAACCGGCTGAGCAGGTTCAAGGCGAAGTCGCCCCCGGATGAAGAAGAAGAGCCGGCGCAGGCGCAGCCGAAATGCTGTCCAATTTAACGATGGCATGCGCTCACCATTTCGACGATGCTTACACCTTGGTGGGTGACCCGGTCAACGCAGTCACCGGCGCCAGTCTGGATACGCGGCTGGAATTCCAAATGCCCGGGCCGATTCCGTTCCAATGGGTCCGTCACTACGACAGTTCGAAGTGCCGTCAATATTATGCGCTCGGCTGGGGACGGACCCACGGCTATGATCATCGCCTTCAGTTCGACGTGGACGGCATACGTTACACGGCTCCTGTCGGGCGGGTGGTGGGTTTTCCGCCGCTGACCCAGGATGGAGAAAAGTTCGCTTACGGCGGCTACGTGCTCCATCGCGTAACTTGGCGGTTGTACCGGCTTCATCATAGCGGCGAACCTTCGATGGAATTTGATTTCTCGGACATGGCCGTTGCCTCCCTCGCTCGCGTGTTTCGCGGGAAGGACGCGATCCAGTTTTATTACGGCAACGGCAGACTGCAGGGGATCGTGGATTCGCGGGGACGGCACATTGCAGCCACCGTGGACGACGCGGGGCGGATGATTGCGCTGGTTCTCGAGGGGCCGAACCGGGGTCGCCCCTTGATCGATTATTATTACGACCTGGCTGGAAACGTGATCGAGAGCGTGGATCCCTATCGCAACTCCTTCAAGATGCGATATGACGAGCACAACCGCGAAGTCGTCCGCACCGACCGGCGGGGATATTCGTTCTATTTCGAATACGACCAGCAGGGAAGGTGCGTCCGCACGACCGGTGAAGACGGCCTGCACGAAACGCACCTGGAATACCATCCGCCAGAGGGATTCACCCTCGTGACGCGCGCCGACGGAGGCCGTTGGACGTATCTCTGCCCGGACGGGCAGCTCGAGCGCATCATCGATCCCTACGGTGGCTCGCTAAATTTCAAGCGCGATGAAAGCGGGCGAATTATCGAGGAGATCGATTCGAACGGCAACGTCACCAAGGTTCGATACGACGCCAACGGCGCTCTGGCCGGCAAGGTCACGCCGCTGGGCCGTTACTTACCAGAGGGCGAGGACGCCACGGGACCCTCTAAGGACCCCTTCGCAATATTGCGGTTCATGCCGGCCAATGAGGACACTGAGCGGGCGAGGCGCGATCCGTCCCTTCCGCGTTCCCCATTGGAGTGGGAATTCGGCAGTCTTTATAGAAGGCTGATGAGCACGACCGATGTTCCTTCAGCGATACCTACAGGGACGGGAGCTCAACTCCCCACGTGGTCGTTAAAATATCTGCGGTCTCTCCAGCCGCAGCCGGACGGCCGCGTCTACGATGATTTCGGCAAGCTCGTCCGTGAAGATGGACCCAATGGCTCGTCCCTCCGGCGTCTGTACGACGCAAACGGTAGTCTGCATCGCCTTACGGACCGCGATGGCTCAGTCCACACCTATCAGAACGCGTCCTGGAATCTTCGCGTTGGGAACGTCAATCCGCTGGGGCAGGCCGAGCGGTTCACGTACACGAAAACGGAGAAACTCGCGAGTTTCACCGATCGAGGCGGCACGGTCAGCGAATATGAGTACGATTTAAAGGACCAGTTGATCCGCGTGCGGCGCCACGGCCCGGTGCGAGATGAATATCGTCGTGATAACTCCGGAAACCTGATCGAGAAGCTGGATGGCAACGGCAAACGCCTCTACTCGTTTGAAATCGGCCCAGGCGGCTTGAGAACGGCGCGCCACCTGGACGGAGGAGAGAAGCATGGGTTTGGGTATGACAAACAGGGCCGGATTGTAAGTGCCGTGACAGCCGCGGCCGAAGTTCAGCTTGAGTACGATAGGGTCGGTAATCGCGTAACAGATCAACGCAACGGCGCTGGCGTGACTCACGTCTTCAACGGTCTGGGACGGTTGGTGAAAACAACATATTTCGGCCGATTTCAGGTGCAGTACCTTGCCGACAACTCCGGGACCGTGACAATCCTTGATCCGCGCGGGTGCGGGCTAAAGATCCAATCCTTGGGGGACGGTACGTTGCTCCGCACGATGGTAAACGGCTCTTCCGAGATTGCACAATTCGATGAAAAGGGCCGTTGTTTGCTAAAGGCGACGCGGCGCCGCGGCGACGGCACTGTTTGGGCGCGGCAATATTCGTATTCCGGAGAAGGAAACCTGCTGAAGGTCGAGGATAGTGCGCGGGGCATAACTCGCTATTCCTACGATGCGGATCACCGGCTAAGTTCGATAGAACAGTCCGGACAGGTTCAGCGGCTGGCCTATGACGCTGCGGACAATCTTCTTCTGAAATCCGGTTTGGTCGCTGCGATGGGCGACGGGAATCGCCTACAAGCGGCGAATGGCGATCAATTCGAATACAATCCACGGAATCACATCGCGTCCCGCAAAGGCGCGGGCGAGACGCGTTACTACTATGACGCTCTCGATATGCTCACGGCTTGCGAAGTGCCTGGTGGCCGCTGGGAGGCGGAGTACGACGCGCTTTCGCGAAGAATCGCCAAGGTATGGAAAGGCAGAACCGAGTATTACTGGGACGGGGACCGCCTGGCGGCTGAAGTTTGCGAGGGCGGGGCCGTACGCCTATATCTCTACGCGGATGAATTCGCGATTACGCCGCTGTTGTTCCTGGACTACGAGAGCATCGATGCCGACCCGGTGCTCGGAACCGTCTACTACATTTATGGGAATCACCAGGGGACTCCGGTTCTGGTTGAAGATGAGGCATGCCGAACGGTTTGGGAAGCGCGGCTCGATCCTTATGGATCCGCGCAAATCGATCCCCGATCGACGATCCAATTGGCGCTCCGGTTTCCCGGTCATTATCACGACCCTGAAATCGGTTTGCACTACAATCGCTATCGCTATTACAGCCCCGAACTGGGCCGCTATCTTCAATCCGATCCGCTAGGCATTCGCGGCGGCTCCAATTTGTACGCCTACGCCAAGAATCCGCTAAAGTCCGTCGATGTGCTCGGGCTCAATGATTGCGGGCCCGATGACGAAGAGGATCACTACCCGCCGCCGGATCCGGAAACCGTGGCAAGAACCGGAAATCCTTCCGCCGCTAAGACGCGTTGGGAGGGAGAACCACCGTACCACAACCCCGATGAAATGTATCTCATCGCGCCGGGGCTGCCACTTGATGTCAATGGGTTGAACCCGAAGAAGACCTATCTCTGGGTAGTGGATCCCAACGGAAATGTGCTGATAGCGCCCGAGCGGCAGCCAGGATTCGGGGCGAATCGTAAATTTCCGGACGGACGGCCGGTTAAGCACGGCGATCTCACGCCGTCGGATGATGGCCAGAGCCGAGGGCCTGCGCGAGCAGGAGGGGAACTCCGCTCGATTAACGATTCCGACGGAAACCCAACCGGTATGTGGGAAATGAATAACGACTCGAGTTACACTTTCAATCGCACGGATGAACAGACAGGAACTCAGGATAACCTCGATGCGTCGCACGATTTGCTCACGCAGTCGGGGACGGATACGAGTAAGATCATGACCAATAATACGAGCGGTGTTCGATGAGTCCGGACAAACTCGCAGTGCTCGCCGATCGCAAGGACTTGGAAGCCCTTCGTTCGATTCAGGCTTCCGACATCGGCGACTTCTTGCGTTCGATGATGAGCGCCGTAGAAGAGGAATCCACTCCGCCAAACATTGATAAATTGATGAGTCTTGGCGTTACGCTCGCAAAGGCCGGTCACGAGTCCTCCGACCGGGATGCGTTGGAGTGGCTCAACGCCGAGCCCTCACCGCGCCGCGTCGGTATTGTGGCGGCGTTCCTGACTGGCCTCTGGCAAATTCCTTTTCGCTCTGCGTCAGTGCCTCCGGAATCAGCCGATCTCTTTCTTCAAGCCCTCCGTGTCACGGGACTGGACGACGACGCGATGTACATGAGCGTACTTGCACTCTCTGTATTGATGATTCCCAAGGCCTCGAAAGAGGTGAAGGTCGAGGTCGCCAAAGCGTTGCGCGAATTGGCCCGTCACGAATACGACGATCCTGTGGCCGCACGCTTGTCTCAATCCGTCATCGAGAAGGCGCTCCAGCGCGCTGGAGTCTGATTTAGGAGGCCGATTTGAAGTACTTCTTGTACTGTTTCTCAGCGGTCTGCGCTGCTTTTGCTCTTGTGATGTGGTTCGTTTTTCTTCGCGCCGCCGTCACTAAAACCGCGCTGGGGAAAATTACGTATAAAATATTTAAACCGGCAGGTCAGTATGTTCAATACCCTACGCATGCCGGCGGCACATTCTACGCTCCCAGCGTGATCGCGATAGCGGAATGTTATGTCTTCGTGATTCAGATGGAGGGATCTTCCGATGCAGCCGGCTACTCGCTCAACACCCTCGCTTCCCGGGAGTTCGAGCCAGGTCAAACGGTCAAGATCGAATATCAGGAGCGCGGCATCCCCGAAATTTGGCGCCGGATCTACGTCACATCGATGAGCCACTAACGCCGGGCCATCCCGAAAATTGCTCACCAAGCATGAAGATGAAGTAATCGCTTACCAACTACATGGGTGAAATCCTCCTCCACAAGTGATCTACGCCGATTCGGCGCACTGTTAACGTCCGAGTGGCCTTGGTGCCCGCTCCGACACCACCGCCCCCAACTGCGCCGACGCAGCAAAATGTCTGGGCTTCCAACTCAAAGGGAGTAGTTCCGGCGAGCGAGCGTGCAATTCGAACAAGACATTCTGGCGACATTAAAAATGGAATTTCATCGCCACCTGAACCAGTCGTGGTGCCGCTGCGCTTACGATCCTGCCGAAGTCGGAA
>Ga0116129_1000623_pt1 | contig 22030 bp, 17 predicted proteins | sample June2015DPH_17_2_FD_89732 | JGI IMG/M metagenome (GOLD analysis project Ga0116129, IMG submission 89732) | Peatland microbial communities from SPRUCE experiment site at the Marcell Experimental Forest, Minnesota, USA - June2015DPH_17_10 | ecosystem: Environmental > Terrestrial > Soil > Wetlands...
CAGCGAAACCGTGCAAGGTTTGACGTTCGGCCGGGTAACGGGCGGTTCGGCGGTGACAGGATTGGAAGAGCCCACCTGGGGGGTCGATGGAGCGAGGACGACTTGCGCCTGGGCAGCGCCGATACAAGCTAGAAATGAACCGGTAATCAGCGCAACCACGAAACCTTTCATTTTCATATGCGTACAGTTCTCCTAGAGTATTTTGATCAAACTACCTGCATAACGGAAGACCTTCATAAAATTCGCCTCATCTTGGGGAGATGTAATGGGGACAACAAATCTAGTCATATCGAACGCGGCCTTATGCAAATTGAAGGGGCAGAGGCGTTGGAGTTTGGCGGGAAATAGCACCCCGGGGAGAAGGATGTTGGCGAAGGATCGAGAACGGTCTGACCGAAGGTATGAACCAAGGATCGGGTCAGGAGCAGGGCGGACGGAGGCACACCGCGGTGAACCGCGCAGAGTTTTCGAGTTGTGGGCGAGCAGTTTCATGCGGCAGTAGTAACCAACAGTGGAGGAGAACGAAGCTGGACTTAAGCAGCGGTAAGTCGTTCGATGACCGCCATCGGTCCGCCGCACTCGGGGCCGTAGAACGGATTGTTCTTTCTCAGAGCACTGTCTCGCGTGCGCATATAAAGGGGTAATGCCGCGATCCAGCAACCACGCTCACGACTGTCCTGCGGGAGTCTTCTCAACAGGCAATCCCTTCTCCATCCACCCCTGCTTGCCCGCTGGATAATGCGCTACATTTGTGTAACCCATGGCCTACGGGCGGTGCATTCGCTGGCGTGTCAATGCGTGTTCGTACAGTAGGTAACGATTTCAGCATCCTTGACGGGCAACAACTTGGGTGCGAGTTCTTTGATCTTTTCGGGCGGGATGTTCACCGTACCGGGAATGTAGGCCTCGCGGAGCGCCTAACGAGAAGCGGATTCTCATTAAACGCTCCGCGGCGACCTTGATGACTCTACGGCCAGTTGTTCACTAGGTTGGTGACGTTGGGGCTACCCAATCCGGTGGCGAAGTCCCAACCTTTCGCTGTCGGGAACGCTTCCTGCAGCGAACTGTCCGTCACAGAAAGGACACCGATGCCGGATGGATCAGGGAGGAAGCAATTGTTCGTACCAAAGCACGGAACGTCAGTACTTCCAAGGGTGGTATCGCGGAAAATGCAAGACTTCCCCACGGTGTTCCCATTGTTGGCGTTGCAACTCGCGATGGTCGAGGTGTTGGGAGCGCTCGGACTTCCGTATTCCGAGGCCGCCAGATCGTAATAAATCTGGGCCGGATCACCCTGAGGCCCGCCTGCCTTTTGGTTAATGAGCGCCTGAATACTGGCAAATTGGGGTGCGGTGAAGGAAGTTCCACCGGCGCTGTTGTTGAATGCGTCCACGGGTACGGAATAGTTGCAGGGAGACCCTCCTTCTTTCGCGTCTGACATGCAGAAAAGAATGGCGTGATTCCAGAAACCGTTGGACGCAAACAAAGAGGCATCCGGTAGATCACGTTTGCCATCGGCTGGAACACCAAAGACCCCGCCTTGAAAGAAAGGCTTGCTGTAGACGAAGCTAGGGCCTCCGCCGCCGCCAACGATGTCGAGGAAATTCATGGTGTTACAAAGGGAAACTCCGCTGCTGAATCCTTCGAAAGTGACCAGTACGTTGCTGGCGCAGGAATCGTCCCAAGTCATTTCCGGAACGTATGACTTGGCAGATTCTCCGGTTGCACTATTGCTCTTGGTCCAGAAGGTGCTGTTCTTGCCATCGAAGGTATCGGCAAAATCAGTGCCGCCCGTAGCAAAGTTGAAGGGCGTCGAGGCAAGGCCATTCACCGCGATGCCGTCGACTGAGAAAGTAGCGGTATCGAAGTCGTCACAGCCAGCCGCAGCCCCGTCACCAGCGGAAACGAAGACCGAAACGCCCTCGAATGCCGCTTGCTGCCATAGGCTGTTGATGAACGCATTGCCGCTCGGACCCTCATCGGTTTCGCATCCTCCAAAGCTGAGGCTCATGATGGGCGGCGGACTGCTGGTGTCCAGCAGATTCTGCGCGGCAATGAGGGCGCCGAAGTTAGTGGCAGTGTCGGCACACGAGGCTAGTTCGACATTGGCATTGGGAGCGACGGCCCCACCCCACTCTGCGTCAAGAGCGGCTTCCCCTTCTTCGCCATTCCTGCCCGGGTCGGTACAACCCGTACCGGGATGAATTTGGGTGAAAGTGCCCGAAAATGAGGAGAGACCAAAAGCTTTGCGGAACGTGGCCACATCGGCTGGTTGGATATCGCTGATCTCGAGGACGACCACGGTTTGTCCCTTGCCCGTGATTGGCTTCGTCGCCGTGTAGAGTGGGGAAACGTTATAGATGGTGGCGAAATCCGGCGGGGCCACGTCAAATTGCTCGGTATTGTTAAACCCTCCAGGGCATCCTGTGCAGGGAAACGAGAAAGCCGGCTTCGGCTTCATCATGAGCGATTTCGGCATGAAGTCATGCAGCGAGCTGACGCCGACAACCACGGGCGCGAGCGCTGCCGGAATTTTCGGGTCCGTGGCATTCGCGATATGCTCCTCGCCTTTCACCTTGTAGCGGTGGATTTCAGTATGGAAGGCATCGCTGACCTGTCCAGCAGTGCCCGACACGTCTATCGTCATTCCACTTGCATGCACGAGATTGACCTGCAAGCCATGGGAACCTAGCCAGCGGACGACGGAGTCGATATCCTCCTGAGCCGGGCCGAAGTTTTTTCCCAACTCCTCGGCAGTCAGCCATTTGTGATAATTCGCCGAGTGTGGGTTCTGGAGTGTAGTCTCCAGCTGTTGCAGTGCCTGCTCCTGCTCGGGGCTGCGCCGCAGTACCACAAACATGTGCTCCATCCGGAAGTTATCTGCCACTAGTCCCTCATCAAATTCTGGGCTGGCAAGCGGGTGCACATTGCCGGTGAGCTGCACTAAGTCCGATTCATTTACCGTCGTTACGATTTGGTTGGCTGAAGGGGCAGCGTAAGCAACTGGCACAAAAGGGATGACCATAAGCAAAAGCAGAAAAGCAAAAAGAAATATTTTCGGGTGATGGCGTCGCATAGACCTAGATTGCTCCTTTTCCTGAAGTTGGATTCAATAGGCGAACATTGTGGTGTGCAAAACCTGGGCATGAGCTGGTTGGTTCAGTAACCTCTGGACGGCGCAAAGCGCCCATCTGCACTTCGCGGCTTTGGCAAGAGAGCCGCAGGCAGCCAAGGAAACGTTTTTGCCCCGTTCGGGTCCGGCGCTAATAAAACCATATCTCTTATTGCTGCATGTCATCGAAATGTAAAATCTCTGTGAGCGAAGGTCGGCGCGACGAGCTTGCGGCCGAGCCAGCAGGAACCTTGCTGCCTATTCGAATGTTTCTGTGCATAGCGGTGACGGAGCAGACCTCGATCCGGGTGCGTGCGATGCCATTTTCATCAATGCTGGGGTTACGCACCCGCATCCGGTTGGAGAGCCTGTGCGAGGGTGGCAGCCTAGTGCTACCGCTAACGATCCCCGCTGGGATGGGAGGCATGGGAGCGAATCTCGGCAAAGGGGTTGTGGCGAAGATCACAGGTGAGGCGAACGGCTTCTCTGCACGGATTGTGAGCTTCGTCGCGATCTACTCTTGCGTTGGTATGCGCGACCCGCAATTAGAGCAGGCATCGGCCAAGGCGATGGGCAGTAGAAAGCTGTTCAAGCTGCGATTATTGCGGCGTGATGTCCACGAGCCAACGGACAATTGCCTGATGCACAGTTCCGACTCATGCCTGAGCAGCGAGGAGTTGGAGGTTCGCGTGGCGGCATAACTTTCTGGCACGGCCTCCTTTGGAATACCGTGCGGAGCAATGATTGTAAATGGCGAAAAGCTCAGTCCACGACCTCAAGGAACGCCTCGCCCGCTACCGCCAGATCAAGATCACCGTGATTGGGAGCAAGACGGGCAAAGCAATCTCCATTCCCGTCTGGTTTGTACTAGCAGGTGAGACGATTGACTTCTTGCCTGTGCAGGGATCGGATACGCAGAGGTACCGGAACGTGCTGAAGAACCCGCAGATTCGGATTGGTGGCGCCTGGAGCGGAAGGTAGATTCCGAGCCGTTCGCATCACTGATGGCAAAACGGTCAAGTCGGTGATCGAGAAATTCCGCGAGAAGTATGGCGTCAAGGACGTGAAGAAGTACCATTCGAAATTCGATAACGGTTGTGGCAGCACTCGACTGACATTTTGTTCTCAGAACTCCTAATCCTCTTGCGCCAACTCATTCAGGTGATGTACTTCTCTAAGACAAAGTAAACCTCTCTCTGCCGTGGTCATTCTTGGGGGAGCTTGCTTTTCGCCAGTTCCTGTGCTTTGTCAAGCGCTTCAGCAGCCTTTGCCGAGACATCGGGCTCAACGCCCGTACCTTCCCAATTCGTTTTTGAGATCGGATTGACCGATTGACCGCACGCGCAAATAGCACTCCGATCATGAAGTGATCGTCAACGGGATGTTCTGCTACGGGATGGGCACCGAACTTACGTTGCCCGTATTGCGGTCGCGGACACTGACATTCGTGACATCGTTGAGTCGGGTGTGGAGACGAATCCCCCGGCCACCTACAATCATTACGCTGTCTAAATAATGAGGGGGAACGATGTCCAATTTAACAAGTGCGCTCCAGCAACTTCGGGAGGAGCACAAACAAGCACAACAGAAGGCGGAAAAGTTGCAATCAGCAATTTCTGTAATTCAAGCCTTGGTCGGACGGAATGGTTCGGGAGCCACACGCGACGGGGCTCGACCGGGACGCATAGTATCGGCGGCGGCACGTAGCGCATGGCACTGGCTCAAAAAGCGAGATGGGCGAAGGCTCGGCAGGAATCGCAGCCAGCAGGAAAGCCTATAGGCACGGCTCCTGCGAAGCACACGATGTCAGCGGCGGCCCGGCGAAAGATCGCGGTGGCGCAACGGGCACGGTGGGCGAAGCTCCGGGCGCAGAAGACGGCTTAGCGAGGCTCGCGCTATCCCAGCAAATCTTTCCCGATGCTGAGCCATCCCACAGCGAGCGGTTCCGGGCAAATGGGCTTGCCTCGTCGACCGTAGTTGTAAAAGCGTTCCGCTTGGTTCATATTCTTTCGGTGGAGGGATCATGACCACGATCTGGTTGATCGCATTGATTCTGACCTCGGCGTTCGCCATTGGGGGGAGCAATGGATGGAAATGGAAGTTGCTCAATGTGGTCATCATCCTGGGCTGCGCGGCGATAGGGTTCGGGATTGGATATGCGGCCGGATTGGGCCGTGGGAACTTGGCGAGAGCCCCGGATGCGGGCGCACCTTTCGGAATGATGTTAGGAATCGTAGGAGCGATGGTATGCATTCGGGGAAATGAGCGGCGCTCAAGCAGCAGCGAGAAGGATTAAAGCGGAAAAGCCGATTGCCGTCCGACCTGCGATCTGATAGCCATTCCTCTTCCCAAACCGACACTGCAAAGTCGCTGCTTCCGCCACCAGTCGGAGTGATGCCGGAGCCCCCCTGTCAAAGGTGGCCCCAAAGCCCGCCCGCACTCATGAAAACGCCTTAGCCGACCTGAACCTCCCGGCCATCTGCCGTTTGCCTGCTCGCGGCAGGCTAAAGCTAAACAGGCGTTCCCGCCGGTCCTTTCCGCGTCTTACCTGAACCCAACCCTGCTTCAGCAGCAGGCCTAACGTCCGTGTCAACGTCGTGCTGTCCATGGCAAAGCCCACGCTCAGCCGGCACGTATCCGCCTCCCGATGTGACTTCCAAAAGCTGCTCCTACTTTTTTGGCATACATCAGCGGTACGGTCTGGCTGACAGGGGCCTCCTGGACCCTTTCACGCGCCAGGACGGGATCATAGATCAGGACCATCCTTAAGTCCGCGAGCAAGAGGGAATGCACGCAGAGTTGTCCGTTCTTTTCTTTCAAAAGCGCACTTTTCTCAACGCTTGCCTTCTCGCTGGGGAGTCTGCTCATAACAATTGCCACAGAGCGACCATCGTGGTCGCGGACGACAGCAAACCATGGCGGGAAGATGAATCCGAGGGTAATCGTATAGTCGCCCGCTGAAGGATAGTTCCACCCCAGCGGCTCTCGGCTGTCAAAGTAAACTTCAGGACCTCGGTTGGGAGGCCTACTACCTGTGCCTGCAACGTTCCAGCAAAGCAGAGCCGCTAACAACATTTGCTTCCTGGTATTCTTTGATTTTTTCTCATTGCATTCTCCCTTCGGTCTCGACCTTTTTCCACATGAACCATCGAAAAATCCCCTATACATCAGGGAGAAAAACAATGGCGGATTTGATCATCCTTGGAGAAATAGATCTAAAAACGGGACAGCTCGTCCTTTCTCGTTTCATAGCTGAAATGGGAAGGGAATGGGCTGCCCGAGTCAACGCTTCCTCGCTAGGGCTGCCGGGGACGGCCGGCGGCCACTGGGCCATTCACCCAGATGCTTCGCCTCCGTCCCATCCGTCAGTCTTACTGTGGGAGATCTGGCTCCCGAAAGAAGTCGTTTCCTTGAGTTCGCGCTCACTTCGCGAGCATGGACGACGTTTGCTCCCTGGTTGGAGATAGCAAACCGTGAGCAAACATCTCCCTGGCAATTTATTCCTTTGCGCAAGTCACCTCATTGTTCCAATCCACAAACGAACCCTGGGGGTTGTCCCGCCAAGCCCAGACGTGAAGCTCAAAAAAAGCAGGAATGTTGAACCGATTGGGGCTGTCGACAAATTGGAAGACTTGCCCCTCCAGCACCGGTGGAGTGTTGATGTTGTTTGTCAACCAGGGTGCGGCAAACACTATGAACTCGACGCCAACCAGTCGCATCTTGCCCCCCTTCGTCGGCTCGTAGATCAGGGCCTGAGGGCGTGAGGCATCAATCTCACCCGCGCTGAGCAGTGTACCATTCACGTAGTGCACGCCCATCGCGCCATGGTCTTGGCCGGTAACGCAGCCGAGGAACGGCTCGTATCCCGCTGCAGTAGCATTGTTGACATCGAGGTACTGCTTCGTGGCGTTGCGAACAATCTGAACCAGGTTGGTCTGGCCTTCTTGTCCCGCTGGCTGCATGTTGTGTTGAGCTAAGGCCAAAGACGTAAGTGCCAGAAAGACAACCAACAGCACGGACATATTTGAAGCGACAAACGGTATCCTTTTCATGTTGTGACTCTCCTTATGCTTCTTGAGGATTCTGGTTGTGAGGGTTCATAAGCCCCTACATGTAACGGCGAAAAACATTGGCAGATTCGATCATTGGCGAAGAAAAAAGGTCTTAAAAACTGGAGAGCTCTGCCTTTTTCATCGTTTGACAGCTGAAATGGGAAGGGATAGGCTACTCAGCCAAGTGCTTCCCACTCGAGGCGAACCCTGTGACGCGTCGGGATCCCAGTCAGGTCACACAGCTGTTGCAGCGCTGGCGGGGTGGCAACCGCGAGGCCTTGGACGCGCTCCTGCCCTTGGTCTATGACGAATTGCGCCGTCTTGCTCACCGACATTTGAGGAATGAGCGGACCGAGCACACTCTGCAGAGTTCAGCGCTTGTGCATGAGGCATATTTTCGCCTTGTTGGGCAGGATTTCCCGCAGTGGGAGGGACGCACGCATTTTTTCGCGATTGCAGCCCAACTCATGCGCCAGATCTTGGTGGATTATGCTCGTCGCCATCGTGCCTCAAAACGAGGAAGCGGCGTCTGCATGCTCACATTGGGCGATGTTGAGGCTCTGCCCCTGCGCAAAGACCTGGATGTCGTGGCGCTAAATGATGCCCTAAGTACCCTCGCTGAGCTCGATCCGCGACAGAGTCGCGTAGTTGAGTTGCGTTTCTTCGCGGGCCTTTCGTTGGAGGAAACCTCCGAGGTAATGGGAATTGGAACTGCGACCGTCCAGCGCGACTGGACCGCGGCCCGTGCCTGGCTGCATCGAGAGATTTCCCGGAGATCCAGTACATGAGTTCAGAACGCTGGGAACGGATCAAAGAGATCCTGGAGCAAGCGCTTCGTCTGGAGCCCGAGAAGCGGCAAGCTTATCTTGACTCAGCGTGTCGGGGGGATGCCGATCTGCGCTACGAAGTGGAGTCTTTGATCACTTCTCACGAGCAGGCCGGGAGTCAGTTTTTGGGTGCAGCCGCACCGGAAGTTTTGCAACTGACCCCGCCGCGCGCGCTCACTTCTGGCACGAAGATTGGACGGTATGAGATCGTTGAGCAGCTGGGCGCCGGCGGGATGGGCGAAGTGTATCGGGCGCACGATAAGCACCTCGATCGTAATGTTGCGATCAAGATTCTGTCCCCCGCATTCTCCGATAATGATCGGCTGCACCGCTTCGAGCAGGAGGCACGCTCGGCTTCTGCCCTCAATCACCCCAATATCGTTACCATCTACGAGCTCGGACGGGACGGTACCAGTCACTACATCGCGATGGAGCTCGTAGAGGGGAAGACGCTGCGTGAGCTACTCGTCTCAAGCTTGCTGCCAATTCGAAAGGCAATTGAAATTGCGGTGCAGGTTGCTGAGGGCCTGGCCAAGGCTCATGAAGCGGGCATCACGCACAGGGACTTAAAGCCCGAGAATCTGATGGTCGCTCACGAGGGATTGGTCAAGATCCTCGACTTTGGCTTAGCGAAGGTCGCATCGCCCAAGGGAGCGCGATCGGATCTGTGCACTACGTCCCTGACTCCATCGGGTTTGGTTCTCGGAACAGTGGGATACATGTCCCCAGAACAGGCCGGCGGCCGGCGGCCGGATTTCCGGTCAGACCAGTTCTCGTTCGGCTTAGTGCTCTACGAGATCGTGACCGGAAAGCGCGCCTTTCGGAGAAGCACGGCAGCGGAGACAATGGTAGCTATTCTCCGGGAACAGCCCGAACCGATGGGCTCACTGAATCCCGAGGCTCCCCCTCCACTCTGTTGGGTGGTTGAACGCTGTCTAGCCAAAGAGCCCGAGAAACGCTACTTCTCAACCGGCGACCTGGCGCGCGACCTCGCGGCCATACGAGACCGCCTGTTGGATCTTCAACAGCGGCACCCGGAGACTCGTCCGAGCAATCTGCCGATCCCGGGGAGTGTGTTTATCGGCCGTGACAAGGAACTAGCCGCCGCCAAAGGACTGTTGCTGCGACGAGATGTGCGCTTGGTAACCGTGACGGGACCCGGCGGAATCGGCAAATCACGTCTCGCATTGGAGGTGGCGCGCGACATGGTGGAACACTTTCCGTCAGGCGTGTATTTTGTGCCGTTAGCGGGGGTTAGCGATCCAGCATCGATCGCCATCGTGATCGCGCAGACCCTGGGAGTTCGCGAAACAGGAGGTCAACCCCAGCTCAAGACATTGAAGGAATACCTGCAGAATTCTCTGAGCACGCCGATGCTTATTCTCTTTGATAACTTTGAGCACGTGCTTGCGGCGGCACCGATGCTGGCTGAACTGATGGCCGTGGCGCCCCATCTGAAGCTTCTAGTGACGAGTCGCGCCGCCCTACACGTGTACGACGAACACGAGTTCCCCGTGCCGCCGCTCGAACTGCCCGATGTTAAATCCTTACCTCCTCTCGAAGTACTGCCACAGTATTCCGCAATATCCCTGTTCATAAAACGCGCCGCCGCCGTCAAGCCGGATTTCACACTCAAGGAAGATAACGCGGCGGCTGTGGCGGAGATCTGCTCGCGTCTGGATGGGCTGCCGCTCGCTATCGAGCTTGCAGCTGCCCGCACCAAACTTCTTTCGCCTTCTGCCATGCGGACGCGCCTGGCGAGTCGTCTACAGTTGTTGATTGGTGGCGCACGGGATCTGCCTGCCAGGCAGCAGACGCTTCGCCAGACAATTGATTGGAGCTATGATCTGCTGAGCGCGCCTGAGCAGAAGCTATTCAGGAGGCTTTCTGTTTTCGTAGGTGGATGCACTTTGGAAGCGGTGGAATCGGTGTGCGACACGAAACAAGACCTGGGATTGGACGTGCTCGATGGGATGGCATCGATGGTGGACAAGAGCCTGGCTCGGCAAATAGAGCAAGCCGACGGGGAGCCGCGCTTTGTGATGCTGGAAACGATTCGCGAGTATGGGTTGGGAAAAATGGCGGAGAGCGGAGAAGAAATGCAAACGAGGCGAGCCCATGCCGCCTATTGTCTGGTTCTGGCCGAAGAAGGCGCTGCCGAAGACACTGGTGCGAATCCCAAGGAATGGCTGGACCGCTTCGAACTGGAACATGACAACTTTCGCGTAGCTCTGGAGTGGCTCACAGAAACGGGTGATGCAGATTGGGGCTTGCGTCTAGGTTCAGCACTCTTCCGATTCTGGGAGATGCGAGAGTATCTCGCAGAAGGCCGAGATAAATTCGGGAAGCTGCTGAAACTGGGAGGGGCGGCAACGCCAAGCATCGCGCGCTTACGCGCGCTATTTGCAGCAGGAGTTCTCGCTGGAGAGCAAGGCGACTATATTGCCGCCGATGTGCTTCTTAAGGAGAGCTTGGAGATCGGACGGCGGTTAGAGGACCAGCGAAGCATCGCGGTCTCGCTCAATGCCCTGGCGGTTATTGCGCGCGACAGTGGCGATCTGGCGGCCTCGCGCGTGATCTTCGAAGAGAGTCTGGCGCTATGGAGAGCACTGCGCGATCCGTTAGCGGTTGCTCGCGCACTCAGCAATCTCGCGAATGTGGTCAAGCTCGAAGACTGCACCCGCGCGCGTTCGCTCTACGAGGAATGTCTATCCATCTTCCGGGAACTGGGGGACGGAACAGGTGTCGCGTGGGCGCTCAACCACCAAGGAGATGTGGCGCGTGACCAGGGCGACTCTAAAGCTGCGCGATCGCTGTATGAACAGAGCTTGGCGACTTTCCGAGAACTCAACGACCGATGGGGAATTGCCGGCTCACTTGCCGATTTGGGCAACCTCGCTCGGGAACAGGGAGACTATCGCGCCGCAGATTCGCTCTACCGGGAGAGCATAGGAGTCTTCCAATCGCTCGAACACAAGCGCGGGGTCGCGCGTCTGCTGGAATCCTTCGCATGCTCTGCAGCGGCGCAATCGGAGCCGGATCGCTCGTTGCGGCTGGCAGGCGCATCGGCGGCACTGCGCCAGAGCATTGGCGCTCCGCTCACACCTGCGGAACAGGCGAAACTTGAAAAAGGTCTGGACCCGGCAAGACGTGCTCTGACTACCACGATGGGACGAACAGCGTGGTTAGAGGGTTGGGTCATGCCGGTCGAAAAGGCCATTGAGGAGGTCCTCAGGAATACCCTCGGTCAGCGTTCGGGTTGCAAGTCACAGGACTGAGCGCATTGAACGCGGCACGTAAACGGGACGAGAGCAGGTGGTCAATGATTCAGCTTTACTCCGCCGTGGTGGGGTCGATCAGCCGACGCACGGCGGAGATACGATTTGCCGGCAAGCCTACCCGTTTTGCGTGTTCTCGGATCATTGCCTCGTCGGGAGCAAGGTAGACACAATAGACCTTGTCGCCCGTGACATAGCTTTGCAACCACTGAATCTCAGAACCTATTTCCCTGAGAACAGCCACGGACTTTCGAGAAACCTCTTGTAGTTCAGCATCGGATAAATTTCCGGCTCCAAGTATTTCTCTCTCGATCACGAACTTGGGCATGTGGTAACCTCCGTGAAATGCATGCTAGCAAGTGGGTAGATTTGGTACAAGAGGGCAAATCGTTGGGCTACAGGAGCTGTCTAAGATTACCCGGGATCAGTTTTGGAGGTCGAGATGGATCTTAAGTTGGCTCAAAAACCGCTGAAGGAACAATATCGCAACGATCCCACTAGTTCGCAAATCACGCTCAAAGCGCGAGGTGGTCAAACCGAGACTCCTATTGCATGCTCGGTTGCCGTCGGACGTGCTATCTATGAAGCCCAAGCGCACACGGGGGTGGGAGGCGCCGGCACTGCAGCTTGTTCAGGCGATATGCTGCTTGGAGCTCTGTCGGCCTGCGCGCAAATTACCTGCCAGATGGTTGCCGCGGCCATGGGAGTACCGATCGAACGGATTGAGGTAACGGTTGAGGGAGATTTGGACCTTCGAGGCACGCTCGGCATATCGAAGGACGTGCCGGTCGGCTTTCAGCGTATTCATACCCGATTCGAAATCGTGGCTCCTCACGCGACAACCGAGCAATTGCGCGCATTGCGCGAGAAAACGGAACAGTATTGTGTGGTCATGCAGACGTTGAACCATTCGCCGAAATTGCAAACTGAATGGGTCGGTGTGCAATGACGGAGTTCCCCACGGTCGGGCAGCAAGCGAAGATTCTTAAACGGCACAAATGATCATTTCGGCTGGAGTTCCCTACTGCGTCCCTCTCTCGATGAACTGAGAAAAGAGAGCCGGAGATTTCCTGCCTTCTGGACAGTGGTTCGTCTTCCTTCACTTGTCCGCCCTAGAACTTCAGAGATGCGATGGTCGCATATCATTTTTATGAATCCGCAAGCCAGTTCAGAGTCGGTCGGAGGGCAAGCTGCCGAAGCAGCCGCCGGGTGCCTTCTGATAGGAACACCTTTGGCCTTTCCACGGTCCTGTCTTCCCCAGTGGCTGAACCGTCTCGATCTTGCTGCTTGCACCAGTCTGTTTCAGAATGACTACAGTCGCTAGGCGTCGCCAGAAATGCGTGAACGTCACCGGTGGTTGCGTTCACACCGAACCCTGCGATTTCTTCGGAATCATTGCTCCCATAGGCAATCAGCAGATACAACGGAGAGTCCGGAGGAATGAGGGCGTTGAGATCGTGCATCTTGCCGTTTCGCCAGAGGAACGCGCGCGAGTTTCCACTGGTGGGCCCGGCGCGCTGAAAGATGGCCCAACAACCTCGCCTCTATTATTGATGGCCAGGCCCGCACCGTCAAAGTCCCCAGGAAGCACGCCGAGGTCACGCATACCTGTTTCCTCTGTCCACAGGAATGGGTGGAAGGGAAAACAAAGAGGTTTCGCTGGGTGCCCGGGGCATCTTTTGGCTTTGCTTTCGGGCAGGGCTGAAACGCCCGACACCTGACCTCGGTTGTTGATCGAGAGCGCGGCGTTTCCGACCGCCAACACCGCGGGATTTACCGTCCCGCCGAGGTTACCCCCTGTGGAAGCGATGATTATGCACTCGACACAGAACGCAGTCTGCGAGATTCAACGGGCATCGATGTAGAACACCAGCTCTCCGTGCTCTCCGATGGAACGCCGCCATAATCTTGCCAGGGTCCGCCTGTTCTCGATCAGAATGGTCAGGTCATTCTTGTGGATGACTACCCCTTGCTCTTCCATTCCGTCTCTGAAACTGGCGGCATTGAAGCGTTCGTCTGCTTCCGTGTAGTTCAGAATCTTGTTACCGTCTTCGAGCCAGATTGCCCTGATGTCTCCATCTTCGTGTTCGTCGCTGGCCGTACCCTCTCTTGGAGCTGAGGCAGGACTTCGTGGTGCGCGAATTCTCACGTATCGTGCAGAACAGGTTGGGACGCAATTCCGAAGCAGTCCAGAAATGTTCACAGAGCGCGGATGACAAAAACAACTAGCGCGATTACTACAACCGTTCCCAGCAAGCCGTAACCTAACATAATCCCTCCTTACGGCAGATCATCTCGACCAACTATGCCGGAAGAGGGGGACGCGTTACTGCTCAGTTTTGCTCACCATGTCGAAGAATACGGGTGTTCAGGAAGGCTGTCGTGTCTGCAAATATTGCCAGCCTGCGACAAGCCACGATCCACTGACACGTTTGACGTAACAATCCTCATGCATGGCTTCCCCGTTTTCGTCGGCAGACAGATCGACCGTGAGATCGACCGGCTCAGCACAAATTGCACAGTGTAAAACTGAAATGGACTGACCACCCATAAATGCCTCCTCCGGACGGTCACAAGTAGCGTGGGCCGAAAGGGAAATGCAGGATGGTCAATATTGATCGGTTTGCGCCGTGCGATGGGCGGAGGAGATTATGCGGGAGATTGACCGGCGCTGGCCCGCAAACTAGGACTTGCCAGAGCCCGTTTCGTCAGGGCGCGTTTGTAACTCTCTTCGCAGAAAATTCAATCCATCAAGCGCGGCTGTGATAGCTTGCCGCTCTTCGGGCGTTCCTCCATGATCCATCTGCAATTCTTGAAGGCGATTGTCAATTGCGGCCTTTGCTGCCTGAATTCGCTCTCGCAGTTTCTTGTCGTCAGTTTCGACAAGAGCAGCTTGGTACGATTTTTTCCAAATAAGTTCACTCATACTCATTCCTTCCCAGGGAGATGCGCCTAAAGAAACACGCACCTTCGGAGTAGCATCAAGCCAGCGATAGCCGTCCGGTTCTCCGCGCGACGATACGTCAGTTTTCGCAAGGAACCGTCGCCCAAAAGGGCGCGGCGGAAGGATGGGAAAAGCAACAATTCATTCTACCCGCCCTGCGTCCTTAATCTCTGTGCGCTATCGAACAATCTTTCCGCTCAGGCGTGGCGTAAACTGCCGTACGGGATAATGGGTATCGACGATGCTAGCGAGTTGATGTTAAGTTTCGTTTATTCTCCGCTCGGATCAAAGGTCCATCGTGGCAAAGGAAAATCCCGAATCCGAAGTGAAGCGTCTCCGCAAAGAGCAAAACGAGGCTCTAGACGATGAAGTCTTCGGAGGTCTGTCGCCCTCAGAACGAGCACAATTAATCTATAGCGCATCAGCCCTACCGGAGCCGTGAAAAAGACTCGTCGGGCGCTTCTACCGATTCGAGCAGGAGGCGGGGAAGGGGAAAAGCCGAGCCGGAGGAAAAAGGCAATGAGTAAAGCCCCCCACTATTTGTTCGTAGGTGGTCAATTTTGACTGGTCTTGTGCTCACACGGTGACCTATCGTTTCCGACCAATTAATCAGCCAAGGCCCGAAGGCCCCAGAGGAAGTTATGGAACGCCTCGCCGATTTGAGGCCAACGTCACCTCACCCCATGCCGCCTAAAGATTTGGCTCTTCCCGCTTTGTAGTGGGTTAAGAGGACTGACGGCTGAACGTCGAGAGTATATTGATCGTCGCAGCCGCAGCGGCTTTTGCCTGGGGGGGAAATGTTCTTTATTTTCCATCTTTTCCATAGCCTTTCAGGTTTCGCGAGCACCCTGTTCCCAGCGGGGGACAGCATTGTAGTCTTTAGGCGAAGTCGTACTACCCACTACAAAGCCTGAAATCCCCGAAAGATAGAGCCCCCTGCAACGCCTCCTTGATAACGGCGTGTTGCTTCAGGGGACGGGTGGCAACGGATGAAATTTAGGTTTGCACTTGATCCGGTTGCCGAATACTTGGCCGCTGAGCGGTGCAAGCGAGTATGGACCTGATCCGGAGACTTGGAGTGCCGTAAGGTAAAATCCCGTTGAATACTTATTCCTAGGCAAGTGGGGACTTTCATGTATCGTTCTCTGCCCCGAATCTCGACCCGTTTGCTCCGCTACGCATTTCTGGCCAGTTTGTTCACGGTGGCAAGTTACGGACAGGCAATCTCCCCTGTCATCGCCGTCGACCATGGGCCGAATGCCCCGCAGCAACTCTCAAAACCCTATGTCATCCTCGTTTCCCTCGATGGCTTCCGTTTCGATTACCCGAAACGCTACCACGCCGATCATCTGCTCGCTCTTGCCGCCCAAGGCGCCAGCGCGCCGGACGGAATGCTCCCGGCTTATCCTTCCATAACATTTCCCAACCACTACACGATCGTCACCGGCCTCTACCCCGAGCATCACGGCATTGTGGCCAACACCTTCTACGACCCTGCCCGAAAGGAAATCTATAGCTACCACGATGCCAAGACTGTCGCCGACGGCACCTGGTACAGCGGCACTCCGCTGTGGGTTCTCGCCGAGCAGCAAGGCATGCGGTCCGCGTCTTTCTTTTGGGTGGGTTCGGAAGCCGACATTCAGGGAGTTCGGCCCACCTACTATCTTAAATTCGATAACAGCTTTCCCAACGGAAAGCGCGTCGAGCAGGTGCTGGCCTGGCTGCGTCTTCCACCCGAACAGCGTCCGCATTTCATCACGCTGTATTTTTCCGACACCGATCAAGCGGGGCACCAGTATGGTCCGGACAGTCCACAGGTCGCCGACGCGGTCCACGAACTGGACAGCGAGATCGGGAAACTCGCGGATGGCATCAAAGAATCGAAGTTGCCGGTCGATCTGATCGTCGTAGCAGATCATGGCATGGCAAAGGTCGAAGGCCCTCCGATCCACCTCGATGAATACGGTTTGAAGCCGTCATCATTTGAGCAGATCTTGGGTTCGATTCTTTACCCAAAATCCGAGGACGATGCGCAAACCGCGTACCTCACGCTCCGCGGAAAAAGCGACAAGTTTCTTGTCTACCGGCGCGCGCGGGTGCCGGCCGATCTCCATTTCGACAGTAACCCGCGCGAAGGCGATCCCGTGATCGTTCCCACCGGCCCTTACTTCATCAGCGCCGCCACGGACGCGCAGAAACCGGAGCATCCGCCCGTGGGCGCTCACGGATACGACCCTGCTCGAATGCCCGAGATGAAGGCCATTTTCTTTGCGGCCGGACCGGACATTCGGCCAGGAATTGCCCTCGCACCCTTTGAAAATGTGAATGTCTATCCGCTCGTCGCCAGGATTTTGGGACTGGACATCGCGAGCCTGAAGACTGGTCCGGTCGACGGTAAGCTTGACGTGCTTCAGGGCATTCTTCAAACAAAATAGTCGAGCGAGCGGGCACTTTGGCTCTATAGATTGCCGGTTGGAAGGAGGGCGGCCGGGCAGGTGGGGATCGAGAAGGAGCACAGGGAGAGCCCCCTTTCCGGTTGCTAGCATTCCTTCGTGCGTTGTTCACAAGAACGCCGTAACCGGCTAGATGGCCATGGATTACCGCATCTGGAAAACGCAGGTTGTGGGCTTCGAGGTGGCAGGCGGGAGTAAATCTCAAGGTCTTATCGTAAGGAGTTCCGGTCAGCCGAGTTGACATGCACGAGGAGCGGCGAGAGGGCCGTCGATTTCCAGTCCTTCAACCAATAGAAAACTCCGCTTCACAATAAGACTAAGCGAGGCTTACCACATTGCAGCAGCAGATTCTTACGTGGGACTGAACGACTTCCGCCTTTCCCCGGAGCATTTGAGCGGTGGGGGCAGCGAGTCGTCCCGGCGGACCTCGTGTCGGTGGCTATACGCTAGTTCGCGGGTTGTTGTTTCCAGCTTAGCTGCAGGGCGCCGTGCGAATTGAACCAGAAGCGCCGCTCTTCGAACCCTAGAGCGAACAGGGCGAGGTTTTGATCGTAATATTTTGCAGGCTTCCCGTAGAGTCCGGTATTTGAGTTTAGCTCGGAGCGAAGGCGTGAGCTCTGTTGGTTCTCGAGCTCCCGCTCACCGAGAGCCGAGAGATAAGGTAGCAAGGCTGCAGAAAAACCGGGCGGACCTTTCGGATCCTCGACGCTCCCGTCTAGCTTAACCTTCGCGGGAGGAACGGGGTTGCGGTGCAGGTAATCAGCCATTCCGGGCAAAGCTTTCAGGACGGAGTCGTGTTGTGGAGTTTGCGGATCGAGCATGCCTGCCCATAAATAAACGCGAATCGCATCATAACTGCCTATCGGCGATGGAGTGAAACTTCCTCCTGTCCCGACTTCGACCCAGTCCGAGGCGAAGCCGTGAGGGGTGGAAGCCTGAAGCAGAGCGGGCACATTAGCGGCAATCTGCTGCCAAGGCCCATCTGGCAATTCGTGGCCGAGGCAGAGGAGAAGTTGCAGCGGCACATAACTGGCGTTGAGGCGAAACGAGCCCCCGTGCTGAAAACCTTTTGGCGCAGGTAAGAGCACGGCCCCGAAATTCGGGATTTGAGCAACCTCCTCTGACGCGATTCGCTTTGCGAGGACGGCTCCGAGAACGGTGTAGCGCGATTCGTTCCAAGCCTTGCCAGCCGCGAGCAAAGTATAGGCCATCCAGAGGTCAGCATCGGCGGCAGGATTGCTGTCGCGCACACCCCAAGACTTGTCTGGTCCCTGACCCCACAACCAGGCAGGAAGGTGAGATGACAAATCTCCGGAGGCAAGGTTGACTTCTGTCCAATGAAGTAACCCGTCGAAGCGCGAACGATCGTTGTCGACCAGCGCGAAAAACATTCCATAGGCCTGTCCTTCTGAGGTCGTGCGATCCCCGGCATCGTGATCGATGACGCGCACCTGGTTGTCCGTGAAGCCTGCCGCGTAGCTCTTCCACAGAGGCCATTCTTGCGCAACACAACTCATCGCGGTCAGCACAATGAACAACGCATTCATGAAGATTCGGTCTCTAAGGGCACTTTGCATCTTTCGGATCCTGCTCACGCGAGTTTGAGAACCACGAATTCCAATCTGCTCTGGTTGTATTTCTTGCCTCCGAGTGGGTAGCGAATGCGCTACTGCCACCCAGTGGGCGGGCTTGCTAGAAGCCGTATCGATCTCGTCTGTGATGCTGATATCTCCGTAGAATTTGCTTCTCTTTCCTCGTGCCGTCGTTGGTCAAGAAGGCAGCGACTTGCCTGCATATTAAGGCTTTCGCCCTACGGTGAAAACCTGAGGACCCTCTGGCGCAAACCGCACGTCTGTGACCGGCATCTATGTTGCAAGTCAATCGCCACTGAAGACCGCAGACATCACGAAACGAACTAGACGGACTACTAGTTCATACGCAATGGGAAGAGATTCTTGGAAAGGTTGTGGAGTGAGATGAACGGATTGTTCCGAAGCCTGACGCACCGCGAGCTTCAAGTGTCCCTGCGGCGGCGGGCTCGCGGATCAGTATGCTTCAGGCCACTCTCCGGCGGCAGGGACGCCGCATGAGCTTGTTTGAGACTCGTCCGAAAAGGTTCCCTCGGAATGGCATCCTGAGCACGTCGTTGTTCCTGGTTGCGGTCGTTGGTCTCGGATTGCTGCTGATCATCCCGCTTCCCTGGCAGGAACAGGCAATCCTTGGCGGAGCAACAGTTCTGATCGCCGTCGTTCTCAGTAACGTTTCGAGCTCACCACTGGTTACGTTGGCCCTGATCACGATTTCGGTATTCAGTACTCTGCGTTACGGTTATTGGCGCGCCATTCAGACGTGGGAAGGAGTCACGAGCGCAGGCCACTTGCATCAGCGGGACACCGTGTTCGTGCTGCTTCTGGTTTGCGCAGAGTTCTACGCTTTCATCACACTTTTCCTGGGATATTTCCAAACGCTGCGGCCATTGCGCCGTCCGCCAATTCCGCTGCCGCCGGATCCTCGCCGGTGGCCGAGCGTAGACGTTTTCATTCCCACCTACAACGAATCGTTGAGCGTGGTACGGGCAACGGTCGTGGCAGCGCTTGCCATGGATTACCCCGCCGACAAGATCAAAGTCTTCCTGCTGGACGATGGGCGACGCGAGGAATTTCGCGAGTTCGCCGCCCGCGTCGGAGCGGGATATATCACCCGCGACAACAATCGGCACGCCAAGGCAGGCAACATCAACCATGCATTGCAGCTCACGCGCGGCGAGTTGGTTGCCATCTTCGATTCAGATCATGTACCGACGCGCTCGTTTCTCCATGCAACCCTGGGCTGGTTCTTTTGCAGCCCGCGGCTCGCCATGGTGCAGACTCCGCACCATTTCTATTCGCCGGATCCGTTTGAACGCAACCTGGGGCAATTTCGCAAAATTCCCAACGAGGGAGAACTGTTCCACCGTTTGATCCAGGATGGCAACGATCTCTGGAATGCGAGTTTCTTTTGCGGCTCGTGCGCAGTGATGCGGCGACGGGCACTGGACCAGATCAGGGGAATAGCCGTCGAGACGGTAACCGAGGACGCGCACACTGCGCTCAGATTGCAGCGCAAGGGCTGGGAAACAGCGTACATCAATCTTCCGCAGGCGGCGGGGCTGGCGACGGAGAGTCTGGCAGCCCATATTGGGCAGCGCGTTCGCTGGGCCCGCGGCATGATACAGATTCTGCGCATCGAGAACCCGTTGTTGGTGAGCGGGCTGAGCTTCCCCCAGCGGCTGTGCTACTTGAATGCTACAACTCATTTCCTGTTCGCTTTGCCCCGCCTGATCTTCCTCACCGTTCCCCTGGTCTACCTCGTCTTCGGGATGGTGAACATCTACGGGTATTCGCTCGCCGTTGTGGCTTATGCCCTACCGCACATTGTGCTGTCTACGCTGACGAACTCTCGGATTCAGGGGCGACACCGTTTCTCTTTTTGGAATGAGATCTATGAAGTTGTGCTGGCGCCCTACATTTTGCTGCCAACCCTGCTTGCTCTGGTTAATCCGAGGCTGGGCAAGTTCAACGTTACGGGCAAGGGCGGCGTGATCCGCCGGTCATTTTTTGATCGGCGCATCGCGCTACCGTTCCTGTTGTTGATGGCTTTGAACATTTTTGGACTTTACAAAGCAGGGCAGCGCTACTTTGCCGATCCAGCGCATCACGACACTGTGATCATGAACTCAGTGTGGACGCTGTACAACGTGATGATCTTGTCGGTCGCGGCGTCGGTGGCGTGGGAGAAGCGGCAGCGACGATCGCAGGTGCGCGTGGAATTGCGCGTACCGTTCACGCTCACTGTCGCGGGAGAGAGGCAACCGATCACGGGCACGACGGCGCATGTTTCGCTCCGTGGGACGGGAGCGAAACTGGACGCGCCCGCACGCTTTGCGAGAGGCAGTGGCGTAACACTGACTCTGGACGGACTGGAATCACAGTGTGATATTCCGGCCGTGGTGGTGCAGTCTCACGGGCGGCGGCAGCACTTTTTCTTCCCGAAATTGACCTTGCGGCAAGAACAATACCTGGTCAATCTGGTCTACTCGCGGCCCGAAGCCTGGGTTTACTGGCATCGCTCGCGGCCGTCGGATCACGCATTACTCAGCCTGGCTCGTATTTTTTGGCTTTCGCTGCGAGGCATGGTGATTATCCTCTTCGGATTTTTCACGTCACGGCCGGCCGCCCGCAGCTCAGGTCCGCAAACTAAAAGCGAGCGTGCGCCTGCCTTGACGGCGTCCGTCGTGCTCGGTGCGCTGTTGCTCCTGACGGCAGCTGGAAAGTGCCACGCGTCGGACATGCCTGTGCCTAGCAAGCCGGGCGCAACCACCACACCGGCGGCCCCTTTTCATGATGAGTACGAGCTTGGCGGAGGCGTCACACAGCAGGCCTTTGCCCTGCAGGGTACAGGAGCATCACAAAACTTTTTCTTTGGCGTGCCGGTTACGAAGATTGTCAGCGCGGCAACGCTGAAGCTTCACTTCGCAGCTCCGCTGTTGCGCGCGAATGAAAGCAGGCTGGAATTAAACCTGAACGGAACATCGATCGGGACCGTGGCTCTGACGCCGGGAAGCGACGTGCACTTGGAGATTGTCCTGCCCACTGACCTGCTGACCACAGATAACACGCTGGTTTTTCAACTGCAAGGAAGCTGCCAGGGTTGTGGCCGCGCTCGGGCGGCATGGGTGACAATTGATGCGCACAGCCAACTTGTCTTCACCGGGACAAAACTGCCGCTGCCCAACGATCTTGCGCTGTTGCCGCTTCCCTTCTTTGATTCCGGGGGGCAACGCGCCTGGAGTCTGCCCCTGGTCTTTGCGGAACGTCCTGACCCGGACACGGTGCAAGCGGCCTCTGTGGTGGCATCGTGGTTCGGTATCTTTTCCGATTTTCGGGGGGTGCGTTTTCCCGTCAACGTGGGTGAACTGCCTGAAGGGAATGCGATTGTGCTGGCTTTGCGGCGCTCGGCAGTCGCGCGCAGCCTCTCGCTTCCATCGCAGCCTGGTGCGCTTATTGCCATTCGCGACAATCCCCGTGATCCTTACGGCAAATTGTTGATTATCTCGGGCGACCGCACTGAAGATCTTCTCCAGGCTGCTCGCGGGCTGGTGACGCGCAACAATTATCAATCCCATGCTGACGCAGTTCGCGTGGGCGATGTGAGCGGTCCGCCTCGCACGGAATATGGGGCGCCGCGCTGGCTGGCAACAGACAGGCCAGCGACCATTGGAACATACACGACCGCTGAACATCTGCAGTTGAGAGGTTCGGGGTCGATCAATATTTACTTTCGACTGCCACCGGACTTGTTCCTCCCCGCACAGCAGACGGTTCC
>Ga0116129_1000624_pt1 | contig 21993 bp, 22 predicted proteins | sample June2015DPH_17_2_FD_89732 | JGI IMG/M metagenome (GOLD analysis project Ga0116129, IMG submission 89732) | Peatland microbial communities from SPRUCE experiment site at the Marcell Experimental Forest, Minnesota, USA - June2015DPH_17_10 | ecosystem: Environmental > Terrestrial > Soil > Wetlands...
CGCCTTGACAGCAGCAACCTTCAAACCGCCGCGCAGGCGGTTGACGACCAGCGTCGCCAGGGCCTCGCCCTCGACATCCTCGGCGATGATCAGAAGCGGCTTGCCCGACTGCACCACGGCTTCGAGCACCGGCAGCATCGCCTGCAGGCCGGACAGCTTCTTCTCGTGCAGCAGCACATAGGCGTCTTCAAGTTCCGCAGTCATCTTTTCGCCGTTGGTGACGAAATAGGGCGACAGGTAGCCGCGGTCGAACTTCATGCCCTCGACGATGTCGACCTCGGTCTCGAGCGACTTGTTTTCCTCGACCGTGATGACGCCTTCGTTGCCGACCTTCTGCATCGCCTGCGCGATCATCTTGCCGATCGCGGCGTCGCCATTGGCGGAGATGGTGCCGACCTGGGCGACTTCGGAGGAGGAGGCGACCGGCTTGGCGCGCTTCTCGATGTCCTTCACCACGGCCGCCACCGCAAACTCGATGCCGCGCTTCAAGTCCATCGGATTCATGCCGGCGGCAACCGCCTTGGCGCCTTCGCGCACGATCGCTTGCGCAAGCACGGTCGCGGTAGTCGTGCCGTCACCGGCGGTATCGTTGGTCTTGGAGGCAACCTCGCGCAGCATCTGCGCGCCCATGTTCTCGAACTTGTCTTCGAGTTCGATCTCCTTGGCGACGGTCACGCCGTCCTTGGTGATGCGCGGAGCGCCAAAGCTCTTTTCAATGACGACGTTGCGGCCCTTGGGGCCGAGCGTCACCTTGACGGCATTGGCGAGAACATCGACGCCGCGCAGCATGCGGTCGCGCGCGTCTCCGGAAAATTTTACGTCCTTGGCAGCCATTTGAATTCACTCCTGGAAATGGTCCTCATCTTGAGAAGTGGCTTCTTGGCCGCGTCTCGAAGGATGAGTTTGTGGATGCAGTACTCTTCGAGACGGCAGCTTCGCTGCCTCCTCAGGGGTGAGGGGATGCGGCGTCTAGGCCAGCACGCCCATGATGTCGCCTTCTTTCATGATCAGCAGTTCCTCACCGTCGAGCTTGACCTCGGTGCCGGACCATTTGCCGAACAGGACGCGGTCGCCGACCTTGAGATCGATCGGGATCAATTTGCCGGATTCATCCCGGCCGCCCGGACCTACCGCCGTGATTTCGCCCTGCGAGGGCTTTTCCTTGGCGGTGTCGGGAATGATGATGCCGCCCTTGGTCTTTTGGTCGGCATCGAGACGCTTGACCACGACACGGTCATGCAGTGGGCGAAATGTGGTTTTAGCCATGACGGTTCCTTTGGAGGACTGGTTGTGCTGATCGATCTGCCGTCGAAAGCGGTTTTGGAATACGGGTGTACTCGACGCCGGCTTGGGCAGCTTGCTCTGTCATCTTGGCAATCGCGTGCTTAGAGTGCCAACTGTGCAACCGGGGGATATGTCCTTGCGGTGGTCCTGTCAAGCAAACGGAGGTTAAGGCGTTGGTGAGGCTCATATAGGATGCTTTTGGAAACCACATTGGTGCTTCGGCGTATTTTGCAGGACGTTGTTGCGAGGTCAGGTTTTTTGCGCTTCGCTGCCGGTCGGGTGCGAGCGCGTATTTGTTTGGGGGAGAACATGGTTGGTTCAGGTGGCGCGCGGACGGCTGCCAATCTGGGGATCGCCTCGATGCTGGCGATCTTCCTGGGGGCGTGCAGCAGCATGAGCCTGCCCTCCTTCTCGTCATCATCTCCGACGGCTGCTCCCGAGCCGGCGCCAGTGCCGGAAATGTCCGCAACGATCCGTCCCGACGAGATCGTCGGCAAATGGGGACTGGCCTCGTTCCAGAATCCCAATGATCGCGCCCGTACCGAAGTGGCTGCGAAGGCGCAATGCAAGCAGCCCTACGTGATCGGCGCCGGCACCACTGGCGGCGTCATCATGCATCTGGCCGATCAGGCAACGCCGCAGGAATTGCGCTTGAAGGGCAGCCCGAGCGGCAAGAATTACATTGGTCCGTCAGGTCCGGCCGGTGGCGAACAGGACCGCGAGATCGTGTCCTTCGATGGGAGGGTGCTGATCACCCGCTTCATCGATAAGGATGCGGCGACCCGTTACGGCAACATGGTTTATGTTCGCTGCGCGCCGCGGGCGTGAGCGGCGAGTGATGCGCCGTTCCGTGCGCGATGCTGACGCATTGCCCCGGAATGACGGAGTAAATAAAAACGCCGGCCCTTTTCAGGGCCGGCGTTTGTTTTAAAACGAATGCCTTTGATCAGTCGAACAGAGCGTCGATATCGTCCTGTGAGACGTGGCCGACATCACCTTCCAGTCTCGGACCGTTCAGGAGCTTGGCGTCGCCCTCGCGTGTATCGACGATCGCCGGCGTGTGGGCCTTGATGGCGTCGACGCCGCCCCAGATATCCATCATGATGGTGATGTGGTTTTCGATGAACTTCATCGTGTTCATCACCTTTTTGATGCGCTGGCCGGTCAGGTCCTGGAAGTTGCAGGCCTCGAAAATGGAAACGACGCGTTCCTGGATTTCCTCGCTGAGCAGCTTCTGCTGGTCGGGCGAGGTGACTTTGCTGAGCGCGGTGGCTGCGTTATCGATTGATTCGGCAGCTTCCAGGATTTGCTGGGTGGCTTCTTCGGTGCCGCCGACCACGGCGCCGAGTTCGCCGTTGACCTTGGCCATCTCCTCGCCATTGAAGCTCTTGCCGTGCAGCACGGCGATTTCACGCTTGGTGCGGGTGATGGCGTCGTAGATCAGGTCGAGTTCGACCTTGAGCTTCTCGCATTGTTCGATCTGCGCGCGATAGGTTTCAAGCATGGCATTGGCCTCGGCGACTTCACGTGCTGCGGCTTCACCGATCGTCTCGGTCGCCGCGCTGACAGGGCGCGTTACAGACATCTGGGCTCTGATGGCGCGCAGTTCGTTCATGATCTCGTGGTGCATGGGACCAACTTCAGTTTCGACTTCCGGCGGCAGCTGAATGTCCCCGGAAATAGCTTCCTCGACACGAAAACGTCTGCGATGAATCGGCATGAGAATGTCCCTGACCCCTTCACTTCGCTGTGCTTTAAAGCAGACTGGATTTAACATGAGGTTCACGCCGGAACTTGCGTGCGAAAACGCGAGCGGGGCCGCACATCAACGATTAACCATGCGCGTTCCCCGTTCACTGAAAATAAACGCTACCGGTCAAAACCGCGCGAACTCGACGACGTGGTGAATCGCAATCGCGATTCCGTTTACCAAACCGATGCGTTTTTCGCTCTTAGCTGTTCGCGTGCAAAGCGCGCCGCTCCGGCGCACCCACGACGAAACTAGAAAATAGTATGAGTACGTCGATGAAGAGAGTGTATTTCGGGCTGCTCACCAGCGTTTGCTGGCTCAGCCTCGGATTCCCGCAAGCCACCGCGAACGAGGCCGAGTTTGTCACCGATCCGGTTGTGCTCCATCCCGATCAATCCGCAACGCCGCCGGCTCCCGCGCCGATGCGTGTCGCGTCCGCCGATCGACCCAACATGGGAGGCGGCTTCATTGAGTTCCTGTTCGGTGACGGACAAGGGCAGGGTTATCAACCGCAGGATCAACTCGATCGGCAACGGCCTTTGTATCCGCAGCAGCCTTCATACCAGCCGCAGCCCCAAATGATGCCGCAGCAAACCATGCAACAACCGGGGATCAGCGAGCCCGCGCGTCCTGCCTTCGATCCGAAATATGAGAAGCAGGTCGTCGACTACGGGGGCAAGGAGAGCGCCGGCACGCTCGTCGTCGATACGCCGAACAAGTTCCTTTATCTGGTCCAGGGTAACGGCAAGGCGCTGCGCTATGGCATCGGCGTCGGCCGTCCGGGCTTCACCTGGTCCGGCGTCAAGACGATTTCCGCGAAGAAAGAATGGCCGGATTGGACACCGCCGGCCGAGATGATCGCGCGCCGGCCGGACCTGCCGCGGCACATGGAAGGCGGGCCGCAAAATCCGCTCGGTGCCCGCGCCATGTATCTCGGCTCAACGCTCTATCGCATCCACGGCTCCAACGAGCCCTGGACAATCGGCACCAACGTGTCGTCGGGTTGCATCCGGATGCGCAATGAAGACGTGATCGATCTCTATGGCCGCGTCAACGTCGGCACCAAGGTCGTCATCATCTGATCGATCGGACGATCACCAAATAAAGCGGCCGCTTGAGGGCGGCCGCTTTTTTTGCGCGGTAACGGTATCAGGCGAAATCGCTGTCGTTATCGCCGCCGAAATCGTCATCCATATCCGTGTCGTCGCTATCGGCGCCTGACGCGGAATCGAACAGCCCGGCATGCGAGTTGTCGTCGTCGCGATCCTGAGCGATATCCTGGGCGCGATCCTGCGCGGCGAGATCGTTCGAGCCGATATTATTGACGCCGGCATCGCGTGCGAGATCGCTGCGCGATTGGTCGCTCCACGGGCTCCGGTCGCCGATGGCCGCGGTATCGCCGAAAGCCTGGCGGTTGCCGCCCATCATGCCGCGAAAGCTGTTGAGCAGAAGCGATCCGCCGATGGTGCCGGCCGCTGCTGCCGCGGCCGTTCCGAGGAACGAGCCGCCGCTGCTCCCACCCATCATTCCGCCGCCCATCGGGCCACCACCCATCATGCCGCCGCCCATGGGCGCCTGCGGACCGCCATAGGGCTGACCGTAACCGCTTTGGTCGTAGTGCTGTCCCGACTGTTGCAGCACCTGACCGCTGTTCCAGACCGGGCGACTGCCGACTTCGGGGGGCCGCACATTCGGGACAGAACCGCCACTCTGACCCTGGCCAAAGATGGCGCCGCGCATACTATCGAGGAAGCCGCCGCTTTGACTTTGCTGGGGTGCGCTTTGGTGCTCCAGCTCCTCGATGCGGTGATGGGCTAGCTTGAGCGCCTCGTCCTGCACCAGCACCGTTTGCACCAGCGCATAAACGGCGTTTGGCGCGATCCGCAAGCCCTGCGCGATCGTCGTTGCCGCATCCGGATCGCGCGGCGCGCTTTCCATCTTGGACAGCCGGTCGAAAAGGTCCTCAACCATTTGGCGTTCTTGCGGTGTCATCAGCCTTCTCCCTCGCCCCGAACGGAGCGTGGCTGAGATGTAGGCGGCCTTCATGTCGCAGGTAGTAGGGGTCGAAATTAAATTTATGGTAGGCGCCCGCCGCGCCCGTCGGCTGGCGTGCAAACCCTTGATCGGGATCAAAAATTTGAAAGATGGCCCATTGTCGCAGGCGCGCGTTCCGCCGACATTTCGCCGCTTAGCCCTAGTGCTCCGATTCCGAAGTTCGCCGGCATCGGCCGCACCACCTTTTGCGAACTTCGGAATCCAAGGAGCACTAGCAAGCTAAGGTTTCTAGTGCGGTTTGGAATTTGAAGTTCCTATGACGAGGTTACCGCGAAACTGATAGGAACTTCAAATTCACCGCACTAGGGTGACGTCGTTTGTCGCCAGAAGCGGCAAAAACTGTTCACCGCGAAGGAAATCGTATTCGCGCTCACGCTGGACCGTCAGCGGATCGAGGCCGATCAGCACATCATCCACGATGCCCGGATGACACATGACGACTCCGGCTTCAGGCATCCCTTGTACGAATTGCCGCATCAGGGCGCCGAATTCCGGCTCTTTCGAAAAATCGTAAGCGCCGGCAAAAGCGGGGTTGAAGGTGAGTCCGGCGCGGGCGGCGCGCCTGCGGAATTGCGCGCTCAGGACGTCGAGAACAAGCGCCTTCGGCTGGTCCAGGCGTTGAACCCACGGCCGATTGCGGCCGCATTGGCGGATCCACGCGTTCGGAGCTGCTTCCTTCACCGCCGCCAGGAAAGCCTTGCGCACGCCCGGATAGAGCTGCACGTGCTGATGGCCATCGACAAAGTCGGGCGGGCGGCCGAACAGATCGGCGAAGGTTTCGAGTTGCACCGTCAGTTCGGTGTGGACGAGTTCAGAATCGAGGCGTCCCGTCAGGCCCCGGCGCAGCAGTGTGGTATGGGCCAGGAACAAGCCGCCCTCGATCGGCCTGAAATGCATGGTCAGGGGCCGAAACGGCGCCGTGAGGGTGGCGTGGAGGCCGATCGCGCAGCGCGGACTGGCTTTTGCCGAGGCTTTCAGCGCGTTGGCTTCGTCCCGGCCAATCGCCGGCCCCACCACCATGGCGGAAGTGGCATTGAGACGCCCGTTCTCAATCAGGTCGCGGATCGCGCGGTTGACGCCCGGACTGATGCCATAGTCGTCGGCACACAACCAGATGCGCCGGCTCATTCGGCCGCGGTCCTTTCGCCGGCCCCGCTGTCCATGCTCGTGTCGGCACGCCTCTCGGAGTGTTCGGCGACGAAATAGATCGGACGCGCCTTCAGTTCCGAGAGGATCTTGCCGATATATTCTCCGACAATGCCGATCATGATCAGCTGTACGCCGCCGATCGTCATCAAGCCCACGATCAGCGAGGGATAGCCGGGAACCGATTTCCCATCCACCATCGTTTCCCACAGGATCGAGAGGCCGAACAGGAAGGCGCCGGCCGCCAGCAATACTCCTAGGAGACTGGCAACGCGAAGAGGGGCGACCGAGAACGAGGTCAGCCCCTCGATCGAGAGCCCGACCAGCCGTCCGGGGCTGAATGTCGTCATGCCGTGCTCTCGTGCGGCGGGCTCATAATCGACGCGAATCTGGCGAAAGCCGATCCAGCTCGCCAGGCCCTTGAAGAAGCGGTTGCGCTCCGGAAGCTGCCGCAACGCGGCGGCAGCGCGCGGCGACAGCAGTCGGAAGTCGCCAGCGTCTTCCGGGATCTTCTGACGGGCGCCCCAGTTGATCAGCGCGTAGAAACCTCGCACCGCAAGCCGCCGCACCAGCGATTCATTGTCGCGGTGCGCCTTGGCCGTATAGACCACGTCATAGCCTTCATCGATCCAGTAACCGACGAGTTTTTCGACCAGGTCCGGCGGGTGCTGGCCGTCGCCGTCCATGAACAGGACCGCGCCGCGCCGCGCGTGATCGAGGCCAGCCATCAGCGCTGCTTCCTTGCCGAAGTTGCGCGACAGCGAGACCACCTGAATATCGAGGGCAACGGCGGTAAGCCCGCGTGCGATGGCGAGCGTGGCATCGGCGCTGCCGTCGTCGACATAGACGACCTCGCAACGCAGCCGGTATCGGTCGTTGAGGCTCCTGGCCAGGCCGCAAAGCCGCTGGTGCAGCGATGCAAGGCCGGCCGCTTCGTTATACAGCGGGACCACGATCGACAGGCCTCGCGCCGCCGCCGTGGCTGCGGTCGTTGACAAGCTCGATACATCCGTACCCAGCATCATCGATCAGGTTCCAGTATCAGCATGAAAGAGCATCAGCTTCGTTCGAAAACGTGTCTCGACATAACATATGGCAATCGCCGTGGAATGTCGCCACGGCAAGGACCTGCGGTCTATTGTCCGAGGAATGTCTCGAGCCGGGCGAACAGGGGATTTTCGCGGTCCAGCACGTAATCGAGCGAGGCCACTGAAACCGTCTCCGCCCCGTGAGCGCGCAGGAAGCTTCCGAGCGCATAGAGCTGGGCCGGCGGACAGTGCAGGGTCACCATTCCGGAAGATGTCGGTCCGCCGAACGGCGACACCACGCCGAAGCGCTGCTCGGCCTCGGTCAGCAAAGCCGCGTCGCATCCGGTGAAGCGGGTGCGGACTTCGCGGTATTTGTTGGCGCGCGCCCGCGCCGCGATATGGTCGAGGATCACGCGGGCGGCTTCCCGCGCCTCGCTTGACCAGTCGGCCTCGCGCGAGGCGACGAGATTGGCCTGGCTGCGCAGGATCACGCCGTCATCGAGCACCTTCAGACCGTTGGCGGCCAGCGTCGCGCCGGTCGTGGTGATATCGACGATCATCTCAGCAGTGCCGACCGCGGGTGCGCCTTCGGTTGCGCCGGCGCTTTCGACAATGCGGTAGTCGACAATGCCGTGCGAAGCGAAGAACGCGCGGGTGAGGTTGATGTATTTGGTTGCCACCCGCATCCGCCGGTTATGTTGTTCGCGAAAGCCGGACGTGACGTCATCGAGATCGGCCATGGTTCGCACGTCGATCCAGGCCTGCGGGACGGCTACCACGACATTGGCGTTGCCGAAGCCAAGGCTGTCGATCAGAAGCACGCGCTTGTCGGCATCGACGATGCTCTCGCGCACGAGATCCTCGCCGGTCACACCGAGGTGCACCGCGCCGCGCGCCAGCTGCGAGGCAATTTCACCCGCGGAGAGATACGCGATTTCCACATTGTCGAGCCCGGTAATGGCGCCGCGATAGTCGCGGGCGCCGCGCGGCTTCGCCAATGCGAGCCCGGCACGCGTGAAAAATGCTTCGGCATTCTCCTGCAAGCGGCCCTTCGAGGGAACGGCGAGAACAAAGGGTGTGGTCACGACGGCCTCCCGGTGGTGGCGGACGTACCGATTTTGGCGAGCGCCTCGACCCATACCGAAAATCCGACTGCCGGAATGGCCGTGATCGAGCCGAGCCGCTGCAATAGCCCGTCATACCTGCCGCCTGCGGCCAGGGGTTCGACACTATTATCCCTGGCGTGAAGCTCGAATTCGAAGCCGGTGTAGTAGTCTAATCCGCGTCCGAAAGAGGTCGAGAAGCGTGTCCGAGCGATATCGATGCCCCGTTTCGCCATCCAGTCGAGGCGGCTTTCAAGCGTATCGATTGCAGCATCGATGTTGAGGCCGGCATCGGCCGCCAGTTTGCGCAGTTGCGCGATCGCATCTCGGGGATCGCCGGCGATGGCGAGGAAACGCTTGATGATTCCACTCGCGTCGCGCGGCAGCGCGCCGGCTTTCAAGGTCGATTGCTCGAGAAAGCGGTCGGCAATCTCGGCAACCGTGCGGCCGCCGACATTGCTGGCGCCGGCAATCGACATCAGGTCCGTGACGAGCGCCAGCGCCGCCTTGCGATCGGAGCCGGCGAGCGCCGCCAGCACGCCCTCATATTCGTTGCGGGTCGCAGCACTCGCGTGCGTAAGCCGTTCGATATCCTGTTCGAGGCTGATCTTGCGGTTGAAATCTTTCATCAGCCGCCGGCGCCATACCGGATAAAGGTCGAGCGCATCGATGAGGGCCGTGAAGAGGGCGACGTCGCCGGTGCGGATCTCGACCTCGCTCACGCCGAAGGCGCGCGCGGCCTCAAGCGCCAGCGCCAGCATTTCCGCATCCGCCGCGGAGCGATCCTGTCGGCCGAAGGATTCGATGCCGGCCTGCAAGAACTCGCTCGGCGCGCCGCCGCGATAACGGAATACCGGACCGAGATAGCTGTATCCGGCCGCCTCCCCGGCCTGGCCGGAGGCGAGATATTCGCGTGCTACCGGGATCGTCAAATCCGGGCGAAGGCAAAGTTCTTCGCCGCTCCCGTCCGTCGTCAGGTAGAGGCTCTTTCGGATGTCTTCGCCAGAGAGATCAAGAAAGGGTTCGGCGGGCTGCAAGACCGGCGGTTCGGCCAGGGCGTAGCCGGCCCGGGCAAACGACGATAGCAGCGTATCCGCCCAAACGGCGGACCCGGTCGCGCGAGGGGCGGCGGTTGGGGTCATCTTGCAGTCCAATTCCCCGAAAACGGTTCGGTATCCCGAAATGTTCATAAACCATTGATTCAATGGTTTTATTTGTTGGCTGGTTTTTTTGCCCAAGCGAGCCATCTCTCTGGCCCCAGGGGTGCTGGCGCTGCCTTTAGCATGGCGCAACCAAGGTTTCGACCACGATCGGCCAAGTCTCTTAACAGGGGTCTTAACAGGCCGGGGGGCTTAACGAGCAGGGCGTCTTAACGAGTAGGGCTTCTTAACGGCCAGGGCTATCCGTCCAATCGCCGAGCGCCGCTTGTACCAGCGCCAGCGCCGCGACCCCCGCGGTATCTGCCCTCAGGACGCGGGGTCCGAGCGAAAGCCGTAAGCTGTTTGGCTGACGCAACAGAACGGCACGCTCCTCCTCGGCAAACCCGCCTTCCGGCCCGATCAGGACGTCGATGCCCTCGGTAGCTCTTTCGCGCGCAAGCACACTCCATGGGTTAGCAACATCGGCCGCTTCATCGCAAAAGACGAGAAGGCGCTCGGGTTTTCGGCGATCGAGGAAGCGGTCGAAGGCAACGGGCTCAGCGACGTCGGCGATGCCGAGAATGCCGCACTGCTCGGCAGCCTCGATGACATTGGCCCGCATCCGTTCGCTGTTGACCCTGGAGACCTGGGTAAACCGTGTCAGGACCGGCTGTAGTGAAGAAACGCCCATCTCGACTGCCTTCTGTACCATGTAGTCGAGGCGGGCGTGCTTGAGTGGCGCGAACACGTAAGCGAGTTCCGGCGGGCGGTCTTGCGGTCGGGTCAGGCTCTCGATTTCAAGACCGTCGGGCCGTTTGCGTCCGGTGATCGAAGCCTGCCATTCGCCGTCGCGTCCGTTGAAAACGAGGATGCCGTCGCCCGCTGAGAGCCTCAGCACATTGCCGAGATAGTTGCTCTGATCCCTCGCCAGCGCGACGGTCGCGCCACTTCCGAGGGGGGCATCTACGAACAGCCGGGGTTTGCGGAAATCATGCGAGGGCAAAGCGAAGGGTCCAAGTGGTTAAATTCACGGCGTTTTAGCCCAAAGAATGAGAAATTGCGCGATTATTGCCGTCCAGGGCTGGCGTTGCGCCGCGCTCTTGCCCAATTCAATGGGTTGTTAACCACTGGCAGCAATCGTAAAATACCGGCAACGGAGTCGATCTCCTGTCGGGAAATAAAGTTTGCAGGCCTGAGGGAATAGCATTGATGATCCGCCAGTTAATCGCGCCACTTATTGTGGCCGCTGTGGCATTCCATGCCGGACAGGTTTTGGCGCAAGGCGCCTTTCCAGCGCCGCTGCCGGGCAAAGCCGGGACGGTCAACGATCCAGCCTTCCCGCCCGTGAACGGGGCCGCACCAGCGTCTTCTTTAAGCAATGCGCCTGCGGCGCCCGCTTTCGGTAATGCGCCAATGCCTCCCTCCTTCGGGAATGCGCCCGCGCCTGCGTCTTTTCCGGGGGCGGGCGGATCGCCGATGGGGAATTCACCGTTTGCGGCGCCTCCGACGCGAGGCGGTCCGCCTGACGATTGCATGAGGGAGTTCTTGCCGCTGCGCCAGGAAGCGGAAAAGCGCGGCCAGGCACTCAAAATGGCCAGCGAAAAGCACTTGGGTCCGGATGTCGCCTGCAAGCTGATCGGCAACTTTATCCAGGCCGAGGTCAAGATGATCAAATATGTCGAGGTCAACTCGGCAAGATGCGGGATCCCGCCTCAAATTTTCGAGCAGCTCAAGAAAGGCCATAAAGGCACCGAGTCGATGCAGGAGAAAGTTTGCAATGCCGCGACACAAGCGCAGAAGCAGGGACCTGTCGGTCCGAGCTTGAGCGATCTGCTGGGTTCCGCGACGGCGCTTCCAGAAGCCACCGTTGCCAAGAAGAGCGGTGGCAATACATTTGATACGCTGAGCGGCAACGCGCTGGCGCGATGACGCGCGTCGCCGGCCTGATCGAGATTTCGAAAGCGATATGACCGGGGCTCGCGTAGCGGACGCGACCGGCAACTGGGTCGATACGCTCGCGCCGCCATGGTCGCGGCCTTACCTGCGGCTCGCCCGTTTCGACCGGCCGATTGGCTCCTGGCTGCTGCTGCTGCCGTGCTGGTGGTCGGCCGCGCTCGCCTCAGCTCTCGCTCACGATGCCGGTCGATTGCCGATCATCATTGCATTGTTCTTCGCAGGCGCCTTTGCCATGCGCGGCGCCGGCTGCACCTGGAACGACATTACGGATCGCGATCTCGACGCCAAGGTCGAACGCACGCGGTCACGCCCGATACCGGCAGGACAGGTCGGTGTGCGGCAAGCGTTGGTGTTTCTGGCCGCGCAGGCGCTGATCGGCCTGGTCGTATTGCTCCAGTTCAACCGTTTCGCGGTCATGACCGGCGTCGCCTCGCTGGCGATCGTTGCGGTGTATCCGTTCATGAAGCGCATCACCTGGTGGCCGCAGGTCGTGCTCGGGCTCGCCTTCTCGTGGGGCGCCTTGATGGGGTTTGCCGTCATCCTTGGACAGCTCGGGCTACCTGCGCTGTTTCTCTACGCCGGTTCGATCGCCTGGGTGATCGGTTATGACACCATCTATGCCCATCAGGACACCGAGGACGATGCCCTGATTGGCGTCAAATCCACCGCGCGTCTGTTCGGCGCGCAGACGCATCGGGCGCTGATCGTGTTCTACAGTCTGGCGGTGATCCTGATCGGCGTGGCGATGGCGCTTTCGGGCGTCGGTCTGGCCGGATGGATCGGGCTGGCCGCGTTCGCCGTTCATCTTGGCTGGCAGATCGCGCGGTTGAGGATCGACGATCCCGCGCTGTGTCTGCGCGTCTTCAAATCCAACCGCGACGCCGGGCTCTTGCTGTTTGCAGGACTGCTCGTCGATGCGGTGGTGCGGGCAACCTAAGGTCCGCAGTATTTAATTTCTTGCGATGATCTCGCGTTCGTCGCGATGGACGTTGGCGTCATCAAGCGAACCGCCGCCGCGCCGCCGCAGCAGGAATTTCGGACGCCGCGCGCGAATTGCATTGCGCCGCCGCCGCCGTTGCGCCGGCTCACACGGCGCTTCTTCCGCCAGTTGCGGCAAGGCAAAGATATCGCTCCATGTTTGCCAGGCCGACACGATCTCGTCGCGGTCGGAACTCACGCAAAGCGGGATGCTCAGCGACGGATCGCGATGCAGCAGCACCAGCATTTGGGCATCGTCGATGCCGCGCAGCGCAATGCCGCGGAAGTCGCTGACGCGAAGATTGATGGCCATCCGCATGCCCTGGACGGCACGCCGAAGCACGACACGCTCACGGTAAAGCTCGACGCGTCGCACGCCGTTGTCGGCGCGAACGTCCTGCGCATCGAAGCTCACGGGAAGAGAGAGAGGGTCGAGCCGCAGTGCGCGGCTCGACCCGGCGGGATTGATCCCGCTTGTTGCAGTTTGACGCCTCACGGCTTTGTCTCCCCGCCGGGTATTCCCGGTCGTTGCGAGAGAGCATGCCAGAGCCGTGTCCGGATTCGCTTAAAAAGGCTGGTTAATCCGCCGTCACCGGCGTTCCTTCGATCGGCATGATTGACAACACCTTGGCACGCATGATTGACGAGACCTTGCAAAGTTGCCGAAATTCTTCGGTTTCGGCCGCGCGAAAATGCTTGAAATCCAAGTGAATCAGGCACATGTCATTCAGTCTGTCACTCGCTTTCGCAGCCTCTCCGATCCTCCATAATTCTCCGGGATTTTGTTCGTGATCTCTTCACCATCGAGTGCATCGGCCGAGGCCGCCGCCAAGCTGTTCGATCAATCTGCGCTCACGACGCTGGCGCAACGCCTTGTCGAGGCCGCCAGACGCGCCGGCGCCGACGCTGCCGACGCGGTTGCGGTGCGCGGCATTTCGCAAGGCGTCGAAGTGCGCGACGGCCGTGTGGAGGAATCCGAACGCTCGGAAGGCGACGACGTCGGCCTGCGCGTGCTGGTGGGAAAACGCCAGGCCGTGGTCTCGACCAACGATGTCGGCGGTGACGGCGTGGCGCGGCTTGCCGAACGTGCAGTGGCGATGGCGCGCGTGGCGCCCGACGACGACTATGTCGGCCTTGCCGATCCCTCGCTGCTGGCGCGCGAGTTCCCGGATCTCGATTTGCTCGATCCCCATGTTCCGGCGACGGACGAACTCGAACGCCGTGCCTGTGAAGCCGAGGCCGCCGCGCTGGCGGTCAAGGGTGTCGCCAAATCGGGTGGCGCGTCGGCATCGACCGGTATTGGCGGCATGGTGCTGGTGACCAGCACCGGCTTTCACGGCGCTTACTTGCGCTCGAGCCATGGTATCTCGGTGACGGCCATCTCCGGCGAAGGCACCGCGATGGAGCGCGACTACGATTTCACAACCGCGCCGCACGCCGCCGATCTCGCCACGCCGGAGAGCGTCGGCCGCACCGCGGGCGAGCGCACGGTCGCCCGCTCCAATCCGCGCAAGGTCGAAACCTGCAAGGTGCCGGTCGTGTTCGATCCGCGCGTGTCCGGTTCGCTGGTCGGCCATCTCGTGGGCGCGATCAACGGCGCCTCGATCGCACGCAAGACGAGCTTTCTGAAGGATCGTCTCGGCGAGCAACTCTTTGCCAGCAACATCCGCATCATTGACGATCCGTTGCGCCGGCGCGGCCTGCGCTCACAGCCGTTCGATGCGGAAGGAGTCCGCGTCAAGCAACTCGCGATTGTCGATCAGGGTGTTCTGACCACCTGGCTTCTGGACTGCGCGACCGCGCGTGAACTCAAGCTCACGACCACCGGCCACGCCCATCGCGGTGTTTCGTCGTCACCGTCGCCGGGGTCGTATAATCTGCATCTCGAGGCCGGCGAGCCCACGCCGGAGGAACTCATCTCCGACATTCGTCAGGGCTTTTACGTCACCGATCTGATCGGTTCAGGCGTCAACGGCGTCACCGGTGACTATAGCCGCGGAGCATCCGGCTTCTGGATCGAGAACGGCAAGATCACCTACCCCGTGAGCGAGGTGACGATTGCCGGCCACCTGCTCGACATCTTCAAGTCGCTGACGCCGGCGAATGATCTTGCATTTCGCTACGGCGTCAACGCGCCGACGCTGCGGATCGAGGGACTGACCCTTGGCGGACGGTGACGCCGGGACCAATGTGCACTTGGAAAATCTTGCGCGCGACGCCGCCCTTTTGACCGACACGGTGCGGGAAGCAGGCCGGCTGGCCTTGTCCCTGTTCCGGACCGAACTGAAGAACTGGATCAAGGGCGCCTCGTCGCCGGTATCGGAGGCCGATATCGCGGTCAACGAGCTGATTGCCGGCAGGCTGCGGTCCGCTACACCAGAATATGGCTGGTTGTCCGAGGAAAGTGCCGACGACGAAACCCGCCTCGGCAAAAACCTGGTGTGGATTGTCGATCCGATCGACGGCACCCGCGGCTATCTGGCCGGCCGTGAAGACTGGTGCGTCAGCGTGGCGCTGGTTGCGGATGCGCTGCCGGTGATGGGTGCGGTGTTTGCACCGGCGAGTGATGAATTCTTTTTTGCGCAAGCCGGACACGGATCGTCGCTCAACGGGACCGCGATCCATGCGACGTCCGGCACCGCGCTCGATTTTCCGCGCATCGCAGGCCCCAAGCCTCTGGTCGAACGGCTTAATCGTTCGGACGGCGAAATTTCGCTTCATCCGCGGATCGGATCGCTGGCGCTGCGCTTGTGCAGGGTCGCCGACGGGAAGCTGGATGCTGCTTTTGCAGGCGGTCAAAGCCGCGATTGGGATCTTGCGGCGGCCAATTTGATCGTGCAGGAAGCGAATGGTAGCATGACTGCGTTGTCGGGGGACACCATCCTGTATAATCGCCGCGAGGTGACGCACGGCGTTTTGGTAGCTGCGGGGCGCGATCGTCATGCGAGCATTGTCGAGCAATTTCGAAGCCGTCCCTTGCCGTGAACATGTCCCGATGTTTCTCGAACGACAACGGGCACAGCATTTAGGGAAGACGGACCATGTCAGATAGCGCCCCGCAACAGTTGTTGCATCTCGTCCTGGGCGGCGAATTAGCCGATCTTGAGCACAACACGTTCAAGGACCTTTCGCAGGTAGAAATTGTAGGCCTTTTCCCCAATTACGCGAGTGCCTTCACGGCCTGGAGAGCAAAGGCGCAGCAGACCGTCGATAACGCCCAGATGAGGTACTTCATCGTTCACCTCCACCGGCTGCTCGACCCTGAACAAGACACGAAGCCTGCCCGTTGAAGAAACTGATCCGCGATGTGCTGCGCAGCAGTTGGTTTCAGCGCGCTGTGGGTTCGCTCACGGCCGCACTGCTGCGGCTGGTCTGGCGCACCAATCGGTTCAGCTTCGATCCGCCTGACGTTTATGAGATTGTCGAGCCGCAGATGCCGGCGATCTTCGCCTTCTGGCACGGCCAGCATTTCCTCACTCCTTTCGTCAAGACCAAGGAGAGCCAGCGCGTCAAGGTTTTGATCTCGCGGCACCGCGACGGTGAATTCAATGCCATCGCCGCTGAACGGCTCGGGATCGGCACCATCAGGGGTTCGGGGGATCATGGTTCGGCATTTCACCGCAAGGGCGGCATCGGCGCATTCAGGGAGATGGTGCGGACGTTGGAAGAAGGTTATAACGTTGCGCTGACCGCCGACGTGCCGAAACGCTCGCGAATAGCCGGGCTCGGCATCATCATGCTGGCGCGCGAATCCGGACGGCCGATCATGCCGTTTGCGATGGTGACCAGCCGCTATTGGCGCTTGAGAAACTGGGACCGGACCACGATCAATCTGCCATTCGGGCGAGGGGCGTTGGTGGGAGGCGAGATAATCATGGTTCCACCCGACGCCGACGCCGAGAAGATGGAAGAACTGCGCGCTCGGCTGGAGGCGACCCTCAACGACGCCATGGCGCGCGCCTATGTGCAAGTGGGTCGTCCCGAAGGGGCGCCTCATGGCTAATGCCCTGCCGATGACGCTGCGCGTCTACCGGCGGCTGTCATCCGTGGCCGTGCCGCTTGCACCCGCGCTGATCAAGCGGCGGTTGAAACAGGGCAAGGAAGATCCCGCACGCGTCGGCGAGCGTCGGGGCATGAGTGCAGACCCCCGGCCGCACGGGCCGCTGGTGTGGATTCACGGAGCGAGCGTCGGCGAAGTGCTGGCGGCCGCGGCGCTGATCGAGAAACTGCGGGCGCTCAATATCGGTATTCTGCTGACATCCGGCACCGTTACTTCTGCGGCGATTGTCGCCAAGCGTTTTCCTTCCGACATTATTCATCAATACGTTCCTTACGATTCGCCGCGCTATGTCGCGCGGTTTCTGGATCACTGGCGGCCGAGCCTGGCGCTGTTCATCGAATCCGATCTGTGGCCGAATCTCATTCTTTCGAGCGCGGCAAGGCGTCTGCCGATGGTCCTGATCAACGGGCGGATGTCGCATCGTTCATTCCCGCGCTGGCGGCGCGTCAGCGGCACGATCTCGGCGCTGCTCAGCCGCTTCGAGGTTTGCCTCGCACAGTCCCGCGTCGACGCCGAACGCTTTACCGCGCTCGGCAGCCGCAACGTCGTGGTCACCGGCAATCTGAAGCTCGATGTTCCGGCGCCTCCTGCCGACTTCAGCAAGCTCGAGCGGTTGATGTCGGTGACGCGCGGCCGCCCTATCATCGTCGCGGCATCGACGCATCCGGGCGAAGAGGAGATCCTGCTGGAGGCGCATCGAACGCTGGCAGGGTTTTTTCCGTCGCTGTTGACCGTGATCGTGCCGCGGCATCCAGGCCGCGGCGAGGCGATTGCGCGGACGATCGAGACGTCCGGCCTGCATGCGAGCGTGCGCTCGCATGAGGAACTGCCAACCGCGACCACCGACATCTATGTCGCCGACACCATGGGCGAGTTGGGATTGTTTTATCGGCTCTCGCCGGTCGTTTTCGTGGGCGGGTCGCTGGTCGAGCATGGCGGGCAGAATCCGATCGAGGCGATCAAGCTCGGCGCGTCGCTCGTTCACGGGCCTCACGTTTTCAATTTTGCCGATGTGTACGAGGCGCTCGATGGCGCCGGCGGCGCCAGGGTCGCCGCAACGCGCGAAGTGCTGGTGAAACAACTCGGCCAATTGCTCTCCGATTCTGCGGCGCGCGATCAGGTGGTCGCTGCGGCCGAACGGGTGGTTTCCCAGTTGGGTGGCGCCCTTGACCGGACGTTCGCGGCGCTCGAACCCTATCTTTTGCAGTTGCGCCTCGAAATGGGGGCTGCGGATGCATGAGCCGGCCTTTTGGTACCGGCCGTCATCCTGGATGTCGCTGCTGTTGTCGCCGCCCGCTGCTGTCTATGGCGCGGTTGCCGGCCGCCGTTTACAGCGCGAGGGCTTCGACGCCGGCATTCCCGTGTTCTGTGTGGGCAACTATCACGTCGGCGGTGCCGGCAAGACGCCGACCGTGCTGGCTCTGGTGAAATTGCTGCGTGATCTCGGCGAGACGCCGGTGGTGCTCAGCCGCGGTTATGGCGGACGGCTGCGGGGGCCGGTGATGGCCGACCCCGTTCGTCACCTTGCAACCGATGTCGGCGACGAACCGTTGATGCTGGCGCGGACCGTTCCGGTCGCGGTCGCGCGCGAGCGCATCGATGGACTGGCGCTCGCAAAGTCGCAAGGTGCGACCGTGATCGTGATGGACGACGGTTTTCAGAATCCGGCGATCGCCAAGGATGCCTCGCTGATCGTCATCGATTCCCATCGTGGTCTCGGCAATGCCTGTGTTTTTCCCGCGGGGCCCTTGCGCGCGCCTTTGCCGCCGCAAATCGACCGCACCGACGCGTTGATTGTGATCGGCGAGGGCCATGCGGCGGACGCCGTTGCCGTCACGGTGGCCGCGCAGGACAAGCCGGTCTTGACGGCGCAGTTGAGAGCCGACGATGCCACGGTGTCTTCGTTGCGGGGCCGGCGCGTCCTGGCGTTCGCCGGGATCGGCGATCCCGACCGCTTCTTTCGGACGCTACGCGCCCACGGTGTCGAGGTCGTCAGTGGGCGCGCTTTTGCGGATCACCATCCGTTCACGCAAGGTGAAATCGAGCCGCTGGTGGCGGAAGCCAAACGCCATGCGTTGACGGTGGTGACGACAGAGAAGGATTTCGTGCGGCTCGGTGTCGGCGGGAAGTTGTCGCCATGGGCGCAAGCCATCGTGCCGTTTCCGGTCAAACTCGAATTCGACAGCGCCGTCAAATTGCGGCGGTTCGTGGCCGACCGCCTGTTTCGGGCGCGCGACGGGAAATTCAGGAAGAACTGATTTTTTCAGGCACGATCGGGAAAGCGCGATGATAATTCATCTACAGGCCAACGCGCTTTAGGATTTCAGCGCACCTGGAAAATGCCGCTGGAGCACGGAGGCAGGCTGCGCGTAAGCCTCCTGTAAATCGACGCTCCAATATTTCAGCTCATCGAGCGGAATCCGCACGTCCGTTACCGCGCAACGCACATAGGTTCCCGGCGAGATCACGCGAAAGTCGCCATCCAGATATTGTAGCTGTGCTTCGCCGTGACCCGGCGGGCCGGATTTGTTCAGCACCTCGAAGTTCTCCGAAAGTTTCCGTCTGTTTCGCCGGTGAAACGGCGATGAATCTATTAGCATAAATAGGCCGGGGTGTCCGCCTGTCAAACCCACCGATTTGTGATGAATTTGGCACCTGACGCGTGTTAGCTTCTTGAGGTGTCGCTGCAACGGGAAGCGAAAGTTAGAACGGACCGCTAACCCCATCCCGATCCGGCAAAGCCATGCGTTTTTCATCGATCGTCATCGCCGTCGCATTTCTTGCCGTGACGTGGCCAGTGCGTGCGGCGCCACTGTCGGGACCGCAGGCGATCGATATTCCTTCCGGAACCTCCGTTCTCCACGGGCAACTCTACAAGCCGGAAGGCGCTGGCCCGTTTCCGGTCGTGATCGCGCTGCATGGATGCGGCGGGTTGGGCGGCCATTCCGAGCCGCTTCAAGTGCGCTACCGGGACTGGGCCGAGCAACTGCTCAAGGACGGCAAGGCCGTTTTGTTTCCCGACAGCTATGGCTCCCGCGAACTCGGTCCGCAGTGTCACGTCAAGGAGCGCAGGATCACCGCCCGCCGCGAGCGCGTGACCGATATCCTGGCGGCACGGCAATGGCTGATGCAGCAGCCATGGGTCGCACATGACCGCATCAGCCTGTTGGGCTGGGCCAACGGCGCCAGCGCGCTGTTATGGGCGGTTCGTCCGCAATTATTGCTGCATGCCGAGCCCGATTTCCGCTCGGCCATCGCCTTCTATCCCGATTGCCGTTTGTCGTCCGGGCTGGGCTGGAGTTCGCGCGTTCCAACCCTGGTCCTGATCGGCGCCAAGGATGACGTCAGTTCGCCGCCGGCCTGCCGTCAGATGGTCGAGGGCGCCCATGGCCGCAGCGCGCTGACGCGGATTGTGGTCTATCCCAGCGCCTATCACGATTTCGATCGCCCCAATTTGCCCCTTCACGCGACCGATCAAAACGCCGATGCCGCCGATCCGGAAAAAGGCCACGTCGGTACGGACGCCGAAGCGCGCGCCGATTCGCAAAGGCGCGTCGCCGAATGGCTGGCGCGGTGAGGGTGGCGGGAAACGGCCGCCCGCCTAGAACAGGCTTCCTTGATCGACCGGCTTCGTCGCGCGCTTCTGTGGCACAGGCTTCTCCTCGCGCGTAGTGGCCTTCGGCGGCGCGGGCGTGGCGGCCGGCCGATCGGAATCCGCGGTAACGCCGACACGACCGTCGGCGAATTCGATGCTCATGCGTGCGCCTGACCCGATATCGGCAGCAGCATGCAGCGGATGGCCGGCCTCGTCGCGCACCAAGGCGAAGCCGCGCGCCAGCACGCCGCGATAGGAGAGCGCGCTCAGCAGTTGGCCGCTGTGGGCGACCCGTGCCGCGAGTCGCTGCGTCGAGGTTGCAAGCGCGCGACGGGCGCGTTCGGCCAAACGAAGCGTGCGTTCGCGGTCGCGTGCAATCGCCTGACGCTGCGCTTGCGCGTTGGACAATTTTGAAGCCTTCAGCCGGATCGCCAGACCGTTGAAGCGGTCGTTGCGGTTTCGCAGCAGGCTTTTAGCCGAATGCGTGATCCGTTCGCCGGATACGGTCAACCGTTGCCGGGCCTGCGCGAGCTGGCCACGCAGCACGCGTATCGTCAGCCGCGCGCTCGAGCCGGCAAAGCGCCGAAAGTGTGCGTGCGTATTGGCCTTCAGGCCGCGGGGCAAAGCGGAGGCGGCGCCATCCAGCCGTTGCCGCGGAATGGCGAGGAGTTCGCTTGAATTCGGCAGTGCGCGCGCCGCGGCACGCAATTCATTGCGGCGCATTTCCTGCCCGCGCTGCCAGCACAGCATCGTCCGCCGCGCCAGAGAGGCCACTTCGACCATCAATTCGCTTCGTACCGGCACGGCCATTTCGGCCGCGGCTGTCGGTGTCGGTGCGCGCTTGTCGGCGGCAAAATCGATCAGTGTGACATCGGTCTCGTGGCCGACCGCCGAGATCAGCGGAATCATGCTGTCGGCGGCAGCACGGACTACGATTTCCTCATTGAACGACCAGAGATCTTCCAATGAACCGCCGCCGCGCGCCACGATCAGAAGATCGGGCCGTGGAATCCTGCCGCCCTCGGGCAACGCATTGAAGCCGCGGATGGCGCTTGCGATCTGTTCGGCCGAACCTTCGCCCTGAACGCGCACCGGCCATACCAGCACCCGGCGGGGAAAGCGGTCTGCCAGCCGATGCAGGATATCGCGGATCACCGCGCCGGTCGGCGAGGTGATCACGCCGATCACCTCGGGGAGCCAGGGCAAGAGCTGCTTGCGCGCCTCGTCGAACAGGCCTTCGGCGGCAAGCTTCTTCTTGCGCTCCTCCATCAGCGCCATCAGCGCGCCGATGCCGGCGGGCTCGAGCGCCTCGATCACGATCTGGTATTTCGAGGAGCCGGGATAGGTGGTGAGCTTGCCGGTGGCGATGACCTCAAGCCCTTCCTGCGGCTTGAAGCGCATCCGGTAATGCGTGCCTTTCCAGATCACAGCCTCGATCTTGGCGCCGTCATCCTTCAGCGCGAAATAGCAATGGCCGGACGCGTGAGCGCCACGGAAGCCGGTGATCTCCCCGCGCACCCGGACATGGCCGTAGGCGTCTTCCACCGTCCGCTTCAACGCGGACGACAGTTCGGTCACCGTGAATTCAGGTGCATTGATCAGGGCTTCGGTCGCGGCCATCTCGGTCAATCGAATCGGGGGATCAGGGTCGATCCAAAGTTAAGGATTTTCGCTTCCGGCCGCCAATTTTCGGATTGTAATACAAAGTACTCTGTATTATAGAGTTATATGCAAATAGGACATCAGGAGAAAGCCATGTCGAAATGGATCGTCCGGTTTCCGCGGAAAGTCCTTGCCTGGGCCTTGGGGCTCGTCGGTTTTGCCGCTCTGACACTGGCGGCGATGATCGCAACACCGCTCGCAAGCCTGCCTGAACTGACCTCGATCTCGAAATCGGCC
>Ga0116129_1000625_pt1 | contig 21918 bp, 20 predicted proteins | sample June2015DPH_17_2_FD_89732 | JGI IMG/M metagenome (GOLD analysis project Ga0116129, IMG submission 89732) | Peatland microbial communities from SPRUCE experiment site at the Marcell Experimental Forest, Minnesota, USA - June2015DPH_17_10 | ecosystem: Environmental > Terrestrial > Soil > Wetlands...
CCAACTCAGAGCCATCTGCCTCTCAGGCGACTTTGATCACTACTGGCAATTCCACATCGAACAAGATCAGCGTCGCCTATTTCCTGACGCTTGGAGCGTCGTTCCAAAATAGCCACACCCAAAAGAAATTGTACGGCTGTTCGGATAGCGCTGGGAAGGAGGTGGAACTCTTTGTTGACGGAGTCCTTTCTTTTGCGATCAACGTTTCAATACGCTATGTGGAGTACGAGGATGCCATCGCCCAAGCTTCCTGGTCTCGACCTTACGTTACGGCGTTTATCGAAGGCCAGTGGGAGGCCGACATTCTGAAGATTTCTCAACAGCAGATCGCTATAGACCGGGACTTTTCTGCGAAGGCAGGGGCCGACAGAATGCAGCGTAGCCGTGAGCGGTTCGGTCTTTGACCCGTGAGGAAAACGAGCGAGCGCCCTGATTCCGAGCCTTCACAACTGACCGTAGCCACGGAATTTCAAACCGTTGACATTATACTGGAATCCGAAGCCGAGACACGAGGCGTTGATGCCTTCGTTCTCGCCAGCATCAAGGCGGAGCGTCAGATTCGAAAGCTTCTCACACATCTCATTTTCCAGTACCCGGCGTTCACCGCAAGCGACGTCTCATGCCTTCGAGCAGCGTTAGCAGCAAACCGAAATGTCTATCTTGAAGGTCTTATGGCCGGATTTGATGCAATTTATCCGCGGTCCTTGAAAGACCTGGGCAAAGGCGCAAGACTGCCAGATGAAGCCACCCAGATTAGGAACAAGATCTTCCATGGGCAGCTGACAAACATGAACCTTTCCAGAGAGCAGCTCATTGCCTATGTGAAGGAGATCCGAGCCTGGTGTGACGCGATCGCCGAGGCTGCGCGGAATGAGTTAGGGTACGACGGATTCGGCCGCAATTCCTTCCAGAAATCAACAATTCCCGAGATCTGCAAGCGCTTTCGTACCCAGCTCTCTAGTGTGCCGGACTACCGGAAGTTCATACACGAAAAAATGGAGCGAAAGCGTTAACCTGTCGGTCGCGGGGGTTGTGCCTGGTCATCTTCTGCTGGTCGCCGGAAGTTATCTGGCGAGTCCGAACTATGAAAGTGAACTATAGAATTCTGGCGCCGGGACAGTGGGAACTTGCAAACCAAGGAGATTGTCGGATGTGGTTTTCGACATGAGAACCTAGATACATTCATCTTTGATGAGCGTGGGCACGAGTTGGAAAGATTCTCCCCGGATCGGTACGAAAACTGGATCGTGAAGGCAGAGCACTCGGTTGATCTTTTAGGGTCCAAGAGCGAAACCACGATAGCGCTTGCGTTTCTGCGTGGAACTGGGATCATCCCGACTTCCGGCTTAATCGCCCACCATGGCGTCCTTTGTGTCCGGCTACGAAAACCCCGAATTGATTGATGCATGGTACCGCTGGTGGTACCATAATATTAATGGCGAACGCCGCGAAGATCGTTGAGCGGATGAAGAATAATCCGCGCGACTGGCGCGTTGAAGACTTGAAGGTCGTTGCCAGCCACTTCGGCATCACTTGGCGCAACCACGGCACGAGTCGCGTGGTATTCATCGACGGACAAGGCAAGGTAGCGCCAGTCCCGGCGGCGAAACCTATTCTTGCAGTGTACGTCAGGAATTTCCTAAAGCTCCTGGAGGACTAAATGGCAAAGAAGCGTAATTTCGATCTCGACGCCTACCCCTTTGTTGTTCGTCGATTGACCGATGATGAAGGCGGCGGATACTTGGTGGAATATACCGACATTCCCTACTGCATTGCGGACGGCAAGACGGCCGGCGAAGCGATCCGCCATGGCCGCGACGCGCTCGAAGCCTGCCTTGTCACTATTGCCGAATCCGGGCGCACGATTCCCGCTCCCGAATCGAAAGGCAGCAGCGGGCAGTGGCGTCAGCGTGTCCCAAAGAGCCTCCATGCGCGCCTGGTGGAGCGCGCGGAGCGTGAGGGGGTGAGCCTGAATGCGCTCGTTGTGGCATTGATCGCAGAGGGCATGGGAAGAAGGGACAGCCGGGACAGTTAGGAACTAACCGCGATTAAGGCCAGCGTTGCGCGCCGTGGATGATGTTTACGATTTCGACCGCATGTGCAGTTATCCGGTAAACCACGATGAACGGAAGCGGGGCAGCGGCAATTCCCGCGTGCCTTTCGCGCGGCCCTCTCTGCCGCGATGCGGAAAGGTCGAGAGTGCGCCCGCGCGCGTACATATTCTTGGCGGTGCGTTGCGCGGCGGCAGAATCGTCTTTCCGGATATATGCAGCGATGGCGGCAAGGTCGTCGGCTGCTTCCGGTGACCAGCGAACCTCCATTTTACGAATGGAACATTCGCTCGATTCGATCTCCTACCTCTTCGTGCGTGAGGTATTCGCCCCGGTCGAGCTGTTCCAAGCCCTTCTTGACCTTCTGGCGAAACCAGGCATCGTGGTCTAGATAATGCTCGACAAGTTGCTGAACGTATGCGTCTGTGTCGCTGCTGTTTTCGGCGGCGACTCGATTTAGCTTCGTTTGCAGGTCGGGGTTGAAATGTACTTCCATAATTTTGAGAGTAGAGATTGCCAGGACTTCTGTCAATAGCGCGAGCAATCCGGCAATCTGCCTCTAATCGTAACAAGGTCCTGCGGCCGTTGTTCGTGGAACGCGTCGAGACAAGGGTAGTCTCGACGCTCCTCGATACGCTTTCGGTAGGGCCGACGCGTGTTCACACGAGCGGGGGACGGTCCCTGGCGGGAACGTCTCCTGCGGTGGAAACCAACGCGTCGCGAGACGAGCCAACTGCAGCCAGGATTGGCTGCCCCACAAAGCAGGCAACCCCACAAAAACTGAGAGATTGGCTTGTGGTCTATAACTAAAAAGTGTGCCAAAATCTGTTAGTTCCCTCCGCCCCGGCCAGGCGCCGCAGGCATCGGTACGTCCAGGTTCACTTTGAAGTACTGCATCCCCGCATCGGCCATCATCTTATTCAGCTTGGGTAACTCGTCCCATAGCTTGTCGATCTCGGCGATGCCCTTTTGTAACTCGGCTTGCGCGGCTTGAAGGTCCGCTAACTGACGCGCGGTGGGGGCCTCCGTGTAACCGTCGATCTGGCCCATCAAGCGCTGGATCTTCTGCGTGACCGGCGGCGGCACAAATGCAGGAGCGGCGCCCGCGCCGCCACCGCCGCGTCCGCCACGGCCGCCGGCTGCGACGAATACGGCTGCCGCCACCTTCACCCGAGCGTTCAGGTCGTCAACCGCCTTCTTCACACTGTCGGGAATTTGCGGAGCATTCGGCAGCGCCCAGCTTGCCGTCAAGCTGGTTAGAGCGGTGGTCATGGCGTTGGCCCTCCGCGACGGTTCCGCCGTCTGCTTGGTCATGGCAACCAACGTATCCACGGCCTGGCGCCGCTTGGCGCGGTCTTCGGCCGAGAATACGACGCGCGGGTCTTCTTCCACCACCATGGTGCGCGAATCCTTCTTATCGCCCATGGCAATGGTTACCGTGTATTCGCCGGGGTCGACCAGCGGAGCGCCGCCGCCGCGTCCACCGCGGCCGCCTCCACCACCGCCCCCGCCGCCACCTGCTCCTCCGCCTCCGGCGCCCGCGGCTTCCGCGCCGAATTCGCTGTTGAGCTCGCCGGCAAGTCCCGCGGCCCCTCCGCCTGCTGCCTGGTCGGCCGGAGGCGTCGCCGCCACAGCGTTACCCGCAGCGCCTCCACCGCCTCCGCCCCCGCGTCCGCCTCGTCCTCCTCCACGTCCGCCTCGGCCACCGCCGCCAGCCCCACCAGCCGCCGCTCCCCCGCCAACGACCGGCGGGATGGGCGGATCGATGCGCATATCCCAGGTAGCGCGGTTGACTACTCCGGCTTCGGCGCGCGCGGTCAATTGACGAACCTGTTGGCCGGATTTATCTGTAATCGTGATGCGGACCGGGCCCGCGGCCTTCGAGTAATAATCCAGCAGCACGCCGCTCGGTGCGTTCGGCGCCAGAAACAACTCGGAACCGATGAAGCTGCGGTAATCCGCCATCTTCCACTCGATGCCGGCGCGCCCGCTGAATAGCTTCAAGTCGCTGGTGAGCGTCTTGTCGTCCATCTCTTCCAGCGCGGTAATGTCGTCCATGATCATGAATGAGCGGCCATGCGTGGCCAGCATCAAGTCATGATCGCGCGGATGAATCTGCAGGTCGAACACCGGCACCGTGGGCAAACCGTTCTTCAAAGCGTGCCAGTTGGCGCCTTTATCCAGCGTAAAGAAGAGACCGAATTCCGTGCCGGCGAAAAGCAGGTTCGGGTTCGCCGGGTCCTCGCGAATCACGTGAACCGTGCCGGCTTCCGGCGGGATGCCGTTGCTGATCCGTGTGAAGGAATCGCCAAAATTGGTGGTCTTGTAAATGTAGATGCCGTAATCGGCGGCGCGGTGATTATCGAACGACACGTAGACCGTGCCTTCGTCCTTGCGGGACGGCTCAATGCGGCTCACGTACGCGCCTTTCTGAATACCCATAACGTGCGAGACCACGTTGGTCCAGTTTTTGCCATCGTCGCGGCTCATTTGCAAATTGCCGTCGTCGGTGCCCGCCCATAGCGTTCCGGCGCGCACCGGGGATTCGGCAATGGCGGTGATGCACGGCCACGTATTGACGCCATCGTCGTAGGAAAGCGTGGCGCCCGGGGCGATCGTCTTACCCATCACAACCAGCTTGGTGCGATCCTGCCCGGTGGTCAAATCCTTGCCGAGGCGCACCCAATTGTCGCCGCGGTCGGTGGACTTGAACAAGTAGTTGCCGCCGAAGTAAATAGTCTTGGGGTCGTGCGGCGAAATGGCCAGGGGCGAATTCCACTGGAAGCGATAGCGGGGTTCCGCATCGCTCTCTTCCAGAGGCCGGATGGACTTGCTCTCGCTGGTCTTCAGATCGCGCCGCGAAAGATTACCGTCCTGCGATTCGGCGTAGACAATCGTAGGGTCGCTGGGGTCGATGCGGTTGTAGAAACCGTCGCCGCCTTCCACCGTGATCCAATCCTCATTGCCGATTCCGTGCGTCTGCCCGGTGGAGCTGGGGCCGCACCACGAGTAGTTGTCCTGCGCGCCGCCGCAAACGCGATAGGGCTTCTGGAAATCGTATGCCACTTCGTAAAATTGGCCCAGGGCAATGTTGTTGATGTGTCGCCAGGCGCGGCCGCTATCGTAAGTCACCCATATGCCGCCGTCGCAGCCGATGACGAGATGGTCGGAATTTCCAGGATCGATCCAGATGCCGTGAACGTCGCTGTGGACCTCGCGGAAACGGCTCTGATCGAAAGACTTGCCGCCGTCTTCGGACATGTAGATGTTGACGCCGCCGAGCCAGATCTTCAGTTCGTTGTTGGGGTCGACGCGAATCTGACTGAAGTAGGATGGGCGCGGATTGGTATCGCTCATGTGCGTCCAGGTGACGCCCTTATCCTCAGAGCGATAAGTGCCGCCGAGAGTCGCGTGCTCGATCAGCGCGTAGACGATGTTAGTGTTCTTGCGATAGATATCGATGGCGCAGCGGCCGAGATCGCCGGTGGCGGGCAAGCCTTTGCCGAGCGTCGAGTTCGGTCCGCCGACGAGCTTGGTCCAGTGCGCGCCGCTGTCGGTGGTGCGGTAGAGGCCGCTGCCGGGTCCGCCGCCGTTGTAGCCGAACACCGTGCGGCGGCGCTGATAGGCCGTGGCGTAGAGAATGTTGGGGCTCTGCCGGTCGATGGCGATATCGGAAACGCCGGTGTCCTCATTGATGGCCAGCGACTGCGTCCAGTGCGCGCCGCCGTCGGTGCTCATGTAGACGCCGCGCTCTTTGTTCGGCCCCCAAAGGTCGCCGAGAGCGGCGATGTAGACGATGTTAGGGTCGGTGGGATTCACCACGATGCGGCCGATCTGATGCGTCTCAGGCAAGCCGAGGTGGGTCCAGGTGGCGCCGGCGTCCATGGTCTTGTAGACGCCGTTGCCCCACGAGGAACTTTGGCGATTGTTGGCTTCGCCCGTGCCGACGTAGACGATGGAAGGATTCGATGGCGCGATGGCGATGGCGCCGATGGATGGGTTGGGCTGGTTCTCGAAGAGCGCCTGCCACGTGATGCCGCCGTTGACCGTCTTGAAGAGTCCGCCGGCCGCGGAGCCGATATAGATGACGCGCGTGTCGGATTCCACCACCGCGATGTCATCGAGGCGCCCGCCCATGGTGGCGGGGCCGATGCTGCGGAATTTCAGGTTCTTCAGTACGGTTTCGTAATTGGTCTGGGTGGTCTGTGCGGGGGCGCTTCCCGTGAAAAACGCCAATAAGGCGGTGATGAGGATGCTGGTGCGCATAGGCTTTTGTGAGTTCATGGCAGTATTCGGAATTGGGGTTTATTGTACACCAGAAGCCTGGACACGAGAAGGTCCGGCGCGATCTTTCCAAATAGCGAGGCGGCGTTGGTAAAAGGCGGATTGATCGGCCTGCCAGGCGATTTCGGCGGCGCTGTAACGGCGCGCGGCAAGGTAGGCTTGCTTCTGCGCAGCGGCGGCGGTCTGGGGCGCATACATCCACAGCCAGTTGCGGTAGCCGGATGGGGATCGCTCGGCGGGGAATACGCGGGCATTCCAGAGGCTGCGTTCGGCTGTTTCCAAAGTGTCCGGCCAGATGTCATCGGGGACGGCGCCGGCGGCGGCGATCCATTCGAACAGTGGGCGGCCGCAGAAGAGCGCGCCGTTGTCGATGGATTCCTTGAAGCCGTCGCGGATTCCATAGCAGCGTATGAACCAGACGCCGTCGAGGGCGGAGAGGATGTCGAGACAGGCTTCGGGCGGGAGCGCGAGTGGTTGGTCAATGTCGGCGCCGACCACGACGTTCGAGCCTGACAGATGTACGGGGGCCGTGATGCGGCAGGCTTCGATCCATGAGCGGGTTCCGGTGACGGGCGCTTGCACGGTGGAATTAAGGATGAGGATGTCGGGTTGTTGGTCCGCCAGCGCCAGGCCGCTCTCGATGAGCTCGTACGTGGAGCCGAAGTGCAGGAAGCGGCAATCGGGCAACAGCGAGACGTGAAAGGGGATGTTGCGCAGGGCCGCATGCACTTTCGCGAGCGCCTCCACCGGCCAGGGCGAGCCGCTTGTTTGCGCGGCGTGGACGTAGTGTTCCAAAGTGGCGCCGGTTCCTAAGGCGCAGCAGATCTCGCGGTATAGGTCGAAGCTGACAGATTGTGGGGCAGGCGCTTTCGCCTGCCAACCACCATAGCTGAAGCCGAAAGCGGCAAGCAGCGCCACGGCGGTGTCGGCATCCATGCTCATGACGCCGATGTCGAGGGCGGTGCGGCCGGCGGTGATGGCTCCCTGCGCCGCTTGCTCGGCGATGGAGGGCTTCTGCAGGAACTTCGTCATTGCGGCGCCGGGGCCGATACAGAAGACGCCGTGGCGGGCGGCCTCTTCCGGCGGTGCATAACAGCCGAGCGCGGTGATTCCGGGGCGGCGGAAATCGGCGGCAGTGGAATCGAAGAGAATCAGCGCGTCTCCGGCCGCGATTACGATTTGTCCCTGGCCCGCACAGCCTTCCGGCAGCGCCAGAAATGCGGGGACGAGGAGGTCGAATAACGCAGGCGGCAGTGTGGCGTCAGTGCTGCCGGGGATGGGCACAAAGATCTTGCCGCATGGGCCGTACGCGGGCAAGCGGCGCGAATCGCCGCCCGCATGGACGATCAGGATTCGCTGGCGGCGGAGAATTGCGGCGGCATCGGACGCCGGATCGGCAGGCGGAAGCCCCTGCCCCACTTTGGCCAGAGCAAAATGTTTGGCCAGTATCCGCGTCAGGCAATAGAGCGTGCTGCCGCCGCTGCCAATGCGTTTGCCGTCGAGATCGGGAACGACCAGCGTTTCGCGCACTTGCGGCAGCAGGCCTGACTCGCGGCGCAGCTGCAATTGCGATTCGTAAGCGGAAGCTTGCGATTCATTGGACGCGGTGACAATCAGGTAATCCCACATGCGCCGCGGTCACCCTCTGACCTTAACTTGCAGCGCGCCGCGGACGGGCTCTTCGGACGCGACGATCAGGTAGCCGCCGCCGCACCCGGAGTACATGGCTCCGGGGTAACGCGCCTGGAAGTGCGCGAGGATCGCTTTGAGGTCGATGGCAATGGTGGGGTGCGCCACCGTGGCGGGAAGCAGCGTCTCCCAGCATTCCATGCAGAGATTCATGGCGGCGCCGAGGGCGGCGAGGTCGCGACGCACAATGGCGTCGAAGCATAGCCTGCCGCTCTCGCCGAGTTGCGCGACGGTGGCGGGGTCGAGGTTTCTGACGCCAAGCGGGTTGTACCCTTCGGGACGCTGGTTGATGGGAACCAGGTGGAGCGTCTGCTCCAGCCAGTGGAGCACGACGGGGTAGCGATTCGATTCGATGTGCGCGGGAAAGACGCCGCCGTCGCACGCGAAATCGTAATCGAGGCGGCTCACGCCGGGGTACAAAAGGCCGACCATATCCTGCGAGCCGGACGGTTCGGCTTTGCCGGCGTTCTCAGCGCGATAAAGCTCGCGGACGAGCTCGGCAGGCGGGTGATCGGGTATGCCGTCACTCCAGAGGTCCATCGCCACTTTGCGCGTGCCGCTGGCGATGCCGGCGCGCTCCATGAACCACTGGCCGGGATCGAGCGATACGACCACCATGGAGCCGGGCGGGCGAGGGTTCAGGCGTGAGACGAATGGCTGGTCGATCCAGCCGCCGGCTAGCGCGAGGCGGTGCGGGATGTGCCCGAACGCGTTGGTGGCGTGCATCAGTTAATTATGGCCAAAATAGCTGGCCCACATCTATTTCGCTTTTTCCCGCAGCGCCTGAAGCTGCTGCCCGCACTCGCTTGCCTCGGGAGCCGCCTTGCACGCAGTCTCGAAGCGCTGCAGCGCTTCCTTGAACTGCCCTTGCCGCTGCGCTACCATGCCCAACTCAAACTGCGCCGCAGAATCCTCGGGGGCCACCGCGAGCGCCTGCTCGAAGAAACTGCGCGCCTTCGCGTAATCCTGGCGGGCAAGCCACAGCGCGCCAATGGCCTCATCGGCAGGCGCATATTCGGGGTCGAACGCCAGCAACGCCGTCCATTCGCGGAGCGCGTCGTCGGGCTTGCCCGAACGCAGATACGCGTCGCCCAAGTAGTAACGGGCCAGCGTGTTGTGCGGATCTTCCGCCAGCGCGGCGCGGAACCCTGCAATCGCGCTGTCGGGACGGCCGCCGTAAAGCGCGGTGAGCGCCTTTTCGTAGAGGTCATACACGGCAAGCTTGTCCTTTGGATCGGGGCCGGCGCCGCGTCCGCCCGTGCGCGCGCCGCCGCTCAAGTAGCCTAGCGATTCCAGCGCCCCGCGCGCCAGCGGCAAAATGTCGGGACCGGAAGCGCTCCGCCTGGGCGCGAACTGGGCCAGCAGTTTCCCCAACTGCTCCTCGAGCGAGTGCACTTCCGCGGCATTGGCGCCGGCGATGTCGCTCAGCTCGTGAGGGTCGGCCACCAGATCGTAAAGCTCCGCCCGCGGCGCCTGAATGAACTGGCGTAACCCAAATTGGTGTAACCCAACCGGTGATTTAACGGGCGATTTAATCAGCAATCCGCGCAGCGGCGCCCACTGGAACGCATCGCGCGTATACATGCTCTCGCTATAGACCGCCTGCGGGACCGCATTCAACAGATTGACGCCGTGGAACGACGGCGGCGCGGCAATGTGCAGAAAACCTAGAACCGTGGGAGCGACGTCGATCAAGCCAACCGGTTCCTCCACGCGCGCCGGATGCCCGGCGGAATCCGTTGGCCAATGCATAATCAGCGGCACTCGTACAGTACTCTGATAGATGAAGTAGCCGTGACTCGCCTCGCCGTGGTCGCCCAGACTCTCGCCGTGGTCCGCCAGCAGGATCACCAGCGACCGCTCCCACCAACCACCCTGTTCGAGGGCCTGCCGCAGCCGGCCGATCACCTGATCGGCATACTCCAGTTCCGCATCGTAGGCGGCTGAGCCCGTGCGCCCAACGGCGGCCGGCGCGGAATAGGGCGTGTGCAGATCGAACAAATGAATGAAGGCGAATACGGTCTCGCCGCGGTTCGCTTCCAGCCACTGCCGTGCCGCGCGCACCACCAGCGCGCCATCGCGCCGCACCCGCAGCGCGTAGGGATTCTCCGCCAGCCCGCTTTGCAGGCTGAACGGGCTGTCGTAGAAGTCGAAGCCCCGGCTCAAGCCCATCTCGCGGTTCAGCAGGCAACTGCCAATGAAGGCCGCCGTCTTGTATCCATGCGCCTGCAGCACGGAAGCCAGCGTGACAGCGCCGGCCGGGACGCGCTCGCCGTTTTCCTCCACTCCGGTTTCGAACGGATAACTCGAGGTGAACAGCGAAGTGTGCGAGGGCAGCGTCAGCGGAATCTGCGAATCGGCCTGCACGAACAATGTGCCATTGCCGGCGAGCGCGTCGATGTTGGGAGTCCGCGCGCCTTTGTATCCGTACACGCCCAGACGATCGGCGCGCAGGGTGTCCACGGAAATCAGGATCACGGGCGTGGCCGCTCGCACGGTTCCCGCAAAAACAGTCGCCGCAACTCCCGCCGCAATTCCCACCTGCCACTGGCGCCTCATCTCTTCCGATGCTAACGTAGAAGGCGTACGCATGAAACGGGCGTTGGGCTTGGCCCTGCTGGCACTGGTTCTCCTTTACGTCGCCGACTATGCGTCCGCCCGCTTCGGCTTGCCCGGGAATCGCCCCACTTTTGGAATGGTGAAAGTGCGCCGCACGGTCGCGGTGCCCCAGAAGAACAGGAAAACGGAATTCTACTTCGACCCGCCCGAAGAAGAGGCCTGCGTCAATGCGCTGTTCCCGCATTTCGCCGTCAAGCCCTGCTGGTATCTGAAGCGACACAGGAACATTCAAGTCGACATGTGACCTTTCGTGGCGTGCGCACTCATGCGCGCAGCGTTCACACTCGTGTGAACGCGCTTCGAATTGAGCCGGGATCGTAGCTGGCCTAATGGCGGAAGTGGCGCACGCCGGTGAAAACCATCGCCAATCCTAACCGGTCCGCGGCGGCGATCACCTCTTCGTCGCGCACCGATCCGCCCGGCTGAATGAACGCGGTAACGCCGTGCTTCGCGGCTTCCTCCACTCCGTCGGCGAACGGGAAGAAAGCGTCTGAGGCAACCACCGTGCCCGCCAGCGGCAGGACGGCTTTCATCGCGCCCAGCTTGACGGAATCCACGCGGCTCATTTGTCCCGCGCCGATGCCCACAGTCAGGCCGCGCCGCGCGTACACGATGGCGTTCGATTTTACGTGCTTGACCACCTTCCACGCGAATTCGAGCGCGCTCCATTCGTCCTCCGTAGGCGCGCGCTGGCTCTTCACCGCGGCGGTGGCGCGGTCAAATTTTGCGGTGTCGGCGGATTGGGCCAGAAAGCCGCCCGAAATGGATTTCACCACCAGCTGGTCGGTGTGCGGCGCCACGCGAATCAAGCGCAGGTTCTTCTTGGCCGAGAGGACGGCCAACGCTTCGGGCGAATAATCCGGCGCGGCAATGGCTTCGACGAAGGTCTTCGAGATCTCGCGCGCCGTCTCTTCATCCACCGCGCGATTCAGGCCGATCACGCCGCCGTACGCCGAGACCGGGTCGGACTCCATAGCCCGCCGATAGGCCTGCGCCAGCTCGCCGCGCTCGGCGCAACCGCACGGATTGGTGTGCTTGATAATGGCCGCCGCGGGGTGCTCAAACTCGCAGACAAGCTGCCACGCGGCGTCCAGATCCACCAGATTGTTATATGAAAGCTCCTTGCCGTGCAACTGCTCGGCTCCGGCGACGCCTTCTCCGCGCCGGCCGTAGAGCGCCGCCGATTGGTGCGGATTCTCGCCATAGCGAAGGTCCATCAGCTTGGGTGCGCGGATGTTCAACTCGGCCGGCGTGGCGCCGGTTTCCAGGCGAACGCTGATGGCGGCGTCATACCCGGCAGTGGTGCGGAAAGCCTTCCTGGCCAGGCGCCAATGGGTATCGTGCGACAGTGTCCCATGCGCGCGCAGCTCTTCGAGGATGGGCGCGTAGTCGCACGGCGAAACCACTACCGCGACGTCCTGATAGTTCTTGGCGGCCGCGCGGATCATGGTAGGTCCGCCGATGTCGATGTTCTCGATCAGCTCTTCCAGCGTGGCATCCGCTCTGGCAGCGATATCTTCGAAGCGATAGAGGTTGACCACCACCATGTCGATGGGCGCGATGCCGTGCTGAGCCAGCGCTTGCATGTGCTCCGGACGGTCGCGCATGGCGAGCATGCCCGCAGCGATGGCCGGGTGAATGGTCTTGACGCGCCCGTCGAGCATTTCGGGGAAGCGCGTAACTTCGGAAACCTCCGTTACGGGGATTCCCGATTCGCGCAGCAGCCGCGCCGTGCCTCCGGTGGAGACGAGTTCGGCGCCAAGCGCGGCGAGCCCGCGGGCGAATTCGGCAATTCCAGTTTTGTCGGTGACGCTGAGCAGGACGCGGCGGATCTGGGGCATCTATATCGAACTTACCAGATACCGCGAATCCGGCTATCCGGCGCCTGTCCGGAGCCTGTCCATTAGGTCGGCTTCTGCGGCCAACCGGAGGGCGAATTGTCGAAGTCCTGCTGCCGCCCGTGGTTGCGGCCTACACGCCAATGCGGCGCGCCAGCCGGCTGGATCCGGTGATGGCGCTGCGATGCGAATAGCGCAAAGCAGCATCGCCGCAAACAGAACAGGCGTGGCGACTCTCGCTGAAGGCCCGACTGACCATCGGCCTGAGTCCAAGCGGATCGCAGTTCCCTATGCGGATGGCGCGTTGGAACTGGCAGCGCCGGCACGGTGGCAGCGGTGGGTTCCACGCAACACGTACAATGACGGATGTGGCGGTAACCGCGGTGATTCCGGTGGTGGCAGTAGTGGCGCTGTTGGGGCTTTGGGCGGCGGTGATTCGCCGCAAGTAGTCGACAGACGCCATGCACCTGCACTTTCAGGAAGCCATTCTCAACGTCCTGCTGCTGTGGATTCTCACGGCCCCGCACGAGTTCGCCCACGCCTGGGTGGGAACGAAACTGGGCGACGATACGCCGATGCTGGACGGGCGGGTGACGCTGAATCCTCTGGCGCATATCGATTGGATCGGCACCACCCTGCTGCCGTTTGCGACATCGCTGCTGGGTGGCGGATTCATCGGATGGGGCAAGCCGGTGCGGTCGGACGTCTCGAAGCTCAAGGGCGGCCTGAACGGGCTGCTTCTGGTTGCCATAGCCGGACCGTTCAGCAACGTGATCATGGCGGTGGTGCTGGCCGCCGTGGCGCTTGGCACTGCAGGCCATTTCCCGGCGTTCGCACAATACCTGGCGGACGGCGTGCGGCTGAGCCTGTATCTGGCGATCTTCAACATGCTGCCGATTCCGCCCTTGGATGGCTCGAAGGTGCTGCTGGCGATGCGCATCCCGATGTCGATCTATCGCGAACTGGCGCGCGCCGGCTTCATGCTGCTGGTGCTGGCCATCGGCGTATCCGACATCGGGCGCTGGATGAGCGAGTGGAGCTACTTAGGAGCGCGGGCGATTTTCGGGATGCTGCGGTGAGGGAGCGCTTCACCGCGGGCGGTTAGAAGCGGATGCGCGATCCGGAAGCCTCCGTCAGCCGCTTCAGCGTGCGTATTTGACGGAAGCGAACAGCCGCTTTCCAGCCGGGCGGCGACTGGCCGCGCCGTCCTATCTTCCGGACATTCCTTTCCAGTGCTTTCGTAAGCGCGCCGGTAAGCGGCCCATCGAGAGAGCGTCGGGATAAGTATGGTATCCGTCTATGACTGCGCTCTATTGTCCCGGCCCGATTTGCCGATATGTTATTCGTGGACAGAGCAATCGCCGCGGATCCCGAACTGTGCAATGCCAGCCGCTCTTCGGCCGGCAGCGCTTGGCGCCGCCAAATCCTGTGGATCGATTTCCTTCTCGTTTGGAGCCTTTCCGGAGCAATGGCGATCCGGGCTCAAAATCCACCCGCAACCAATCTCACCGATATAAGCCTGGAAGATCTGATGAACGTTCAGGTTACGTCTGTTTCCAAGAAGGAGCAGAAACTGTCTCAGACCGGCGCGGCGGTCTATGTGATTACCCAAGAAGACATTCGCCGGTCGGGCGCCACCAACATCCCCGATCTGCTGCGGCAAGCGCCTGGCGTGGAGGTTGCGCAAATCGACGCCAACACCTATGCGATCAGTATCCGCGGCTTCAACGACCGGTTGGCGGACAAAGTCCTGGTGATGATCGATGGACGAACCGTCTACACGCCGACCACCTCGGGCGTTTACTGGGACCAGCAGGATGTACCGCTCGAGGATATCGACCGCATTGAGGTGATCCGCGGCCCTGGCGGTACGGTTTGGGGCGCGAATGCGGTAAATGGCGTAATCAACATTATCACCAAGAGCGCCAAGGATACCAAGGGCGGCTTGGTACGAACGGATGGAGGCTCTCAGGGTGCGGCGGGCGGGTTGGTTCAATACGGCGGCGAAATCGGCCAGAGCGGAGCTTACCGCGCCTTTGAGAACTACTCCAACACGGGGAATCTGACATTGCCGGATGGCCAGGGCGGGGCCGACGGCTGGCACATGTTCCATAGCGGATTCCGGTCCGATTGGACGCTGTCGCCGAACGACACGATGACGGTCCAGGGCGATTTCATGCAAACCAGCGAGGGGCAGACTATATCCGTCGTATTCGCCAACGCGCTTCCCCTGATGCGCACATTCAACGACGCGATCGCCACCGGCGCAGGCAACTTTCTGGGGCGGTGGAACCACACTCTGTCGAATGGCTCCACTATGTCGCTGCAGGTTTACTATGACCGATACACTCGCCTTGACGAGGGGGTTCACGAGGGCTTGAACACTTTTGATTTCGACTTCCAGCATCATTTGCGCATCGGATCGCGGAACGACGTTGTGTGGGGAGTGGGCTATCGCTCCACCAGCGACAGTCACACTGCGGGATATGGAAAGACTTACGCGCCGCTCAGCCAGGCCAACAGTCTCTTCAGCGTCTTCGCTCAAGACCAGATCCGGCTCGCAGAATCTCTGTCGCTTACCGTCGGTTCGAAACTGGAGCACCAACCCTACACCGGGTTTCAATTTGAACCGAGTGCGCAGTTGGTTTGGACGCCAACGGATCGCCAAACCGTTTGGATATCCGCCTCACAAGCCGTCAAGGAAGTAAGCCGGGAGGAGGAGGCGCTCCAAATCGAACCGTACACATTCGCATTGCCTGGGGGCGGCTTCGGAGTAGCCCAATACAACGGCAACACAAAGGCTCAGGCCGAACGGTTCCGCGACTTTGAAATCGGTTACCGCACTCAGCCGGTTAAGCAATTCTCGGTGGATGTGACAGCCTTTGGCGGTCTCTATCACAACCTTGAGACCCTCGATCCGGGCACACCCTACTTCACTACAGATCAGGGAACTCCGCATGTGGTATTGCCATTTTTCTTCGGTAACACCGCCGGCGCCCACACTTACGGCGCTGAAGTTTTCGCAAACTGGAACGTGACTTCCCGATGGCGAATCAGCGCCGGAGACAGCGCCATTCATCTGAACGTGATTCTCGATCCCGGAAGCCAGGACACAGATGAACCCGAACGGGCGGATAACACTCCGGAAAATCAGATACAAGTTCGCTCCCAGGTGAACCTGACGCGTAACCTCGAGTGGGATAGCGCCGCGTACTACGTGGGCCACTTGCGGGATGGCGGGAATGGGCCGGTGCCAGCTTATACGCGGGTGGATACGCGGCTCGGGTGGCGGATGGGAAGACATATAGAACTCAGCCTCGCCGGCCAGAATCTGCTAGCGCCGCGCCATGCCGAGTTTCACGACGCCTATGAAGTGAATAACACGCTGGTGCAGCGGAGCGTCTTGGGAAAGATTACGCTACGATTTTGATTTCCGAGCTTCGATGCGAATGCGACACAATCCGGCATTAGTGGCGGCCATACTGGGAACGGTAATCGCCGCGGGCGCGCAACCCCAACTCGAGGAATATCAGGTGAAAGCGGCCTTTCTGTATAACTTTGCCAAATTCGTCGAATGGCCGCCACGCGATTTCAAGGATGCCGCAGACCCGATCGCGGTCTGCATCGCCGGCGAAACTCCTATCTACGGTCAGCTCGATTCCGCGGTTAACGGCAAGATCGCCGGGAACAGATCGTTCGCCGTGAGGCAGGTATCCGATGCCCAACACTCGGAAGGGTGTCACATTCTCTTCATCGGTTTGACGGAGCGAAAACGCATCCCGGCCTTTCTGGCCGGCGTAAGGAAATGGGGCATTCTCACGGTTGGCGAAACCCCGGAGTTTATCGCCGATGGCGGAGTGGTCAACTTTAAGTTGGAAGGCGGCAAGGTTCGTTTCCAGATTAACGCGGAGGCGGCAGATGAGGAGCAACTCCACATCAGCTCCAAACTTTTGAGTTTGGCTCAAATCGTGAAGAGTCAAATCCTGAAGAGATAGAGAAGGCTCCGTAAGCCGGCTGAAAGCCGACCGCCGCCACGATTGGCTGCCTCCCTACGGTTTGTAGGCGATGGCGTCGATCTCTACTTTGATTCCCGGAATCGCAAAGGCGACGGCGACGGTGGTGCGCGCGGGTTTGGCGTCGCCGAAGAATTGCGCGTAGACTTCGTTCATCGCCGCGAAATCCTTGCCGTCGGCCAGGAAGACGTGGCACTTCACCACGTCGCTCATCGAGGCGCCGCAGCCTTCCAGCACGCCTTTGATGTTGTTCAAGACCTGGCGCGTCTCGGCGGCGATGTCCGCGGAAATCATGGTGTGCGTGACCGGGTCCAAGGGGACCTGGCCGGAAACGTAGATGAAGCCGCCGGCGCGAACCGCGGGGGAATACGGCCCGCGGGGCGCGGGTACGCCAGGAGGAGTGATGCGCTCGATCATAGGTTAGTGTCCTTCCGCTTCTAGAAATCGTTCCGCTTCAATCGCCGCCATGCAGCCTGCGCCGGACGCCGTGATGGCCTGCCGGTACATGCGGTCCTGCACGTCGCCGGCATGAAATACGCCGGGTATGTTGGTGCGCGCGCCGCCCTTCGAGAGGATGTAGCCCTCGGGGTCGGTGTCGATCTGTCCCTTGAAGACGGCCGTGTTCGGGATGTGCCCGATGGCCACGAAGAAGCCGTCCACCGGTTCGTCCCATGCGTCGCCGCTGACTAAGTTGCGCAGGCGCGCGCCGGTTACCAGTTTCTGGGACGCGTCGAACACGTCGTCGACGACGGTGTTGGTGAGGAACCGGATCTTGGGGTTGTGCCGCGCGCGGTCGAGCATGATTTTCGAGGCGCGGAACTGATCGCGGCGATGCACCAGCGTGACCTGCTTGCCGAAACGCGTCAGGAAGTTGGCCTCTTCCATGGCCGAATCGCCGCCGCCCGCCACCATAATGTTCTTGTCGCGGTAGAAGAATCCGTCGCAGGTGGCGCATGAGCTGACGCCGTGGCCGATCAACTTCTGTTCCGACGGCAGCCCCAGCCAGCGCGCCGAAGCGCCGGATGCAATGATGACGGTGCTTGTCTCGACCCACTCTTCGTCGATCCTGAGACGGAAGGGCCGCTTGGAAAAGTCGGAATCGGTAACGGCCGCGTGCAGGTATTCCGCGCCGAAGTTTTCCGCCTGCAGTTTCATGTTCTCGACCAGGTCCGGGCCCTGGATGCCTTCGGGAAATCCGGGAAAATTTTCGACCAGAGTGGTGAGAGCAAGCTGGCCGCCGGCTGTATGCCCACCGCTTACCACGAGCGGCTTCAGGTTGGCGCGGGCGGTATAAATGGCGGCCGTATTGCCGGCGCACCCGGAACCAATGATCACTACATTTCGCATCGGAAAGATCAATGTAGCATAGGGGCGTGAGCCGTCAACCGGATTCCGCGTGAGCGACCTGCATTCGTCGCCGTGGCTCCCGCTGCGTCCGCTTGGATTGACGGCGCGGCGACGCGTACAGGACGCGATTCCGGCGGGGCGCGGAGCGTATCTGGTCGGTGAACGGATTCGGCGATCTGTTCGCCAGCGCGATAACGGGGACGTTGCGGACGATGGTCTCGGTAGTGGCGGCGCCCACGCGGCCACCACCGCGGCGGCGATCTACTTACGCGCCACGACGGCGATCCTATTTGCGGGCTACGACCGCGCCCAGCCAGACGGCGGCGTAACCAAGCCCTACGCTGCCAACCACGTTCGCCAAGCCGATCCAAAAGCCGCCCTGGCGGATGGTGGCGTAGCTTTCCCACTCGAAGCTGGAGAATGTCGTATAGCCGCCCAGGAAGCCGACTACCAGCAGCGGGCGCCAGAATAAGTCGCCGGGCAGGCGCTCGGTAATCAGCGTCATGGCCAGGCCGATCAGGAATGACCCGGTGATGTTGATGGTCATGGTGCCCAGCGGGAAACGCGCGCCGAAGCGCTGCATGATGGCCATGCCTGCCACGTATCGCGCCAGCGAACCGACGCTGCCGCCCGCCATCACCAGTAAGTAGCGCACGCTATTGGGCGGCCACCAGTGCGGGCACGAATACTGTGCGCGGTCCGCTCGAGCCCGCGTCCGCCAGCCACAACGGACCGGCGCCGAGCTCATTCAAGCGGAACAGATTGCCCATGGGTGTGAGTTCGGAGGGCGAACATGCGCACGCCACGCTGGTGCGGTTTCCGGCAAGATCGAGCACGATCACCGGCTGCGCGGCGGCGGTGGCCACGAAAATCCGCGTTCCATCCTGTGAAAATCCGAGGCCGGCTACAATCTCGAACGAGCCATCATCCGCCGCCAGGGTTTGCTGCAAAGCCGAGCCGGGCACGTCGCGAATCAGCATGACGCCGGTCCCGCGCGCCGCTATGGCGGCATCGTGCGCGCCGGGCGCAAAGGCCACCGACGCGCCGGCCCCCGCCGACATTACGGCGCGAACGCCGCCGCTCTGGCTGGCGAGTTGGATGGATCCGCCAACGGCGAAGAGCAGGTATGCGCCGTCGTCGCTAATCGCGAGCGAAGTGGGATGGATGGCCCGCGCCGCCTGTCTCAACGGCACCGAGCCGGCAACCGAGGGCGAGCCGGGCAACCCCACCACCATCTGCGCCTGACCGCTCGAATACAGCACTGCCGCGGTTCCGGACGGGCTGAAGGCGACGCGCTCGGGCTGGGCTGTCAGCCCTTCGACGACCACTTCGCTAAGCGTCGCGGAGCTCAGCGTGAAGTAGTGCGTGGAACCGTCGGCTGCGACGCCGAAGACGGAATCGAGGTGCGGCGCGACATAGGCTGCGGTTAGCTGGTAGGCGGAACTGATGGGTCCGCCGACCGTGGATGCGCCCGCGATGCCTGGCAGGGGACGCAGCGCCTGGGCGCCGCGGTCGAATACGAAGCCGGCGAGCGGTCCAGAGACGCTGCCTTGCTGGGCCTGCGCGAAACCGGCCAGCGCGAGAAGAATCGGGATGTATTTCGTCATAGTGTTCACTTGGTGTTCACCTTGAGATGCTCACTTGGGAGGCCCTACCGTGCCGCTGCCGGGCGTAATCACAATCAAGGAAGCGCCTGAATTGATGGTGCTGCTGCTGCTGGAGCCGCCGTTATGCGTGGCGTAATAAGCTCCGCCCGCCGCTGCGGCCGCGGCCACGATCACGATTACGGCGATGAGCTTACCGGAAATTCCCGCCGCCGCGGCGCCCCCCGCGGCGCCCGCTACCAGCGCATTCGTCATACTGATGTTGGCGTTGGCGCTTTGCCCGTTGTTGGACGCGGTTACGTGGATCTGGTATTGCCCTTGAACGTTGTTGGGATGGAAGCCGCGGGCCACGGCGCGGCCCTGACTGTCGGTGACCACGCTCAAGCTTTGGGCGCCGCCGGCAAACGAACCGCCTGCGCCCTGTCCGGACAAGGTGAAGATGACGGCCGCCCCGGCGACGGGCTTGTGGTTTTCATCCTCCACCTGGACTATGGGCTCGCGCGCGGTGCGCTGGCGGATGTTGTTGATGGCGCCATCGCCTTCGACGATGACGATATTCAATTTAGGCGCGGCGTCCTGAGCATCGACAACCGACGCGGCGGGAATGGAAATCAATACAGCAAGTACCGGCGATAGCCAGCGCATTGCATCCTCCGTGGATCTTATTATGACAAACCCGGGCAGCGCGTGTCCGAATATTAGGCCTAGTTTATGGTACTACCCGCTCGGTGAAGCCGAAAACCGGCTCAATAGGAGTTGAACCGGGCTCGCATAAGGCGCACGGATCCATGGCACAACATGATCCGTGAGACAACACCCGGTCACTTCCCTTTGGCCTTGGCCGGTCCACCTCGTCCGGTGATTTGACGGATGAAATCGATTTCCTCTTGCGAGTACGGGGTGCCGTTGTCGCGAAAGATGTCCTGATGCCAGACGGCCGGCTGGCGGTCGGTATAGGGATGCTGCCAGGAATCGAGCGGGAGGTAAGTCTGGGTTTTCCCGGCCACCAGGCCCCAACTGAACGCCGCCGCGTTGTACTTCTTGGCAATGGGCAGGATGCCCTGAAAGGTGCTATCGCGGTCGCGCGCGAGGAACTCGGTGCAGAACACGGGACGGTGATACTGTTGCAGCCACTGAAGGCGCTTTTCGAAATCCGCGGGCTTGTCGTAATTGTGAAAGGAGACGATGTCGGATTCCTCGAGCTGGATTTTTTCGACGGCGCTCAGCTTATCGGGGCTGGACCAATCGCCCTGCCACAAACTGCTGGTGAGCGGCTGGCTGGGCATGGCGGCGCGCGCGAATTTGAACAGGCGCGGCAATATGCGCTGCGCCAGCTCGGCCTTGTTTTTGGGGTCGGCCGCGCTGTAGCTGCCCTCGTTGCGGTTATCGGGCTCGCTCCAAAGGTCCCAGGCCACGACGCGCTTGTCGGCGAGGAATTCGTGGATCACGTCTTCGACGTAGAGCAGGTGGCGGTCCCAGTGCTCTTCGTCCATCAGGGCGGGGGCGCCGGGGTCTTGCACCCAGGCGGAATTGTGCACGCCGGAGCGGGCGTCCTGCTGGATGCCGGGCTCGGGGAAGGGGCTCCAGCGGGAGTTGAAGAGCACGAACAGGACGCGGATCTTGTGCTTGTCGGCGATGCGGAGGAAGGCGCCGATGCGTTTGGCGCAGCCGCCGGGATCTTTGAGCCAGGGGATCTCATGCAGGAAGACGCGGACGGTGTTCATGCCGATGGCCTGCGCCCAGCCGAGCTCGGTATCGATGATGACGGGGTCGAAGGTGTCGGCATTCCACATCTCGATCTGGTTTATGGCGCTGGCGGGAACGTAGTTGACGCCGACCATCCAGGGTTGTTTGGAATACCAAAGGTTGGCGGCCTCCGGGGTCCACTTTACGGGCTCGGCGGCGAACGCGGAAAGGGAGAGCAAGAGGCAGGCGGTGAGACGAAGCGAGTTCATTAGGGTTGTAGACAATTCTACAACGGGCTTGGAAGGCTGCGGACTGGCGTGCCGGGCCGCGAGGGCTTTCGACTTGGGTGCAGTTCTCGGGAGTGGGCGGGGATGGCGGCTGGCGTTGCGCCGCCGCGGTCGCGGGTAGAGCGGGCGGGGACAGCGGCGCGGTGTTGCGTTGCGCCGCGCGGTGCTCGCGGAGCGGCGGGGACGGCGGCGCGGCGTGGCGCTGCGCGCGGTGCTCGCGCAGAGCGGGTGGGGCGGTAGCGGCGCCGGCGCGGAGCGGGCGGGGACGGCGGCGCAGTGTTGCGCCGCGGGGCTCGCGCAGAGCGGGTGGGGCGGTGGCGCGGTGCCGGCGCGGAGCGGGTGGGGACGGCGGCTTGCTGTTGCGCCGGCGCGGTTCTGGCGCAGTGTTGCGCCGCGCGCGGTGCTCGCGCGGAGCGGGTGGGGCGGTGGCGCGGTGCCGGCGCGAGCGGGCGGGGGCAGCGGCGCAGTGTTGCGCCGCGGTCGCCGCGCGGTGCTCGCGC
>Ga0116129_1000626_pt1 | contig 21879 bp, 19 predicted proteins | sample June2015DPH_17_2_FD_89732 | JGI IMG/M metagenome (GOLD analysis project Ga0116129, IMG submission 89732) | Peatland microbial communities from SPRUCE experiment site at the Marcell Experimental Forest, Minnesota, USA - June2015DPH_17_10 | ecosystem: Environmental > Terrestrial > Soil > Wetlands...
CGAGGAAGCCGAGTTCGACCAGCTTCTTCAGATTGTAGGAGACGTTGGAGCCGAGGTAATAGCCGCGCGTGCGCAGCTCGCCCGCGGTCAGTTCCTTGTCGCCGATGTTATAGAGCAAGAGCGCCTGCACCGAATTGATGTCGGCGCGGCCGCGGCGATCGAATTCATCCTTGATGACGTCGAGCAGGCGGCGATGCAGCCGCTCCACCAAAGTCAGCGCTTCGAGATAGAGCGGCTGCACCGGAGCCTGGCCCGGAGCAAGCGCGACGTTTTCAACCGTCGCAACGGCTTTCATCATGACACTTCCCCTGTTGTCGTTTTTATCGACTTATTCGACGAAACTTTTGTCCCGTCTGATAGTCCAAACTTAAGGGGGCGGTTTGAAGATCAGCTTAAATAAGACAATAAAGAGATCATAAATTTAAGACAGTGAATCGTGGATTAAGCCCATGGCAGAAGGACTTTTCGCAACCTTTCATTGACGGTGCGCTCCCGCTGTTCACGCTTCGTCGCCGCTGCCTGTCGCAATCGGGAACAGGTTGGTTCGAATTCGAAACTCCTGCGTAACAGGTATGACCGCCGCGTTAGGGTGACTGAAAAGTTACCACGCAATTTGCCGAAAATCTTATGCGATCGCGCACGTTTTTCCTTCTCCCCTTACGGAGAGAAGGTTGCGCCGCAGATCAAAACCATTTCGTTGATGGAGCTATGGCGGCCGTTCGCGCGCGGCCATCCAGGCCAGCGCCAGATAGGCCGCCAGCATCAGGGCTTCCCCCACCACCACCAGCAGGCTGCCGCCGTAGATTCCTGGAAACATCAGTTCGATCACCGCCATCGACACCACGGTCGTCAGCCACACCACGGCGCCCCACGGCGTCGCCAGCCATAATCCGACCGCGGCGACCAGTTCGATCACCGCGAAATATACCGTAGCGGCCTGCCAGGCCATCGGCTGGTTTTCGAACGCATCGTCTTCGCCGCCGATGAAACCCGTGACCTGAGCCCAATGGTAAAGACCCTTGATCACCGCGAGCACAGCCATCAGGCGCAGGAACAACACCAGCCGCCGGGTCCACGCATTATCGTCGGATTCAACTCGATCGGACGAAATCGCCGCGACCGACGTGGCATTGTCCCGCGACTGCTCGCGCGAAGGCACCTCAGACATGCGAAGTTTCGTTCTTGACCGGGCAACAGGCTTTCATGCGGGATTGATGGCCCCTCGGCGCGGCAAAATCAATCCCGCAAGCGTGGCTTGCGCGAGGTCAAGGCCGCGGTGACGAAGGCCATGCAAGGTGCTAGGCTTGGAACCGGTCAAAACCGGTCCGCCGCCTTCAGGAGAAACAATCACATGGCGATCAAATTCGGGCGTCCGATCGAAATGCGCGATGCACCGCAGCGGCGGACCGCCCTTGCCTCTCCCGCGCTCGATCTGGCGGTGCGCCCGCGCCGCAATCGCAAGGCCGAATGGGCGCGCCGAATGGTGCGGGAAAACGCGTTGACGACAGACGATCTGATCTGGCCGCTGTTTGTAGTCGACGGCCACAACCAGCGCGCCGCGGTAGCCTCGATGCCCGGCGTTGACAGGCTCAGCGTCGATCAGGCGGTGCGCGAAGCCGAACGGGCGATCAAGCTGAACATCCCCTGCATCGCGCTGTTTCCCTATACCGAGCCCTCCTTGCGCGACGAGCACGGCTCCGAGGCGCTCAATCCGGAAAATCTGGTGTGCAAATCGGTGCGCGCCATCAAAAAGGAATTTCCCGGCCTCGGCGTGCTCTGCGACGTTGCACTCGATCCCTTCACCAGCCACGGCCATGACGGGCTGATCGAGGACGGCAGGATCCTCAACGACGAGACCGTGGCGGTGCTGGTGCGTCAGGCGCTGGTGCAGGCCGAAGCCGGCTGCGACATCATCGCGCCCTCGGACATGATGGATGGGCGCGTCGGCGCCATCCGCGAAGGGCTCGACAGGGCCGGATTTCTCGATGTGCAGATCATGGCCTACGCGGCGAAATATGCCTCGGCCTTTTACGGCCCGTTCCGCGACGCCATCGGTTCAGCCAAGGCCCTGACCGGCGACAAGCGCACCTACCAGATGGACAGCGCCAATTCCGACGAGGCGTTGCGCGAGGTCGAACTCGACATCGCGCAAGGCGCCGACATGGTGATGGTGAAGCCGGGAATGCCCTATCTCGACATCGTGCGGCGGGTCAAAGACAGCTTCGCGATGCCGACCTTCGTCTACCAGGTGTCCGGCGAATACGCCATGATCGCAGCCGCCGCCGGCCAGGGGTGGATCGACGGCGAGCGCGCCATGATGGAAAGCCTGCTGGCGTTCAAGCGCGCCGGCGCCGACGGAATCCTCACTTATTTCGCAGCCCAGGCGGCGGAAAGACTGAAGATGGAGGGGTGAGCGCGCGGCTCCCTTCCCCCTTCACTGCGAGCCTTCCCCCGTCATTGCGAGCGCAGCGAAGCAATCCAGAGCCACAACTGGATTGCTTCGTCGCTTCGCTTCTCGCAAACGACGACTGATTGGCCTCTTGCGGTAGCGGAAACCTGTTCCCATGTCCTGCGCGTTAGCGGCACAGCCGGGAGGACTGATCCATGTCTGACAACGGTTCGCGTTATACGGGTGGGGGCGCCTGGCGCAGCGACGCTGGCGTGCGACCGCATGCCTTCGATCCCTGGGCGCAGCCCGAGCTGTTTCGCGGCGTGCTGACGCGGCGGGTGTTCGCGTTCATGGTCGACCTTGTGGTGCTCGCAATCCCGGTGATTATGGTTTGCCTGTTCATTGCCGTGTTCGGCCTGGTCACGCTGGGCCTTGGCTGGGCGCTGTTCTGGCTGGTTTCGCCGGCCTCGGTGATCTGGGCGCTGATTTATTACGGCGCCTGCCTCGGCGGCCGGCATTCGGCCACCCTGGGCATGCGGTTGATGGATCTGGAGCTGCGCACCTGGTACGGCGCGCCGGGCTATTTCGTGCTGGGCGCCATGCATGCGGTGGTATTCTGGGTGTCGGTATCGTTTCTGACGCCGTTCATCCTCCTGATCGGCCTGTTCAACGGCCGCCGCCAGTTGCTGCACGATATCGTCCTGGGAACCGTGGTTATCAACAGCCCGGTGCGTACCGGGGTAGCGCAAACGGCGGCGCGAACGTTCTGACCTGGAGTAAACGCGATTGACCGTCAGCCTCAACGGCGCGATGCTGGAACTTGCTCCTCTCGGAGACTGACGACACCCCGTGACCCAGCACTCGCGTGACACTCCGCAATTCTACCTGACGGCGCCCTCGCCCTGTCCGTATCTGCCGGGCCGGCATGAGCGCAAGGTGTTCACGCATCTGGTCGGCGACAAGGCGGGCGATCTCAACGACCTGCTGACCCATGGCGGCTTCCGGCGCAGCCAGTCGATCGCCTACCGTCCGGCCTGCGACCAGTGCCGCGCCTGCGTTTCGGTCCGCGTGGTCGCAGGCGAGTTCCGGCCCTCGCGCAACTTGCGGAAGATTCTCGCCCGCAACGCCGACATAACAGGCGAGCAGCGCAGCGCGGTACCGACCTCGGAGCAATATTCGGTCTTTCGCGCCTATCTCGATCAGCGGCATCGCCATGGCGGCATGGCCGACATGACCGTGCTGGATTACGCGATGATGGTGGAGGACAGCCATGTCGAAACACGCATCATCGAATATCGCCGACGCGGCGTCGACAGCGGCATCACCGGCCGCGGTGGAGACCTGCTGGGAGTTGCGCTGACCGACGTGCTCAGCGACGGATTGTCGATGGTATATTCGTTCTTCGAGCCGTCGGAGGAAAGCCGCTCGCTCGGCACCTTCATGATCCTCGACCACATTGCCCGCGCCAGGCGGCAGGGTCTGCCTTACGTCTATCTCGGCTACTGGATCGAAGGTTCCAAGAAGATGGACTACAAGGGCCGCTTCCTGCCGCAGCAGCGTCTGGCTCCCTCGGGCTGGCTGCGCATCGACGCATCAGGCGAGGTGCCGTCGGAGCCGCAGGATTAGAGGCGAATAGCGAGTGGCGAATGGAGATCCCGTTATTCGCTACCCGCTATTCGCTACTTCCTCACCGCACCACATACTCCCACACCAGCTTCGCGTTGAGCACGATGATGATCGCCGCCGTGACCGCGGCAAGCCCCGTCAACCAGCGCGGCGCCACAAACGGTCCCATCTTGGTTCGGCTTGCGGTGAACATGACAAGCGGCACCACGGCGAACGGCAATTGCAGACTGAGCACCACCTGGCTGAGGATCAGTAGCTGACCGGTCGCCTTCTCGCCGGCCCACACCGTCACGATCACAGCCGGCACGATCGCGATCAATCGGGTCACCATGCGCCGCAGCCATGGCGCGATGCGCAGTTTGAGAAAACCCTCCATCACGATCTGGCCCGACAGCGTCGCGGTGATGGTCGAGTTCAGCCCGCAGCACAACAGCGCGATCGCAAACAGCGGCGGCGCCAGGGTCGAACCGAGCAGCGGCGCCAGAAACGCATGGGCCTGATCGAGTTCGGCGACGTCGGTCTTGCCGACCCGATGAAAGGTCGCCGCCGCCAGAATCAGGATCGAGGCGTTGATGGTCAGCGCCAGCCACAGCGCGATCGAGGAATCGATGGTCGCAAGTTTGATTGCTTCGCGCTTTTCCTCAATGCCCTCGCCGTAGCCGCGGGTCTGCACCAGCCCAGAATGCAGATAGAGGTTATGCGGCATCACGGTGGCGCCGAGGATGCCGAGCGCCAGATACAGCATTCCGCGATTTCTGAAAATGTCCGTGGTCGGCGCAAAACCTTTGAGCACCGCGCCCCAGTCCGGATCGGCCATCGCGATCTGCACGGCAAAGCACGCCGCGATCACGCCGAGCATGGCGACGACAAAAGCCTCGATCCAGCGAAAGCCGAACGCCTGCAGCGCCAGGATCAGAAACACGTCGGCAGCCGTGATGATCACCCCGATCTCGAGCGGAATGTGGAACAACAGGTTGAGACCGATCGCGGTGCCGATCACCTCGGCCAGATCGGTCGCGGTGATGGCGATCTCCGCCGACAGCCACAGCGGCAGCGAGACCCAGCGCGGATAAGAATCGCGGCAGGCCTGGGCGAGGTCGCGCCCGGCGCCGACGCCGAGCCGCGTGCACAGCGACTGCAGCACGATCGCCATCAAATTGGACAACAGCGCAACCGTCAGCAGCGCGTAGCCGAACCTGGAACCGCCGGCGAGCGAGGTCGCCCAGTTGCCGGGATCCATGTAGCCGACGGCGACCAGGTAACCCGGGCCGAGGAATGCCAAAAGCTTGCGCCAGAACGGCCCGTGCTTCGCCGTCCGCACCGAGGCGAACATGCCCGTCAGCGAAGGCTCACCCCGCGCAGTCCGCCAGCCACGGGCCTCCAGCGCGGGACCGGGCAGGACGGTGCGGGAATCAGGGGGCAAACCGGGTGAACGTGCATCCATTCTCAGAAAATGGGCGATATTCACTTTTATTGCAAGTAATTTGCAATTGCATCAGGGATGCTTGATTGGAGCGCCGGACTGTCACGCCGGAGGTCGCGGGTTTCCTTGTCTCTCGCGCCATCATTTCAATGGCTTAGCGAACTACCCTCTCTTCAAAATTGATGCAATTTTCCGGATGCTCGGCGAATTTGAAACAATTGTGCCGATTATGGGGGCGGTTAAGGATAAACCCTCATAAAAATTAACCGTCCCACTAGCGTCTTCATTGTCGTACATGTCTGGACCGGCGCGCGGCAAGGGAGCGGAATGGTCAACGCGGTCTCAGACGAAATCCCTGTTCGCCGAACCTTCGGCAAACGAAAGGTGCGACCGCGTGCCTGCGTGGCCGACAGCAAGACGCACATTCGGACCTTTTTGACTGATGCCCTGGAAGAATTGGGTTTTATTCCGGCTCAGTGCGGCGCAATCAATGAACTACCCGATGTCCTCGACCTGCATTCCCCTGATCTGATCGTCTTGGGATTATCGGCGCGAGGGATCGACCCACGCGAGGTTCTGGACATACTTGCAACCAAGCAATTCAGTGGCAGGATTTTGCTGCTTGCCCCTCCGGCCTCACTGGTGGCGGGTGCTGTTCGCGAGTTGGCAAAGTCTCTTGGACTGGAAATATTGCCGGTTCTGGAGACACCCTACAGCGATGGAGCATTGCGTCGCAGTCTTGCAGCGCTGCTCCCTACGGAGGAACCAACCCGACCTGCCGTGAATGTGGCCGAGGCCCTTGGCGCGGGATGGTTGAAATTAAGATACCAGCCGAAAATTGATCCACGGAGCCTCTTGATAAGCGGAGCAGAAGCCATCGTTCACATTAGCCATCCCACATGGGGGACTGTGCAGCCCGCATATTTCATTCCGGAACACCGCGATCCCCACTATTGCGTCCTGGCCGAATTTCTCCTTGGTCAGGTGGTGCAAGATTGGCATGGTTTTTTAGCCGAACAACACCGGACCGTTCTCTCAATCAATCTGCCGATTGCATTCTTTCAAGGCCGGGACGCGATCAGAACGCTTTGTCAACATGTGCCTGACCACCCGGCATTTGAGGAGCTGGTCATCGAAGTGAGCGCGACCGAGGTTGTGAGAAATCTGGACTTTATTTCGGAAGTCGCAAAACGGCTGCGATTCCACAATGTCGGAATTTCAATTGAGGGGGTGGGAGCCGAATGGCCCTCATTGGTGGGGAGGGACACATTTCCTTTCGTCGAAATAAAACTGCATCCCGATTTCGTGGAAGGCTCCGGAGAGAACCGGCTGAAACGAACGGTATGCCGTCAAATTGCAGAGCTGGCGTCAGATTGTGGAGTGAAGACGGTGGCCGAGGGGGTCGGAAGCCGCGGCGATTTTCTCGCGATGCGGGAGATAGGCATCGATGCCGTACAGGGCTCTATGTTCGCCAAGCCAATGACACCGGGGAAGCTGGTGCGCGGCTTATTACAGGGGCCGGTAGTCCTGCCGAAATGAACGCCTATCGAGCCAGTTGAGCGGCCCCATGGACCGTCATTGCGAGCCAGCGGGTCGCGCCGATGCGCACCCAATGACAGGCGCCGCGAAGCAGTCCAGAAGTCTCCCCGTCATTGCGAGCGAAGCGAAGCAATCCAGAAGCCAGAAAGAAAGTCTGGATTGCTTCGTCGCGTCGTCGCAATGACGGCTTTGACCGGTTCGTCCTGCTTTCAAATATCCCGCAGCCGTCCATTGGCGCTTTCCCGCATCTGTTTTATATATCAGCTCATGTTCGCGGGGGAGATTCCATGTCCGACCAGACCGCAACGATCGACACCGCGCCGCTTCCAGAGGTTTCCTCGACCTTCCTGCAGGTCGCTGTGCTCGCCGCGCTGGCGGCGACGGGAACGCTGGCCACCAATATCCTGCTGCCTTCGCTGCCGCGGATGGCCGCCTCGCTCCATGTCACGACCGCTGAGGCGACCGCGTCGATCACGGTGTTCCTTGGCGCGTTCGCGCTCGGCCAGCTCGCGGTCGGGCCGATCTCGGATCGCTACGGAAGGCGCTGGCCGGTGCTGATCGGCTTTATGGTGTTCTGCGCCGGCAGCATCTGGTGCGGGCTTGCCGCCGACCTGCCGGGGCTTTTGACAGGCCGCGTCATCCAGGCCGCCGGCGCGTGCTCGACCTCGGTGCTGTCGCGCGCCATCGCCCGCGATCTCTTCACCGGCGCAGCACTGGCACGCGCGATGGCGCTGATCATGATCGCGATGGCGGCGGCGCCCGGCTTTTCGCCGCTGCTCGGCGGCGCGCTGGATCATTATTTCGGCTGGCGCTCCGAATTCGTCTTTGTCGCGGTGTTCGCGGTGATCGGCGCCATCGCCTATGGCGCGGTGCTCGGCGAGACCCACCGCTCGACGCGGATCCCGCTCAATCCACTCGTCATCGCGAAAAACTATTTCGGCCTGATCGCCGATCGCCGCTTCCTGGTTCCGGCCACGACTGTCAGCCTGATCATGGGCGGACTGTTCGCAATGTTTTCGTCCGCGCCAAGCGTCCTGATCGAGGGACTGCGCTTCACGCCGATTCAGCTTGGGCTGCTCTTCGCAGGCACCGTCATGATCGTGTTCGCCGCCGGCATGCTGGCCACAAGACTGACGCCGCGCTTTGGGCTCGACCGTTCGATCACGGGTGGACTTTTGCTGGCCGCGACCGGCAGCATCGTGATCCTGCTGGTGTCGATCCTCACGCCAACCTTCTTGCTGTTTCTCGCCGGCATGGTGGTCTTCCTGCTCGGCATGGGCATCGTCTATCCGCTTGGCACCGCGCTGGCGCTCGCCCCGTTCGGCGAGAAGGCTGGCGCCGCTTCCGCGCTGCTCGGTTTCTGGCAAATGATAATGGCCGCGATCGGGGTTTGGCTCGCGGCAACAGTCTCGCATCAGGCGATGTTCGCGCTCGGCATGGTGCTGACGGTGGCCTCGCTGGCAGCGCTCGGGCTCTATGCCACGCGCGCCAAAACAGCTTAACTCGCCAGATAGCGCTCGTAGGGACCGGCCACGACCTCGTCCGCGGCGATGTCCGGATCGAGCGTGTAAAGATCCTTTGCCCGACCGATGCCGCGTAGCGCGAAACGGCCGGTAGAGACAAGATAGCGCCGGCCGGTCGCATCGAGGCCGTCCCGAAACTCGGACGACGCCAGCAGTTCCCGATCGACCGAACGGCACATCGACGCGATCCGGCTGACCTCATTGACCGCCGGCCCCACCACGGTGAAATCGAGCCGGTCGTCGCTGCCGATATTGCCATAAAACACTTCGCCGACATGCAAGCCGACATAGGCCGAGGTCGTTGAGCGGCGATCGGCAGCGCGGCGGGCATTGAGCGCATTGATGTTGCGTCTGAAGCGATGCTCGGCGCGCAGCGCGGCTCGCTTGGCGAGCAACATGTCCGGATTGGTGAACATGGCCAGCACGCCATCCCCGATCAGTTTCAACACGTCGCCGCCCGCATCATGAATGGCGTCGATGGCGGCCTGCGCATAATCATCGAGAAATGGAATGATCTCGTCGGGTGCCATGCTTTCGCTGATCGCTGTCCAGCCGCGCAAATCGGAAAACCACAGAACGGCGTTGATGCGCTCGGTCACGCCGCGGGATATCCGTCCGCGCAGAACCTGCTCGGAGGCGTCGCGCCCGAGATAGACCCGGCCCAGCGTTCTGGCGATGTCCACCTGTGCGGCGGACTTGATCGCCAGCCCCAGCACCGGCACCAGATCGCGCAGGGCCGACAAGTCCTGCTCACTGAAACCGTCAGCGCGCCGGGTCAGCCAGTAGGAATAGACGCAGTCCATCTGGCCGATGGTTCCGGCTTCGCCGAAATGATGCACGAAGGCCACGAAATGCCGGTGGCCCTGCGCCGCGAGTTCATCGATCAGCCAGAAGTCGAGCGAGGCACTATCGGCCAGATCAATCTGCATTTCGTCACGGCCGGTTTCAAGCATGTGAAAAAATGTGGAGCGACGCCAGTTTTGCGCGGCTTGACCCTCGTTGCTGGATAGATACTCGAAGCTGTCGCTCTCGTTTGTTTCAGCGTCGTTCCAGCGAAAGCCGCGCCCCTCGAAAATCGGGTGCAGCGTATCGATGAAGACGATGCCGCGCGACAGATCGAGGCCTGCGGTCCGGCAACGCTCGCAGAATCCGCGAAGGAGATCGTTCTCAGCCAGGCTGGTGAGACCCTGGCTGACCAGCCAGTTCATCAGGTTCAGGCGCGGCGCAAGTTCCATACGATATTATGCCGCGCAATCATGACGGGCGAAAGGATGCAGCAGGATGGATCGGGCGGCGCTCGCGGCGGCCCGGCCATATTTGCCCTTCCCATCGCAAGCCGTTTCAAGCAAAAGCACGGCATGAAGGACAAAACCGGTCCGGCCGCCGTGATCAGAGGATTCGCGCGATGGGCGACCACGCCGCCGCAATCCTACGCGGTCTATCTGGTCTGTCTTTTCCTCGTTGCCGGATTGTCGTTCTATGCCGGGAGCCTGAAACCCAGGAAGTCCATCGGCTTTGGTCCGCCGCCCGTCTCCGCCCCGCGCAACTAGCCGCCATGTTCGGGAGGCACCGCGGCATCGGGGGTGTTTACGGCTCTGCGCATGCCGGACGATGCTTTGCATCGCTTGGGCTGCACCGCGTCCGGGACACGTGCACTATTCCACGCCGCGGCCGAATTTGTTCGACTTCGGCAAGCCGTGCGCCAGGCGGCCGGCGTCGGCACGGTTGCCCCGCCAATCCGACAATTCCCTGGAAGTCATGGCCTGCTCGCGGCCCGCCGAATCCTTCCAGGTCAGGCCGGCCTTGGCATCGAACGTCGTGACATCCGACAGCGCCGCGCTGGTATATTTCTGCAGACGGACGCCGCGGCCCCGCGACATCTCCGGCACCTGATCGATCGGGAAGATAATCATCTTGTGGTTGGTGCCGATCACGGCAACCGTGTCCCCGGTAACCGTCGCAAGCGCGCGGGCCTCGTTGGGCATCTCGACGTTCAAGACCTGCTTGCCCTTGCGGGTGTTGCCGACGCAATCGTCCTCGTTGACCACAAAGCCCTGCCCTTCATGGCTCGCGACCAGGAACTTGCGTCCGCCCTTGTTGACGAACAGCGACACGATCGCGGCATCCTGCTCCATGTCGATGAACATCCGGATCGGCTCGCCATGGCCGCGGCCACCCGGCAATTTGGCGACATCCAGCGAATAGAATCTGCCGTTGGTGGCGAACAGCAGCAGCTTTGAGGTGGTCTCCGCAAAAAATGCCTGACCGAGCTGGTCGTCGGTCTTGAAGGTCAGGCCAGAGAGATCGGCGACATGGCCTTTCAGGGTACGCACCCAGCCCTTGTCGGAGACGACGACGGTGACCGGCTCGCGCTCCACAAAAGCTTCCTCGATCGCGGCGAGATCGTGCTCGGGCGCATCGGCGAACTGGGTGCGGCGCTTGCCGAGCGGCGTTTTCGGCCCAAAAATGTCGCGCACCTTGCGGACCTGCTCGCCGACCTTGGACCACTGCTCACTTTCCGAGCCGAGGATGGCCTTGATGCCCTTGAGCTCGCTGCGAAGGTTCTTGTCCTCGGTGCGGATCTCGAATTCCTCGAGCTTGCGCAGACTGCGCAGGCGCATGTTGAGGATGGCGTCGGCCTGGATCTCCGTCAGCTTGAACGCTTTTATCAAAGCCGGCTTCGGCTCGTCCTCGGTGCGGATGATCCTGATCACCTTGTCGATGTTCAGATACGCAATCAGATAGCCGCCGAGCACCTCCAGCCGATGCTCGATCTGCTCCTTGCGGTAGTTGGAGCGGCGCAGCAGCACATCGCGCAGATGGTCGAGCCATTCCCGCAAAGCCTCGGCGAGGCCGAGCACCTTCGGAATACGGCCCTTGACCAGCACGTTCAGGTTCAACGGAATCCGGCTTTCCAGCTCGGTCAGCCGGAACAGCGATTCCATCAGCAATTCCGGATCGACCGCGCGGGACTTCGGCTCGATGACGAGGCGGATATCTTCGGCGGATTCATCCCTGACATCGCCGACCAGCGGCAGTTTCTTCTCGTTGAGCAATTCCGCGATTTTCTCGACCAGCCGGGACTTTTGCACCAACCATGGAATTTCGGTGATGACCAAGACCCAGGTGCCGCGGGCGCCTTCTTCCTGGCTCCATTTGGCGCGGGTGCGGAACGAGCCGCGGCCGGTGGCGTAGGCTTCGGCGATGCTTTCCTTGGAGTCGACGATGATGCCGCCGGTCGGAAAATCCGGACCCTTGACCCATTTCAGCAGCGATTTCGTCTTTGCTTCGGGCTTGTCGATCAGATGCAACGCCGCGTCGCACAGCTCGGCCGCGTTGTGCGGCGGGATCGAGGTCGCCATGCCGACCGCGATGCCTTGCGCGCCGTTAGCGAGCAGGTTCGGGAATCCGCCGGGCAGAACGATCGGTTCTTTCGACTGACCGTCGTAATTGGCGCGGAATTCGACGCCGTCCTCGTCGATGCCGTCGAGCAGGAGCCGCGCGACCTCGGTCATGCGCGCTTCGGTGTAGCGATAGGCGGCGGGATTATCGCCGTCGATGTTGCCGAAATTGCCCTGCCCGTCCACCAGCGGATAGCGCGAGGAAAAGTCCTGTGCCAGCCGCACCAGCGCATCGTAGATGGACTGGTCGCCATGCGGATGGAACGAGCCCATCACGTCGCCGACGATTTTGGCGGATTTCTTGAACGGCGTGCCGGGATCGAGCCGCAACAGCCGCATGCCGTAGAGGATGCGGCGATGCACCGGCTTCAGCCCGTCGCGGGCGTCCGGCAGCGCGCGGTGCATGATGGTCGAGAGCGCGTAAGCGAGATAGCGCTCTTCCAGCGCATCGCGCAGCATCACCTCATGGATATCAGCCGGCTCTTCCGGGGGTAGTTGTCGTTTTCCCATGAGGAGGCGATAAGCTTTTGTGGTGAATCGGGCAAGACACGAATCCGCAGCATCCGTCGTCCCTGCGAGCGCAGGGCCCGATAAACACAGGAGTTTGTGGCAAAAAACGGCTCGCGCCACAGCTCCAAATGACAGGGCTCGGAGTATGGGTCCCTGCGGTTCGCAGGGACGACGTGTTGAGATGACGAAGTCAAACCGCCGAACTGATTCGCGCCCGATGCTTCGTCACCGCATTAATAAAACCATCGCGAGCATCCGAATGGCCCTGCCCGCGCGGTTCCAGCACGTGGCGCAGCAGGAATATTCCCGTGAGTTGAAAGCCGTCCATCAGATCCTGATCGGACCAGCCGTTCACACCGCTTTCGCCGTGGCCTTTTTCCTGGCGCAGGAACGGCGGCAGCCGCAACAGCCGGTCGCGCCAGGCTTCGCCGGCCTGCCGCGACACCGCGCCGCCGGATTTCGGCGATACGTAGATCAGCTCCCGGGTTGCCCCGGTCGCGGCGCAGTTTTCCAGATCGAGCCCGAAGCCAAGCTCGGCGAGCATCGCCAACTCGAACTTTATCAGGTGAACGGCGGCTTCGCCGATATCGTCGAAATCGTTCAGCGTGCCGTCCAGCATGTCGTAGAGGTCCTGGTGCGGATCGCGCTCCGGCAATAGCCGCGCCAGTGACGCCAGATGCGTCACCCCATAGACCGCGTGCGACGACGCCAGCACGGTGGCCGCGCGCAGCCGCGTACCCTCGACGGCGTAATAGCCGAGATGCTCGTCGAGCCGCGCCCGCCACACCGCGCGCACGCTGTTGCCGGGCTGCAGCAACGGGCGCATCCGCGAACCGGCCCCGCCGCGCACCAGGCCGAGGTGGCGGCCATGGCCGCGCGTCAGCAGTTCGACGATGGCGCTTGATTCGCCATGCCGCCGCACCCCGAGCACAATGCCCTCGTCGGTCCATTCCATGGGGCGGGAGTGTACCGGATTCCGTTGGAGCGCGCAGCCATCAAGGCCGCGTTCCCCCGGATGCTGCGCAGCGCCATTAGCGCGCTCGCGCGCGTCTTCAACGTGCTATGGCGGTGCGCTGCATCCTTCGCATCGCCTTGGCTGCACCGCGTCCGGGGCACGGGACGGCTCACGCGTTGAACCAGCCTTTGGCGTCGCCGGTGAAGGAAAAATACAGCCCGGCTGCGGTCAGGGCGCAGGAAACGATCTCAATGGCGCTGTCGGCCTCGACGCCATTGTCGCCGATGATCTGCAGCAGCGAGATGACGGAAAGCACCAATGAGCCGACCAGCACCCAGCGCGGCCAGTTCTTCCGCCGCTGCGCGGCCAGCCAGACGAAGTAAACCAGCAGCAGGATCAGCACGGCGGCCATCACGGTTGCGATGGTGATCATCGATTCCGTTATTTCATCGCTCGGCGTCCGGTCCTGAAACGCGGCCGACAGCGCATCGAGCGTCAGCGACAGATACAGCAAGACTTCAAACCACAGCACGTTTTTGGGTACGGTCATCGGGATGCCGGTCATTCCTTCGGGAACTCAAGTCCCATTTCTCGGTAGCGGTTGGGGTCGTCGCCCCAGTTTTCGCGCACCTTGACGAACAAGAACAGATGCACGGGCACGCCCACGATCTCGGCGATCTCTTTTCTCGAATCCGCGCCGATCGACTTGATGGTGGCGCCGCCCTTGCCGAGCACGATCTTGCGCTGGCTTTCACGCTCGACAAAAATCGTTTGCTCGATGCGGATCGATTTATCCTTGCGCTCGGTCCAGCTGTCGGTCTCGACGGTAGACTGATACGGCAGTTCCTGATGCAACTGGCGGAAGATCTTTTCCCGGGTGATCTCGGCCGCCAGATGCCGCATCGGCGCGTCCGACATCTGGTCCTCGGGATAGTGAAACGGTCCCGCCGGCACCATCCCGGAAAGCGTGTGGCGCAAATCGTCGACACCGTCGCCCGACAGCGCCGAGATCATGAAAGTCCTTTCGAAACCCAGGCGGTCATTGGCGGCCCTGGCCAACGCCAGCAGCTTTTCACGCGGCACCAGGTCGATCTTGTTGAGCACGAGGACTCTCCCGTGACGGACGGTCGCCACCCTGGTGAGAATGGCGTCGGCTTCCTCGTCGATCCCGGCCCTGGCGTCGAGCAGCACGCAGACCAGATCGGCGTCATGCGCTCCGCTCCATGCCGTCGACACCATGGCGCGATCGAGCCGGCGCTTCGGTGCGAAGATTCCGGGCGTGTCGACCAGAATGATCTGGGCGTTGTTTTCGATCACGATGCCGCGGATCAGCGCGCGGGTGGTCTGCACCTTGCGCGAGACGATCGTGACCTTGGAGCCGACCAGCGCGTTGACCAGTGTGGACTTGCCGACATTGGGGGCGCCGATCAGCGCGACAAAGCCGCAGCGCGTCGCAGCCGGCGCGGCATGGTCGGCAGGCTCATCCGTCATTGCTGCCGCCGCCGACGCCTTCGCGCGCAATCATCACCGACGCCGCGACCTTTTCAGCCGCACGCTTGCTGCCGCCGACGCCTTCGGCAGGCGCGAGCCCCGGCAAATCCACCGCCACGCGGAACTGCGGATCGTGATGCGGCCCGGTGCGCTCGACCTCATGATAGACCGGCGTCGGCAATCCCTTGCCTTGCGCCCATTCCTGCAGCACGGTCTTGGGATCGCGCAGCGGCCGCCGCGGCTTGTGCATCCGCTCGGTCCAGTTGCGCTCGACGAACTGCGCCGCCGCGGTGTAGCCGCCGTCGAGGAAGATCGCGCCGATCACCGCCTCGCAGATGTCTCCCAGCACCGATTTGCGCAGGCGCGCCCCCGCCCCGGCGCCGACCGCGCCGAGCTTGATGTCATCGAGCAATCCGAGCGATTTTGCCACGTCGGCGCAGCTTTCCTTGCGCACGAGATCGGCCAGCCGCTTCGACAACTCGCCTTCGTCGGCATTCGGGAAGGCGCGATACAGCATGTCGGACACGATCAGCCCGAGCACGTGATCGCCGAGAAATTCGAGACGCTGGTAGCTGTCACTCCGCTTGCGGGTGGATTTTTTCAGCGCGGAGACGTGGGTGAAGGCGGTGGCCAGCAGCGCGGGTTCGGCAAATTTGTGCCCGATGCGCGCCTCGATCGCAGCTTGCGCGGCCCTGGCGCTGATCTTGCTCCGCTTCTTCTTCGCCGGCGCGCTTTCGCCGCCGGCGTCAGGCTGAGGACTTGCTTCGCCTGATGGGCCCGAGGTGTGGATGTCAGGCGTTTCGTCGTTCATCGCACGATTGAAAACAGGCGATTCCAGCGCACCGCGGTGGGCCAGCGCCAGAACATCCAGGCGTGTTCACCCTCGGCAATCGAGAAGAAAATCATCTGGGCGCGGCCGATCAGATTCTCGAACGGCACATAACCCACCGCCGACAGCACCCGGCTGTCGGTCGAATTGTCCCTGTTGTCGCCCATCATGAATAAGTTGCCCGGCGGCACGGTGTAGACAATGGTGTTGTCGTAAAAACCGTTGTCGACGCAATCCAGCGACTCATAGCTGACCCCGTTGGGCAGCGTCTCCTTCCAGCGCTTCACCCGCGCGGTGGCTTCGGATCCGCACGGGTCTTCGCCGACGAAATCGCTCAGGCGCTCGCGCTGCACCGGCTTCTCGTTGATGTAGAGCAGCCCATCCTTCATCTGGATGCGGTCGCCAGGCAATCCGATCACGCGCTTGATGTAGTCGGTGGAATCGTCCTTCGGCAGGCGAAACACGACGACATCGCCGCGCGCCGGTTCGGAACCGAATATGCGTCCCGAAAACAATGGCGGCGACAACGGAAGCGAATAGTGGCTGTAGCCGTAGGAATATTTCGAAACAAACAGATAGTCGCCGACCAGCAACGTCGCCTTCATCGATCCCGAGGGGATGTTGAAGGGCTGGAACAGGAAGGTGCGGATCACCAGAGCGATCAGCAGCGCGTGGATGACGACGCGGATGGTTTCGCCGAAACCGCTTTCAGATTTTGTCCCGGATGTCACGCTCATCGCTTTCCCAACTCCCGTCGCGATTTGCCGCGCGGTGGCAGAGCATTTTTCCTGACGCGAATCGCTGTTGGTTCCGCGCCGAGAAAATGGTCCTGATTCTGATGTTGAGAGCCAATCCCGGCGCAAACCGCAATTCGCTCTGGCTCGAAGTTATTCCCGGAGTCGGGCTCAACTGTAGTTGAAGCAGACTCTGGCCGTATCTTTTTGTTTGAGCATGGTCTTTTCGGAAAAGACGGTCCTCGCTATTCCGGATCGTGCTCTGGTATGGTTCCGCGTTTTAGACGGTTGTTCGGGAGGGCGCAATCAACGACCCGGTCAAAACTTGCTAATCCTTTGGTTGATCGGAGACTTTTGGTTTTGCCGAAGCCGCCACGCCCGCGGCCGGCCCGGCACCTTACGGTTTGGCCGGGGTGACCGCCGAAATTATGACGAAAGCCTGCGCCCAGGGCCAATCATCGGTAATGCTGAGGTCAATCCGGGCCTCAAGGCCCGCCGGCGTCAGCGCATCGAGCCGGGCCAGTGCTCCGCCCGTCAGTTGCATGGTCGGGCGGCCGCCCGGCAGGTTCACCACCCCCATGTCCCGCCACCAGACGCCACGCCGGATGCCGGTGCCGAGCGCCTTGGAACAGGCCTCCTTGGCGGCGAACCGCTTGGCGTAGGTCGCCACCACCATCTTCTCGTTTTTGGCGCGGCGGCCGGCCCTGGCACGCTCGGCGTCGGTAAATATGCGATCGAGAAAGCGCTCGCCGTGACGCTCGATGACCTTGGCGACGCGGCGGATATCGATCAGGTCGGAGCCGATGCCGATAATCATGTCTTGCCCGCCGGATTCTGGCTTTCAGGAATGCTGCGCCCCCGATCCATCGCCGCCCGCATCGCGCGAACCGTCTCAGCCAGCCCGACAAACAGCGCCTCACCCATCATGAAGTAGCCGATATTCAGCTCGACGATCTCGGACAGGCCCGCGATCTGCTCTGCCGTCACATAATCGAGGCCGTGGCCGGCATGGACTTCCAGGCCGGCTCCGCGCGCCAGCCTCGCGCCAGCAACGATACGTTGCCACTCAGCCTCGGCCTTCGCCGTATGACCGGCGACCACCGCGTCGCACCAGGCGCCGGTGTGGATTTCGATCACCGGCGCGCGCAGCTTTGCCGCCGTCTCGATCTGCCGCGGATCGGCGGCGATGAACAGCGACACCCGCACCCCGGCATCGTTCAATCTTGCGATGAACGGGGCCAGCGCATTGTGCTGCCCGACCACGTCGAGACCGCCCTCGGTGGTCAGTTCCTCGCGCCGCTCCGGCACCAGGCATACGGCATGAGGCCCGGTTGCCAGCGCTATCCGCAGCATGTCCCCGGTCGCCGCCATCTCGAAATTCAGCGGTTTTGTGATCTCTGCCTTCAGCCGCGCCATATCCTCGTCACGGATGTGACGGCGATCCTCGCGCAGATGCGCGGTGATGCCATCGGCGCCCGCCTCGATCGCGGCAAGCGCCGCCCGAACAGGGTCGGGACGCTCGCCACCCCGCGCGTTGCGCAGGGTTGCGACGTGATCGACATTGACGCCGAGGCGAAGCGGAGGAACGGGCATGGAAGGACTCGCGGGAACTCGGTATAGCGCGACGGAAGTGAACCCGGATCGCATCATTGATGCGATCCGACCTCTCCCACAAGGGGAGAGGTGGCACTGAGCATGTGGATACGCCTTCAATCGCTATTCATGAACGAATTTTACCCGTTAACCCGTTCGACCCGTGCGACGACGGCTTTGGCCCGCAACTGGGCGATGATGGCGCTGAGATGCTTCAAGTCATAGACCTCGAGATCGATGGTGAGCTCGGTGAAATCCTGCGAGCGCCTGGACATGCTGATGTTGTCGATATTGCCGTCGTGCTCGGCGATCACGGTGGCGACCTGGGCCAGGCTTCCGGGCTCGTTGACATTGTCGACCAGGATCCGGGCCGGAAAACGTTGCGGCGTCGCTTCGTCGACATCCCAGCGCACGTCGAGCCAGCGCTCCGGCTCTTCCTCGAAATCCTTCAGCGCCGGCGACTGGATCGGGTAGATCGTGATGCCCTCGCCCGGCGAAACGATGCCGACGATCCGGTCGCCCGGCACCGCGCCGCCGTTCGGCGCGAACTTGACCGGCAAATCGGAATTGATGCCGCGCACCGGTATCGCCGACTGGCTGCGCGCCGGATCGGGCGGCGATTTCAGCTTCAATTTGACCGCGAGGCCTTTCTTTGCGCCGTAACTGGCGACCCGTTCTTCCCTGTAATCGGGATACATCGCGCGCGCGACGTCGGAAGCCTTCATCTCGCCGCGCCCGACCGACGCCATCACGTCGTCGATCGAAACGCGCGCCAGCCGTGGCAGCGCGCCCTTGAGCTTGTCGTCGTCGTATTCGATCTTGGCGCGCGAAAACAGCCGCTCCACAATGCGGCGGCCGAGGCCGGCATATTGATCGCGCACGGCCGTGCGCGTCGCACGCCGGATCGCCGCCCGCGCCTTGCCGGTGACCGCGAGCGATTCCCAGGCCGATGGCGGCGCCGACTGGGCCTCCGAGGTCAGCACCTCCACCTCGTCGCCATTCTGCAGTTCGGACGACAATGGCGCGAATTTTCCGTTGATCTTGCACCCCACCGCGCTGTTGCCGACATCGGTATGCACGGCATAGGCAAAGTCGATCACATTGGCGTGGCGCGGCAGCGCGATCAGCTTTCCCTTCGGGGTAAAGCAGAACACCTGATCGTGAAACAGTTCGAGTTTGGTATGCTCGAGAAACTCCTCGGGGTTGGCGCTGTCCGACAAAATCCCGATGGTATGGCGCAGCCAGGCGAAGGCGTTGGATTCGCGCTTCAGCAGTTCGGTCGGCGAACCGACGCCGTCCTTGTAGAAGGCGTGGGCGGCGATGCCCAATTCCGCGATCTGGTCCATTTCCCCGGTGCGGATCTGAAGCTCGACGCGCTGCTTGCCGGGGCCGATCACGGTGGTGTGGATCGAACGATAGTCGTTCTGCTTCGGCGTCGAGATGTAGTCCTTGAAGCGGCCGGGCACCACCGGCCAGGTGGTGTGCACGACACCGAGCGCGCGGTAGCAGGATTCGACGTCATTCATCACGACCCGAAACCCGAAGATATCGGACAATTGTTCGAAGCCGACCGACTTGCGCTCCATTTTGGTCCAGATCGAAAACGGCCGCTTGCGCCGGCCATAGACATGGGCCGCCATGCCGTTGTCCTGGAGGTTCCTGGAGAGCTGGCTTTCGATTTCGCCAATCAGGTTGCGGTTGCGCTCCGCCAGCGAATCCAGCCGCTGCATCACCACCGCGTAGGCCTCCGGATCCAGCATGCGGAAGGAGAGGTCCTCGAGCTCTTCCCGCATTTCCTGCATGCCCATGCGGCCGGCGAGCGGCGCATAGATGTCGAGCGTCTCCTCGGCGATCCGGTGGCGCGCCGTGGGCGGAACGAACTCCAGGGTGCGCATGTTGTGCAAACGATCGGCGAGCTTGATCAGGAGGACGCGGACATCGTCGGCGATCGCCAGCAGCAGCTTGCGCAGATTTTCCGCCTGCTTGGCCTCGCGCGACACCAGTTCCAGCCGCTTCAATTTGGTGAGACCCTCCACCAGCGCGCCGATTTCATGTCCGAAGACGTCGTCGATTTCGGCGCGGGTGGCCTCGGTATCCTCGATGGTGTCGTGCAGCAGCGCCGCGACGATGGTGGCATCGTCGAGCTTGAGGTCGGTGAGGATCGCCGCGACCTCTAGCGGATGCGAAAAATACGGGTCCCCGGAAGCGCGGGTCTGCGCGCCGTGCGCCTTCATGGCATAGACATAGGCGCGGTTGAGCAGATCTTCGTCGGTGTCGGGATTATAGGATTTGACGCGTTCGACGAGGTCGTATTGCCGCATCATGCGCGACCGCGGCGACTTGATCGCCTTCACCGGCGCAGCCGGCGCGGGCGCCACGTCGACCGACTCGGTCGTGGCCTGCATCTGCCCTGGGCTGCGGCGCCAATACGCCATCGAATCCTTGCCTTCACATGCGGACCGGACGTGATCCGCTTCACGAAACAACCTGGTACACAACCTAATGCGTTTTCACGCGAAGCAGCACCCACTATCGGGGCACCGAGACGCCTGATTTCGCCTATCCTGGGCGCGGTTCGGGCCGGCGACCGCCGTTCCCCTGCCAAATCGGAGGCCTTCGCGGAATTCGTCCGCACGACCGTGGGAACCCATCGTAACCACAAAAATGGTAATAAAGGCAAAGGCCCGGATCAATGTCCGGGCCTTTGTCAAATTAAGACGAGATGAGATAACCTATCGGACGCCGTTCAAGATACTCTGGCGGCGGCGCGGAGGGACTTATTCGTCCTCTTCGGGCTGCTCTTCCGGAGGCGCCAAGCCCTCGAGGCCCTTCAGAAGCTCCTCCTCGGTCATCCGCTCAACCGCGACCTCGGTGTCGTCGGCATCGACGCTGGCGCCGGCCGAGCCGATCAAAGGCACGGTATCGGGCTCCGGCTCATCGACTTCGACGAATTTCTGCAATGAATGGACCAGTTCCTCCCGCAAATCCTCGGGCGAAATCGAGGAGTCCGCGATTTCGCGCAGTGAAACCACGGGATTCTTGTCGTTATCGCGATCAATCGTAAGTTGTGAACCCGACGAGATCATACGGGCGCGATGTGCCGCCAACAGCACCAGATCGAACCGGTTATCGACCTTGTCAATGCAATCTTCTACGGTGACGCGCGCCATCGACTGTCGCTCCGTTAGATGGGACCGAATATGTTGGTTATGTTGGGTAGTTATAGGCACCGGGGGCTTTTCGCAAGTCCAATTTGTGATTTGGCCTCCGCAATCGGCTCTGCTAACCCATCTTGGGGCTACCGGTTGGGGCTACCGGCCGGAGCCATCAGAAAACGGCCGTTAGGACAAGAAAACGCTTCATTACGTCGTGAAAACGTCTATTGCCTTTACCATTCTCATTCGCGGCGGCGTGTGCCCAGGCTGATCCGCCGCACTCTGGCAGTACCTTGAAATGCGGGGCCCGCTGCCGCCGCGCCAAGAAACGTTTACAACAACTTGCGAGAAACTGAATGTCCTTTGCTTCCAACAAAATCGCGCTCTTCATTGATGGCGCCAACCTCTACGCGACCGCCAAGACGCTCGGTTTTGACATCGACTACAAGCGCCTGCTTAGGGAATTTCAGAGCCGCGGGACGCTGGTTCGCGCGTTTTATTACACCGCGATCATTGAGGACCAGGAATATTCGTCGATCCGCCCGTTGATCGACTGGCTCGATTACAACGGTTACACCGTCGTCACCAAGGCGACCAAGGAGTTCATCGACGCCAGCGGCCGCCGCAAGGTCAAGGGCAACATGGATATCGAGCTCGCGGTCGACGCCATGGAGCTGGCCGAGCACGTCGACCAGATCGTGCTGTTTTCCG
>Ga0116129_1000627_pt1 | contig 21864 bp, 24 predicted proteins | sample June2015DPH_17_2_FD_89732 | JGI IMG/M metagenome (GOLD analysis project Ga0116129, IMG submission 89732) | Peatland microbial communities from SPRUCE experiment site at the Marcell Experimental Forest, Minnesota, USA - June2015DPH_17_10 | ecosystem: Environmental > Terrestrial > Soil > Wetlands...
TCCGTGCCGTAGAAGGCGCCCCACTGCCGCTTGGTCACCATCACATCGGATGGGGACAGGGCCTCAGCAAACTCATCCCAACCGGCCGGCAAGGACCCCATGTTGCTCGGCTGATCGACCCTTGCGCGCGGCGCGTCCGCGAAATTGCTAGCAAAAGACACGCGTACCCAGACGATGAGGCCGCCGGCCGTGCGAAGGCGGGAAGCGAGCTCCTTCGATCTCGCATAAACGGTGCTCGCAGGGTGGGGGAGAACCGGCATAGCCAGGACCCCTTTTTGCAGGTCGATCAGTACCAAAGCCGTGGTCTTCGCATTCAATTGCATGTTGTCTCTCGCAAGTTAAAAGGGACGTGGGCCGAAGGGATACAATCAGAAAACTGATATCGCCCGCGTATATGAGGATATCATCATATAACTCTTATTATGAGGGGAGACTCATAAATGTCAAGTCAAGCAGGGGCCACGGCGGTTTTGCCGAAACGTCAGCGCGGCAAGCAACGTGTCGCCGAACTGCTCGCCGCCGGTGCGGCCGTTTTCGCCGAGAAAGGCTATGCGGTCGCGACCATGACCGAAATTGCTGCGCGTGCCAAGGCGCCCATCGGCTCGTTGTATCAGTTCTTTCCCTCCAAGGAAGCACTCGCGGACACGTTGGTGCAAAACTATGTCGCGTTGCTCACCTCAGACTTGGAAGCGCTCGAGGCACAGGCACGGAATCTCTCCACTGCGGCCCTCATCGACGGTCTCTTTGGCGTGCTGCGGGCTCACCCGCAGGAGCGTGCGGCGACACAGCCCTTGGCCGAAGCCCGCATGGACGAGCGCACGCGTCGGGAGACATTTCGCTACCTGCTGCGCAAGCGTATCGCTTCGATCCTGCGCGCACGCTCACCGACACTCTCCGCGGAAAGCGCGCGAGACCGCGCGATTGTGCTGTTGCAGCTCATGAAGGCTGCAAGTTCGCTCACTGACGAGGAGGGCCTGAGCGGCCGTTCGGCCGCGCTTCGGGAATTACAGGCCCTGGCCACCCAATACCTGGAGCAGCGATGAAATTTCATCGCTGCTAACTCATTTCACTGCGACCGACCGAATCGACCACCGACCACCGTGTTCAGAAAGTAGCGCGAATCATGGAGCCGCTCGACTGCTCTACTTCGACCGCCAATACAACGACACTTTTGCCCTCATGCATGAGAATGCTCACGACGACTCTGTCCCGCTAGCGCTCAAAGGCATCGATGCCTCGATCCTCGACGTGCGACTGCTCTCAGCGCTCGACCTCGCGGTTGGCAAAATCAGTCGCTTCTCCAGCCAAGACCGCGACGACATCACTACGCTCGGCAAGCACGGTTTGATCAAGTCCGCAGCACTGCGCCGTCGTTCCGAACAGGCCATGGAAAACTACGTTGGCAGTCTCGATACGCTCAAAGGTGCGATCAATGTTGCTTGCCGGATCGTGGAAGATGCCGAGCACCGTAATTCTCCGTAAGCAATTGATCTCAGGGCTCCTTGGGGCTCCGTGGCCGCGGCACCTGCGCGGCGGCGGCGATGTACGGATACGCGGCATGATCGCCCCGACACTCACAGTGACAATGTCGACTACTTACAGGAGCATTGTCGCGAAGGATTGCTGGACCGGATTCGATGAGAGCACTTGCGACGGCGGAGAAGAACCCGGGAATTACCTTCGATCATAGTCTTCCAGTTGACCGGACCGCACGTGCAGGCCTCCTCAAAGCCGACGGTCGGTCGGGTGGCGAGCCGCACACTCTTGACTTGAACGATGCATCCTTGCCGCTCAACTGCTACCGCTCCCGTATGGGCGCGTGATTACTTCCAGATAGTGGCCGTCGGGGTCGGGAAAATAAACGCCGCGCCCGCCGTCGTTATGATTGATCTCGCCAGGGCGGGAACGCCTCGGGTCCGCCCAGTACCGGAGACCCTGCTCACGGATGCGGCCGAAGACGGCATCGAAATCAACCTCGGAAATCAGGAAAGCGTAGTGCTGTGGCTGGATCGGTCCATCGGCGGCCGCGAAATCGAGAGACACTCCGTTGTCGAGTTCGACCACCTCGAAGGGACCGAACCGGACTGGCGCCCGCAGCCCCAGTATCTCGGCCAGAAAACGGGCGGACTTTGCCCGGTCTGACGAGTAGACGATGGTGTGGTTGAGTTGAGCGGTCATGTGTAGCCCTCGTCGATTAGTGGAAGGCAGCGGTCGCAAGGGTCTTGCGGTCGTCGCCCAGTGTATGCCGAGCGCTTCGTTCGCTCATTCTCGGTGCCTGCTTCTCGTGCGGGCGCTGTCGACCATTCAGCCCTTCGTGAACGTCTGCTAAGCGCACGCAGTCGGATCTGCTAGTCCCTCGGTACCTGCGGGATCTACCGCTCACGGAAGTTCTCCACTAGAGGAGTTGCCCTGCCGACTCGAGAACCGCTCCATCGAGAAATTCGTCGGACGGTACAATGATTTTTTGATGGTCAATGACCCCAACATTAGTCAACGGCGCTAAGGCGGGAATGTTGCCAGTTAATCGCTTCAGGCCATAGAAGCTATTCATCGTGAATGATAGCCATTTTGCACCGCGGTTAAGCTGACGGCTGCCCCGCTGGATTCGCTCCGATACTGCTTTGGGCCCAAACGCGCGGCGCCACAATCCTCGATGGGCATCAAGTAATTCTTCCGGGCTCATCTGTGCCGGGTGAAATGCTACGTTGTAACCGTTGTAGTGTGGCCAATCTCGATCCATCAGAATTCGATCAGAGGAGAGCAATTGTGCGTACAATGGCGTGCCACGAAATGGCGTGAGGATGCTCAGGAATGGGACGTCAACACCCATCTCGTTTAACCGATCGGCAGTAGCAATAATCGTCTCGGGTCGCTGATCGTCGAAGCCAGAGATGAATCCAGCCATGACGCAAATTCCCCGATCATGGAGGCGTGCGATCGCCTCGCAGTATTGGTCGGCGTGATTTTGGAATTTTCCGACACTGCGCAAATCACGGTCATCAAGACTTTCAATGCCGAGGAAAATGCCGATGCAGCCAGACCGCTGCATCAAATCCAACAATTCCGTGTCTTTGACGATATCGATAGAGACCTGTGTTAGCCACCAGCGATTGAGACCGGCCAGTTCTCGCAAAAGCTGCTTCGCCCAGACTCGCCGCACCAGCAGGTTGTCATCCCAAAACCATACGATTTTGTTTTGCCACCAGAACCGAAAGTGGCTTTCCTCGATATCGCGGATCACTTCACCGATTGGGCGCACTCGAAATCCTGGATTGAAATTCGGAACGCTGCAAAAACTGCATGTGAAGGGACAGCCTCGGGTGGCTTGCAGCACCTGTGGCACTAGAAATCCGCGTTCCAGCAGGTCATAGCGCGGAGTTGGAACACCCAACATAACCGACGGTGTACCTTTATAAGTCGAATTGAGGATTCCCGATTGAACGTCGCGCAGTAGTTGTGGCCACGTCTCTTCAGCCTCGCCGATTACGACTGAATCGACATGTTGCAGAGCCTCCTCGACGCAGTACGAAACATGCGGCCCACCCGCGATAACGGTCACGCCAATCTCGCGGTAACGATCGGCAATGGAATATGCTTCGCGAGCGAATCCAGAAAAGAACGATAGTGCGACAGGGCCGCGCGCGTCTCGCGGCGAAGTGCGGCATCGTCGCGCAGCGACCAATCGCGATAGCCATGCGAGTTGAAGCGCCCGGAGGGCGCCAGACCCATCCCCACCCAGCCACAGTCAAGATCGGCCACCAGCTCCACAAATTCCACCGGGGGCATGCCGAAAACACTTAGGCGTTCGATACCAAGGCGGTTCATGAATCTGCTCCACTAGAAAAATTTGGCGACGAAGCAGTTTCGTGCAGCCCCGGATGTCTAATCCAACAGTGGATGCCCTTCTGGCAATTGATGCGCATACCAAGCCGCGAGCCGATGCCGAATCGTCTTGTCGCCAACCTGGTCTTCCGGCATTGGCGCGATGACCTTATCGTGGACGAGCAGGCGATATACGTATAACGCCTTGTCGCTTGCCGAATCCGTCGCCTCGAACTCGACCGCCTTGCGCCCTTCCGCATATACAACGCCGGCGACCAAGGCGGCTTTGAACAATTCCGCTTCGTGCCTGAACTTCTTCATTACGCGCCCACCTGCAATCCCAAGCGACCAAAGAACTCGCGGTCACCGCGCTTCGTTATACGCAGGACTCGGCTGTCGAGATCCTTTAGAACCCATTTGTGCTGTATGGCAGATCGCAATAGCGCCGCCCCAATGGCGCCACCAAGATGTGAACGGCGCTCGCTCCAGTCGAGGCAGGCGCACGCGATGCGTCGACGCGCAAGATTCACTGCTTCCATCTCAATGCCGTGAGCACTGAGTTCCCGCGTGCCCACCGGGGTCAGCTCGTAGGTACCATCGTGGCGCTTTATCTGCGCGATCCATTTGTTCTTGAGCATTCGATCATGCAACGCCACGGCGAGTTCTCCAGCCATATGGTCGTAGCACGTACGTGCCCACCTCAAGTGAGTAGGAGTATTCGGAACAAAGGGCTTAGAGCGCGTCCCGGCGAGAACCATCAGCGATTCCAGAGTTGCTGCCACTCGTCCGTCGTCAAGACTGTAGTAGCGATGCTTGCCTTGCGCCAGCACCTTGACCAGCTCCTGGTCCTTCAGTCGCGTCAGGTGCACGCTCGCCGTGGATGGGCTGACCTCGGCGATCACGGCCAGTTCGGTGCCGGTGCGCGCCCGCCCATCCATGAGACTGCATAGCATTCGCGCTCGCGCGGGCTCAGCAATTGCCGCAGCGACACGAGCAATAGAGGCATCGGCCATCTCGACATTCATAGTTTGATGGTAGACGAAGTGACGGGTTGTTGCCAGGGCCTCGCGCAGCTAAGACCGCAATTGCTGCTTAGTCCAGCCATTGCCGACCCGAGAAAATCTCAAGCGTTGGTGTTGCCGGTCGGTAGATCCCTGCCAAAACTCGACCTGACTCGGTCTTACGGCATATGCCGTCCAAGCCGGCTCAACAAGTGACGGCTGTTCCATGACCCTGCGAAGCTGTTCCCGATAGTCGGCTTCAAGGTCTGCGGGGCTCTCCAAAACTTCGCTTTGCCGGCCCACTAACGCGCCTGCCCGCGACCCCTGCGATCTCGCCAAGAAATCCTCGGCGCTTCGCTGCCGTCCCAGATCAATAGCCGTGCCTTTAATCCGAGTTTGCCGCCCGACCGCAGGCCAATAGAACGTAAGCGCGACTTCGGCATGATCGGCGATCTGCCGACCCTTCGGACTGGTGGCGTTAGCGGCAAAATGCCACCCATCCTGATCAAGATCTTTTAGCAGAAGTACCCGCGCATCCGGCGAGCCATCCCTGTCTATAGTCGACAGGGTCATGGCGTGCGGCTCGTGAACCTTGGCAGCAATAGCGGAGTGCAGCCAGTCTGCAAACTGTGCAATGGGATTGTCGAAGGCTTCCGCAATCACAAATTTGGGCAACGGCCCCGACAAGGCCTCCATGTGTCGCAACGTCTCGCGAATATTTCCCATCGCTGCTTCAATCCCTTTCCTATAAGCGCTTTACGCCACTATTTTTGCTTGGACCAGATGCGACCACCGACGCGAGGAAGGACCTGACCGCCGCCTCGAAGCGCTCAGGTTGGTCATAGGGAACTCCGTGGCCAGCGTCTTGAATCGGTTGGATTCGAAGGCGCGGGTTGCAATTTTGCAGTTCCCGTGCCGTTTCGAGGGAAACGACGCCGTTATCCCCGCTGAGTAGCAAGATTGGAACGCGAGTGGCGCTCACTAACTGGCGATACTCTGGGTTGGGCGGCGTAAGAACATCAAACGCACCTATTCGGGTTTTCAGTCTCGCCTCGATTACAAGGTCGACGAACTCTGGCCTACGATGCGCGTGTTGGATCCGTGCTTGAGCAAGCAAGTCTCCTTTATCTAAAGTGAGAAGTCGGCGGTGTCGCTCGACGGCATCACTCTCGTGCACTTCGCGTTGGCGCTGTGGGCTCAAGAAAGTCGGGTCCGCCAAGATCACGCCACGAATCGCCGTGGCCAGTTGACTCGCGACCACCGCCGCAGTCATACCTCCCATCGAATGGCCCAGCACAACCGGACCGGCAAGTCCGAGACCTTGGATGAGCCCAACGACATCGCTTGCGTAATCATCGTATCGATACCCGCCGAGCGGTGTGCTCGAATTCCCGTGACCCCTAGCGTCGGGCATCACCACATCGTATTCACCTTCGAGAGCACGTGCCAAAGGAATCCAGCAGGCTCCGCTCCCGGTCAATCCGTGGAGTAGCAGCAATGGGGGCTTGGACCCTCCGGTTCTCAGGTAGTGGATATTGATGCCGTTTGTTTCGCAAACTCCGGTCATCCAGTTTGTCATTGAAACCCGCGGACCGGCCGGCCTCTCGGCGCAACGCGCGACCTCCGAAGCCGTTGGCCAGCGGTCACGGAATCCCTGCGATCGGCAGTACGCCAAATACCTTTACCGCGGCCAAGAATGTCAATGTTCCGAATTTCATGCTGCCTCCCAAACGCTTTTTCCTATGCCTTTTTGCAGTATATATCGCGACCGCCTGATGAGTGATGGTGTGGGTCATGATCAACGCGCAGCCGCACAGGCCCATCGCACCATTCGCGCCGTCATTACCGCGCCCCGGCCACTGGATTTCGGCGCGGTCGGATTCTTGAGCGCTAACGGTGAATCGCGCGCCGGATCTCAGGCGGCCCGCTCGCGCAAACGCACGGGCAGCGTCTTCAGGCCCCGAAGAATGACATTGGAAGCGCTCAGGTCGAGTTGCTCGGGCGTTACCGCTAGCTCGATCGAATCGACGTTGTTCACGATCTCTCTGATCGCGCACTTCATCTCCTGGCGCGCGAGCATCGCGCCGAGGCAGTAATGGATTCCGGTGCCGAAGGCCACATGCTGGTTGAGAGCAGTGCGATCCATATCGAATTTTTCCGGATCGGCGAAGCGCATCGCATCGCGATTGCCCGACGCCCAGCACAGCATCACGAAGGCCCCTTGCGGGATGGTCTTGCCACGCAGCACCGTTTCTTTCGTGGTGATGCGCGGCAGCTGCGGCACCGGCGAGTAGAAACGCAAGGTTTCATCGTTGAAACGTCCTATCTCCTTATCCTGCTCCTTGGACGCGCGCAAGCGCGCCAGCAGGTCCGGCCGGGTCGCCAGCGCATGCAGTGCGAAGGCGATGCCGTTGCGGGTGGTGTCCACCCCACCGGCCAGGGCGACTGTCGCAATCGACATCAGCTCGCGGTCGGTCAATTGCTCATCATCGATGCGTGCGTGCACGATTTGTGAAATGAGGTCCGGGCCTGGCTTGACGCGCCGCTCCTCGATGGCCCGCCGCACGAAGCGGTGCAGCTGCATGACGTTTTCGGCGTGCTGATAGACCTGTTCGCGAGTAGCGCCCGTGCCGAACCCAGCGAGCATGGAGTCCGCGCCGCGGTTGATCTCATCGACGTGATCCATCGGCAGCCCCAAGGCGTCGCAAATGACCAAGATGGGTATGGGCATGGCGTATTCCCTGACCAGATCCACCTGCGCCTTGCCGGGAAACGCGGCCGCCTTGTCGCGGCAGATCTTGGCGACCCTCGATTCCATCGCCGCGACGGTCGGGCCGGTAAAGGCATGTGCCACCAGCTTGCGGCGGCGCATGTGCAGCTCACCATCGAGCTTGAAGCTGTCCGCCGGGTCCAACAACATGAAACCTTCGCGCTCCATGTATTCGTTGACCTCGGTTTGGAAAGGCGAACGGATCGCCTTGGACACCTTCATTTCGTCCGAAAAGACCTCGGTATTGCGGGCCGCCGCCAATATGTCGTCATGGCGGGTCACCAGCCATGTGCGGATGCCCTCATCGAAGTGCACCGGGTCCTCCGCCCGTAACCGCTCGTAATAAGGATAGGGGTCCTGCTGGACCTTGGGATCGGCGAAGGTATAAGTGCTTAGCGGTTGCATACGCATCTTCCTGACTTAGGATGGTCGCCAGGCACCTTACCCATAACTGCACTGGTATCGATGACGTTGGCTGCAGCTAAGGATGACGTTGGCTGCATATGGCGGCGCCACTCGCCAGCCGGCGCCGCGTCTCATTGGCGGGGGCACGGAAGGACCCGTCCCGACGGCCATGGCGTACCCAAATATCTGAGCTCAGATGAGAGGGGGATCGCGGTCACGCTCAACATGTCGGTGATGCCCGACCGCCGCAATAAAGGACTGCGGGGTGACTTCGCTCCGGGATCCGTATCGCCTGAGGGTGGCGTTAGCGGAATGCCCGCCTTGGTCAGAATTCTCGAAGAGCCGCCCATACGGAATTCGCCGTTCGCGCTAATATCACAGTTCCATGACAACCACGACGGCGCAAAGCCACGCGCTGATTACCCCCACCCAACGTGCAAGCATCTTGCAGGCGCGACGGCAGCTCAAAATGGCAAGTTCCGCCCATGCCTACGTGCGCGGCAGCACGGTGCAATTTTATGAATGGCTAGAAGGGCGCGGCAAGCGAGCAGTGCCTAAGGGACCGCCGGTGTGGATTTGCGGAGATTGTCACGCGGGAAACTTAGGACCGCTCGCAGCGCCCGACGGTAAGGTTCATGTGCAGATTAGAGATCTCGATCAGACGGTGATTGGCAACCCGAATCACGATCTCATTCGTCTTGCGCTATCGCTATCCTCGGCGGCGCGCGGATCGGACCTGCCAGGCGTTACGACTGCTCATATGCTCGAGCAGATGATGATCGGCTACCGGCGCGCGCTGAAAGGGCCGAAAGCGCAAAATCAGATCGAAAGTGATAAGCCGGAAGGCATCAAAGTCGTCATGCGCCGTGCCACCGCGCGCGCATGGAAGCACCTGGCGCGTGAGCGTCTCGAGGATGTAGAGCCGACGATTCCGCGGGGCGAGCGCTTTTGGCCGTTGAGTAGGGTCGAAAGCAACGCCATCCACGCGTTATTTGAGAATGAGCCCTTGCGGAAGCTCGTCACTTCGCTCAAATCGCGCCCCGATGACGCAGCGATAGAGGTGCTGGACGCCGCGTACTGGATGAAAGGATGCAGTTCGCTCGGGCGATTACGCTTCGCCGTACTGCTAAGGGTCGGCAGAAAGCGCGACAATGAGTTCTGTTTGATCGACATCAAGGAGGCGACGGCCGCGGCGGCGCCGCGCGCATCTGGGGCGCTCATGCCAAAAGACCACGCGCAGCGAGTCGTGCGGGGGGCAGAACATTTATCCCCGGCGCTCGGGGAACGAATGCTGGCCGACAAGTTGCTCGCCCGACCTGTCGTGATCCGCGAATTGATGCCACAGGACTTGAAACTCGAGATCGACCAACTATCGCGCGAAGAGGCGGTTAATTCGGCGAGGTATCTGGCGGAGGTAGTCGGCAAAGCGCATGCGCGACAAATGGATGCGGCGACGCGGAGGGAATTCGCCGCTTCGTTCAAGCAACGTAGGGCGGGAAAACTAGATGCGCCGTCCTGGCTCTGGTCGAGCGTGGTCGACCTTACCGCCACGCACGAGACTGCCTATCTCGAGCATTGCCGATCCTATGCGCTGGCTGGGCACAATTAAGGCAGCGAAAGCCGGGGAATGGGCTACTGCAACAGCGCTCGCAAAGATTCTTCCGTTAGAGGCTTAACTAGCAAAGAGTCAAATCCTGCGCTGGTGGCATTCGCGAGATCCCGATTGTCCTCCACCAGGAGGACTGACTTGCGGCCCGCGGGTTCGGCCGCCCCCGTGTCGGCATGAACTCTCAATCGGTTCTGATGTATAGGGCGACTGAGCGGCCGGTAACACCGTACTTGTCACCCGCCTTGCCGCGGTAGTCAGGCGCCGCCTCGCCAAGATTCGTATCGATCAGGAGCTGCCATTCGCCGCCACCGTCGTATTCCGGCAATGCAAACTCCACCACGTCGTGATGCGAATTAAGCACCAGCAGCATGGTGGCCTCAGCGCCTCGCTGCCGGACACCGGTCGGGCGAGCGCGTCCATCCATCAGCATGCCAAAACACTTCATGTTGGTATCCGACCATTCCTCACCTGTCATCTCGCTGCCCGAAGCGTTAATCCAGGTCAAATCTTTGACCTCCAACTCCTCGTCATATTCGCCCGTCAGGAATCGACTTCGGTGCAAGATGGGGTATTTGGCGCGTAGATTCGTCAGCTTCCGCACAAATCTCACCAAGGCTTTTCCCTTATCTTCAACATCCCAATTGAGCCAGCTGATCTCATTGTCCTGGCAATACGCATTGTTATTACCGTTCTGCGTGCGGCCGTACTCATCTCCGGCCAGTAGCATGGGCGTGCCCTGCGATAAAAGCAGCGTGGCAAGGAAGTTACGGATCTGGCGTTCCCGCAAGATGTTGATGGCCGGGTCATCAGTGGGACCCTCTACGCCGCAGTTCCACGATCGGTTGTCGCTGCTGCCGTCTTTGTTATCCTCGCCGTTCGCCTCGTTGTGCTTATCGTTATACGTCACCGTGTCATTGAGCGTGAAGCCGTCGTGTGCGGTGATAAAATTGACACTGGACCAGGGCCGGCGACCATGCTTGTTGAACACTTCCGCCGATGCGCAGAGCCGCTGTGCCACGGCGCTTGCGCCCGCTTCGCCTTTCCAGAAGTCGCGCACGACGTCACGGTAGCGGTCATTCCACTCCGCCCAGCCGGGCGGAAAGGCGCCGACTTGATAACCGCCGGGACCACAATCCCAAGGCTCCGCGATTAGCTTCACCGTCCGCAGCGTCGGGTCTTGATGACAGGCTTTTAGAAAGCCGCTCTGATTATCAAAGCCATTGGACTCACGCGCGAGTATGGTACCTAGATCGAAGCGAAAGCCGTCCACGTGAGTTTCGTTAACCCAGTACCGCAAGCTATCCGTCACCATTTCGATCACATTCGGATGGGAGACGTTGAGCGTATTGCCGGTCCCGGTATCGTTGATGTAGAGGCGCTTCTCGTCCGGCATGAGGCGGTAGTAAGAGGCGTTGTCGATCCCCTTGAACGACAGCGTAGGGCCGCGCTCATTTCCTTCAGCCGTGTGGTTGTAGACAACATCGAGAATGACCTCGAGCCCAGCATCATGGAACCTCGCCACCATTTCCTTGAATTCTCGAAGGCTTTGCTCGGGAGCTGAGGCGTATCGCGGGTCCGGCGCAAAGAAACCGATGCTGTTGTACCCCCAGTAATTTGTGAGGCCTTTCTCCAGCAACTGGCTGTCATTGATGAAGGTATGAATGGGGAGCAATTCAATCGAGGTAATCCCTAGCGACTTCACGTACTCAACGACTTCTTTGGTACCGAGACCGGCATAGGTGCCCCTCTGGTGCTCGGAGATCCCAGGATGGCGTTCGGTGAAACCCTTAACGTGAGCCTCATAGATCACCGTTCGATCCCACGGAATGCCGTGCGTTCGCGGCTGACCCTTCCAGTCAAAATCGGGATCCACGACCACGCATTTCGGCATGAAGGCCGCGCTGTCGCGTCCATCAAAACTTAAGTCCGCATCGGGGTGATCAAGGGTGTAGCCAAAAACTTCAGGAGCCCATTTGAGCTCCCCGGTATGCGCACGCGCATAAGGATCCAAGAGCAGCTTGTTCGGGTTGAATCGGTGCCCTTCAAGAGGCGCATAACGCCCGTGTACGCGAAGTCCATACACCGTGCCGGGATGCACGTCCGGAATGTACCCGTGCCAGATCTCGTTGGTATACTCGGGGAGCACCAAGCGTTCGAGCTCGCTCTCTCCTCTAGCGTCGAAGAGGCAGACTTCGACCTTCGTGGCATGAGCGGAAAAAAGTGTGAAATTGGTGCCCTGACCGTCCCATATTGCCCCGTGCGCGCGCGCATGACCTTCTCTCACTCGGCTCGGAGTACTGTTTTTCAGATGTTCTTCCCGGAAATTTGCGGCACACGTTGAATCGCGACCGCAGGTTTTGGGTCGTTACCGAAAGAAGCTTCGCGATTTGCCTACAGACTGGCAAGGCAGAACAAGGCATAAACAGTGTAGGACTCGCACACCGACCCCAACGCAAGCTCAGGCGTCGCCATTCAAGTCGTGGGGGCAGAGCATAGCTTGCAAAAGGGCGCTGGACGCGTACGCGCAAGCTTGGCTGATGCACGGTCCTCACATTGGAAGTACACTTTGCGCCCCCGAAAAACCCACAGGATCATCATGAATGTAACGAAGCTCGTCGCCGCTTTGGCCGCATGCGCATGTTTGTCTGCCGTCTGGGCAGCTCCGAAGGACAAGGATGCGGATCCGCAAGACAAGCCTGCTGAAACCGGCGGCGAGAGGGGTGACTCGGGAAAGTTCGAACCCTTCAAGCCGGAGTCCGCCACGGGCTCCGGATCCGTGTCTGTTGAAGGTCAAGCGATCCCATATCAATCCGTCACCGGCACGTTGATCATCCATCCGAAGGGTTGGGACGATGTTCCTCGCGATCCGAAGACCGAGAAGGACAATCCACCGCCGGGCGAGGGTGAGCCGAAGAATCCGAACGCCGAGGCGTCGATGTTCTACGTGGCCTATTTCAAAACCGGCAATGCAGGCGCTCGGCCGATCACCTTTGTGTACAACGGCGGTCCGGGCTCATCCACGGTGTGGTTGCACATGGGCGCATTCGGCCCGCGCCGCGTCGTCACGGCGACCGACCGGCACACCCCGGCCGCGCCCTACTCGTTGGTCAACAACAACTACAGCTTGCTGGATGCCACCGATCTGGTGTTCATCGACGCACCCGGCACCGGCTTCAGCCGCATCGCCGGCAAGGACAAGGAGAAGGCATTCTTCGGGGTGGATCCCGATGCCTATGCGTTCACCGAGTTCGTCACGCAGTTCTTGACCAAGTACGGTCGGTGGAATTCGCCCAAATACCTGTTCGGAGAAAGCTATGGAACGACGCGCTCTGCGGTACTGATCAACGAGCTGCAGTCGGAACGTTCGATCGATTTCAACGGCGTGATCTTGCTATCGCAGATTTTCAACTTCGATTTGAGCGCCGATCGTCCCAGCAACAACCCGGGCATCGATCTGCCGTACCAGCTCGTGCTCCCGACCTATGCGGCAACTGCCTGGTATCACCGCAAGCTGTCGCCGGAGCGCAAGGATCTCGAGGCGTTGCTGACCGAAGTCGAGCAATTTGCCATGGGCGACTATGCGCGCGCACTGGCGGCCGGTGCTGACTTGAGTCCCGCGGATCGCAGCGCCATCGCCGCGAAGCTGCATGACTACACCGGCCTGCCGGTCGATTACATCCTCAGGGCCGATTTGCGCATCGACGGGGGAGAGTTCCGCCACAGCTTGCAGGGCGACCAAAACATCACGACGGGAAGACTGGATACACGCTTTTCGGGGCCGGACCTCGATCCTTTGAGCCAGCGCGCCGAATACGACCCGCAGTCAACGGCCTTGGGCTCCGCCTACGTTTCGGCGTTCAACGACTATGCACGCAAGGAGCTGCACTACGCCAACGACCATGCGTTCAAACTCAGCATCCCGATCTTCATGACTTGGAGCGGCTTGCACCAGCAGCCCGGCCAAAGCCGCGCCCCCACCTCCTCGGAGCAGGGCCTGAACGTCATGCAGGATCTCGCCAACGCCATGAAGGTGAATCCGAACCTAAAGGTATTGTTGAACGCGGGATACTTCGATTTGGCCACACCGTTCTATGAAGGCATTTATGAGATGCATCATTTGCCGATGCCCGCCAATCTTCAGCAGAACATCCAATACAAGTTCTACGAATCCGGCCACATGGTCTATGCCAAGGATACCTCGCTCAAGGTGCTGCACGACACCAGCGTGGCGTTCATTCGCGACACCAGCGCCGCACCCCACTGAGCCGGCGATGCATCGAGCATCGCCACGCCATGCTGAGCCTTGGATGTCCGGGTTGCGCTGCGAACGGGGTTCTTATGGGTATCGGGAAAATTTCCCGAGATCCGGGGAACCTATATGCAACTCGAGTTACAACGCACCGGGCACGCGCGCAGGGTGGCGATCGCATCGATCGCCGTCGCGGCTGCCCTTATTATTGTCATTGCCGCGGTCGTGCTTCTGCTCGATGCCTTCTACCCCGGCGGCGTGCGGGGCTACTTACGTGAGGCGGCCGCGGTACTCGACAATGTCACGGCGAGCGGCGCTGGTTTCTAGCGACGGCGTGCGTGGCTGATTGTCGTATGATTCAACCATGTCAGCGCCTGCCTCCATTGCCGATCCGGACGAGAATGCCCGCCGCAAGCGCTGTCTGCGCGCCGCCGAGGAATTGTTCAAGCGGGTAGGTTTTCGCGCCGTCACCATGGAATTGGTCGCCCGCGAAGCGAATGTCGCCAAGGCGACGCTCTATAGCTATTTCAAGAACAAGGACGAGTTGTTCATCGCCGTATCAGCGCGCATGGCGAAGATCCTGCTCGGCGCCGTACAACAAGCCCTGGCCAACCCGGCAGTGTCGCTGCAGGAGCGTTTAGCCGAAGCCGTATTGGCCAAACATCGCCTGGTATTCACGCTGGTGCGCGGCTCAGCGCACGCAGCCGAACTCTTTTCTTACACACACGCGCTGGCGGGCGATATTTTTGCGGAGCTCGATAAGGACATTCTGCGGCTGCTGAGCGAGACGATTTTGACAGATTCGCGGCTCGCGCCGAACGCCGAGCAGCTGGCACGGGCGCTCTATTTCGGCAGCAGCGAGCTGTTCCAGCGTTGCGAAACCATGGCTGTCGTCGACCAGGAACTGCGGGCATTCGTGTCGGTGCATCTGGCGGGGGCTCTGGCTTTGGCCTTATGACAACTTGACAAACTATACGATTATCGTATGATTCGTTCAGTGCCGATTTCAAAGGAGCTGAACGATGACTCTTCGCAATGGTTTGCCGGCGGTTTGGGTGATGATCATCGCCGCCGAGTTTCTTGTCTGCACCGGCGCCCACGCGGCCGAGATCTACGCCGCCGACGCGCCGCCGCCACCGCGAACCGAGCGCATGCCGCAACCGCGCGACGGATTGGTTTGGGCACCCGGCCATTGGGAATGGAGCGGCAAGTCCTATTACTGGGTCGATGGCAGCTGGCTGGTGGAACGGCGCCGTCAGCATTGGGTGCCGGCGCAATGGGAACGGGCCGGCGATAAATGGCATTTCCTCGCCGGTCACTGGGATCATCAGGGCTGATACTCAAGGACCGCTTGGGGGCCCCAGGGGTGATTGATCCCCAAGGGTGATTGATTAAGGTTGCCCGCCTTGCCGTATCCTAGGAGCCCTGGTATCCTGCGCGGCTGTCTTAAGAGTTGCATTTTCAAAGGTCCAGCCATGTCGCGAGTCTGTCAGGTTACGGGCAAGGGTCCCAAAACGGGGAACACGGTTTCGCATGCCAACAATCGCAAGCGCCGCCGCTTCCTGCCGAACCTGCATAGTCACCGCTTTTGGCTCGAAGCCGAAAAGCGTTGGGTCAGTCTGCGAGTGAGCACCCGCGGCTTGCGCACCATCGAGAAGCGCGGCGTGGACGTGGTGGTTGCGGACCTGCGCGCTCAAGGCATCAAGGTTTAAGGGGCGAATCATGCGCGACAAAATCAAGTTGGTCTCCTCCGCGGGCACCGGTCACTACTACACGACCACCAAGAACAAGCGCCTGCATCCGGACAAGATGGAAACCTTGAAATTCGATCCTGTGGTGCGCAAGCACGTCGCTTACAAAGAATCGAAGATCAAGTAAGCGTCTTACGTCTCCGCCGTCCGGCGGCAGAGCCGGCGGGTGCTGATTCGTGCCCGAACTTCCCGAGGTAGAGACCACCAAGCGCGGCATTGCGCCGGCACTGCTTGGGTCCCGTGTGCTGGAGGCATCGGTGCGCGAAAGGCGCCTGCGCTGGCCGATCGCCGCAAATTTCGAAGCCGCGGTTCGCGGGCAGACCGTGCGCAGCGTCGAGCGGCGCGCCAAGTACATCTTGATCGGCTTCGATGCAGGTACGCTGATTTTGCATCTTGGCATGTCGGGAAGCCTGCGCTTGGTGAAACCCGGCACGCCGCCGCGCCCCCACGATCACTGGGATCTGCGGCTGGACAGCGGCTGGGTGCTGCGCTTCCATGATCCGCGGCGCTTCGGCAGCCTGCACTGGACCGAAGCCGATCCCCAAGATCACCCGTTGCTCCTGAAGTTGGCGCCGGAGCCCTTGAGCGCAACCTTCGACGGCGATTACCTGTATCGAGCCACGCGCAAGCGCAGCGTCGCCATCAAGCAATTGCTCATGAACTCGCAAATCGTGGTGGGCGTGGGAAACATCTATGCCAGCGAGGCTTTGTTTCACGCCGGCGTGGCGCCGCGGCGCAAGGCCGGGCGGATCACCAAAATCGAGGCCGCCCGGCTCGCCGCGGCGGTCAAGAAAGTCTTGTCGGAGGCCATCAAAATCGGCGGCACCACTTTACGAGACTACGTCGACCCGGAAGGATCGCCCGGATACTTTCGCCAGAAACTGTTCGTGTATGAGCGCGCGGGCAGCGCCTGCCGCATATGCAGGTCCGCGGTGAAGCAGTTCGCCCAGGGCCAGCGCAGCACGTATTGGTGTTCGACCTGTCAGCGCTGAGACCGCGCCGGCGCCTTCTCAAGGAAGCTCATGCCTTGCAGGAACCCCGCGAAACCAAGCACCGCCTTCAGGCCCGTTAAGTTCAGGCTCCTCAGTAAACCAGACCCTCGCCCTCGCCGCGCGGATCAGAGGCGGCCTCGACCTTGCCGCTGGCAAAGTCCCAGGTGATCACCTCCATGTTGCCCCATAGCCGGTTGCCTACTTTGAGCGTGTGACCCATAGCTTGAAGTTCTTTGATCTCGGCATCGCTGAGCGCGCCCGGCTCGTAGTCGACGACGTCCGGCAGGTATTGATGGTGGTAGTGCGGATACTTGACCACATCCGCCGCGCTCATGCCGTCCAAGTAATTCAGCGTACCCAACAGCACCATGCTGATGATGTAGCTGCCGCCCGGCGAGCCGATGCTCATCAGGCCCTGCGGCGTCTCCACGAAGGTGGGCGACATGCTGGAGAGGCTGCGCTTGTTGGCTGCGATCGCATTGGCCTTGGCGCCAATGAGGCCGAACACGTTGGGCCGGCCCGGCTTGGTGGAAAAATCGTCCATCGTATTGTTGAGCAGCACGCCGGTATTGGCGGGTACGTAGCCGTTGCCGAAGAACAGATTGATGGAAATGGTTGCCGCGACGAGATTGCCGGCTGAATCGAGCACCGAGAAGTGCGTCGTCTGCGTGCCGCCCGGCTCGGACTCGATCCCGGGCAGCAAATCCGAGGGCATGGCTTTGTCGGCACGGATGCTGCTGCGCTGTCCGGCGGCGTAGTCCACGCTCGTCAACTGTTCGAGCGGCATCTGCACGAAATCCGGATCGCCCAGGAATATTGCCCGATCCCGGTAGGCGCGGCGCATGGCCTCGATGATGAGATGCTTGCGCGTGGCGGAATCGAATTGACGCAGATCGAAGCCCGCGAGGATGTTGAGCGAGTCCAGCACGGCGATGCCGCCGGAGGACGGCGGCGAGGCCGATACGATGCGCGCGCCGTGATAGTCGCCGATCAGCGGTTTGCGTTCGACCACCCGGTAATTCTTCAGATCCTCGAGTGTCCAGATGCCGCCGCCGGCGCGCACCCCGGCGACCAAGTCTGCCGCGACCTTGCCTTCGTAAAAACCCCTGGCGCCTTGCGCGGCCATGGCTTCGAGAGTCGCCGCGAGCTCCGGCTGCTTGATGATGAAACCCAGCTCGGGCACTTCGCCTTGGGGCGTCAGGTACGCCCGCGCGGCTTCCGGCGAACGCGCCAAGATATCCTTCTTGAAGCGAATTCCCCCCTGCAGGCGCGCGTACAAAGGGAAGCCCTGCCGCGCCAGGCGAATCGCCGGCGCCAAGCTCTGCTTCAGGGGCAGCTTGCCGTACTTGCGTGCCAGGTAGTCGAACGCCGCAGGCTCGCCCGGTATGGCCGCCGACAGCGGGCCGCTGATCGATGCGTTCTTGATCTCATTGCCGTCCTTGTCCAGGTACATGTCGCGCGTCGCGGCGCCCGGGGCTTTCTCGCGTGCATCGACCATGGTCTCGAACCCATCGGCTTGACGATGCAAGAGGTAAAATCCGCCGCCGCCAAGCCCTGAGGCGTTCGGCTCGACCACCGCGAGTGCCGCCGATACGGCGACCGCGGCATCGAAAGCGTTGCCGCCGGCAGCGAGTATCTCCTGTCCCGCCTCGCTCGCCAGCGGATGCGCGGTTGCGACGGCGCCCTTGTGAGCGGCCGCGGAACGCGCGACGGCCGCCGCCGCGTGTGGTTTCGCTGCCGTATTTTGGTCCGCGCAGGCGCTGCCGATCGACAAGGCCGCAGCAGCGGCGGCCAAGGCGATGGCGGCCAGCCGGCGCATCAGCGGCGCTGCGCGCGGCGCGCGCGGGATGCGCGAAGCAAATCGAACCCTAAAAGCTTTCAGAACCCTCAAAGCTTGCGGTGCCGCTTGAGTTCGATCTCGACCACCGGATGGACGAACTCGGACACATTGCCGCCCAGCACGGCGATCTCGCGGACCAGTGTCGAGGAAATGAAGGTGTATTGCTCTTGCGGGGTCATGAATACCGATTCGATCTCAGGTGTAAGATGGCGGCTCATATTAGCCAATTGAAACTCGAATTCGAAGTCGGACACCGCGCGCAGTCCACGCACGATCACGGACAGGCCGTTCTGGCGCGCGAAATCGACGGTCAGTCCCACATAACCCTTGACCTCGACGTTGTGCACGTCGGAGAGCACGCGCCGCGCCATGTCGACGCGTTGCTCCAAGGTGAACATCGGCGCTTTATTTGGATTGGCGGCGATGGCCACCACCAACCGGTCGAAAATGGTGGCGGCTCGCCGCACCAGGTCCGTATGGCCGTTGGTGATCGGATCGAAAGTCCCGGGGTAGACGGCTGTTCGTTTATTCATGTGCTCTAATAATCTGCCCGTTGATGCGCGCCAGATGATACCCCACCTCGCCCGCCGACTTCGATTTGAGCACCTGCCAATGAGCGGGCAGCGGCGGCACCCCCGCGGCGCTCTCGTTCTCCAAGTACACCAACGTCCCATCGGCAAGCCAGCCGCCCGCGTCGAGAAGCGTGACATATTGCGGCAAGGCATTTTTGCCGAAGGGCGGATCCATGAATACCAGGTCGAAGGCGCGGGCTTCAGTCCGCAAATAGCGCGCCGCCTCCATCTGCATGATCGTGGCCTTGGCCAAGCCGCCCAGGCGCGCAAGTTGCGCCTGCAGATTGTGCGCGGCAGCGGCCGCTTGCTCGACGAATACGACCTGCCGTGCTCCCCGCGACAGAGCCTCGAGCCCCAAAGCACCTGATCCTGCAAAAAGATCCAGACAGCAAGCCCCGTCAAGCGAGTGCTGCAGCCAGTTGAACAAGGTTTCGCGCACGCGGTCGGGGGTCGGCCGCAAGCCGGGCAGGTCCGGGAATGCGACGCGCCGGCCGCGCCACGAGCCGCCGATGATGCGCACTGAGTTACGGTGGCGGCCGGCGGCTAATTCCGTCTTGGGGGTACCCACTGCCGGTATCATACCGTCCCATGACGAATGAAGCCGACACCTCGAAGTTTCGGGGATTTTTCAAACGATTGCGGGCCAAGCTCAATACCGGACCGGCCTGGCTCACCACCGACATCAAGGAGTTGCTGCCCGGGCGCAAGATCGACGCGCAAATTCTGGACGACCTCGAAACGCGGCTGATCATGGCGGACGTCGGCGTCGAGGCGACGACGCGCATCCTGGAGGACTTGCGCAAGCGCGTGGCCCGCAAGGAGCTCGGTGACGTCGATGCGCTGCTCAAAGCGCTGCACGACGCCATGTCCGCCATCCTCGAGCCGGTTGAAAAGCCCTTGACGATTCCCGGCTCGATCAAGCCGTTCGTGATCCTGGTCATCGGCATCAACGGTGCCGGCAAGACCACCACCATAGGCAAGCTGGCACATCGATTACTGGCCGAAAATCGCTCGGTGATGCTCGCCGCGGGCGATACTTTCCGGGCGGCGGCGCGCGAACAGCTGGAAGTCTGGGCGCAGCGCAACGGCGTACCCATCATCGCCCAGCAGTCCGGCGCGGAGCCCGCCGCGGTCATTTTCGATGCACTGAACGCGGCGCGGGCGCGCGACATCGACGTGTTGATCGCCGACACCGCCGGCCGGTTGCATACCCAGGCACACCTCATGGACGAGCTGAAGAAGGTGAAGCGAGTGCTGGCGCGCTTGGACCCGGCTGCTCCGCACGAAGTGCTGCTGGTCCTCGATGGCACCATCGGGCAGAACGCCGTCGCCCAGGCCGAACAGTTCAACAAGGGTTTGGGCGTGACGGGCCTAGTGATCACCAAGCTGGACGGCACGGCCAAGGGCGGCGTGGTGCTGGCCATCGCACAGAAGCTCGGCATCCCGATTCGCTTCATCGGGGTCGGCGAGCAGTCCGAGGATTTCGGCGTGTTCAAGGCGTCCGAGTTCGTGTCGGCGTTGCTCAAGTCGGGGCCGGATACTTGATTCGCTTCGATCAGGTTCATAAGCGCTATCCCAACGGCCGCGAGGCACTGGCCGGTGTCTCCTTCGAGGTCGACAGCGGCAAGCTGGCCTTCTTGACCGGGCATTCGGGTGCGGGCAAGAGCAGCATTCTGAAGCTCATCGCCCTCATCGAACGCCCCACCCGAGGCCAGGTCATCGTCAACAACCGCAACATCGCCGGCATCAAGGCGCGCGGCATCGCGCAGTTTCGCCGGCAAATCGGCGTGGTTTTTCAGGATCACAAGCTGCTGCACGACCGTCCGGTCATGGACAATGTGGCTCTGCCGCTCATTATTGCCGGCACGCCCAAACGCGAGATCGACAAACGCGTGCGCGCGGCGCTGGACCAAGTCGGCCTGCTTGGCAAGGAAAGGTCCCGGCCGCTGGAATTGTCCACCGGCGAGCAGCAGCGCGTGGGCATCGCCCGCGCCGTCGTGGCGCGGCCCTCCCTGCTGATCGCCGACGAGCCCACCGGCAATCTGGATCCGGATCTGGCGCGCGAGGTGATGCAGCTGTTCAAGCGCTTCAGCGAGGTCGGCGTAACGGTCGTCGTCGCCACGCACGATGTACACCTGATCGAGCGCTTCGATGCGCCGCGCATCGCCATCAGCGCCGGTCGCGTGGTCGACCAGAGCGCGGGCGGGGGTGCGGCGTGAACATCGGCGCCTATTTCAGCCGTCACGCGCAGGTGCTGGTGGGCTCGCTGGGGCGCATCGCTCAGCAGCCGCTGGCCGCATTCATGACCATGTCCGTCATCGGCGTTGCCCTGGCGCTGCCGCTGCTGCTGAACGTGTTCTTACAGAATGCGCGCACGGCCAGCGGCAACCTCAACGCTGCCTTCGACCTGTCCGTCTACCTGGACAAGAAGGCTGACGCCGGGCGCACCCAGGCGCTGGCCAAGCAATTGCGCCTGCGCGGCGACGTGGCGGCGGTGCGTATCATCACCGCCGAGGCAGCGCTCACGGAGTTTCGCAACGCCTCCGGTTTCGGCAAGGCGCTGGATGCGCTGCAGGACAACCCGCTGCCCGACACCCTGGTGGTCACGCCGACATTGGATGCCGGCACGCCGCGAGGCACTGAGTCCCTGCGGGCGGCGATCGCCGCCATGCCAGACGTGCAGATGGTGCAGCTCGATACCGACTGGATAAAACGTCTGCACGCCATTTTGGACGTCATCCGCCATGCCGTGATGCTGACGGGTGGGCTGCTGGCAGCGGGGGTGGTACTGATCGTCAGCAACACCATCCGTCTCGATATTTTGAACCGCCGGGCCGAAATCGAGGTCATGAA